>Ga0105239_10001986_pt1 | contig 26599 bp, 27 predicted proteins | sample KBSC44metaG_FD_92761 | JGI IMG/M metagenome (GOLD analysis project Ga0105239, IMG submission 92761) | Corn rhizosphere microbial communities from Kellogg Biological Station, Michigan, USA - KBS C4-4 metaG | ecosystem: Host-associated > Plants > Roots > Rhizosphere > Soil | place: Michigan, USA...
CGATGAACGGCGATCGCCTGCTCGGGGCTCGGTCGCCGCGCCGCCCGGCCAGCACGGCCACGACGTCCTGACGGGACGCGATCCACGCGGGGACCACTGCCGCGAGGAAGGCACTGACCAGACCGAACGCCGCGATCCCGAGCACGTGCTGCCAGCGGATCTGGAACGGTCCGAAGTACGTGTCGGACATCGACTGCAGCCATGGCAGCAGGGCGCGCCCCAGCCCGATGCCGAGGACGACACCCGTGATCGCCGCGCAGGCGCCGATCACGACGGCCGTGCCGAGGACGACGCGGCGCGACTGGGTGGGCGTGCCGCCGTTGGCGGCGATCAGCGCCAGGCTGCGGGACTGCCGCCGGGCCCCGACGGCGAACGCGGGGCCGGCCAGGAGCACCACCTCGATCAGCGCCATCGCCGCGACCAGGGCCAGGACGGCGTAGATGGTCGAGCGGTCGGTCGAGAAGGACTGCCGCACCTGAGGTGGCAGCTGGTCGACCGCGGGCGGGTGCTCGATCACCTGGCGAGAGACGACGGTGGCACCCACCCGGCTCACCGCCCGAACCTGCTCCCAGGTCACCGGAGCGCCACCGACCAGCCAGCTGCGGACGCCGACGGTGCCCGCCGAGGGGAACAGGGCGGGCGTCCCGAGCAGCACCGGCATCGTCCGTTCGCCCGTGGATTCGGCGATGCCGACGACGGTCGCGGATCTGCTGTTCGTCAGGGTCAACCGGTCACCGACCGAGAACCCGTGTCCGGCGAGTGCGGCGTTGACCGCGACCTCGTGCACGGTCCGCGGGAAGCGCCCGGACGTGATCCGGAAGAGCCCCTTCGCGAGCGGACTCGCCATGTCGACAGCCGTCGCGTCGACGCGCAGGGCACCGAGGTCGGTGCGGACCTCCGCCTCACGCGTCCGCAGCTCGGTGACCGGTCGGGAGCCACCCAGGGCCTGCTCCACGTCGGCCAGCGTCGCCGACGGGCCGTGGCCCCCTCGCGCCCCGAAGCCGCCACTGTCCGGGTCGGCGGTCTGGAACACCCGGTCCACGTGGGGGAGCGTGGTGACCCTGGCCTGCGCCGAACCGATCCGCCGGTCGAGACCCTCGACCGAGCTCACGCTCGTGGTCGCCTGGGCGACGTCGGCGGCGATCACCGCCACCACCGGGAACGTCACCATCACCAGCACCAGCAGGCTGCGCGCCTTCGAGCGCCACGCCTCGCGCCAGGCCATCCGCAGCGCCAGACGCCAGCCCGAGACGAACCTCATCGGGCCTGCTCCAGCAGCGCGTCGGGGCGGTCACGGCCGGACTCGTCGACGATCACGCCGTCGCGCAGGAACACGACGCGGTCGGCCCAGGCGGCGTGCCGCGCCTCGTGCGTGACCAGGACGCCGGCCGCTCCCGCGTCGCAACGGGCCCGGATCAATCGCAGGATGTCCTCGCCGGTCTCGCTGTCGAGCGCACCGGTCGGCTCGTCGGCCAGGATCAGCCGTCGCTCACCGACGATGGCCCGCGCGATCGCGACCCGCTGCTGCTGCCCGCCGGACATCTCGTCCGGGAACCGCCCGGCGAGCTCGCCGATGCCGACCTCCTCCAGGGCCGCGAGCGCGACCTTGCGTGCGGTCCGCGACCCGGCACCGTCCAGCTCGCGCGGCAGCGCGACGTTCTCGACGGCGGTGAGCGCCGGGATCAGGTTGAAGTCCTGGAACACGTAGCCGATCGAGGTACGGCGCATCGCCGCGCGCCCCTTCTGCCCGAGGGCCGCCAGGTCGGTGCCCTCGACCCGGACGGCGCCCGAGGTCGGGCCGTCGAGACCGCCGGCCAGGGTGAGCAGCGTCGACTTCCCCGAGCCGGACGGGCCCATCACCGCCACCAGCTCGCCGGCGTACGCCGAGAAGCTCACCTCACGCAGAGCCATGACCTCGGTCGCCCCGGCGCCGTGGATGCGGGTGACCGTGTCGAGCTGGAGCACGGCGCTCATCGGGTCGCCTCCTGGGGGTCGACCTGCTCGACCTGCCCGGCCTGCCCGGCCCGGTCGACCGACGAGGCCCCTCGGTCGTGGGCCGCCCGGCGCAGCCGGGCCTCGCAATGGTCTAGCCAGCGGATCTCGGCCTCGGCGTTGAACACGAGGGAGTCGAGCACCAGGCCCCAGGCGAGCTCGTGGGGATCGTCGCCGGCGGCGCGCCGCTTGAGCCGGGTGTAGTCCTGCAGCGCCGCCATGGTGGCGGACCGCTGCTGCTGGATCACGGCGCCGACCTCGACGCCGGGCACGCTCACGGCCAGGGCCAGCTTGATCGCCAGCTCCTCGCGCGGCGGCCGGGTCCGCGGCACCGGCGAGCCGAACCAGGCGGCGACCTCCTCCCGGCCGGAGGCGGTCACGACGTACACGACGTGCCCGTCCGCGTCGGCGCCCTGCCCCTCGACGAGCCCGTCGCGCTCGAGGCGCGACAGGGTCGTGTAGACCTGGCCGACGTTCAGCGGCCAGGTGCCGCCGGTGCGGTCCTCGAACTCCGCTCGCAGCTGGTAGCCGTACCGCGGGCCCTGCTCCAGCAGGGCCAGCAGGGCGTTCCGTACCGACACCGGCGACTCCTCCCCGTCGTCCACACCGTGATCCACGCCCCCGTGGCCGTGGATACCGGGTATGTATACCGCGGGCCATACCGGGTATGCAAGGGCAACTCGCGCGTCGAGGCCGACCGAGAGCGTCCGCGCGGTCATACTCGTGCCACCTCGCGGGCGATCCGGTCCGCGGACGATCGAGGGGACATCCCGATGTCGCACTACGGCTCACCGCCCGACCCCGACCCGAACCGGCCCGATCCCGGCGCGTCCGGCTCCGAGCCGTCGCCCGGCGACCCGCCGCCCGCCGCACCGCCGAGCGAGCCGCCGGCGTACAGCCCGTATCCCGACAACTGGGACGCGGCGCCGCAGAACCCCTACGGCCAACAGAGCCCCTACGCCCAGCAGAACCCCTACGCCCAGCAGAGCCCCTACGGCCAGCCGAGCCCCTACGGCCAACCGGCCGCGCCGCAGGACCCGTACGGCGCACCGGCGGGCGCCGCGAACCCCTACGCGGGAACGGCGAGCCCCCACAAGCCCACCTTCGGCTTCAACGGCTACGCCGGGTGGTGGACCCGCGTCGGCTCCTACCTGATCGACTACATCGGCGGAGCCCTCGCCGCGGCGCCCGCCCTGGTCGGCTACGCGGTCCTCTTGTCGAACACCTCCACGACGACCAACCCCGACGGAACGACGACCAGCCACTACTCCGGCAGTGCCGCCGTCCCGATCACCCTGATCCTGATCGGCGCGATCACGGGGATCGCCTTCTTCGTCTGGAACATCTGCATCCGGCAGGGCCGAACCGGCGCCTCGATCGGCAAGAGCGTGCTGGCCACGCGCCTGGTCAACGCCGACATGCAGCCGATCGGCGCCGGCTGGTCCTTCCTGCGCTACCTGCTGCACATCGTCGACGGCATCTGCTACATCGGCTACCTGTGGCCGATCTGGGACTCGCACAAGCAGACGTTCGCCGACAAGATCATGAGCACCTACGTGATCCATGCGAGCGATCCGCAGCCACGGCCCTACTGACCTGCCGACCTGCTGACCGACGGACGGAGCCCGGCGTCAGCCGCGCTCGGCGTACCGCTTGGCCTTGGCCCGCACGGCCGAGGTCAGGTCGGTGCCCGAGTCGAGCAGGTCCCGCGCCTGCGCCGGCGTCATCCCGGTCACCAGGACACCGATCGAGACCTCGTGACCGGGTCGGTGCTCGAGGGTGATCGGGTCGCCCTCCCGCACCAGGCCCGGCTCGAGCACCCGGCACATCGCGCCCACGCGGCCGGTGCGGTTGAAGTCGACGTGGAAGCCCTCGATGCCCATCCGCATCGCGAAGTTGTGGCACGGGGTCCGTGGCTTGCGCACCTCGAGCAGCGCCCCGGTCCCGGGCTCACCCAGCCACCACCGCTCGCCGAGCAGGGCGCCGGTCACGTCGAGCCCGTGGGAACGGACGTTCTCGCCGAAGAGCCCGGGCGGGATCTCCCGGTCCAGCACGCCCGCGAAGTACGCCGCGTCCTCCGCGGCGTACACGTAGACCGCGGCGTCGAGACCACCGTGCGCGGAGTCGACGTGCCGGTCCCCCTCGGGTCCGAGCTCTCCGATCCGCACCGGTCCCGGCACAGGGCGCTTGTCGATGGCGGTCGGGTGGTAGTAGCCCTCGATGATCTCGTGCACGACGCAGACGGCGTCGACGGCGCCCTTCATGGGGCCAATCTGCCACGGCGCCGGCCGGGTCGCTTGAGCCTCGTTGCGGCGTTCTGCCCTGAGCGGAATCGTGCGGCGCCGAGGAGCCCGCGCGCCTACAGTCGATCCATGGGTGATGTCGTCCAGCTCCCGGTACGCCGGGAGCAGCCGCCGGAGGAGACCGAGCTGCCGCCCCGTGCGGCCCCTGCCCCGCGTCGGACGGAGGATCCGGTCGAGCCGCTCTGGCGCGAGTCGGTGGGGCGCGAGCTCCGCGAGGAGCGGCTCGCGACCGGCAGGAGGCTGATCGACGTCGCCGAGGAGGCGGGGGTGTCGCCGCAGTACCTCTCCGAGGTGGAGCGCGGTCTGAAGGACCCGTCGTCGGAGCTCCTGGCCGCGATCGCCGGTGCGCTCGGGCTGAGCGTCGCCGAGATCGCGACCCGGGTCGCGTCGAGCACGATCAGCACTCAGTCGCCGGTCTGCCTCGCCGCCTGAGCCACCAGCACCGACCGGGGTGCGTCCCGTTCGGTGATCACCGCGTCGACGACGCCGTACTCCAGCGCCTGCTGGGCCGTGAGCACGAGGTCGCGCTCGGTGTCCTCGCGTATCTGCGCCGGCGTCCTGCCGGTGTCCTGGGCGAGCAGCTCCTCGAGCAGCGACCGGACCCGCTCCACCTCGTCCGCCTCGAGGATCAGGTCGGGGATCGTGCCTCGGCCCTCGGCCGCCGGTGCGTGCAGCACGACCCGGCCGTGCCGCAGGATCTGTCGCCGTCCCGGCGCCCCGCCGGCCAGCAGCACCGCCGCCGTGGCCACCGCCTGCCCGACGCAGGTCGTCTCGACGGGTGGCCGCACGAACTGCATGGCGTCGTAGATCGCGAGCATCGCGGGGATCGAGCCGCCCGGCGAGTTGAGGTACAGGTTGATCGGCGCCTCCGGGTTCTCCGACTCGAGGTGGATCAGCTGCGCGATGACCGTGTTCGCGACGCCGTCGTCGATCGGCGTACCGAGATAGATGATCCGGTCCGCCAGCAGGCGGCTGTAGACGTCGACCGTCCGCTCGCCGCGGTTGGTCTGGGTGGTCACGTAGGGGATCGGGTAGCTGCTCATCGCGACACCCCCAGTCCGAGCGGGCGTACGACGGGCGTGCGCACCTCGTCCACCGAGCTGACGATGTGGTCGACGAAGCCGTAGTCGAGAGCCTCGTCCGCGCTGAACCACCGGTCGCGCCGCGAGTCGCGCTCGACGGTCTCCATGTCCTGACCCGTGTCCGAGGCGATCAAGGAGAGCACGGTGTCGCGCGTGTGTCGCAGGTCGTCGGCCTGGATGGCGATGTCCATCGCGGTGCCACCGATGCCGGCCGAGCCCTGGTGGAGCAGGACCCGGGAGTGGGGCATCGCGAACCGCTTGCCCTTCGCCCCGGCGCTGAGGAGGAACTGCCCGGCACTCGCCGCGATCCCCATCGCCAGCGTCGAGACGTCGTTGGGGATCAGGGTCATCACGTCCCGGATCGCCAGCATCGCCGGGACGGAGCCACCCGGCGAGCTGATCCAGAGGTGGACGTCGGCGCGCGGGTCGCGGGCCGACAGCACCATCAGCCCCGTGCAGAGCCGGTTGCCCAGCGCCTCGTCGAGCACGCCGCCCATCAGCAACGTGCGCTGCTCGAGCAGGCTGCCGGCCAGCTCGTCGTCGATCCGGCCCCAGGCCGTTGCTTCACTCATGGGACCACCGTGCCAGCCGACGTACCGCGACCGAAGGGCGCGCTGCTGCGGGCGGATCGGCCGGCGGCGGATCCGCTGTGGGCTGATCCCGGGCACCCCGGAGCCCCACCCGGTCAGCGGTACGTGACCAGCTGCCGCGGCAGGTGCGAGTGCTCGTTGAACGACAGCAGTCGCCGACCCGTCGAGCCCTCGAGCGCCCGGGTGACCGACGCGTTGGCCGTGACGGTGTTGAAGGCGTGCCACAGTCGCGGCACCTCGTCGGGAGGGGCCAGTACGTCGATCAGGGTCGCGGCGACCGCGGCGATCGGGCCACCGGAGGACACCACGACCGTGATCCCGTCCCGCGCGAACGCTCGGTCGAGCGCGTCGGTCGCCCGGGCGAGGAACGCCGGCCAGGACTCGACGTACTCCTCGTCGTGCTCACCCCCGCACCAGCGCGCGGTGGCCTCGTCGAAGACACGCTGGAAGGCCCGCCGGTCGCTGCCGACATCGCGCCCAGCGAGGGTGTGCGCGACGACGGCGACGTGGTCGAACTCGTTCCAGCCCTCGTCGAGCTCCGGCGTGACCGACCAGCCACCGCCCTCGATCACGGCGGTCGCGGTGTCTCGCTGTCGTCGCATCGCGCCGTGCACGACGGCGTACGGCGTGACGCCCTGGCCGGCCAGCGCCCGGCCCAGCATCCGGCTCTGCTCGATCCCGGTCTCGCTGAGTACGTCGTAGTCGTCCGCACCGAACGACGCCTGCCCGTGCCGGACCAGCAGCACGACCCCCATCAGGCGTCCACCACTCGCCGGGTGCGCTGCTCGAGGTAGCGCACCGCCTCGCCGAACCCCGCGAACGCGGGGTTGTGCGTCTGGCCGTGCACGTAGCGGTACCAGATCTGCTGGATGATCACCGCCAGCCGGAAGATCCCGAACGCCTCGTAGAACCGCCACCGGTCGCCGGTCATCTCGATGCCGCGACGCGCGCCGTACCAGTCGATGACCTGCTGCCGGGTCCACATGCCCGGAACGGTGGTCGGCTGCCGGCGGAACTCGCGGTAGAACGGGTCGTCGTCCTGCTGGATCCAGTAGGCCAGCGCACCGCCGAGGTCCATCAGCGGGTCGCCGACGGTCGCCATCTCCCAGTCGAGCACGCCGACGACCCGAAGGTCGTCGTCCGGGTCCAGGACCAGGTTGTCGAAGCGCCAGTCGTTGTGGATCAGGCACTGGCCGGAGTCCGCCGGCTGGTGCCGGTGCAGCCAGGTGGTGAGCTGGCCCCAGTCGCCGAGATCGTCGGTGGCGGCCCGGCCCATCCGGTCGGTCCAGCCCGACACCTGGCGCGCGACGTACCCCTCGCCGCGGCCGAGCGACGCCAGCTCGGGTACCCGGGTGACGTCGACCTCGTGCAGGCGGACGAACGCCTCCCAGGCGTGCTCGCAGAGGGTCGACGCCCCGGCCGGGGAGAGCTCGAAGCCGAGGTCCTTGCGCAGGATCACGCCGTCGAGCCGCTCCATCACGTAGAAGTCGGAGCCGAGCACGGACGCGTCCGTGCACAGGCCGACCATGCCCGCGACGTACGGGTAGACCGGGCCGAGCGCGTGCTGGATGAGGTACTCGCGACCCATGTCGTGTGCGCCGCGCGCCTTCGCCCCGGCCGGAGGTCGGCGCAGGATCAGCTCACGCAGGTCGTCGGCCCGGCCCGGACCGGACCACCGCAGCAGATAGGTGAGGTTGGAGGCGCCGCCCGGGAACTGACGCACCTCCGGTTCGCCGTCCGGCACGTCGGCGTCGGTGTGGGCCCGGAGCCAGCCGACCACGGCTCCGACGTCGACCGCGTCCTCCTCGCGGACCGGACGCGACTCGTCGGCGGTGCTCACCGGCCCAGTATGTCCGGGCCGGTCGGTCAGCCCGCCGGTGCCCGGAAGTACGTCCGGAGTGCCGGGTCACCACTCCGCGGCGCGCTCAGGTACGCCGTCACGCCGCCGACCGCCCAGTCGCGCACGGTCTGCGGCGTCATCGCGGCCGATCCCGCGCCGGCGGTCACGATCCGATTGCACCCGAGGTTCGCGACATCCCATCGGGTGCCGCCATGACCGGTCAGCCCGAGGGCGACCCAGCGCCCACTGGGCGTGGGGCAGGCGGTGGCCGCCTGGGTCGAGGCCGAGGCGAGGCGGTCCGCGTACGCCTGGGCCGCGTCGGCGGGCAGGAGCTCGGAGTACAGCAGGGTCGAGACGCCGGTGTCCTGGGAGTAGACGCACACCGAGAGCGAGGCCGGCCGCGGCGCGCGCGGGCCCGCCGTCGGCGTGAGCACCGCCCGGGCCGGGCAGCCGTTGCCGTCGGTCTCGACCTGCTCCGCGGTGCCGAGGATCTGCCGGCGCAACGACGGCTGCGAGGCGAACACCGTGACGTGCTGGCCGCCGACCGCGCGGGTCTCGGCGACGGTCGGGCCGAGCGACCTCACCCCGACCCGGTACGGCGAGTCGAACCACACCGCGTCGCCCGCGGGCGTCGTCCCGGAGGAGCCCCAGGACATGCATCGCTGGCTCGTCACGGCCGGACGGCCGACGAACCCGGTCATCGTCGAGACGTACGACGACGAGTCGGCCGGCGAGAGCACGGAGGCCTCGTCGGTGCCGCACGACCCGAGGTGGTGCGGCCCGGCGAAGATGCTCGAGCGGATCGGGGAGCCGCCCCAGCCCCACGCGTCCGGCACCTGGAGCTGGACGCCGGCGTACGACTCGTAGCGCCAGGTCTGCGGCACGTCGACCTTCGGATAGCTGATCTCGCCGTTCGGCGTGCGCGACTCGTGGGCGACGAAGGCGACGCCGCCGACCAGGGCCAGGACGGCGAGCGCGGTGAGCCCGGGACCCCGGCGGCGTCGTGGTGTCGGGCCGGTGGTGTCGGACGGGGCGGGCCGGGCGAGCAGCTGGGTCGACGCGGAGCCGGCCCGGGCCATCACCTGTTCGCGCATCCCCGCCAGCCGGTCGGCCGGCACGCCGTCCCGATCGACCTCGGCGAGCCCGCGCTGGAGGTGACGCCGGGCGGCCGACTCGGAGCAGTGCAGCACCTCGGCGATCTCGGTGTCCGACCGCTCCTCGAGCATGCGCAGCACCAGGGCCGCGCGGCGTGGGGTCGAGCACGCCCGGACGACCAGCCGCCTGGCCTCCAGGTCGGGGTCGTCGCGCGAGACCCGGTGCCACATGGCGCGGGTGCGGGCCAGGGCCCGGCCGACCGCCGCATCGGCAACGACGTCGTCGTCCACCAGTGCGGCGGCGAACGCGAGCAGTGCCGGCGTGCGCGCCAGTGCCCACTCGTCGTACCCCGCCGTCATGGGTCAACGATGCCCCAAGAACCCTCGGTCGGGGGCGTTTGTGACCGGATCTCTACTCGGCCGTCGACCCGCCGAGCTCGTGGAGGCGGGCCGCCTGTCGCCGCAGCTGTGCGTCGTACGCCGGCCGGTCGCGGAGCTTCTGCCCGTACGCCGCGCGCGCCATCGGGTCCGGCAGGATCACCTCGTCGCCGGCGTCGATCCCGGCGAGCACGGCCGACGCGATCTGGTCGGCGGTCAACGGGGAGCTCTCCACCAGGTGCGTCATCACCGCTCGCAGCGCCTCGTCGGCTCCACGCAGCGAGGACAGCAGGTGGGTGCGGAAGTACGACGGGCAGACCACGTGCGCGGTGACGCCGTACGCCGCGAGCTCGTGGCCGAGGGTCTCGGTGAGGGCGACGACCCCGGCCTTCACCGCGTTGTACGACGCCATCCCGGCCGGGTGCACGAGCCCGGCGAGCGAGGCGACGTTCACGATGCGCCCCGAGCCCTGGCGCTTGAACACCGGCGTGAACGTCCGGCACCCACGCACCACGCCCAGCAGGTTGACGTCGACGATCCACTGCCACTCGTCGATCCCCGCGACGTCGATCCGGCCGCCGCCGGCGACGCCGGCGTTGTTGACCAGGACGTCGAGGCCACCCCAGTGCTCGTCGACCCACTCGCGCGCCGCGGTCCAGTCGTCGTCCGCGGTGACGTCGAGGTGCAGGTCGGCGCCATCGGCGACGTCGGTGGCGAGCACTTGGTCGCCGCGCTCGCGGAAGGCGCGGGTCAGCGCCGCGCCCAGGCCAGAGGCGGCCCCGGTGACCAGCACCCGGCTCATGTGTACTTGCCGAGCTCGAGGCGCGCGACCATCCCGCGGTGCACCTCGTCGGGACCGTCGGCGAGCCGCAGGGCCCGGGCGTTCACGAAGGCCCCGGCCAGCGGGAAGTCGTCGGACATCCCACCACCGCCGTGCAGCTGGATCGCCATGTCGATGACCCGCTGGGCCATGTTCGGCACCGCGACCTTGATCGCCGAGATCTCGCTCAGCGCGTTCACCGGACCGCCCTGGTCGAGCTTCCACGCGGCGTCCAGGACCAGCAGCCGGGCCTGGTCGATGGCGATCCGGGCGTCGGCGATGCGCTCGCGGTTGCCACCGAGGTCCACCAGCGGCTTCCCGAACGCCGTGCGCTCCAGGCCCCGGCGGCAGGCCAGCTCGAGGGCGAGCTCGGCCAGTCCGATCAGCCGCATGCAGTGGTGGATCCGGCCGGGACCGAGCCGTCCCTGGGCGATCGCGAACCCTTGGCCGGGGCCGGAGATCACGTTCGCCAGTGGTACACGCACGTCGGTGAACGACACCTGGCCGTGGCCGAGCGGCTCGTCGTACAGGCCCATCGTGGTGAGCAGTCGCTCGACCTCGACGCCGGCAGTGTCCAGCGGCACCAGCACCATCGAGTGCCGGTGGTGGCGGTCGGCGTCCGGGTCGGTGACACCCATGAAGACCAGGATCCGGCACTCGGTGCTGCCGACACCGGTGGACCACCACTTGCGGCCGTTGACGACGACCTCGTCGCCGTCGACGACGCAGGTGGCCTCCATGTTCGTGGCGTCGGACGACGCCACCTCGGGCTCGGTCATCGTGAACGCCGAGCGGATGCGGCCGTCGAGCAGCGGCTCCAGCCAGCGCGTGCGCTGCTCCTCGGATCCGTAGCGCAGCAGCACCTCCATGTTGCCGGTGTCGGGGGCGTTGCAGTTGAAGACCAACGGGGCGATCGCCGACCGCCCCATCTGCTCGGCGAGGGGCGCGTAGTCGACGTTGGTGAGTCCCTCGCCGCCGTCGGTGCCGAAGCGCGCGGCGTACTCACCGGCGTGCTCCTTCGGCAGGAACAGGTTCCACAGCCCGCGCTCGCGCGCCCTGGCTTTGAGCTCGGCGAGCACCGGGAGCGGCGTCCAGGGGTCGCCGGTACGGCGCGCCTCGGCGAGGTCGCGGTGGTAGGCGGGCTCGACCGGCGTGATCTCCGCAGCCATGAACTCGGCCACGCGAGCGGTGAGGTCGGCGGCCCGGGGGGACGGGGCGAGGTCCATGCTCTGAGCGTAGAGCGCCCGATCGCGCGCGCGGCCCTCCTACGCGGCGACGGTGCTGACCACGCGCGCCCGGGTGACCGGGTCCTCCCAGCGGCGCCGGGTGCGGGCCAGCCGCGTGGCCGACCACATCACGCAGGGCATCCCGACGATCAGCGAGAGCCGCCAGTCGGGCACGTGCGCGCAGCCCGAGAAGACCAGGCCGGTGAACGTCGTGGAGGTCGCCAGCCGTGCCGAGTAGCCGACCATCGCGGCAGGTGGCGCCGGTGTCGCCCGCGCCGAGCGGAGGTCCACCGGGTAGGGATGCGCCAGCGACCAGCGCAGCGCGGCGCCGACCACCTGCAGGGTCACCACGACCAGGGTCGCGACCAGCGCGGCCAGCTCCTGGGCGTCCGGCACACCGGCGCGCAGGGCGCCGACCAGGATGGTGATCAGCGAGGCGACGCCGAGGAACTCGGCGAGCACCAGGGTGCGTGCGTCGAACAGGGTCGTCGCGCGCGCCGGCAGGTTCTCGCGCCACAGCGCGCCGCGGCCGTCGAGGCACCAGGCGTTGACCCCGAACAGCAGCGCCCCACCGGAGGCGACCAGGCCCGGGAGGATCGTCATCTGGGCCCACTTCAGGTCGCCGAACAACGCCACCAGACCGGGGCCGACGGCGAGCACGAGGACGCCCCGGCGCATCGGCACCGAGCGCCACACGGATGCCCGGTCGGTGCGGACCAGGATGCCCAGCACGCTGCGTGGCATCGGCCGCGGCGAGTGCTGGTCGGTCTCCATGCGCGCCTCGTCGCGGGGCATCCGTCGGGCGGCGACATGAGCGGGAACGGCCCCCACGACGACCGCGGCCACGGTACCGAGCAGCAGCACGAGGACGGTCTCCCACAGACGCCAGGTGAGCGGAGGACTCGTACCACCGGCGAAGAACCACACGGTCGGCACCCGGTCGAGCACCCGGGCCGTGTGCCCGGTGAGCTGCACCGCACCGGCCACCAGGACCGCCGCGACCAGCATCCCTCGCGAGATCACGATCCCCGCCGGCCCGCGGCGGAGGGCCTCCACCGCCCAGGCGACGACCTGCCCGAGCGCGGTGCCCATCAGGATCCAGAGGATCATCGTGACCTGGGCCTGCACGAGCCGCCCTGGCATCACCGAGTACGAGACGGAGCCCAGCAGCACCCAGGCCTGGATCATCCACCCGATGTTGAGGGGGGCGAGGACCAGCGCACCCAGGTGGTCGGTGGTCGGGCTGATCGGGTGCGGTCCGGCCTGGTCGCGAGAGATCAGCTCACGCCCGCCTCCCGAGCCGATGGCCGAGCCGATGTTCAGCACCAGGATGCCGGCCATCAGGGTCGGGATCAGCAGCAGGATGTCGAACGCCCGGCCGGCCCCGTGGGCGCCGGGCAGGAACGCGGGCACGACCGCCGCTCCCAGCGTGACCGCCAGGAAGGCCAGGGAGAGCACGCGCGCCAGGTGGCGACGACGTACCGCCTGCTTGCGGAACCGGAACAGGATGGCGACGTCGACGACGGAGCGGCGGGCGGCCGCGAGGCGGCCGGGCGCGTCGTACGCCTGGTCCGGGTCAGTCGAGGAGAGCGCGGTAGGCACGTGCCCCCTCCTCGCCGGCCATCTCCTCGGCGTCGACCGCGGCGACCCGCGCCCCACCGCGGAGGACCAGCGCCGTGCCGCAGGCCTGCACCGCGAGGTCACGCAGGTGGGTGGAGAGCAGGATCGTCGCGCCGCGGGCGCGCGCGTCCGCGATCACCTCGAACGTCGCCTCGACCCCGATCGGGTCGACCCCGTCGAACGGTTCGTCGAGCAACAGGACGCGCGGCTCGTGCATCGCGGCCAGGACGACGGAGAGCCGGCGGCCCATGCCGTGGGAGAACCCGCCGGTCACCCGGTTCATCACGTCACCGAGCTCGAAGCGCTCGAGCAGGTCGCGAGCACGCTCCTCCCAGCCGGTGAGGCGTCGGAGTCGGGCACTGAGCTGCAGGTGCTCCCACGGGGTCGCCCGCGGGACGAGGCCGCCCACGTCGGGGCAGTAGCCGGTGAGCTGCTTGACGGCCACGGTGTCCGTGCGGATGTCGAGGCCGGCCACGGTCACCGTGCCCGCGGTCGGTGGCACCACGCCGGCCAGCACCCGCATGGTGGTCGACTTGCCGGCTCCGTTGCGGCCGAGCAGCGCGGTCGCCTGACCGGCGTACGCCTCGAGGTCGATGCCGGCGACGGCCTCGACCTCGCCGAAGCGCACGTGCAGGCTGCGCACGTCGACGACGGGGGGTTGGGTCACGCCGAGAATCCTCTCAACCCGAGTGGCGGTCTGACTGCCGAACGGCCAAGGTCGTCCCACCCGGGATCAGGGGGCGTACGTGCGCAGCGCGTCGACCGCCTGGCGGAGGAAGCTCTCCTCGCCCACGGTGTTGACCTTGAAGAACACGGCCTGGCTGCCGCCCGCGGTGATGGCGGTGACGAACAGCCGGTGACCGACGGCGAGGATGCTGATGTTCAGGCTGACCCGGTTGCCACCGAACGCGCTGTACCTCTCGTAGACGCGCACCACCAGCCGTGCGTCGCCGATCGAGTGGTCGGAGCTGTCCTCGATGTTCGCGCTCACGCTGCCCCGAAGGATCTGCTGGTCGAGGTGGGCCACGAGACCCTCCACGTCACCCTCGAGCTCCTGCTCGTACTGCGCCACGCGCCGAGGGTACGGCGTCACGCGGCGCACGGGCCTGCTGCGACGCGGCGGCGGGCGCGGGTAAAACCCTCGGCGGTTCGCCCGCATTCTCCAGCCGAGTTTCGTATCGTGCTGGTGCTCGCCTGACAAAGCTTCGGGGGAGGCTGCCTGATGGCAAGGCATCGAGCACGAGAACGCCGGTCCGCAGCGACGCCGCCCACCGGCCAGCCGACGCCTGTGCCTCCCGAGCTCCCGGTCGGGGTGCCGGACGCGGCCGACGGCGCCGTCTCACCGGTGGACCTCGCCGCCCTGGCCAGGCTCCGGGGAGACCGATACTTCCAGGTGGAGCTCGACCACCTCACGGTCGCGTCGTACGCGAACGGCGCCCCGGCCGGGCGGCGCGGGCGCAGGCGCCGCGGCGCCACCGACCTGCTCGGTCAGATCGAGGAGCTCGGCTGGAACCTGGAGCACGTCGCCTGGTGGCGCGACGAGGACGGCGCCGGTGTCCGTGGCGTCTACCTGTTCCGCTCCGCCCAGTCCCCTCTTCCGACGGCCGCTCCGGTCGGACCGAGCACCGGGCACGGCCCAACCCACCGTCGCGACATCGCGATCTGAGCCCGGCCCGACCCGACCGCCTCAGGGGTAGGCGTGCATGGTGGGGATCCTGCCTGGGCTCGGTTCAGGCGGGGAAGCGCCGGCCCTGCGCCGCGAGGTCCCGCAGGTACGTCGTGGGGCGGAAGCGCTCGCCGTACCGGTCGGCGAGCTCGTCGGCCCGCGCCAGGAACGCGCCGAGACCGATCGGGCCTACTCCCTCACCGTGACCGTCGACGGCCTGGTAGCCGGTCATGAACTGCGCGGCGCCGCCGGAGTTGGCCGGGAAGCCGATGCCCATGATCGAGCCGATGTTGGCCGCCGCCGAGGACTCGATGACGCCCTCCTCGAAGCACTTCGCGGTCTCGAGCGCCTCGATGAACGTCATCCGGTCCTTCACGTCCGCGAAGGGGACCTGCTCGAGGTGTGGAGGGAACTCCTCCCTCAGGCCCGACCACAGGCGCGTACGACGACCGTCCTCGTAGTCGTAGAAGCCGGCACCCTCGACCCGCGAGGGCCGGCCGAGCTCGAGCATCCGGGTGACGACAGCGGTGCCCGGATGCTCGTCGTACGGCGTGCCGTCGCGCTCGGCGGCGTCCTTGGTCGCCCGGGTGATCTTCGCGATCAGCTCCATGTTCAGCTCGTCGGTGAGCTGGAGTGGTCCGACGGGGTACCCGGCCTGCCTGGCGGCCCGCTCGAGGGACATCGGCGGGACGCCTTCGGCGAGCATCGCCAGGCCCTCGTTGACCATCGTGCCGATCACGCGCGAGGTGTAGAAGCCGCGGCTGTCGTTGACGACGATCGGGGTCTTGCGGATCTGCAGCACCACGTCGTACGCCTTGGCCAGAGCGGCGTCCGAGGTCTGCTCCCCCTTGATGATCTCGACCAGCGGCATCTTGTCGACCGGGCTGAAGAAGTGCAGGCCGATGAAGTCCTCGGGGCGGTCGACGCCGGTGGCGAGCTCGGTGATCGGCAGGGTCGAGGTGTTGGAGCAGAGCAGGGCGTCGGGGTCGACGTGCGGGACGACCTCCGTGAAGACCTGGTGCTTGAGGCTCGGGTCCTCGAACACCGCCTCGATCACCAGGTCGCACCCGGCCAGGTCGGCCGGGTCGGCCGTCGGCGCGATCCGGGCGAGCATCTCCGCGCTCTTCTCCTCGGTGAGCTTCCCGCGCTGGACCCCCGTGGCATTGAGCTTCTCGCTGTAGCCCTTGCCGCGCTCGGCCGCCTCGAGGGAGACGTCCTTGAGCACGACCTGCATCCCGGCCCGCGCGCACGAGTACGCGATGCCCGCGCCCATCATCCCCGCGCCGAGGACGCCGACCTTGGTCGCGGTGAACGTCTGGTAGCCCTCGGGTCGCAGCTGGCCGGCGTTGATGGCCTGCAGGTCGAAGAAGAACGCCTGCGTCATGTTCTTGAAGTTCTGTCCGACGAGCAGCTTGGTCAGGTAGCGGCTCTCGATCCGGCTGGCGGTGTCGAAGTCGACGCTCGCACCCTCGACCGCGGCGGACAGGATCGCGCGCTGGGCGGGGTAGACCGCGCCCTTGGTCTGCTGGCGGAGCAGCGCCGGGAACGCCGGCAGGAAGGCGGCCAGCTTCGGCGACTGCGGGGTGCCGCCGGGCATCCGGTAGCCCTCGCGGTCCCACGGGTTGGTGGCGGCATCCGGGTCGGTGCGGTGCTCGAGGATCCAGCGCTTCGCGGCCGGGACCAGATCGTCGCCGGCGACCACGTCGTCGACGAGCCCCTTGGCCCTGGCGTCGCCCGGCTTGAAGCGCGGTCCCTGGAGGAGCACGTCCATCAGCGCGGACTGGATCCCGAACATGCGCGTCACCCGGGTCACGCCTCCTCCGCCGGGCATCAGCCCGAGGGTGGCCTCGGGGAGACCGACCACCGCGGAGGGGTCATCGACGGCGATCCGGTGGTTGCACGCGAGCGCGATCTCGTAGCCCCCGCCCAGGGCGGCGCCGTTGATCGCGGCGACCACCGGGCGGGGCAGCTTCTCGAGCCGCCTCAGGTCGGCCTTGATCGCCTCGGCGCCGGCGAACAGCGAGGCCGCGTCGGCCGGGGTCGCCTGCATCATGAGGGTCAGGTTCGCGCCGGCGAAGAACGTCCTCTTGGCGCTGGTGATGACGACGCCGGTGAGGTCGTCGCCCTCGTCGTACAGCCGGTCCACCGCCGCATGCATCGAGTCGCGGTAGAGCTCGGTCATCGTGTTCGCGCTCGCGGTGGGGTCGTCGAGGGTGAGCGTGACGATGCCGTCGGCGTCCTTCTGATAGCGGACGGCGGTCAGGTCGGCGGCGGTCTGGGTCATCGGTCTCTTCCGTTGAAAGGTCGTGGTTGGTCGGCCGAGGGTCGTCACACCAGCTCGACGATGGTGGCGATCCCCATGCCACCGCCGATGCAGAGCGTGGCGAGCCCGCGGCGGAGGTCGCGCCGCTGGAGCTCGTCGACCAGGGTGCCGAGCAGCATCGCGCCGGTGGCACCGAGCGGGTGGCCCATCGCGATCGCTCCGCCGTTGACGTTGGTGATCTCGTGGGTGATGCCCATGTCCTTCATGAAGCGCATGGCGACCGCCGCGAAGGCCTCGTTCATCTCCCACAGGTCGATGTCACCGACCTCCAGGCCGGCCTTGGCCAGAGCCTTCCGCGCAGCCGGGGCCGGACCGGTCAGCATGATCGTCGGGTCGGCGCCGGAGACGGCGGTCATCACGATCCTCGCGCGCGGCGTGAGGCCGAGGTCGGCGCCCGCCTGCTCGGAACCGACGGCCACGAGGGCTGCACCGTCGACGATCCCGGAGGAGTTGCCGGCGTGGTGCACGTGGTCGATGCGCTCGACCCAGTGGTACTTCTCCAGCGCAACGTCGTCGAATCCCGCGTCCTTCCCCAGCGAGGCGAAGCTCGGCTTGAGGCCGGCCAGACCCTCGACCGAGGTGTCGGGGCGGATGAGCTCGTCGTGGTCGAGCACGGTGACGCCGTTGACGTCCCTCACCGGGACGATCGCGTCGGCGAAGTAGCCGTTGGCCCAGGCCTTGGCCGCGCGGTGGTGGGACTCCGCGGCGTACGCGTCGACGTCGGAGCGGCTCCAGCCCTCGAGCGTCGCGATCAGGTCGGCGCCGATGCCCTGCGGGACGAAGCCGGTGGTCAACGCGGTGGCCGGGTCGGCGGCCCAGGCACCGCCGTCGGATCCCATCGGGACGCGGCTCATCGACTCGACACCGCCGGCGAGGATCAGCTCCTCGAAGCCGCTGCGGATGCGCGCGGCGGCCTGGTTGACGGCCTCGAGTCCCGAGGCGCAGAAGCGGTTGAGCTGGACGCCGGCGACGGTCTCGGGATAGCCGGCGGCGAGGGCCGCGGTCTTCGCGATGTCGCCGCCCTGCTCACCGATCGGCGAGACCACGCCGAGCACGACGTCGTCGACGCGCTCGGTGTCCAGCGAAGGGTTGCGGGTCCGGACCTCCTCCAGGAGGCCGACCATCAGGTCGACCGGCTTCACCTCGTGCAGGGAGCCGACCGCCTTCCCCTTGCCGCGCGGCGTGCGCAGGTGGTCGTAGACGAATGCTTCCCGGGGTGCCTGCTCAGGGGATGGAGCCATGCTCCCGATTGTGACACTCTTACTGTCATGGTCGTCAAGGAAGACGGTGCCGCTGTGGGGACACTCACGCTGCTGACCCTCGAGGAGCTCACCGAGCGGGTCGGGATGAGCGTGCGGAACGTCCGCTTCTACACCACCAGGGGTCTGGTGCCTCCGCCGATCCGACGCGGGCGTAGCGGCTACTACAGCGCCGACCACGTCGCCCGCCTGCAGCTCGTGCAGGAGCTCCAGGGACACGGCTTCACGTTGTCGGCGATCGAGAGGTACGTCGCGCGCATCCCCGTGGACGCCTCGCCCGAGGACATCGCCCTCCACCGCACGATGCTCGCGCCCTGGATGGCCGACTCCTGGCAGGAGTGCAGCCGGGCCGAGCTCGAGCGCCAGGCCGGACGACGACTCACGACGGCCGACCTCGGGACCCTCGAGGCGCTGGGAGTGCTGCGACCGGTTGCGCGCGGCCGGTTCGGCGTCTCCCGCTCGCAGCTCGGAGTCGGGCTCGGTCTGCTCGATCTCGGCTACCCGATCGAGGCGGCGCGCGCCGCGGCCGAGGTGTACGCCACGCACGGGCGGGCCATCGCGGAGGAGCTCTACGAGCTGTTCCGGACGAAGGTCTGGCCGGTCTACAAGGAGCAGGGCGTCTCGCCCGAGCGGATCCAGGAGGTCGTGGAGCGGCTCAAGCCGTTGTCGATCGCCTCGCTCGTGCAGGCCTACGAGGCCGGGATGGACGAGACCCGCCGCGTCAACATCGCCAAGCGCGCCCGATGAGTGACTGGGCGCGTCGGCACTGGGTACGGCGCGTGACGTGACGGACATCCTGGTGACCGGCGCGACCGGCTTCGTCGGTGGGCGGCTGGTGCCCGCCCTGATCGCCGCGGGGCACGACGTACGCGCGATGACGCGCCGGCCCGACGAGTACGACGGGCCGGGCACACCCGTGGGCGGCGACGTCCAGGACCCGTCGTCGCTGGCCGCGGCACTGGAGGGCACCCGCGTCGCCTACTACCTGGTCCACTCGCTGGACACCGAGGACTTCGAGGACCGCGACGCGCGTGCCGCGCGGACGTTCGGCGAGGCCGCCGCGACGGCCGGGGTGCGCCAGATCGTCTACCTCGGTGGGCTCGGGGCGGAGGGTTCGGAGCTGTCCGCCCACCTGCGCTCGCGCCGGGACGTCGAGGGGCTGCTCGGTGCGGCCGGCGTGCCGGTCACGGTGCTGCGCGCGGGGATCGTGGTCGGCCGCGGAGGAATCTCGTGGGAGCTGACCCGGCAGCTGGTCAAGAACCTGCCGGCGATGGTCGTGCCGAGGTGGGTCGCGACCCGGACCCAGCCGATCGCCGTCGACGACGTGATCCGCTACCTCGTCGGGGTCGCCGACGAGCCCCGCGCACACGGCCGGGTGTTCGAGATCGGGGGTCCCGAGCAGCTGACGTACCTGGAGATGCTCCAGGTCGCCTCCGAGGTCACCGGCGGGCATCGGGTCCCGATCGTCCGGGTCCCCGTGCTGACCCCGCGGCTCTCGTCGTACTGGCTGGCCCTGGTGACGGACGTCGACGTGACCACCGGCCGCAACCTGATCGACTCCATGGTCACCGAGGTCGTCGTCACGGACCACTCGATCGAGGAGCTCGTCCCCGGCGACCCGATCCCGTACGCCGAGGCCGTCCGCCGGGCCCTCGAGGACGCCGAGGACTCGCGCTGAGGTCTCCCCTCCTCCGGACAGTGCCGATCGTGGCTGTCCTCTGACGCCCTGGGGCGGGCGGCTCGGAACAGATTCGATGGGACCTCCCGGTCCTGCCCTCAGCCGAAGATGGCGGGGAGGGCGAGGAGCAGGATCAAAGACCAGACGACGTGGGTGAGGACCGGGGCCTGGATGCCGCCGGTGGCGCGGCGTTCGAGGCCGACCACGGCGCCGAGGAGCATCGCCGCGAACGCGAGCATCGCGTTGCCGGTGGCCAGCGTCGCCAGGGTGTACGCCGCGGTGGTCACCACGACCGGGTACCGCGGCGTCGCGGCGTACAGCGCACCCCGGAAGAACAGCTCCTCCGCCACGGCGTTCAGCGCGGTCACCAGCACCAGCAGCGGGATCGACCCCTGATCGGCGTGGTCGAGCACATGGCGCACCTGGTGGTCGAGCCACGGCACCTCGCGTACGACGAGCGCCCCCGCGACGAAGACCACGGCGAGCAGGGCGCCGCACAGCAGGGGGACCAGCACCGGACGCGGGCCCGGTTCGTCCCCCTGCCACGCGCGGCCCAGGTGCAGGGGGCCGGAGACGAAGGCGCCGACGGTCCAGACCAGCGCCAGCCCGAGGGTGGCGGGGTAGAACGAGTCGTTGCCCGGCGCGATCCGCAGCGAGAGCCCGAGCACGCCGGCTCCGACCACCACCACGACGCCGGTCACCCACTGCCGGCGACGCAGGGCGCGCGCGGACTCGCGGTGGTCGCGCGGGACGCGGTCCCACAGGCTGCGGCGTACCTCGCGTCGCACGCCGTCCAGCACGCTGGTCACCCTACGCACCGCCCTGTCCCCGCCCGGCCGGAGCGCCGGATCGGCGTGCTGATCGGGGCGGTGATGGTCGCGCTCGCGCTCACCCCGGCACCTCCCGCGGTCGAAGGTCTTCGGCGGGTACGTCGGGCTGGTGTCGCGGTGACGGCTGGTCGAGGAGCTCCGCGAGCGGGACCGGCCCGACCGTCCCTGGACGCACGACGGGGCCTCCCCGACACGAGGCCCCGTTCGTCCGTACCCGGCTCAGCCGGTGAAGGTGTCCTTCACGTTCTTCGCGGCCTCCTTGGTGTGCCGCCCGGCCTCCTTGACCTTGGCCTCGCCCTGGTCCGCCTTGCCCTCGGACTCCAGGCTGTCGTTCCCGGTCGCAGACCCGGCCGCCTCCTTGGCCTTGCCCTTGGCGTCGGTGGCGTCGTTCTTGATCTTGTCGTCGAGTCCCACGTGTGCTCCTTCGTCTCGGGCATGTCGTCCTACGCCCGGTTACGTACCCGGGCACCTCGGCGACATGCGCGTGCCCTCGGTCACGGGCGGTCAGGAGAAGGAGAGGACGCCGTCGTCGAGCGGTGCGCGCCGGATGGTCCGCCGGTCCCGCAGATAGCTCTGCCGCAGGCGCCACGGCTCGCGGTCACCCTGGTGGGGGAGCTGGTCCAGAGCGCGGAGCACGTAGCCGGACGTGAAGTCCATCAGGGGCACCTCGCCGACGGTCGGGTCCCGTCGCGGTACGACGCGGCGGTAGCCGTGCTCCGCCAGGTAGGCCAGCAGCCGGCAGGTGAACTCCGCGACCAGGTCGACCTTGAGGGTCCACGACGCGTTGGTGTAGCCCACCGTGAACACGAAGTTCGGGACCTCGCTGAGCATCAGCGCGCGATAGGTCATCGAGGTCGACGGATCGACCTTCTCGCCGTCCACGACCAGCTCGATGCCCCCGAACGGCGACAGGGTCAGGCCGGTGGCGGTGACGATCACATCGGCGTGCAGGTGCCGGCCGCCGGTCAGCACGATCCCGTCGGTGTCGAACCGCTCGATGGTCGAGGTCACGACCTCGGCGTCGCCGCGGCGTACGGCCCGGAACAGATCGGCGTCGGGCACGAAGCACATGCGCTGGTCCCAGGGGTCGTAGCGCGGTGTGAAATGGGTGTCGACGTCGTACCCCTCCGGGAGCAGCGCGACGTTCTGCCTGCGCACCAGGCGTCTCACCAGATCCGGACGACGGCGTGAGAGCCGGTAGAAGACGGCCTGGACGACGATGCTCTTCCACCGTACGGCGCGATGGGCCGGGCCGGCGGGGAGCCATCGGCGGGCACGCGCGGCGAACGGGTCGCGCTGGGGGAGGCTCAGCACGTAGGACGGCGAGCGCTGCAGCATCGTCACGCGCGCCGCCCGACGAGCCAGCTCCGGGACGAGGGTCACCGCGGTCGCCCCGCTGCCGATCACCACGACGTCCTGGCCCGCCCAGTCGAGGTCCGCAGGCCAGTGCTGCGGGTGCACGATCGTCCCCGAGAAGTCACCCGCCCCCGCGAACTCCGGCTCGTGCCCGTGCTCGTAGTCGTAGTAGCCGCGGCAGGACCACACCAGCCCTGCGCTGAGCGTGACCGTCTCACCGGCGTGCTCGGCCTCCACGGTCCACCGGGCCTCGGCTGAGTCCCATGACGCGCGGACGACCCGGTGGGAGTAGCGGATGTGGCGCTCCACGTCGTACTCGCGGGCGGTGTCGCGGAGGTACTCGAGGATCCGCTCGCCCGAGCCGAGCGTCTCCTCGCGCCGCCACGGACGGAAGCGGTAGCCCATCGTGTACATGTCCGAGTCGGAGCGGACGCCCGGATAGCGGAACAGGTCCCACGTCCCGCCGCTCGCCTCCCGCGCCTCGAGCACGACGTACGACGTGCGCGGCAGCGCGCGGGTCAGGTGCGCGGCGGCACCGATGCCGGACAGACCGGCGCCGATGATCAGGACGTCGACGTGCTCGCTCATCACGCCTGCACCGCCGCCCCCGACGCGAGCAGGGCGTCGACGTCGCTGATCCCCCAGGCGCGCAGGGCGTCCCGCGTGTCCTGTCCGGCGTTGGCCGGTGGCGCCGTGGTCAACGTCGGCGCCGTCCGTGAGAAGCGCGGAGCCGGGGCCGGCTGCGTCATCCCGTCGCGGTCGACGAAGGTCCCGCGTGCCGCGAGGTGCGGATGGCCGAAGGCCTCCGTCATCGGCAGCACCGGCGCGACGCAGGCATCCGTCCCGTCGAACACCTCGACCCACTCGGCCTGTGTCCGTCGGCGCACGGCGTCGGAGATGAGCCGCCGGAGCTCGGGATGGTTCGCGGGGATGTTCCGGTCCGGCGCCGTGTCTGCGATGCCGAGGCCGGCGACCAGCTCGTCGTAGAACTGCGGCTCGAGCGCGCCGACCGCCAGGTGCCGTCCGTCGGCCGTCTCGTAGAGGTCGTAGAACGGCGCGCCGCCGTCCAGCAGGTTGGCCGCCCGCTCCTCGCGCAGGAGTCCGCCCGCCAGGAACCCCGTGGCCATCGAGTTCAGGTGGGCCGTGCCGTCGACGATCGCCGCGTCGACGACCTGCCCGTCGCCGGAGACCCGCGACTCGAGGAGCGCGGCGAGGACCCCGATCACGAGGTACGTCGACCCGCCACCGAAGTCCCCGACCAGGTTGGTCGGGAAGTGCGGGCGGCTCTGGTCCTGCCCGAGACCGAACAGGGCACCGGTGATCGCGATGTAGCCGAGGTCGTGGCCGGCGGTCCGGGACAGCGGACCGGTCTGGCCCCATCCGGTCATGCGCCCGTAGACCAGCCGCCGGTTGCGGGCCAGGCACGCGTCCGGGCCGAGGCCGAGCCGCTCCGTCGTACCGGGGCGTAGGCCCTCGACGAGCACGTCGGCCGTCGCGACGAGGTCGAGCACGGTGGCGACACCGTCGGGGTGCTTGAGGTCGAGGGCGACGCTGGGACGCCCGCGGTTGAGCAGGTCGTGCTGACCGCCGGTCAGCGCCTGGCCGCCGGGACGGTCGACACGGATCACGTCGGCGCCGAGGTCGGCCAGGATCATGCAGGCGTGCGGGCCCGGACCGATCCCGGCCAGCTCGACGACGCGCACACCTCGCAGCGGACCTGTCCCCTGGCCGAGTTCCATGCCCTCGATCATGCCGGGGGCAGTACCCGCGACAAGAACCGCCTGGTCCGCTCCTCACGTGGCCGGCTGAAGATCTCGGCGGGAGGACCTTGCTCGAGGATGCGTCCCTCGTCGAGGAAGCAGACCGCGGTCGCGACGTCGCGGGCGAACGCCATCTCGTGCGTGGCCAGGATCATCGTGGTGCCCTGCTCGGCCAGCTCGCGGACGATCGTGAGCACCTCGCCGACCAGCTCCGGATCGAGCGCGGCGGTGATCTCGTCGAGCAGGAGCAGGGTCGGCTGGGTGCACAGCGCGCGCACCAGCGCGGCCCGCTGCTGCTGGCCTCCCGACATCCGGTCCGGGTGCTTGTCGGCCTGGTCGGCGAGGCCGAAGCGCGCCAGCAGGTCGCGTGCCCGCTGCTCCGCCTCACCCTTCGTCACTCCGTGCACCCGGCGGGGCGCGAGGGTGCAGTTGTCGAGCACCGTGAGGTGGGGGAAGAGGTTGTAGGCCTGGAACACCATCCCGACCCTGCTGCGCACCGCCCGCGGGTCGATCCGGGGGTCGGAGATCTCGCGTCCCTCGAACTCGATGACGCCGTCGTCGATCTGCTCAAGGAGGTTCAGACACCGCAGCAGGGTCGACTTGCCGGAGCCCGACGAGCCGATCAGGCAGATCACGTCGTGCGTCCGGACCCGGAGGTCGATGTCCCGGAGCACGACCTTGTCGCCATAGGACTTGCGCAGATCGGTGACCTCGAGCAGCGCCTCGCTCATCGGGCGCCCTGCCTCTCCCGCTCCATCGCCCGGTGCTGCAGGTGGTCGGTGAACCGGGCCAGTGGGATCGTGAGCACGACGAAGTAGCCGGCGACCACGACGTACGGCGTGAAGTTGAACTGGTAGTTGGCGTAGTCACGGGCCGCGAAGAGTGCGTCGAACACCCCGGCGGCTCCGACCAGGGCGGTGTCCTTCTGCAGGCTCACGAAGTCGTTGAGCAGCGGTGGGATCACCCGGCGGATGCCCTGCGGGACCACGACGTAGCGCATCGCCTGGACCCGAGACAGTCCCAGCGCGTCGGCGCTGGCGATCTGGGACGGGTGGACCGACTCGATCCCGGCCCGGATCACCTCGGCGACGTACGCGCCGTACGACAGCACGAGTGCCACCAGGCCCCAGAAGAAGAGGGAGTTGGTCACGCCCTGGAGGTTCAGCGCCGGCATCCCGAACGCGAGCATGAAGACCAGCAGGATGGTGGGGATCCCCCGGAACAGGTCGGTGTAGATGACGGCGATGATCCGGAGCGGCAGCAGCACCGGGGAGCGCGACTGGCGGAGCACCGCGACCGCCAGGGCCAGGATCAGGATCAGGACCTCCCCGATCAGGAAGAGCTTGACGTTGTAGGTCCAGAACGCGTGCCAGATCGATGGGAACGCCGCCTTGGCGTCGTCCCACGAGAAGAACGTCGCCTTGACGCTGGCCCAGCCCGGTGAGCTGACCGTGCCGATCAACAGCCCGCCCAGGACGAGCACGGTCGCCACCGTCGACACCAGGATCGAGCGCCGTCGCAGGGTACGACGGATCTCGCGGCGCTCGAGCTCCCGAGGGCTCGGTCGCCAGGTGTCGGGGGCGGAGCTCACGACCGGGTCTCTGGTCCGGTCACTGCAGGACGGGCACGTTCACGGTCTGGCTGAGCCACTTCTTCTCGATCGCGTCCAGGGTCCCGTCGCTCTTGAGGTTCGTCAGCGCCTGGTTCACGCAGTCGACCAGGGCGTTGTTCTTCTGGAACAGCATCCCGAACTGCTCGGGGCTGCCGCTCTGCTGCTGGAACTGCCCGACGACGGTGGCCGACTTGATCTGGGCCGCGGTGATGTAGAAGGCCGTCGGCAGGTCCGCGACGATCGCGTCGACCTGGTGGTTGAGCAGGGCCTGCTTGGCGACGTTCGTGTCGTCGAAGACCAGCGGCTCGGTCGACGGCTGGATGTCCTCGCGGATCGCGGTCAACGACGTGGTGCCGGTCTGGGCGCCGAGCTTGTCGTCCTTGAGGTCCGCGACCGAGGTCGCCGAGGCGACCTTCGAGTCCTTGAGCGCGATCAGGGCCTGCGCGGCGGTGTAGTAGCCGTCGGAGAACGTGACGACCTTGGCCCGGGCCGGTGTGATCGAGATCTGGTTGATGTCGAAGTCGAAGTCCTTGTCGCCCGGGGCGTAGGACTTGTTGAACGACTCCTTCACCCACGTCACCGCCGTCGCGTCGAACCCGAGCTGCTTGGCCACGGCGTACGCGACGGCCGACTCGTACCCCTTGCCGTTGCTCGGGTCGTTGTCCCTGAACCACGGGTCGTACGCCGGGGAGTCCGTCGCGATGGTCAGCGTGCCGTCGGTGAGGGTCTTCCCGTGGGCGCATTCGGCCGGGGTCTGGTCGGTACTGGTGTCGGTGGCCGTCGAACTCTCCTGCGGAGCGCACCCGAGCGCGACGAGCATGAGTGGAACGAGGACGGCAGCCGTTCGGGGCGTGCGCATGGCGAGATCGTACGGGTACGTCGGGCCTAGTGGTGGTGGGCGTGCTGCTCGTGGAACCGGTGGACGACGGCGTGCCCCCTCCCGCGCTCCAACAGCCAGCGGTTGACCGGCACCGCGGCGACGAAGGCGACGGCCAGCGAGACCGTGAGCGACCACCAGAACAGTGGCGTGTCGAGCGTCGCGGCCATCGCGCCCGGCACCACCAGCAGGAAGACGTTGTCGACGACCTCCATGGTCAGGATCGAGATGGTGTCGCTGGCGAGTGCGGCCTGGACGGCGGTGCGGTTGTCGGCGCCCATGCGCCGTACGCC
>Ga0105239_10001987_pt1 | contig 26588 bp, 29 predicted proteins | sample KBSC44metaG_FD_92761 | JGI IMG/M metagenome (GOLD analysis project Ga0105239, IMG submission 92761) | Corn rhizosphere microbial communities from Kellogg Biological Station, Michigan, USA - KBS C4-4 metaG | ecosystem: Host-associated > Plants > Roots > Rhizosphere > Soil | place: Michigan, USA...
CTCTATTCTATTTACATAAGTGCAGTTATCATTGGCGGGGGTGGGTTGGGGAGGGGGGGGCGGCGCGTATTGTCGCTCATAGGGTATCTTCTAGAGCCAGGACCTATGGGACAAATTAGTGTGCGATCTTGATCGAACATGGGCGAGAGTGGATATAGGCTTACCAAAGCCGTCCTGGTGGGGACGTAAACCTGCGTGAAATTCTTGCGATTGTTCCAAGGAAGGTCAGTGGTGAAGAAGCGGGTATCCTTTGCATTTCTACCGAGGCCACCGAATTCAGGGCTGTCGGTGTCGAGGACAATGCGGTAGACGCCGCTTTGCTCCACGCCGACGCGGTAGTCCGTAAATGATTTGGTGGGGTGGAAGTTGAAGATAAACAATAGACCGGCACGCTCGAAGACGAGCACCTTGTCCACCTCGTTCTTTAACGAGATATACGCTTGTGGGGAATGTAGCCAGCCATATTTTTCCTCGGTCCAGTTCATGGCCCGGTCAAAGTCGTTGAGGAACTTGTATCTTAGGAGTCCGTCCTCCGTCAGATTGAGCTGTCGTCTGGCGTACCAGAATGAATTGTTGTTGCCGGCACGAGGGAAGTCGAGCCATTCTGGGTGCCCGAATTCATTGCCTTCGAAGTTTAGGTAGCCTTCTCCACCAAGACTGTGGGTGACGAGACGAATCATTTTGTGCAGGGAAATGGCGCGCTCGATGGTAGGGGTGTATTCTGTAAGTGTTGACATATGTGTATACATCTCGGCGTCAGCGAGCCACATCATCAAAGACTTATCACCCACAAGGGCTTGGTCATGGGATTCGGCGTATGCGATAGTCTTCTCTCCATGCCTTCGGTTAGTGAGTGTGAATGCAATATTGCCAATATCCCAATCGTCGTCTGATTTCTCTTTCAGCATCTTGATATACATGTCTGGAACGGCCATGGCCAGACGGTAGTCGAAACCCACACCACCCAGTGAGAGTTTTAGACACAATGCAGGCATGCCTGATACATCTTCTGCAATGGTGATAACGTTGGGATAGATATTGTGTAGCATCTCATTTGCGAGCATGAGGTAGACAATACCATCGTCATCAACCGCAGGTCCAAAATACTCGTGGTAGCCTCCTGAGAAGCCCGTGCCAATACCGTGATGCGTGTATAGCATCGAGGTGACACCGTCAAAACGGAAGCCATCAAATTGGTATTCTTCCATCCAGAATCGAAGGTTGGATAGCAGAAAGCGTAGGACTTCGTGGTGGCCATAGTTGAAAAGTCGTGAATCCCACAGCTCATGTCGACCTTTGCCTCCCTCGTGGAAGTAGAGATGATCACTCCCATCAAACATATTCAGACCATCCAGAGTGTTTTTGCTAGCATGAGAATGCACAACATCGAGCAGCACGGTGATGCCCATGCCATGTGCAGTGTCAATCAGCTCTTTCAAATCATCTGGCGTGCCATAGCGGGAGCTGGCTGCAAAGAAAGAATTGACCTGATAGCCAAAACTGGCGTAGTAGGCATGTTCCATAATGGCCATCAGTTGAATGACATTGTAACCAAGATATTGTATTCTTGGAAGCATATTTTTGGTGAATTCTTTGTAGGTTGCCACCTTGAGTTCTGGGGAAGAAATACCAACATGTGCTTCATAGATACGAGCACTCTTGGGATATGGGGGGCGGGGGTTTTTCAACTGATAGCGTTCATGTTGAGGAGGGTTCCACAGGACAGCATCATAAACAGGAGATACTTGGAGCTCCTGGGTAACTCTGGTGATCCAAGCAGGTAGTCTCTCTATCCGTTCACCTCCCGGGAGGACGAAGGATACTTTGATCTTGCTGTTGTGAGAGATGGGAGCAACGCCATCCCTTGCTGGGAGAGTGATTTCCCAGACACCAAAGTCATTCTTTTTCAGAGGGGTAGCGTCTCGGTTCCAGTTATTGAAGTCTCCAATGAGAAAGGCTTGTTCGGCGTTGGGAGCCCATTCACGGTAGGTTATGGAACCATCAGAGCCAAATGTGAATCCAAATTTCTCATAGCCTCGACTGAACTTCTCCAGGCCCCCTTCTGTTTCGTCGATTGTCTTGATCCATTTCTGGGCCTTTGCAAATCGCGATTTCAGGGAGTCTCGGAAGGGCTCAAGCCAGGGATCTAGTTGAATCACACCTGTACATCGTATTAGCAGTTGTTCTGGGATTCACGGAAGGGATTTCTGACCTGTGCCATCAGGGGCAGTATCGTGACCAGCGGGGGGAGCTGACAGAGTGTTTGCCGAAGCTTGATTCAAAGCCATATCGTGCGGGAAGCACCACCGATGAAAAAGTTGGAAGTTGGTACAAGGGTCTTCAATATACAGAGGATGTGAACGGCAATTAGAGAATAACTGTGTCTGGAAGGGAATATATGAACACTGGAACGTGTTCTTTTCGTATTTCGAGGGGTCCTAGCTTCCGAAATTTAAATGAAAGCTGCAAGGAAAGCTGAGTTGAAGTGAGGTGTTTACATGTCAGGTCAAGCCTTCGACTGCGGCGAAATGAGCACCAACAATTTACCTTTGGTGACGTCGATTAGGACGTGGGGAAGCTCCAAAAAGAATGCGAACCCCTCGACCCTCGCCCCTTCCTCAAGGACCATCCAGTTAGCCTTGCCGATGGTTTTTCCGGGCGGCCGTTCAATCTCCATTTTCGCCGTCTGTGATGGGCATTGGGCCCCTATTACTGGCCAGGCCGCCCTTAGGGCCACTTAGCGTCGACTTAATCCCAACCATTCTGCAGCATCACCCAGGCCTGGAAGAACTTGGGTGCAAAGCATGTGCCTGGCAAGGAAGACTCTACCGAGCACCTTCGCTCCAAATTGTAGCTTCCTGAGCACCAAGCTTCAATACAGAGTACATCAGGTATGTATTATTATAACTCATCAAACAGTTTCCTATCCGTCGAGATCTCCTCCCTTCTTCATGAGCCCGACTTTTGCCGTGTCGGCTATCAAACTCTCGACGAGGAATTGCCCTGCTTCCTCTGCATCCACCTGAACTCCAATGCATCTAGTGATGAATTTACAAAGAAGCGCCTCAGCTTCATGGGAATTTGCTCGCAATGAATGATCGTCTCCTGGGAACAGCATCAATGTTCGATCCCCCTGGTCACCATATGCATTATACAGGCTTTGGGAACATTGTGGACTCAGCCTGTTATCGCCTGTCCCATGTATGAGGAGTACTGGCCGAGGCGACAGTTGTTTGATGCCTCCAGCGGCTCTTGTTTGACTAGCAATAGTAGCGCATGCAATAACCCGTTCTTGGGCTTGTCAGTATATTCCACATCATCATGGTTGGTCAAAGGTCTCGCTACGTTACCTTTCTCATTCGCCGCAACCGTGAAGACTGGTGCTCCTCCGAAAGACCAGCCAACTAGTACAAACTTGCTGATTGAATACGTACTCTCTAGGTACTCCATTGCTGCAACAACGTCTTCAGAGCATGGTTTGATGTCAGCGGCATATCTGTAGTCCACTCTGAGAACTGGGACACCATGGTTAAGGGAGGCAAGCTTGTCACCAATTGCGATGTAGGAGCCAGATGGTCCTGCCACTCCGCCATGAGCGCCCGAACAGAGAATTGCTGCCGCTGTTACTCTTTCGGCAACGTCTGCAGAGTAGCTAGCTGGGAGATGCAGAAATCCTCGAACGAATTCTCTCCTGACTGGTATTGAAAGCCGTTCAACCGTACATAGAGGCTGTTGAGATGACTGTGTGGCATTGAAATGTGCAGTATGGTGAAGATCAGCGTCTGCTGGTTGTGACGGTCCTGCGTTCGCAGAGCACGGGTCTGTGGGAGCTTTGGCTCGACTCATTTTTACGTTTGCGCTTTGTTTCAACCCTGGCTTGAAGATTGCAGACAGTCCTCCGACCAATCGAATTGAACTTGGGCATGTGTTGAACTGACCAAGTTTACGATGGATTCTGTCTCCAGCCTGCCTGAGTAGCAGGTAGCCAAAACGGCTGGATTTTCATTGAGGAAAATGGGAAATATAAACCACTATTCAAGGAAACAAGCAGATAGATCTTGGAATTCAATGTTCACACCAGGCTGGATGGGCCCCTCGTCCAAACTGGATTTCTTGAGGATAGGATGATCAAAGGTGTGAGTCAGGGAGCAATACGAGGTTAGCCTTGTTGCCTGTGCCACATACTTGGGCGCACACATCTGGCCTCATTAGTCTACTATTCTACCCCGAACAGAATTTTGATCTTCATTGACGAAGTGTCATACTGGTGTCAAGGAATCAAATGATGGAATGGAGGTCCGAGCTTGATAACAACGGGATTGACGACGCGATCTTGAATCTATTCACTGTAGCCACACGTGACCGAACCGGATATTCGGCGTTCTGTAAATTTAAAGGCAGAGGTGCGTAGGTGTTATCGATAACGACATCCCGAACGAGGCACCACTGGGGGACTGGGTCCAAGCTCCGCACTTTCAAGTTTCGACTGACCGATACCGAGATCACGCTATACCAGTTGCTTTCTGTGAGGCGAAGTGACTCTTCTTCCATTCTCTCTATCCCGCCAGGAAACTTCTATTAGCAAGGGGGCCACCGAAATGGCGGCCATCAACTCCCTCCCCTCATATCTCTGTCCCGCCCTTGATGGCAGATTGGCCACCTCCACAATGACTGTTCCCCGCCGATTGCGAGCTTCCTACATCGCCATCAGCAAAAGACCCTTGTCCACCTGCACCGCAAGAGCCTCCTCATCTCAATTCCACCGCTCTGACTTCACCAACCAGCCTTTCACCGGAAGCTATGAACCCGGTCTACCTACCTCGGGACCACTGGGTGGGAACCATGTATACGGGACACCACGTCTAACCCCCAAAATGCTCAAACAGCACCTCGATCAATTCGTCGTCGGTCAAGAAAGAGCAAAGAAGGTGCTAAGTGTGGCCGTCTTCAACCACTACCAGCGGGTACAAGAGCTACAACGAAGGGAGGAGGAAGAAGCAGATCTGCTGGCTCAGAGGGAGCGCCGGGAGCGGCATCCTGTCGAGGATGAATTCCCTGGCCAACAGCCTACGATTCGTATGGGGGGTCCTCCAACATCAAATATGGACCCTCGCAAGTCGATGCTGGTCGATACGACTCCTCTGACGTTAGAGAAATCCAACATCTTGTTACTGGGCCCCAGCGGCGTAGGCAAGACATTGATGGCCAAGACGCTCGCTCGGGTCTTATCAGTCCCCTTCTCAATGTCGGACTGTACGCCCTTCACGCAAGCAGGCTACATTGGCGAAGACGCCGAAGTCTGCGTCCACCGGCTCCTCGCCGCGGCTAATTACGACGTCGAACGCGCCGAACGAGGAATCATCTGTCTTGATGAGATCGACAAAATCGCAACGGCCAAAGTGAGCCACGGGAAGGACGTCTCCGGCGAAGGCGTCCAGCAAGCGCTTCTGAAAATCATCGAGGGCACCACAATCCAGATCCAAGCGAAACCCGAGCGGAACGCACCTCGAGCAGGCGGCCAATCCCCCACCTACCCGACCAACAGCCCGCTTGGCGCAAGCTTTCCGTCCGGATCTTCGGGCGCACCTGCAGCACCAGTCAAGGGAGAGGTGTACAACGTGCGCACAGACAACATCCTATTCATTTGCAGCGGGGCCTTCGTCGGGCTCCAGAAACACGTCATGGACCGGCTCACCAAAGGCAGCATCGGGTTCGGCGCAAACGTTCGATCCAGCACCAGCTCCCAATTCTACAGCAGCCGCGACTCAAAATCGACAACCAACACTCCCGTGCCCATCCTCCCAGGCTCCCAGGAAGAAGCCCTGTACAAAAAACACCTCCCGTTCTTCACGCCAACCCCTGCACCCGAACAGAACGCTGGGGACGGCTCGGTCGTTGAGCCAAACTACTTTAACCCGCTAGACCTAGTCACGCCTTCGGACCTGCAATCCTACGGCTTCATCCCAGAACTGATCGGGCGCATTCCCACCACCACGGCGCTTGCAGCGCTCACACATCCACTGCTCCTCCGCATCCTAACCGAACCGCGCAACTCGCTAGTCGCACAGTACGTAACCCTCTTCTCCCTCTCAGGGATCGAGTTGCGCTTCACAACACCGGCCTTCCACGTGATCGCGTCCAACGCGCTCACAATGGGCACGGGCGCGCGCGCCCTGCGCACCGAGATGGAGACCATCCTCGGCGATGCCATGTTCGAAGCACCCGGCAGCAGCGTGAAATACGTGCTCGTGACCGAGAAAGTCGCGAAGCGTGAGGAAGGCGCGATTTATTTTGGGAGAGGCCAGGGTGGGAAGTTCCATGCCCTGATTGCCCAGGAGGAGGGTGATTGGGAGGATAAGTTGAAGAAGAAGGAGGCGGAGATGCGAGCTGGTGGCGGCGGCCAGCCTGGTACCACCACTGTTTCCGGGAGCTTTGAGGATTGGAGGACGAAGACGAACCTTGCTGCTGGGAGTGGTGGGTAGGCAATTTTATGGTCTTGGGGATCCAGTTGAAAGGGAGTGTAAATCCTCATTTCGGAAACTGAACATATTTGAATACAAATAACTATACTATATTGATGAGACTACGATTGATTGAGGTCTATGAAAGTACATATTCTTACTTTTTCTTCTTTTCCAAACAAGTGATTAGCTCACGAGACGAGCATCGCCAATCGCCCAAGTTCGTTATGCTGCGGGGCAGATTCGGATTCGAAATCTAAATTTAATACTACCTCCTCGGAAGCATTCAGTGGCAAGTCAATAACTCAATGAACAGAAGTCCGTTCGGGCATGGTATTCAAATGCGAACCGGTCTGGCTTGCGCAATGCCCGACTCCCAACTTCTACATACGGAACCTCAGAGTCAGGCTGACACCGAAAAGGGGTGTGGGTGCCGATGCGGGAAGAACACATCAGGATCCACCAATCTGCGCAGTGAAGTGGCACAACATTCGTCATTGGGGGCCATCGCGCGGCCGAGGGGGCTGCGGACTTTAGCCCAGAGGCCACCAAATGAGGAAGCATTCCTCGACACACGACTACGAGGACCACTTGCTCCTAGCAGTAGTTGTTCTGCTTCTGTTCCTGCATTTTCGCGGTTCGGCTTTTTTCAGCTTGGTCCATAATATTAATTTCCCGCTTTCACATTGGACGGCGCGCTGGCTCGCTGCTGTCGAGAGAGGGAAAGAAAAACCTATTTATTGATCTGAACACGTCGCCCGCTGCGTTCCGGATTTTGGGCATTGCCATCTGTTTGCTCTCTTCAGTTGGACTCGAAGCCATGGATCCCGTCACTCCTCAGCAGCGCAAGAAGATCTTGCGTGTCTTGTTTATCTCTCTGCTCCTAGATTTGGTCAGTGCAAAATTAGTCCTGCCCAGTGCAAAAAAGCTAACCAAGTCAGATCTCATTCACTTTCATCCTCCCTCTCTTCCCTTCTCTGCTCACCTTCTATCGAGGTCTCGAGACTCACCCCTCCTCGGTCCTTAACCGCATCCTACACTATCTGAATGCATATAAACAATCATTCGCGGTGCCTATAAATGCAAAATATGACATAGTCTTGTTGGGTGGAGCCATGGGCTCTCTTTTTTCTCTCCTGCAAGCGATTGCCAGCCCTATCATTGGGCGAGCCTCAGACAAATATGGCAGACGAACAGCTTTGTTGTGGAGTATGTGTGGGAACATTGCAAGTGTAGCCTTGTGGACGATTGCAGTCGATTTCCGCACGTTTCTGCTAAGCCGGGTTGTTGGAGGTTTGAGTGAAGGCAATGTTCAGCTCGCCACGGCTATTGCGACTGATGTCAGCACGGAAGAGCAACGAGGGTCGACCATGGCGCTTGTGGGAGCATGTTTTAGTGTTGCCTTCACTTTTGGACCAGCATTGGGTGCGGCGCTCGCAAACGTCAGCACGTTCTCAGCCAATCCCTTCGCAACTGCAGCAGGATTCTCGCTGCTGTTAATTGTTGTTGAGACGCTATACCTTTACGCCCGATTGCCCGAGACTAGACCCAAGGAACGCACGGAAGCGGCCTCGAAGACCAATAAGTCGGAGTCTGGATCGTTCAAGCACACAAACAACCCCCTTGTTCTCAACGCTATCCACTTCTTGTTTCTCTTACCATTTTCGGGGATGGAATTCTCCTTACCATTCTTGATCACCTCCGTGCTTTTCCCAGATCACTCTTCGCCGTCAAAATTGAATGGAAGACTGCTCGGTTTTGTCGGATTGGTGGCGTCTCTTCTACAAGGATCTGTCGTCCGACGCCTGCCTCCAGCAGCTGTGGTGAAAGTCGGTGTGGTGTCATGCACATTGGCATTCTTTCTGCTTGCTCAAGTACAAACCAATACTGGGTTGTACGGTGCTGGTGCACTCCTTGCTGTGACATCTGCCACGGTGGTTACTGGTCTGAACAGCTTGGGAAGTTTTGAGGCGAAGGCTGGCAATCGTGGCGAGGTCTTAGGATCACTTCGAAGTTGGGGACAACTGGGAAGGGCACTTGGGCCGATCATCTTCTGCACGTTGTTCTGGTGGGTTGGTCGTGAGAAAGCTTACACCATTGGAGGAACGACCATGCTGGCTGTGACTCTGATTGTACTCACAAACTTGAAATCGCCAGACCTCAGCAGGAAGAAGATATGAATTATTGACAGGAATACGTGATACTGGTTCCCCAACCGCTGTCAAAATCACTGTATGATTCGCTCCTTCCCTCTAAACCAGTCTTACAACCTCTTTCTTTTTTTGAACAAGAAATGATGCAACATGCGATCTACTATTAGTCAATTGGAATGAGGAAGCCACGCGTCTCCTCACTTAATCCATCTTCGCCCCTTCCTTTCAAGGTAGCATCCTTTCTACCACAGCATCACCTACCCCCCAAGGCTCAAGCCACAGCTTCAGCTACATATCAGAATTCGTTAATGGGGTTCGAAGCTTCAAATCAATCCTTTCTCTCGCTTTCTCAATCCTGATGTAAGTCATCGATCAGCCTCCAGCTAGCTGCTCCCAAGTTGATCATTACTAACTGACGACTCTTGGCTGACTTGTCGGTAGCACCAATTTATTTTCCAAGACCTCCGATTCCGTGTTGAGTTCAAATGCTACCCCTTTATTCCAACGATGATGATGTGGTGATGTCTGACGATCAGTACGACGAAAGCTTGGACAAAGACTTCGAGCCAGATTCCGAGAGTGGTGAATCTAATGACGACCATGATGATCTAGATGGCTACTCCAGTCATGGTGCCCTCTTGTCGTCGGAAACCTCATCTCGCAGTCCCGACCTATACTGCGAACATCAACAGATCGTCTACCTTGGTAGCCGGTTTCTTAGCATCGATGCTTTAGACCTCTATAAGAGAAGAAGGCTATCTTTTACGTCTATTCACAGGTCAAGATACGAGGACCTGTGCCGGTGCTGTGATAGTTTAGGCATCCCCAATGAAACGGCGAAGGTTGCTCTTTTTCTTTATGACTGTATGTGGAAACGTGGCACCTATATCTTCTGCAACGATGTGCAGTCAAAGGCTGCCATGTCGGCCGCCCTCCTCGTTGCTTGCAACAAATACAAGTTTCCGATCAGTCCAAAAGCGATACGATATCAGTTCAATTCCGATCCTGATCTCTTTACGCATGCACATCTGCATCTACAGCCCCGCCTACACCTCCTGATGACAGACTACGACAAATGGAACAGGAAAGGCTACCCAAAAAAGCTTCTTAAGTGGCGAATGGACGACAAGAGGCTCAACTATGATTCTCCTCAGCTCCTAGATCGGGCACAGAATATGCATATATGCGAGACATTTAAGTTCATATACATGGGTTACAACCGCATTACTGCTGCCGGTTTCCGAAATGAATTGCTGAGATACGAGGAACTTGAGCGGTCCCAAAACCCGGGTTTCCAGATATCTCAGTATCCAAAAGACCTGTTTTACATTCCATAACGAGCGCCTCCTGCAACTATTCCTTCCCGGACACTGGCGAAATTAGAAAGGAAGCATTGCACACAACCTGCAAAAGAAATAAAGAAGCTAAGGAGCAGTCTAGATTGCCACACAATTGGAGTATGTCTTCATATAATGGATGCCTGGAACCCATGCGGCTTGTTGTCGTCAAGTTCTGCGAACTCGCGGCTCAAGAGGCAGTACAAAGGCTCATTTAATCAATCAAAAAGCATGTGGATGTTTTATGTGAATTTACCAATGATGGCGCTGGTTGCGCTGATATATTCGAATCTTTAGTCATCACCAACTACTCACTCCTAGATTTCCTTTAATTCACCCATTCTCCACCTAATACCTACGACAGTTCTTGTTTGTATGGGTGGAACGTGACTTCAGTCTCATCATTTTACGCCTGACCAGAATCTTCCCACGCAACCAGTAGCAAAGGTCTAGGGTTCTTGTCTCTCTGCATAACTTCCACGCTCAGTTGTCCTAAGAATAGGAGAATTGATCGGTACATCTTTCAAGATTCAACATGAAAAAGCTCAAGATCAGCCAACACCGACCTCTTCCACAGTTCGATGATGCCGCGAGGCTGCGGGTAGGAAGGGGCAAAGCACGTCTTTTGCTCCGCCGAGCCAACGCCCAACAGAATGGATCTGGTATTCAGCCTTGCCAGAGATGTGACCTCCGCGATATCAAAGCTAAGAAACGAGTCTGCCTACGCAGACTAGCCTCACGTCAATTTCGTCAAATGGCAAAATGGATCTTGAATGCCCTGATCGACCGTATGTATCGGCTGAAGAAGATGAGGGTGGAGAGAGAAACGACGAAAGAGTACGTTCATCGCAGTATCGCCTCTTCAGTGCGGGTTATCTTGAATGAGACTGGCACTGGAAGTTGTGAGCTAGGTCAGGGGCCTTGTAATGGACTGGACTCTCTGGATTGAGAAAACAAAAGGATATTAAGGCTCATTGAAAGAACTTGGGACGCATTGGGATCAGCCCGCGAGTGATTCATGCTGGCTCCAAGCGGAACACTGTTAGAAAGGTACTCTGGATTGGATTCTGGGTCTTTGTCAACGGGGTTGTGATAATGTTCCACCAATTGAACAGACCGACATTGCCTGGTCATTCTTGTCAGATGAGACTCACATCACATGGCTGCGTGAGGGAAAACAGTCAATATCCCACTGACATTATCAATGGCAAAGACCTTCCCAAAGACCGGCAGAATCGCAAGAATCTCTCTTTTTCACATAGCTTTATCCCCACCGCATTGAATTCACAAATACTCACCCAGGCAGCTGGGTTCACCTCACACTCAATTGTCACCCACCCATCCACCAACTTCTCAACCTCTTCTTCAATTGCTTCCTTTTCCCACTAGAGGATGGGATGTTCCAAATCCTCAAAAGAGTGCACGAGAACCATTCTCCCGATCGCACACACGTCATTTCAGCAGAATCTCAACTTTTCTTCTTACCATCGTTCCCTCATCCAGCACTACGTCGCAAGCATACCAGAATCCCCAGTCTCACCACATTCCTAGGCTATTTGACCAGCATGGCCAAAACGCAACTCAAATACATCTCATCCTCTGCGTGGACCAAGATCCAGGAAATCTGCGGACTGAGCTTCCCTCCCTGCTTCTTTGACAAATGGTCAATCTCACCGCACGTACCAGAGGAAAAGAATGCTGGCAACTTTCATGACACACAGCAGTATAATGAAGAAGCCATCTCCACCACCGACGAAGGAGGCTTCGTTCTAGTCCATGGACCTGACGATAATGAGTCCAAGCATGAAAAGGAGGAAGCATGCACGGCACCCGCACCACCCAAGCGCCGCAAGGTCCATCACCACAGCGCCAGCAGCGATCACCCACCAGCTACAACACCAAGCACACCAACCAGGCCAGCTGTAACCAGCATGCCACCTCCAGCTCCACCGCCGCGTCGTTCCCAAAGTCGAAGAGAAAAAAGAGCGACACGAGCACCAACGTCGAGCGAAATCGACTGGCTGGAAGCAACCTTCGAGTCACAAGCTCTCCTCAACGCTCTCAGAGACGAGCGACCCATAACAGCCGCCCAGCGCGAAGCAACCATCCTCTCCGCCATCTCACAGCGGAAAGACGAGCTCCGCACCATCGAGGACGACATTCGTGACTTAATCAGACTCTATGATGGCACGGAACGCATATTCATCAAGCAGGAAAAACAAGCACGAAGGGCACAGAAAGAGCAGGAGGAAGATCTCGACCTTGACGGACCAAGTTCAGCCAACTGGTACGCCCTTGCCCACGCCCGTGTCGGTGCCCAGGTCCGGAATGATGTGCGCAAGCAGTTCGAGAAATCGCTCTCCTCGATGTGGAAAAAACGTATGTCGTTCATGAAGAAGCGGGTCGCGAAGGTGCGGAGCATCGAGCTGTGGGAGAGACGGCTGCGGGTGGTCAGGGGCGAGAGCCGTGTGGTGGAGCTGAAGGATGAGGTCATGGACCTGGTTGCAACGATCGTCGAGCCGTCCTTGGATGCTGAGGGGAGGGAAATGAACTGGCTGGATTTGCTGGACTGAAATCGAACTGACTGGGTGATAAATTGGACTGCTGGGATATGCTCAAAGGGCAGGGTGCCTCCCTACCTATGTACCTATGTATCCCAGTGTATTCAGGATACTTCTATACAGTAATGTCCAGCAATGGTGTTTGCATAGACTCGAGTCGGTACGTGAATGCAAAGAACCTGCCTTATTTCATTGCCTTACTACTTACTTCCCTGGGCACTTCCCGCCATTATCATCTCCATACGGTATACCGGACCAACCGAGGTGAATGGTTAAACCCATTGTGTGGCTTACCAGTGGTCCTTCCCACTCATTTATCGCCTCGATGGCTTGCAGGTGATGATATTGATGACGTTGGTAGAGATTTATGATCAAAGAGGAACGTGGACCAGGAAAAGGGGAAGATATCGACATCGACGTTGGCGGCTTGGCAAGGACGGCCTTGGTTGCGCTCCTCAGCCAGAGGGAATGAAAGTTCGTTGATTACCATATATTTATTCAACGTTCGTTAGTTCCCAGACCCCAGACCCCAGATTCCAGGTCCTGTTCGTTACTTTATATGTAGTCAGGGCAAACGAGCAGCCATTGTAGCTGGCCTAGCCCATAGCAGAAAAATATCGGTCATTCAATCTTATGCAAGAGTTCATCAAAAGGCCGCACAACAACGCAAACTCGACCCTTCTAGACCACAACCTCAGTTACCAAACCAGCTACTCATCCTCCATTTCCTCCAACCCCATAAGCCTCCGTTCAGCATAGTCCCTAATCTTCTCCCCCAGGACCGTCCGTCCCCATCGCTCCGCAATCTTTGCCGCGGCGTCAAGCGTCTTGCCACCACGGTCTCTAAACAACCTCACGATCTCCAGGGCCTTCATGCCCGTGTCCTCGCCCTCGCGACAGACCATGGCCAGCAGCTGCAGCAGGACTTTGTCGGTCTGTAGCTCGCGGCGCACGAGCTGCGTGCGCGCCTCGTGGCCTGCCTGTTCTCCTTGATCTTGCACCGAGTCGTCCAGCAGGCCGAGGAGGATGGTTGCCCGCACGTATTCTTCCTCCAGTCGGACGGTGGCCGCGGCAGTTGTTTCGGTGGCCTCGTCGTCTTCGTCGTCCTCCCCGTCCGGGTTGGCGGGCTTGTCGACAGGGCGGGAGACAGGGACGTGGAAGTCGAATTCCGTGAGCAAAGGTCGTGGGAAGTACGGCGTCTTGTCACCGCCCTTGAGGATAATGCAGTGGAAGCGCTCACCTGCGACAGCAACTGGCCAGTATGTTTCCTCCTTCTTGCCGTCCTTCAGACGGTCCAGCTGTCGTGTGTCTAATAAGGGAACCCACTTCGCGTGCCCGTGTTTCCGCCAGTGGAGCAGCGTGAGCAGCACGCCATTGCTGTCATAAATGCACGGGTCGCCGATGTCACTCCAGAAGACAGACTTGAGGGATGTTTCGTTTTCGTCTGAATCCTCTGGGAGAGCGCCTAGCGCGAGAATATCTTGGTTCTGATGCGTTTCGTCCAGGCGCACGTTATCGATACTGTAGGTCAACTGCGTGCAGCCATCTGCCCCGACCGCGCCGTTGCCGACCGTCATCACGTAGTCGCCCCACGCGGCGCATGTCACTGCCGGAGAGCTCTTCATGCGCCATAGCCGCACGGGCGTGCCATGCAGTGTCCACACGCGCACGTAGTCCATGTTTGTCAACGCCACGATGTAGCGGCTGCTGAGTGCGATGCAGATTGCTTCTTCGCCGTCGGGCAGGCTTATCCGAGAGTCGGACCGTGTAGTCCATGTCTCATGTGGTCGGTAGAAGATCACAGCTGGCTGGCCGTCCTTAGCTGGGGCTGAGAAGAGTGCTCCGGTTTCGTTCAAGCAGGCTCGGTCATAAAGGAACGGGTCCGTGAAGTGGAAGTCTCGGTACGTTTCCCGGTCGTAGAACTCAACGGTAACGGTGTTGTGAGTGTCTTGGTCAACGGTCCAGACAAAGCCGATGAGGTTGAGACAGAGGTATTTCCGATTGCCTCTCCACGGTGTTGCTCCAGGTTGGAATGGCTCGTGGATATGTGGCTGCCAGATCTCCGCCCTATTTCTTTTACCGAAATGCCCATTAGGTTGTCCGAGATGACCGCCCGTCCGCTTGCCGTTTTCATTGATATAGCCAGCCCCATCGTCGTCCTCAATCCAATCATATTCATTCTCATCCTCAGGGCCGAGAAGTTGATCTAGGCTATCTGGAGTTCCAGCTCGACCCCTGCCCTGTCCGTTGACAAGTGCTGCGCGCCCGTTGACACCTCCCGATTTCTCATCAAGAGGGTCGTGGAAAAAGGGTGCTCGGACTTTGGGGCCCTTGAGCAATGCGACGTGTGCAGGGTCTTTAAGGAACTCCGGAATGATGAATGCCTCTCCCTTGGACGTGGTCCAATTGAAGATATTCTCGCCTTTGCTCTGCCATGCAACATCCAAGATCTTCTCATAGCTGAATGTCTTAAGCACCTTTTGCGTCTTGGTTTCCCAAATGACTAACTGGTCGTCGGCACCGGCAGTGGCCAAAAGCGCCCCATTGGGTGACCAGGCCATAGAGGTGATATCATCATTGTGTGCTCCTGCAAACACTCGTTGATGTGCACCATCTTCCACGGAAATGACTTTGATCTCTCTCGTTGCAGTAGCACACGCAAATGCTCTGCCATCTGGATGCCACACACATTTCGAACTTGCATCTTGCGCGGTTTCGAGTCGTTGGATGACACCGTCAATCGTCTTAAACAGTTTTGGTTCGGCCGTGTTCATGGAGTAGATGTAAATGATTCCGTCGGTGCCAGATGCAGCGAGATATCTGCCAGAGGGGTCGTAAGTTAAATGTTTTATGGGCTTAGGGTGATCTCGTAGAATGGTGATCTGTTCAATGTCGTCTCGATTGACCACCTTGATTTCGAGTTCGCTGTAATTCGTTAGCTAGTGCTGCCACTCATTGGACATGGATCTCCATACTCGCTTGAGACAGCAACGAATTTCTCGTCCGGCGAAAGTGCAATACTTCTAATTGGAAGCGTGGTTCTAACCAGCATCGTCATCAGATCTCCCGAAGGGACCTCGTATTCACACACTGTGCCATCCTCGCAGCCGAGAATGGCATAGTCATTGCCCGTGGCTAGAGCGTATGTGTCATCATGGACCTCTGGGAGCATGTCAGGGTCATCATTGTCATTTGTCCTGAAGGAGCGGGCAAAGTTTCCACAGCCTGCAACGAGTAGTCTCTTGCCGTCAGGAGAATATTGAAGATATGTTGGACCTGGAGGTTGGGCTGGGCGTCCAGGAAAGGGCGGTCGCTCAGGCATTTCGACTTTGAAGCTGCCGTTGCAGTTTGATGTTCTTTTCGACTGAAAATGGTTGTCAATGGGATTGGGGAGAAGACGCGTCGCAAACGGTTTCGCAGACGCGTTAAGTGGCAGTGTGGGGAAGATTCCCGAGGTTGAGCCGGGAAGCACTGAATCACGGGCAAGCCTCTAACAAGCAACGAGGTGCATATATTATTGTCTCCAGAGTTCAAATAACATTATCAATACACAAGGACTATTGAATTCGTCCTAGACCTAATGCTACAACAGTTCGTCGTCTATCATAGTTTGTTCATAAGAAGTCACAGAACAGTGTGACTCATCAAATCGAGGGCCCACGAGCATGAGCGACTCGAAACGAGCAGTTGCTGTCTCATAAAACTTAAGCACGCTTTCCTTCGTCAACCTTACCAGATCCATCATCGTGAATTTCGATTGTTGGGGATTGCATCCACCAGTAAAGTTAGTCATGTGTGGCAGGTATTGAGACGACATAGCAGGTCAATGGTTGGCAGTTTCAACCCAATGTGCGCGCACAGATGATGATATTGCATCTTCCGGCTCTCTGCTAATAGATATTGCATCCGTTATATGAAAGCAATAATGTGCAAGAGTATTGAAATACAGCTGACTTGAGAGCTTGCCGAGGAGGGATCAAGGTCCCTCCATGCTTGGCGTACGACCATATCTTGTGTTTCGGCAGATTGAAGCACTATGGTCAAGTAATCAAGACCAATTGTATTCGTGCGGGGTAGGTGCCCAGGAGTGTCAAGTCTAATGACTGAGCGAGCACCTTTTCGTCAGGATAGTTAATGTCTGTCTTGGTTTCTCAATTGGTACTGTCCAGTTCATTCGGACGCGGCGTTGATAGCGCAGTGGTGTTGGATCAACATCTTGGGGATTCTATGTCTCAGGTGGGGTGACCACCGAAACTGGCTGAGGTGGATAAAGGCATTTTCGTACATAGGCAATAACATCTTGAACGTATTCCTGACCTTGTGGAAGAACTTGATCCAAGTGCATAAAAGGATGAGGGACACCCTTGAATCTTCTCTGAATGACCTTGTTGTCAGCTTCTTCGACCTTCTTGGCATATGCTTCGGCCTCGTCTCGTAGTGGATCAACCTCTGCTGTCGCAATATAGGTCAGAGGGGCGAGGTTCTTGAAATTTGGCGCATTCATAGCATCCGCGAACCAAGATATATCGCGCTTTTGTTCTTTGGGCTTTGTTCCAGGATGTTGACTGGAGAGGGACATCCACTTAAAAGTATCGAACCATTTCAATTTTTCCCAATTCAGAAGAGGTGCATATTCAGCCTCTCGCATACTGGGCCAGGGACTCATATCGGGGGTAGCATATTTTCTAACATCGCTGATGGTTGGGGTTCCCACAATGACACCTTTTAGTTGATCATCATAGCCATTGTCTCGAAGAAGATGATTCAATATCAATGCGATTGTTGCCCCAGAAGATTCGCCTCCAAGAGTTACTGTGTTTGGATCGATGGAGAAAGTTTTGTGGTTTGTCAGGATATGCGCCACAGCCGTCAGCCCATCCATGATACCGATAGGAAACGGGTATTCTGGAATCAATCGATATTCAATGTCGATTACACAACAAGGAACTGAAGCGCAAATGTGATGGCATATATGAGCATCGGTCTCAAGGTCTCCGACAGCCCAACCTAAGCAAAGTCAGTATCGTCAGACATTTGGAGTGTATCGCTGTGAGATACACACCCCCACCATGGAAATTGAAATGAACCGGCCATGTCTTGCGCTTTCCTGGCTCTTCTCCTGGCGGTACATAGACTCGAACGTTGATTTCTCCAGGGTACTTATCCCAACCAGGGACTTGAGTTTCTCCTATACCACCTACGCCCGAAGCAGGGGCGGTCGCGTATGAATACAGGGCAGAATAATTCTGCCGAACGAGGTTTATATCGGTTGGCCATGGGGGACCGTTCGCGATGTACTCGTTGTATAGCCTCACGAAGGCAGGATCAAGTTGATCAACAACTGAAGGATGGATCGGATTACGAAGGGGCATGATGGGCGTTTTGGAGGGGTCGTGAAGGTCGTTCCTGCGCGGATCGGATGGGTTCATGGTAAATGAAGCGATTTGCTTATCGCATGTTCAAGTCGGAGGAATGAAGTTGGACTAGTCAACTGGGCCGGCGCCTGGGAAACAGGAATTCAACAGATTAGGAATAGACAGCATGAGAGCGCATGACCATAATGTAATGCCAGTGGTAGAGAGAGAATTCAAACAGGAAGATATTCGACAACGGGAACCTGCATGGCTCTTGCTTTAACTGTGGCTGCAGTCCAAGCGCACATGAGCATAATCTGAAGCCGGGAAAGGGCCAACAGGCTTTCGGAGGATTGAGTGGCGTAGAGGAGCCAGAAGGTGGGTTGGATACCTCAGGTAATAGGCAGGGATGATGCAAAAGACGCATGCTGTGGTTGCTTTGGTATGTACATGATTGGACTGTAAGTCCGAAGGAGGTGGGAACGTAGGGAGGGTTCGTCAACTCGTAATTCGTAACTCGTGGAGGCACCCGCTGCGGACCTTTTCGTTCTGGGGCTGCCAAGCGAGTCAAACGCCTGGATTTCTGGAGGCCTGGACGGAGTATGTGAGATAGCTTTGAGGTGGACTCTTTCTTCAGGCGGTTCCTCCTACCAAATTTCGATCAAGTCCGTCATGGAGACTGGAGTGTTTTCAATTTTCATTTGTTGTTTGTTTGTTCATGTCCTTGTTGGGTGAGTTTGGATCTTCATCTCACCATTGATCTTCCTCGCTTGGTATCAATCTGGGTCTCATCACCGATTCACCCGTAGCATCTTCCTCGGCTGTCTGCTTCTCGGTCAAGGATCATACTTGGGGACGTATCACTTTCCTGACCCATGACCATCTACATCATCAAGATATCTCACTCTGACACCTGATTTGTTCTGAGCTGTTGATACGGTTCAGAGATTGTTGGCATTGCTGACCTTTTGAGACAATAACGAGAAGTACACGTGATTGTGTTGCGTGTCCTTCAGTACGAGGGAAGGTAGAAATCAGTAGACCATCCACGGCACTTTTTATCATCTTCTAAGAACTTGAAAACGATGTTGTGCGATGTGAGGAACAACTCACGTGGTACAGCCAATTCAGGAAGGAGCCACTGATGGATCTGACTGACTCCTTGTTCCCAGGTTGATCGCTCCTGCCCGAAGCTGAGGTTCAAGCTCCCCAAGGCTGACACCTGGCATTTCTTCTCCCTTCAAGTGTGCTGCTATTGCTTTTGGTTTCTCGAGAGTCCCAACGAATCGACTCAGTTCGACAGTTCGACACATCATTTCTGAGGCCCAATTTCCATATCTGCCCAAATATCCCAATCCCTATTCGCTGCCTCTTGCTTGTTCTTCCACCAGCCTTGATCGCAATCATACCCAGCAATTTCAGGTCCTACAGGTTCACGTCTCCTCAACTCTTCACAATAACTCTCCTCCCACCATCCCTCAATTGAGGCATCTTCCCAACCTTCGAGTTCTGTTCCTAGTGGTGTTTTACCGCCCAGACCTAAGAGCTGTCAAATGTTTATGATTCCTTTGATTTCCATCGCCGAATATTGTCCAAGATTTTCCTGAGAGGCGAGTGTCTTGGAAATTGATATTGGTTTGAGGTTTTTCGAACGCAGTAACATGATGTATCGACAGACTGAGCCCTTCACGAGGAGGGAGGGGTAGGGGTATTGGTCGCCGACTGGAATATATGGCAGGTAATGATCGGGTCGCCCTGAAGTATCCTCAACATCTTTGCCACTCGGGGCCTCCTGGTCTTCATTTTCTCCTGTTTCAATCTCCGGGTCTCCACTAAACCACTCAGGCTTGAATATTGGTGTCTCTTCTTCTTGGGAGTACTGTGTGTTTTGAGGAGACTTCCGAGCTGCTAACTCGACCGCTGCCGCAATTTTGAGACTGGTACTACGACCCCGACTGGCCATCTTGAATTGTTTCTCGGTCCATTAGCATACGATTCTTCAAGTGAGCTTTAGGATTGCTAACCTTGCAGAAGTGAGAAAGAGCATGGCGCAGTGTTTGCTTGTCTCGAAGGGCTGTTCTAGTTGTACGCTGAAGGTAGCGAGGATGTGGCAGTCACCCATCCTGAAATTGATCCCAGGCACTGAAGAAACAAAGAACAACCAGTCCCGCGCGCGGCCTCGCAGTTCATCATCATGTTCATGGCAGCAACCTGTGTCTTACTCATTTGCAAGGTGGATGGACTAATTGCAAACGTAGGTCAAGGAACCGCTCACGGTCTTCGTTTCGTGCTACAATCACCAAAATCTCTAATCAAGGAGTTCTGAGTTACTGATGAGCCCTAAGCATAAATCACGTTCTGTGAGTTGTTGTGCTTTTGATGCAGCAAGCCGTGCACCTCTGAGTGCGATACTCTTGGCGAGGCTGCGGCCTTCTGCCAGCACACGACGAACACCACACTGCACTTTTTCCACGATGCTACCTGCTCAGGCGACGTGTTCTCTCGCTTCTGTTATGGACAGCAGAATTATTTACAGACAAGGCATGAGTGACCTGAATCTTATTGCAGATGAGAACAAATGATTTTTAGACCATCCAACATCCTTCGAAAGCAGGCCTGCAAGTTTCAGTCTCGGCTAAATGAGGAGGGGGCTTGATACTGAAAAGAGAAGGATGGTGCCCGCGATGCAATATCGTCATTAATATGTATGTGCCTAGTCGTCTCAGGTATGTGCAAGTAGGTGTCTCGACTACACAGCATGCCGGTCTTTTACGGGTCAGTATCGCCATATAGTAGGTAAGGCAAACCCCTGGAACTGATATCGGGTTGACTGTTTCCTATCCGCTTCGAGAACCAAGATCGCAGGCTATACATAGTCTTTATAGGCTAGTGAGGTAATATAGACCAAGAGAAAGGCGGAGTGATAGTGAGAGGTACACTCGGTACTTCCACCTGTCTGTACCATTCGCAACCACGGCCATCTTTCCCAAGATGTTCACTTCACGAGCAGCCGCACTACCTACTATGAGACATGATCAGCCAACTTTTCCAACAACTCATTCATAGTGCTGTGCGCCACCTACTACCTACTTAGGTACCTACGTAGGTCGTCACCAATCGGTAATTAATTAATTACGAGATGCACCTTCTCGAAGATGAGTAATTCAAGTAGTAGATCGCTTTCTTCTATAGCGCACCTATCGTGAGGACCTACTAATAGTCATTATTATCGGGAATTAAGTAAAAATTATTCCGGATTTCGAGGCCGTATCTATAATATGGGGCGAATAATAGCAAGTTATAGTAACTATTCGGGCACTAGGGTATGGGGGTAGTTTTACACCATTGATTGCATCCTCCATTCCATCCACTCCGCCACTCCAGCGAAAGCGAAAGTGAAAGCAATCCCAATATCTATTTGTAACACAAAACACACAAGAGAAACGCCAATTCGATCGATGATTGTCCGAGGTTGGGCTGGGATGATATATGAAATGAGAACGACTGCTTCTTCCTGAGCCTTGGGAGAGAAGGGGGCTTCCGCCTGTGCGCTGTAGCTCGGGGCCAGTTCGTTGTCGAGTTTTGTAAGGCTGTGATTGTAGATAGGGAGGGTTGGAAAAGCGGGCGAGGAAGGACCAACGCAAAAACTCAGGAGTTCCGTCGCGGAGTTAGTGTCCTTCGCTTCATATGATGGACGGGTGAGTAGGTCTGTGTGCCCATTTCCGTTTCGTTTTCCTTCCCACCGTGCCAAGGGGTGGGAGTGATCGATCCCGTCCAGGAATGGGTGTTTCCACTCCGCTGAGCAATAACAACTTCGATCTTTCTTTGTCGATAATGCAACAGTTATCCACCGGTTTCTGCGGTCCATCCTATAGGAAAATGAGCGACGGGGAAATAAGGGGACAGGGCTGATGGGAAAGTGATGTGCTCCGCCTCGGTGGAACAAAGTGGGAGAAATAAACTGGTTCCTTTGGACAGGGCTGAACGCGTGGCCAACAAAGCCCCCCCAGCGAATGCGATGCCAGCCCTTCCACCACGATCAGAGCAGCGCCGCACGACTCTGTCGCCAGTTCTCATTCTCTTCTTCTCATCCAACCCCAGGCATGACATGAAGCACTTGTCCATGTCCGAGTGCCACTTATGCCCTCTTCTTCCCAGCCGCAATAAATGCCTTCTTCCTGGCCGCAACATCCCCCTCACCAAGCCACTTGCTCGCCTTAATAAGCTGAATAACATTGATGACTTGCTTCCCCGCCATGACAGGTGCACTGATGCCCGCAATAATCCAAGGAACAGTGCTGTCCATCTTATTTGCGCGGGCCATCTCCAGGGCACCTGCGCTCCACGGGTTCGCGAATAAGGTACTCGGTTTGGGGTTGGCTGGCGAGCCTGGCTGCGTCGATTGGATGCCGCTGCTGGAGTGGTCATTCACGGCGAGGAGGGATGGTGAGAGTAGTGGAGATGAAAAGGAGAGGAGGTATAGTGCGATGAAGAAGGTTTCGTTTAGGAGGCAGAAGAGGAAGAGCACGGTCTGTTGGATGTGACAGTTTCATGTTAGTCACTTTGGTCTTGACGCCTCGAATACACCTGTTTCTTGTGAGAATGAAATCAAACGTACCCTGTTGGTATAATAAAGATGTAAAATCCAGCTCCGACTCGAATCGACCTTCTTGTGGCTCTGGCCGGACGAGCCCATGGTCAAGGTGGCGTACATGTGGATATAATGGCTTGCGAGATCGAGGCTGATCAGGCCCTGAAACACGATACTCCACCTGGGGAACGCAGAGGCTAGGAACACCAGTAGACACGACGTCGTACAGCGGTCCGTTACCATGTCCAGCACGGCTCCGAACGTCGTCGATTGGTTGTATCGTCGAGCTGCGATCCCATCTGCGGCGTCGAGCAGGCATGAGACGCTATAGAGCCCCGAGCAGGTCCGTGGGTGCAACGGCATGTAGTACAGCGATGCGATCGCCAGGACGACTCGTGCGTATCCTATAGGAATGGAAAAGATGGTGTGAGCCACTGTCCAAGGCCCTCAAACTCATGTCTCTCGCTCGTTCCCCAAATCTTGAGCGGATTCAAAGTGTATACAAAATAACTCACCAATGATATTTGGAATGAACAGAAAGATATTCTCCTCCTGGTATACGTCTTCTTCCTCGAGCTTCTCAACCACTTGGTTCGCCTTCCCCTTCCCGTTGGGCAGGACGTGGCCATTGGACTTGTGCCGTTCGGCCATCTTGGGCTTTTCCGGGGATGCCGCAGGCAGGCTTGGGTTTGCGGGACTTTTGTTATTTGAGGATCGCGATTAGCGAGGAATCTGCTCCGGAGCGCTCTTGAGGAGATCTAATATTTTGTAATAGACGTCTTAGGAGGACGGTAATTGAGCAATGAGGAGTTTGTCGAGGTGTAGAACGGGAGACCTGGGAAATTTCTGGGGTGAGAGGGTCAACGGCCTAGGATCGTGTCGGAGGCACAGGCTGGCCCTGATAAGGAGGTGCCAATGGTTCGAGATATGCGGGTCGTGGAGGCACACGGGCTATGACGATTGTTCTTGCTATAGTAGACAATTGATCTCTCTGCACTTGGTCAGAGACGGGAATTAATTAATCTTTGGTCGTACGACAGCAGTTGTGGAAGGAAGTTGAATTAATCATGCATGCAGCGCCTTAATCATCAGATTCGCATCCGATCAGATTGTCTGGGGACTGGGGTCTTGTTTACCATCCGGACCAACCTCGGACAAAAATTATCATCCATGGATCTGTTATCTCCAGAATATATGCTCCGTATATGCACCCAATGGACTTCTCATTCTCGATTGTACATGGAACGCACTGACAAGGGGCATCTAGTCAGTTACTGTGTTCACTACCTGTCTTGGTTCTAGGCAAGCACACTTCATTTTGTTCGTCATAAATATGCAAGACACAACCAGTTCATCATCCAAACTGTCGAAGTAATGCTCCGAGCCTCTTCTTCTTCTTCGTCTGTTTACCATTTTCACTGTCGTCGACTACGCGGATCCGAAGCATTCTGCCGTTTGTAATCACGACTCTCCTTGGTCGCTAGGCTTCCAAACCCACCTTCCTGTCGTCTCTCCCATCCACCCATGCGCACAACTAAACATGTAGCATTATCGCCTTCAGTGGTCACCTCGGTCGCAAAATTGACCACATCTCTAGCCGCTATTTCGGGTGTTTTAGCCTCTTTGACAATGTCCACCACTTCTTGGTCGTCGAGGGTTCCCGAGACTCCATCTGACATGAGAACCATGAAGGAATACTCGGCTGCTCCGATCTCCACTCGTCGGATTTCAGGCTCTGCACTGACTCCAATCCGCTTGGAAGCAATGTCGCCAAATGCTCGTGTATTGGCGAGTCCCAACACTCGCTCTTCCCCAAAGGAGTCGGTGACAAAGGTGGCTGCGTACCTACGCAACCGATTGCTTTCGACTGGGGAAGATGGATGATGGTTTGTTGTCAATGGTACTGCCTGGCCATTACTTGTGGAGCATAGTAGAATCCGGGTGTCTCCCACATGAGCCACAAGCATGGATGAGGTGGTGGATGGATTCCAAAACGGTGTGGGCGATGGCGTGGACAACAGAGCAATACTGCATGTGCTGCCGCCCTTGAACCGATTTGGCCCTCCGATATGTGCAGAAACTTTACTAGGCTCGCCAAGGATATCCCCATCATTTAGGGGGCGCTCGGCTCGTGTGTTGTCTCGGTTTTCTGAATGTTTGGCAGCTTGAGCCGCCACAAAATCGTAGTCAGCCTTCAGGAAAGCATAGGTCATGACCTCTTCGATAGAAGCTCCCGAATTAGCATCTCGACCACCGCCCTTGGTAGGAGGTGACTCCTCTCCAGAGATTGGGCTTCCGTTATAAATGGAGAAATAAGGCGGCTTAAACCGGCGAAAGTATCCCCCAACCAGGTCCTTCCAGCTTCTAACCAGTTGTTTCTCTAGTGTTCTGATGTTTTCTGTATTCGCATTTTGGATGACAGGAGGATCACCAGGATGGGGAGGACGACTGGCAGATGTGGGATCTCCCGTATGTCCATCTCCAGCTCTGCCTTTACCCCTTGGCTCAGGGTCTTCCATGCTCGTCGTCTCCACCGCATCCAAAGCTGCCTTGCCTCTTTCCACGGCCGCTTGGTCCTCAATCCCAGGAGCAACACCAGCACGTCTATCCTTCCTTCCCTTCTTCTGTAAACTAGACTGAAGCTCAAACGAGCTCGCCGACTTCTCTATGTATTCGTGTAATCGCTCCCTAAGAAAATCACTGCACTCTGCACCTCCGTGGCCGTCGAAAACGCCAAAGTAAAAGACTTGAGGGTCACCAGTGGTATTATCAGCCGAGGTGGCTTCTTTGATCTGGCTCTCGGTGGTGATGGAGCGAGGCGGCTTTTTCGCAAAGGCCGGGAGCTCGATGACCCCTGCCTGGTGTGAATCTTCATTGTAGGGTCGACTACCTCTGGAGACGGTAGCGCCGTAGTGGTGTTTGGCACTCCTCAGGGGAATTCGCACGACGGTGGTGTCTCGAGACACAGAGGGGTGGTCTGCTGGTGCTGATCGACCATCGGGAGTATGGGGAGTTGATTCCTTCCTCGGGAACTTGTGTGCGAATCCTGTCAAGGAACGGGAGTCTGGGTGCAGAGAAGATGAGGGGAGGTGAGTGACGAAATAGTCGTGGAAGTGGCGATGCTGGCTCTGGGTTTGAGGAGAATCTCGCAGTCTAGTCTTTGTATGTGGGCGAGTTTGTCTAATGAAGGTAGTCAGGAGGTCTAGGTAGCTGGTCAGACAAGAAAAAGAGGATGGGGAGAGATTGGTTGTAGGTACCATAATAAACATCGGATGAGGAGCTGATCGCTCTGCAGCCGCGGGACATGGCTGCTGGTGAAGTTCACCAAGCTCGCCATAGCACTAGGGAAGGAGAAATATGGTTGTAGAATGCATAGCCAGAGCAATAGGAAGCTGTGCTAGTGGGGAAGGGGTGAGGAGGAAGCTATATTAGACGAAGATGAGCGGGAGATCTTGGAAGATCTGGCTTGGATGGTGGGTTGTGGCTGTGGATGTGAAAGGGAGCTGATTTGCCTGGACGTTTTGTAAAGTTGTTTGCCCGGAAATCTGGCCGCAGTTGAGGCGGTTCTGCCGTTTCAGGCATGGTCCACCTCTTCTAATATTACGTACAGTATTATCAACTCATCCAAATTCATCTTCAAACAGTATCTCCATGCTTCTGTGTTAATTTTATGAGGTGTAGAATGCACTATCTCACCGCTCTAGTTCTGTGCTGTTTTATTTCTTGTCCTTACTGAGCATTGCTGAAACGCAGCGCGAATGTCACCTCACGCTTTTTTGAAACCCCAACTGGAGCAACGACGCTGCATAAAATCCAGTGGCGGCATCACGACCTCAGATCGAATCCAGCGTTGGTAGGAGGCGACTCCCTAAAAAGTAGTCGTCCTTTCAAGCCCACTCGAAGAAGATAATAGCGACCAAAAGTGTTTGAACGGCAGTTAGCCAGGACCCAATGGTGGTTGCAGTCCCTGCATCTTAGGATTCCGTATATCAACCCTGAGAGTCTCAACATTACTATAGGAGACCACAGAATACGACATCGTCCCCAGGATAGATCTATCTCACCACTTGAATTAGTTGCTAGATCTACTAACCGGTATTCTCCTTCCGATGCGCACTCTAGTCTATCTTC
>Ga0105239_10001989_pt1 | contig 26581 bp, 24 predicted proteins | sample KBSC44metaG_FD_92761 | JGI IMG/M metagenome (GOLD analysis project Ga0105239, IMG submission 92761) | Corn rhizosphere microbial communities from Kellogg Biological Station, Michigan, USA - KBS C4-4 metaG | ecosystem: Host-associated > Plants > Roots > Rhizosphere > Soil | place: Michigan, USA...
CCTTAGCGCCAGCGGTATCGTTGTTCTGCATCCGCATAACGCCTTGGTTTACGCGTGCTTCAGCAAATTGAGGATCGATGCTGAGTGCTTTTTCATAGGCAGCGGTAGCATCGTCTTTACGGCCTAAGAAGCGGTAGGTTTCACCGAGTTGGTTGTACGCTTCAACCGAATTAGGATTGCTTTGGATGGCTTGTTGAAGTTCGCTAACAGAGCGGTTTAATAATGAGTCGCGTTGACTGCGGTAGGTCATATCCAAAGAGGCGGTGCGGTTACGGGCAACAACACCTTTGGCCAAATGCGCCATTGCATTGCGTGGATCTTTGGCTAAAACCTGGTTAGCATTTTTTTCAGCGATGTCTAAGTTGAAAAGTTCCGCTTGAGCCAAACTTAAAGAAGCACGAGCAGAAAGGCTGTTAGGGTTTTGTTTCAACATGCGTGTGTAACGCGCTTCAGCGCCAGCATATTGACCGGTTTGTAAATACGTATCAGCCCCGCGGAAATTTCTGGAGTAGACAGCAGAACTGCGGTAAACCTTTTTGGCGCTTTGCGCGGGAAGGCATAATGTAGAACCCAACGTTAATAAGCTCAAACCCAGAGCTAATGTATAAGATTTATTAAAACGAAAATCAGTCATTCGGATACTCCGTTACCTCTATAAGCATGAGTAGGCTGCAATAATATCGGAGGGTAGTTAAGGAGTCTACCCCTCGACTGTCTAATTTGGCAAAAAGCAGCCTTCAATACAATTCACAAACAATTCGTTTTCAGAATTGCTTCCTCTCTTTAATACGACAAGCCGAGCTTAAACTAAACCCCCTTTTCTTAATCGTTACGTGTATTTACGCTTGGGAACATTTAATTTGCTTTAACGACGAACGGCAAATTTAAAAGAGTGTTACAACTAATATAATAACGAAGAAACCAGCCCTCGCAAGGAGGAACTGGTTTCCATGAATCGTTAGAAATAAGTTCAAAAAATTACTTTTTAGCAACCATTTCTTTGAATTTTTTACCAGCTGAGAACGCAGGAACGGTTTTCGCAGCGATTTTCAACTCTTTGCCGGTTTGTGGGTTACGACCGGTACGAGCCGCACGTTTGCGAGGTTCGAAAGTACCGAAGCCGATCAAGGTAACTTTTTTACCTTTAGCAACGGTTTTTACGATTGTTTCTACGATAGCTGCCAATGTTTCATCAACTTGTTTTTGGGAAACTTTGGTTTTTTTAGCGACTTCTTGTACCAACTCTTCTTTATTCATGATTAAAACTTAACTCCTCAGTTAAAGTACCACCTTATTATAAGGGTTGTTCACACAAAGGCAATAGCTTTCTTTGCAGACACTGCTTGTCTTCTACAGACATAGAAGTCACAAATGTCTCTTACAATCCTATTTCCAAGAAAAAAGCAAGCCCCTTACAGCCTGGAAATGGGTTTTTTAGCGGAAATTTTAACAATTATTGCAAAACTTCCACCTATATATAAGGAAGCATTTTATTAATCCAACAGCAAGAGGCTATCGGGAAAATCTAAAAAAAAAATTTCAGAATGACTATTCTGTGAATGCCCACTCTTACAAAATCTAACAAGTTTTATGTTTTCTTTATCTTAAGGAAGGACAACGAGAACCATTGAGGAGTCGGATAAAACCAACGCTTTAGATGCCACCGCAAGACGAATATCTTCGTCGCTCAGGGTTTCATCATGATGATCCAAACTGGAAAGTCGATGGAAAATACTGCTCTTTCCTAATAATTTCATGATTTTAGCTTCATGTTTGTTACGGGGCTTATATTCGCGCAACTCTGATAACGACACTTGGCCTTCTTCATGGATTTGGTGGCAAATTGCTAAGATATCATCCGCCTGAATATGAAATTCCCGCTTCGGTCCTTGAAAAGCTACATTCAAAGTGTTTAAGTCATCTGAAGACTGATCCACACTCGTGATCTCTTCTTCTTCGTGTTTGATTTCCAACAAACTTTTCGGATCGCGAACCGTTTTTTTGAAGAAGACAATGGGTAAACTTCCCATCAACATCGGATTGGAAATCAGACTCATTAAAATTCTGACGGTGTCCAATGTGATCATGCCATCATTCGAATCAGCAATCTGTTGAAGCATTTGTAGCACAGCAGGCGACAGCAGATAAGCCATAAGCATACGCTCTTGTTCAGTCAGCTGATTTTGTGACACACCCCTGAGTTCAGCTATAGTAAGTCGAGGCTCTTGTACCGTAAACGGTGTATCAGGCCGGTTAGCAACATTAACGTTCAATTGCGCAACACGAAGCAGCAACGCTTCAAGCTCATTCACTCGGGGAGGTCTTAAGTTAGGTGGCCCAGTCTCAAGCAAGCGTCTATTTTCAAGTTTTTGGCCCTCTTTTTTGAGGTTTTCAGCACGACGGTTTCTTTCTCTCTTCTCAACAGAAGAAGTTCCGTACAAATACTTTAGATCCGCGGACGATAAAACCATGGAATCTCCCGCCAATCGAGCCGCAAGCTTGATATCTGCCACACTCAATGTATCGGGATCTTGATCCAATCGTGCAATCCGATTAAAAATTTGTCGGTTTCGTCGTAAAAAGTTTACAAAATTGCGCTCTTGCGGGCTTAAATCCGCCATCGGCATCGACTGCAAGGCTTTAAAGTTGAACTTGTCCATCCGATATCGCGACACAAGCCGAATCAGTTGATAGGTGCTTAACTCAAAATTGCTGCTATCAGCATCTATTTTTTGAACCGGTTTGCTAGAGACAACCGGTACACTCGAATTTTTCAGTACGTCATCTTTCGCATGCATTTCAAGCAATGTCGCATACAGCAGCTTCGACGGAGGACGATTAGAATGAATCGTAAAATCGGTACTCATAAATAGAAGCACCTCAAATTTAGGGGCTCACAGCATTAAACCTAAGAACCCGAATTTTGTGCTTACAATTCAGCTTTCACCCTTAAAACGATGATTAGAATAGTGGCCCCTTAATGTTTACGCGTCGTATGATGGCGCTTTTCGCGGAGCTCAAGCAAAACCAGCGAACGGGCCTGTAACAGATATGATCCGTGACTTGTGAAACTGTTATTTTCTCCCTCAGGTGCTTCACCGCTTTCAAAGGAGGTATCAATAAGTCTTTCCCAAGTTCCCGTTATTTTGATTTTCGGGAGATGAAAAGTCACATTGCGATCCGTCGCATTCATAATGAGTAAAAAACTTTGTCCGGTAATCGGTTGATTATCCTCGTCTCGCTCCATGAGCGCCTGACCGTTCATGAATAACGCAACCGACATCCATGTTCCAGGGAGCCAATCACGAGAAGTCATCTCATGACCCGATGCTCCAAACCAAATGGAATCTTTCATCTCGGTTTGAGGAACATATTCACTAACAGCCAATTCGCCAAGACTCAATCCGGACGATGGTTCCGGCACATGTTTTCCGGATAAAAAACGTCGGCGCTGAAAAACCACATTATTTTTACGAATATGAGCCACCTTGGAAACAAAGTCCAAGAGGTTTTGATCAAAGTGGCTTAAGTTCCAGTTGACCCAACTCAGTTCGTTATCCTGACAATAAGCATTATTGTTTCCGCCTTGGGTTCGACCCATTTCATCCCCTGCATTAATCATGGGAACACCCAGCGAAAGTAACAGTGTCGCCAGCATATTTCTTTTTTGTCGACGCCGTAAGGAAAGGATTGCATTATTTTTGGTACGACCTTCTACACCACAGTTCCAACTGAGGTTATGGTTTTCACCGTCTCGATTTTCTTCTCCATTGGCTTCGTTGTGTTTTTGGTTGTAACTCACCAAATCTTCTAAGGTAAATCCGTCGTGGCAGCATATAAAATTGATGCTGTGAAAGGGTTGCCGGTAATGAAAGTAGTCGCTGCTTCCACAAATGCGGGTTGCAAATTCTCCCGTTAAGTCCCGATCGCCTTTCCAAAAACGACGAATGGTATCTCGATAATGTCCGTTCCATTCACTCCAAGGCGCCGGAAAACGACCCAGCTGATACCCGTCAATACCCAAATCCCATGGCTCTGCGATTAACTTTACCCGGTTAAGAACCGGATCTTGCCGGATAATATCAAAAAAACCTGCCCCCGGATCCATATGGTCATAATCTCGGCCTAAAACGGGTGCCAAATCAAATCGAAACCCGTCGATATGCATTTGTTGTACCCAATAGCGCAAACTGTCCATAATCAATTGCAAAACACGAGGATGATTAACGTTTAAGGTATTACCACAGCCTGTAAAATCTTTAAAAAAGCGTTTTTCTTCCATGTGCTTATAGTAGGCCAGGTTATCAATGCCTCGCATACTAATCAGTGGACCCAGGTGATTTCCTTCACAGGTGTGATTATAAACCACATCCAAAATCACTTCGATACCCGCTTTATGAAAGGCCTTCACCATTTCTTTAAATTCGATCACGGAGCCTTGCGGATCGTGCTGGGCTTTTTTGCTCGCATAGCGAAGTTCCGGAGCAAAGAAGGCCATCGTATTATAGCCCCAGTAATTTTGTTTGCCTTGCTCCACTAAAAAGGGATCGTTTAAATGCGCCTGAATAGGAAGTAACTCAATCGCCGTAATGCCGATCTTTTTAAGATGATCGATAATCGGTTGGCTGCACATCCCTGCATAGGTGCCACGAATGGCTTCCGGGATATCGGGATGAAGCAGCGTTAAGCCTTTCACATGGGCTTCGTAAATAATACTTTCGTGTTTACATTTTGCCGGCGATTGAAACCCTTCCCAATCAAAGGCATCATCAACGACCGCTGCCAAAGGAACAAAGGCAGCATCGTCATTAGGATCCATAATCAGATCCGCATCCTCAAGAGGAACGATAGCTGCTGCCCCCTTACTGCTTAGTGCTGCACCTTCCGCAATGTTGGGCAAGGTGTAGGCATATAGTGTATATTTGCCGTTACCTTCCCAGTTTTCAACGCGAGCAATTGCTTTTGCATACGGATCCAACAATACCTTATTAGGATTAAAGCAATTTCCAGCTTTCGGATCCCAAATGCCATGAACACGATAACCATAAAGCTGTCCGGGCTTAATGCCTTGAATATAGCCATGCCAGACATTATCCGTATAAGCCGGTAAAAAAATATGCTGACTTTCGTGACGCGCATCAACCGAATCAAAGAAGCACAGTTCAACCGCTTCCGCCTGCTCTGAAAAAAGTGCAAAATTTACACCGTTACCATCCCAGGTTGCACCTAAAGGATAGCAATCCCCGGTTTTAATCGCCTTTGCATCTATTTTGACCTTCTTCATGGTCACAGTTTTGCCTCTCTCATGAGAAAAATAAGACTGATCATTCTCGTGAAAGCGAGAATCTTACCCATTCAAGGTAAGCAAGATTAAACGGGATATCAATCAATTCATTCAAAATTTTCTATTTTCAGAAGTGTACTAGAAATCTCTTTTTAGCCTCAAGTACGCTTTTTGAATTAGATTAACGCTATGGATATCCTTATCAGTATTCTAAAAACTGCCTTTTGCCGGAAAGCAATAAGATTCCCTCATCCTTCTCTCGTTCCGTATGAATCTTATTTTTTATTGAGTACGTGGAATCCACGTAAAGCGCCGACAAGTCCGCCTACGGCCAAAGGTGCGTGCATCATTAAGCCTGCAACAGGCCATAGCCAATGCATAAACGGCAAAAAACCCACCATGCCAACGATCATTACCGGCAAGGTCAATAATATCCCAGTGGCAAGAGCAGCACCAATTCCCCAACCGACAGCGGAAGCTGCTGCCTTAACAGCTTTTCCGGATGCATCAGTTTTGGCTTTCGGGCTTGAAGACGTGAAGGAATCCACTTTCTTAGCTTGACGAGCATCCTGAACCGCCCTAACCACAGAGGCATTGGCACCGGCAAAATGGGCAACGCGTCGTGGATTATGACTGAGGTTTTGCGCTTGAATCTGGGCCTGAAACATAAACTGATCCTGCCGTTGTTTGATGGACTCAAAAACTTTGGCGTTATGGCTTGACTCTATCGGAGGTGAAGCCAGTAATCCAGCATAGTAACGCGGATTATTTCTACTAGTGTACACGGTTGGTACGGCATGGGCAAATGACCCGAGCCTGGACGGACCTGAAACCATGAGTTTTATTCGACCTCTTAAAAATTATAAAGGCTTACGCGCACCTATGACAGGTGCTACAGACATTACGCAATCCCAAAAAAAATATTTGATTAGTTAACCCATCTTCACAATGGATTAATTAAAAGAAATTAGCGACAAAAATCATTTAACCCAAGCAACGATCTGCTATGCACTGTTTATTTTCTGCATAAAATTCCTCTTCAAGGAACAGCAGAAGCGGGTTAAATCATTTTGCTCTGTTGTGTAATCACTCCCTATCCGCAAAAAAATGCGAATATCCTAACCATTAACGAAAACAACAATTATCACGATTCCTGAGCTGACGAACAATCTACTCTACAAATAACATTGAGACAATGAGTCAGTCATTTTAGAATCACTAAGGAGCAGTAAACCTGGGATACGAATATTTGTGCTAGCTCATTTTAAATTTTTTTCAGGTTTTGATCTCTTATTTGAAAAATCCCATTCTTGTTTCTCAAGAATGGGATTTCTATTTTTATAATGCTGAATGGAATTAGCTCATAGTTAGTAAATCGGCCAAGGTATGTAAAATAACCCCTTTGCGATTCCGAGCGACATAAGACTGTTCATTGAGTTTTCCCAAACCAAGAATGGGAACCACTTTTTTCGCCATGGAACCCACATAGTTATTGTCTTCCGGACGCGTTGAGAGCCCGAAACGAGACATTAACGGGCAGCTTGCAGTCGCGCTCGAAAGCAACATACCGATGCCGGTACCGATCATCAGCAAGCCGGACAGGCCGCGTGTATCCAATCCTTGTTTAATGAACCCTAACCCGATACAGGCCCGAATCAATCGATCCACAACACCCAGGTTTGCTTTATTCATTAATTTGCTCATGCAAACAACTCCTACTCTAAAAAAATCTCTTTGTACTCTGACATTATCACTCATTGTAGAAAGAGAAGCGAAAAGCAGCAATTCCTCTGTCGAGTAAGGGTAGCCTATCGAGTACCCCCTTATTGGTGATGCCCATTCACCGTACATTACGAAGCGGTCAAAGCTCTATCTCTATTAGCGTAGGAAGGGATATATGAAACTATAAAATCAAACGGCCATCTGGAATATCGTTTCAGTTTAGGTTTTTCTGGCAATTTTGGATCGCCTTCCGAGTATAATCTCTTGTGGAATATGTAAAAAAGGACATCCTAAAGCATGTGCGGCATTGTTGGTTATCTTGGTTCTCGCTCACCTGTTCCTCTGATTGTGGAAAGCTTACGCCATTTAGAATACCGTGGCTACGATTCCGCAGGCGTTGCTTACCTGGATGATAGCCAACTCCTCCAAATCTACAAGGCCTCCGGCAAGCTTGTTAATCTGGAAGCCCTGTTACCGCCTTCCGCGTATGCGGGAATCAAGGGTGACAAACAAGTCGGGATCGGCCATACCCGTTGGGCTACCCACGGTGTTGCCAATGAAATCAACGCCCACCCTCATACCGGAAACCGCGAAGAAATTACCATTGTCCACAACGGTATTATCGAAAACTATTACGAGCTTCGCCAGGAACTTCAAGCCCAAGGTCATACCTTCCAAAGTGAAACCGATACCGAAAGTATCGTTCACCTTCTGGAAAGTCTTTCCAGTCAAGAAGCGGATATGCGCAAAGTATTGCTGAAGGCCGTTGCCCGCTTAAAAGGGGCTTATGCCCTTGCCGTTATTTCCCGCAAATCCCCCGACAGCCTTTATGCAGTGCGTAACCAGGCACCGCTTCTTATCGGATTAAGTGAAGATGCGCACGGCAAACCCGAATACATTGTTGCCAGCGATGCGGTTGCCATTGTTCCCCATACCAACAAGCTCATTTACCTGAAAGACGGTGAAGTGGCTGAAATGGGCCCCAATGGTATTCAAATCACCACCTTGGATGGTGCCCCTATCGAGCTTAAAATTGAAGTCGTGAGTGCCGATCCGCTCATGATCGATAAAAAAGGCTACAAACATTTCATGATGAAAGAAATCCACGAACAACCGGATGTTCTTCGTCAATCGCTTAGCGGACGTCTCAATGGTTCCAAGCAACCCGTCGATCTTTCAGGCTCCCTGGAAGCCGTCCAAGCTGCCGGTCTCGATAAAGCGCTCGCGGCAGCAAAGCGCATCGTTATTATCGGATGTGGTACCTCCTTCAATGCCGGTTTGGCAGGAATGTACTTCATTGAAGAATTAGCCCGCGTACCTGTTTCTGTAGAAGCCGCTGGTGAGTTCCGCTACCGCAAACCCTGCATTCAAGAAGGCGACCTGGTCGTCACCTTATCTCAATCCGGTGAAACGGCAGACACCTTAGCTGCGCTTCGTTTAAGCCAAGCTCAAGGCGCGAAAGTTTTAACGCTCACCAACCGTGAAGACTCCACGATGGCTCGCGAGGCCGACTTTGTCTTCGCCGTGCGTGCCGGCGTTGAAGTTTCCGTTGCGGCAACCAAAAGCTTTATCGCCCAAGTCAGTGCGCTCTACCTGCTTGGCCTAACCTTGGCTGAAGTTCGCCAGTCCATGTCCAAGGAACAGCTGGAGACCTTGAAAGAAGAGCTCTTAAAGATTCCCGCCCGAATGGAAGCCTTGTTGAGTCAGGTAACTGACCAACTCCAAATGCTCGCTAAAAAATATGGCAGTGCCCGCGATGTCCTCTACATTGCTCGTGGTGCCAATTTCGCCGTCGCCCAGGAAGGCGCATTAAAACTGAAAGAAATCAGCTATATTCACGCCGAAGCATACTCCGGCAGCGAATTAAAACATGGTCCCATCGCCATGTTAGACAGTGCGATTCCCGTGGTTGCTGTTCTGGTGGAAGGTCCCGTTTTTGAAAAAATGATCTCCAACTGCCAAGAAGCCAAAGCTCGCGAAGCCCGTGTAATCGCCATTACTAACACACCAATCCCCACGGAGTTAGCGGACACCTTCGAAGACATCGTTCTAATTCCCGAATGTCCCGAAGCCATCTCGCCCTTACTGACAACGATTCCTCTGCAACTGTTCTCCTACTACGCGGCAGAATTTTTGGGTAAAGACGTGGATCAGCCCCGTAACTTAGCAAAAAGTGTTACAGTAGAATAATCACCCTAATTCCCGTCCAGGGATAGATTGTTGAGATCGGAATGTCTTCATCTTCTCCCTCTAACAGCCGCTCTTTTGATGCGGATGCATCGCCTCCCAATAAAACCAGCCCCATTGTTGAGAGTTTCAGCTTGGAACTTCAAGGCCTGGAACAGGTTTTACAGGCGCAATCACCGACGCGTTGGCTTGAGGCGCAACTTTTGGCACGCTTAAAACGTCCTATCCGTCTTTTACGTTGGGCCATTGTTCAGGCGGATACACCGAATACACACAATAAAAAGAAGCGGAGTGAAGCCAAGTTAACTCGGTTTCGTTGCGAAGGTGCTTACCTTAAAAGGTAAAAATCCTCCATTCTTTCTCTAAATTTGAAAAAGAGTTTCCCGAATTTTTGGGAAACTCTTTTTTTGTTCGAAAGAAAAACGTTATGAAACGGGCTTTCTTTTTCCGGTTTTTGTTGACTTTCCTGCTAATTGGGGCTGCTTTGAAGAGGTCAATCGGGATATCACCCTTTTCCTGCCATCCCGCTTCATATCTTTCACAACTTGTACCAGCTCATCCACGGTTGCTTTCGTTGTCGCAGCAAGTTCCTGGTTCAAATTATGAAGCTCTCTCGTCGTTGCATGGAGATCTCTAGTTGTTTCGTGCTGTTCAGTGATGGCTTGGCGTGAAGCCTCAGACTCCTGATGCCCTATTTTCTGCTGTCTTCTCATCGCCCGACGTGAAGCTATAGACTCTCTATGCGCTGTTTCCTGTATGACTTTATTTGTCTTTGCCGCTTCCTTATTAGCTGTTGCAGCATATATGCCTGCCCCTGATGCAAAGGCTGTTACGACATATCCCAGCGCTTTATTGGCATCCTGAAAACCAGTCCTTGTGTTGCCACCAGGACGAGACTTTCCATTCTGTGATCTCTGCGATCCTTTTCCTGAAGACGTATTTTGAGAGTCACCCTGAACTTCCGTATGACGCTTCGGCATACGAACGGTTGGTTTCTTACTCTTGACAGTAACTTTTCGGGGTGTTCTTTCGGAAGCAATAATGTTACCTTGCGGATCCACCGTTTCAATTTTCACGCCCGGAAACCGCTTCCGAATATTTTCAAGCGCTGTCTCATACATTTTCAAATGTTCCTGATTTTCAGGAGTTTTAAGCGGTTTTAGATCCGATACCACAACGCGTCTCAGATCAAACCGTTTATGCCCTCCCCATATCTTGCCCCCAAGAATCATATGCGGATTGCCACTTTGTTGTACAGAGTCTGAAACTCGTGTCACAAGATCATTCATCTTAAAGCCAACCGGTGTATCCGGATCGCCTGCACATTGTGTATGGGGAGCAACAATCGTAAATCGAGGGGAAAGCTTTCCATGCTGCCGCCGGATTTCCTCCGCCATCCGACCAGGCTCAAGACCCATATTACGTGGAAAGGAATAATTTGCCGACTTTCCCAATAGCGGATGAATGGAACGCAATCGTTTCAAAAGAGGGGGATGTTGAATTTTTCCATCAACGCACTCAGCAAAAATGACTGATTTTAGAGGCTCTTTGGATTTGTATTCAGAACCTGAAACACTCGCATATGAATCCCCAGGAGGCGGGGGTGCTGATTCACCCTTCGGCAGACTATTCGATGAAAGATTTGGCTGAGACACTGAAAACGGACGTCTTTCTGAAGCAGGGCGAAACATCGCAGGAAGACGAAGAGTGGGAGAGCTAATTTTGTAGGGTATTCGTGGCATGAAAAAACTTCCCCATAAGAGTATTCTTTGGCATACCGACTAATTCAGCAAAATGGAAGATTTTACCAAGTGCTAATACACATCAGTGATGAGGTAAGTCGAATGCCCTATTTTTGCCACGAAATGAGGACTTAAGCAAGTATTTATCCCTGGATACCATTGCCAGGCAAGATTATTCCAACAATATTAATGTCGCGAATGCCGCAGAAAAAGTGATCAGCGTTTTCATAGCCCTGTATCGTATAACCCCTAAAAAATAAAATCACGCCCATACCTTATTCATTAGATACGAGCGTGATTCATTTTTATAATTTTAACGAAAAGTAGATCCTAGGCAGCGTTAAAGATGTCAATCGTAGAACCGTTCGGATCCGCTACCAATTGTTTAGCCAGATCGTCAGCTGAAATAGTATGCTTGACGCTTGTATCCCAAGGATTCGTATAGGTCACCATTCCCGTCTTCGTATCAATGCTTTCAATCTGGAACTCGTGGGAGGTATCCTTCGCCTTCCAGGTTGCATTATCCCCGACACCCCCTGAAAGCCCGATACTTTTTGTTTTACCCAATTCAGGTGCGGCATCCATTAATTGCTTTTTAATATCTTCAACCGAATTTTTACCCGTAAGCGAGGTTGTAGCGCCAGTCTTTCCTGTCAAAAGCTTGCTGACATCACCGAAGCCCAATCCCGAAACACCGCTATCGTGGCCGTGTTCTTTAAAGTACTGATCGGCAGCCGATCCGAGAATTTGCATATCCTTATCACCATTAGCCCACTGGCCCTGTTTTTCGGCATCTTCCTTACTCACGTGATAACTTTTGTCGGATCCTTTAAACTTAACGTCGTAAGAACCATCGTCATTCTCTTTACCAATGGCATTTTTGATATCGGTACGACCTTGGTCTGTTTGAGATAGACCCCGGGTCGTCGACAAGAAGACGCAGTCTCCTTCACTTTGCTGCTTCGTATCGTTATCGATATAGCCATCAGACTTTGCTCCATTTGAATCATCTTTTGGAGGAGGCGGAACTGGTGTTTGATCGGGAGGAGTTGTACCCAAATTTTGCGCTTGATCTAAATTCAATGATTTACCATTTCCGGCAACAGCAGACCAATTATCGACAGTCCATTGCAATGATTTTTTGGTGTCATCGCTCAACTTGGAATTCGGATCCGATAAAGCATTTTTAGCCGCATCTAGTGTTAAGGGTTTATCAGCACCACCCGTTATAGCTTCCCACTGACCGCCATGAGAAATCTGAGTCAGGCTTTTATAAGCGTCAGGCGTTGTAAGCGCGCCCGGATCGGTCTTAGTGGTCCCTTTTCCATCATCATTACTCAATGGCGACGGCATAGGAGTGTTGCTGTCGGTATCGTCATCCGGACCATTTAAGTTATCAGGGTCACCTTCTGGATCAATGGGGTAACCTGTTGAATAACCGCCAGGATATCCTTGTGAATAACCTTGGGGACCACCGGGATAGCCCTGTGAATAACCGCCAGGATATCCTTGTGAATAACCTTGGGGACCACCGGGATAGCCCTGCGAATAACCGCCTGGATATCCTTGTGAATAACCTTGGGGACCACTAGGATAGCCCTGCGAATAACCGCCAGGATATCCTTGTGAATAACCTTGGGGACCACCGGGATAGCCCTGCGAATAACCGCCTGGATATCCTTGTGAATAACCTTGGGGACCGCCAGGATAGCCCTGCGAAACGCCTGGGAAAATAGGATATTGCGACATATCAGGGTAGCCTTGTGAGAAGCCAGGGTAACTGCTTCCACCCGTCAGATCGATAGGACTTCCACCCCAGGCCGAGGCTGGAGAAGGACCATACGTTTGTGTACCCACCCCTCCAGGACTGCCGCTGTAGTATCCAGGCGTGCCCTGATTCGTATATAACCGTTGATAAGCATCATCGACTGCCATCTGTTAACTTCCCCTGCTAAACCCTAACCACCAGGAACCACACCATGTGTAGCATCCAGCCCCATTTATGAAACCTTGGCTAAATCAATAGCCATTTAATAATATATAAACAATCTTTTTGCTTTTGCTGTTAGTTTGTAAATTAATTACAACAATATAAACCCCTTCGCTCACCAATCATCAGACTTCCAATCCGCTACTAGAGAGTATTTAAAATTAACCTCAAATTCCCTCTTGTATTTTGTAGACGAACGGTCTATTATCTATTTATAGACGACCGGTCTACTATTTGGTAGATCGATTGGCAAGTTGTCAAGAAAAAGGAATAGACTGATGAAAAAACTCGAAGGCAAAGTTGCGGTTGTAACAGGCGCTTCTAAAGGTATCGGAGCCGCTATTGCCAAAGCTTTGGCTAACGCTGGCGCTTCGGTTGTAGTGAATTACGCCTCCAGTAAAGGCGGAGCGGACACCGTTGTTTCCGCTATTACCGCAAAGGGTGGAAAAGCCATTGCTGTGGGTGGCGATGTCTCCAAGAAAGGGGACGCTCAAGGGATTATCGACGCCGCAGTGAAAGCATACGGCCGCGTCGACATCCTCGTCAATAATTCGGGCGTCTATGAAATGCTGCCCATTGAAGCCATTACCGAAGAACACTTCCACAAGCAATTCAATGTGAACGTGTTGGGGCTGTTATTGACCACTCAAGCTGCGGTTCCTCATATGTCTGAAGGCGGCAGTATTATCAATATCAGTTCCGTCGTAAGCAGCATTACACCCCCTCAAAGCGCCGTCTACACCGGGACAAAAGGGGCGGTTGATGCCATTACCGGATCACTCGCAAAAGAATTGGGTCCTAAAAATATTCGGGTCAATGCGCTTAACCCCGGCTTAGTTGAGACCGAAGGTACTCGAAGCGCTCAAATTATGGGCTCGGATATGGAAAAGCAAATCGTTGCCCAAACCCCCTTGGGACGGACTGGACAACCGGATGATATCGCTGATATCGCAGTTTTCCTGGCGTCCAATGATTCCCGCTGGATGACGGGCGAAAAACTCATCGCGTCCGGTGGTATCCATTAATTCAGGTCACCCCGATTTATAGCTCTCAACCAACCCCTGATATCACGCCTAAGCCTTTTTAAGGTTTGGGCGTGATTTTTTAAAGGTTTTTGAATCTAAGCTTATAATAAGCTTTAGAATTTTATACCTTTGCATGAATGGAGAGGAGCGTCATTAATTGGAAGAACAAGCGTATATCGTTCTCAAGCGCTACCCTAAATGGGTTTACAGGGGTAGAAAATTCGATATTATTATTGATGCTCAAAAAGTCGATAGTATCGGGAATGGTCAGGAAAAAGCAATTCCTGTAACACCAGGACAGCATAGGGTAGAACTTCGCGTCAGCTGGATTATTAAAAGCCAAGTTCAAACAATTACTGCTGCAGCGGGAGACCGTATCCTGCTAACGGGCGGATGTCCGACGCCAATATGGCCCTTTTTACTGATTGGAGCCGGAAGCTGGCTTTCATTTTCTAAAGTTCTGATCCAGTTTGGCATTGTTTTCAAACTTATCTTTTTAAGTGTGTTTATGCTTGCAACGCTAGGCTGGAGTGTTTATACGTTTACCGGCAGGGGTCGATGCATCGAACTCCTTCCTCCCGAAAATTTATAGAATTATAAGTTTCAGATTGCAACCGTCAAATTAACCGGTCCATGATCACTGTGAGTCCACGTGACCATTCGTGCTATTTTTTTGGTTCTTTGACACAATCATTCATCCATTTTTGAGGCAATAAGTCGCTACGAATGCCAAAGTGAATCCGAAAGGTAGGTTGACTGGCCAATTCGATATTGGTCCGGTTAAAAACACCCCAAGCAACATCCATAAAACCTTGAGCGTATTGGCTTAAACGAAAACGCAACCCTAAACCCACAGCCATTAAAGCGCTATGGCTAAAGGTGTTGGATTGAGGTGTATAACGATGGTTATTGCGCAGTAACCAGCCTTGGCCAAAATCGACAAAAGTAACACCTTTAAGACGATTGGGAGAGATAACTCCGTGTTGACCGACAATCGGAACAGGCCAATAATGCTCAATGCTGTAATATTGGCTGGAATCTGCTGTAATCAACCCTTCGGTATAGCCTCGAACTGTATACTCACCCCCCAGTTGATACATAGTAGCCCATACGGATGGCGATGTGGCAAACTGCCAGGCCCCTCTGAATACCAATTGATTGTCATGAGGCAAATCAAAGGTTCTTAGCGCAGTTGCCCTACTCCTGAAAAATACGGATTTTCCTCCCAACCACTTTTCGCCAACAACAACCGGTGCCAAATCCAAGCGGGTTTTCCCCCAAGCATCCGCCTTGTTAAAAATCAGTCCCAACGTCAACGGGCGAGGTTCACCCGTCATTCGGATATTATCTTTAATAACAGTGGCTTTTCGATAAATGAACGATGCATAAGGCGTCCAAATACGATTGCGATCCAGTGGCTGAGACAGAAGAATGGTCGCGGCATTATCAACACCCTTCATATAGTGATACTCCGACGGATAAAAAGCCAGATCGTAAGGATCCCGCTGAAAACTGTATCGAAGTTCCAACTCTCCACCCCGAGAATTAAGAGGCAGTGTATAGGTGCTGTAAACGCGATGAGAATGACTGGAACCGACATATTGCAACGTCAGTTGATCCCCCAGCTTTTATTCGTGAGTTGCACGCCAGCTCGGTAATAACCGAGTCCGGGGCGTCCTTGATTATCAAAAGTTCCTGTCAGTTGCCAGGGTTGCTTTTCATCAATATTCAGTTTCAGTTTGGATTTTCCCTCATGCACACTCTGCAGAACTGTCGCATGAAGTTTAAACGGATAAAACCGATTAATTTGATTAAAACGGGTTCTCAGCTCCTCCTCACTCAAGCTGTGTTTGTTATCAATATCCATCGAATCCAAGACTCGGTGTATTATCCAAGGCCGATAATAGCGAGTCTCTGGGATTTCAATTTCTTCCAAATCAATAATCTGTTTCCCTGTTTTTAAACGGGATTCAACAGATTGATCCCGTGATTGAAGTTTTAAGTCTTCACCCTCCGGTAATTTTTGAAATTCAATGACTTCACCCTTAAAGGGGAGCCTTTCCTTAGGCAGTAATTGTTCTGATGGCGTTGGAGTCGAAAAAACCGGATTTGCTTGTACCGTTAGTTGTGCGGATGCAGATTGCACAACCTGTATCAAAATCATAAGGCTAAAAACGAGCCTTAGTAGAAAATTCGCAGTTCGGCTCATATTAGTATTTTCCTGCGATATCAGAGCAAACTCAACTACTCTTTTAATCCATAAAGTTAGCCTCCTTATTTAAACGACACTTAGGACCGGAAAAAAGTCCGATGTTTTTAAAAACCCGTGCATCCTGCCAACAACTCAGTGACTCTGTGAAGCCGTATTGTATTGAAGCATGGACTTTTTCCGTGCTCTCTGTTAGAGAGTCGCATTTCAATATCTCAGAAATGAAAAATTAGCTCATCTACTATAACAATTTAAAAAACTGTACTATTACACATCAATTTAACTGTCTGCTGCATTACTCTAAAGTCACTGAGTAATGAAAGACAACGTTATGTTGAATCCAGCTTCTCTCATTGATATCCCGGCTCTCGGAGCATCCGCTTCTATTGTTCAATTCTATACAACTGTCATAATCGTTTTGTACGCCAGCCTCGGTCTTTTTATCTGGCTTAAACCCTTGGATGTTGCTAAAAAGCCTTACCTCACCTGGGCTATTTTAATTCCATGTCTCCTAGTCCCCATTTGGCTTGGCGCAAATGCTTGGATTATCGCCGTGACTTTAATGTCCATTTACGGCTTTAAAGAATTCGCCAGAAGCACGGGACTTTACGAGCAAAAAATCTACTGCCTCGTCGTCTACCTCTTTATGGGAATGATGGCCCTTAGCAGCATGGGTCACCGTTACGGCATGTTTATGGCCATTCCCGTCTGGGGCGCAGCCGTACTTGCCACGTTACCGGTTGTCGGAAATCAATCCAAGAACGCGCTTCAGAATGTAGCTCTCTCGATTGTCGGGCTGATTTATTTCGGATGGTTCCTGGGACATTTAGGTTATATGGCTCAAGCGTCCTACGGGATGGGTTACTTACTCTTTGTTCTTATCTTTACCCAATTTAACGATGCCATGTGTTTCCTCTGGGGCAAACTATTCGGCAAAACTCACTTCACATCTATTTCTCCTAAAAAAACGATCGAAGGCAGCCTGCTAGCCCTACTTAGCAGCATCGCAATCGCCTTCCTTAATTGGAAGTTTGCCTTCCCGCATTTCGAATGGTGGCTGGTTTTACTCGCAGGCTGCATCATCAGCCTCGGCGGACAAATCGGCGATTTGGTGATGAGTTCTTTCAAGCGGGATCTCGGCATCAAGGATTTCGGAACCCTGCTTCCTGGTCACGGTGGCATCTTGGATCGCATTGATAGTCTGCTCTGGGTTGCCCCGGTATTCTTCCACACGGCTAGATTCTTCCACCAAGGCTTCGGCTATTAAGGAGAGATTTAAAAATGAAAGCTTCGAATCAAAACACTAAAACTGATGTTCGCCAGTGCGGTGTGAATCTTAATCGCTGGTGGCCCGTCGCACAGATTGATCATATGCCTAAATCCAACTTACATGGCACGCGGATTGGCAATCTGGAATTATTAGTCGTAAAACAAAAAAATGGTGACTATGCCGTCTATGAAGATGCCTGCCCGCATAAGCGCGTTCGACTCAGCACGATGGGACAAGTCAAAAACGAGCAAATTCAATGCCAATATCATGGCTGGCGTTTCACCTCCAACACGGGGGAATGCACCTCCTTAGAGGCAATGCCCGGTCAGGAAAATCGCTTTAATCTCAAGCCTTTCCCATCGCAACTTTATGCGGGCTGGGTCTGGGCCTTTCCCGGAGATCCAGCACTCGCGGATCAAATATCCTTACCTCATATTCCACCCGCTAACAACATCGACAATTACTACCGCATCCCGATGGAAGGGACTGTCAACTGCCACTATAGCTTTATCACTGAAAACGCGACCGATTTATTTCACGCGGAACTCCATCAAGCGCAACAACCTTGGGCGAATCCTTGCCTGGTTTCACTAGAAGAAAGCGATAGCAAAGTAGTGGCGCGTTACCAGGTCGATACACCCAATCCACTCGCGCGGCTTTTTACCGGCAATAAAAAGGAAAAATTCATCGTCATCCGCTACGAGTATCCCTACATTCACATTTTTGAGGAAGGCGGCGGATTCTACCTTTTCGTGACGTATATCCCAACACAAACGAATCAAACGTCCGTTTTTTCTACATTCTATTTTCCACACATTCTGCCATGGCCGATGATCACCAAGCTTTTGCTGCCCTTAGTTGAGCCCATCCTCTTACCCATTTTGAATCAAGGGACCTTCCGCAAAGTGTTCCGTGAAGATATCCAGGCTGTGGAAGAAGAACAACGCGCTTATTTACTCCATCAAAGCGATTTAACTCGCGATACCAATCCGGTGACCCACGCGGTTCGGCGGGTTCTGATTAAACAAAGTACCGAGCAAGAAAAACTCAGTTTTGTACCCGCATGCAATAAAGCATGTCATAAGGAAGTACGCCATGCAGTTTGAGTATCACCCGGCAAAAGATGCTGAAGCTAGCCTTTTGGAACGACTCGGACAATTCCCTCGCAATGCGGATTTAAGCTGGGATGGATTACGCTGGCTTGGCTCCTGGTTCAATTTTCTTTTTATTCGTACACAATTTCGTCTAAGCGTACAAGGCAATTTACCCACGGCTCCAAAAGTCGCCATTGTCGCCAATCACCAATCTCACTTGGATACGGCAACCTTACTCGCCGCCTTACCCTATCTCGAGCGAAAACAAATTTCGGTTTTAGCGGCCGAAGATTATTTCTTCAAAAGCACACCTAAAGCCTTGCTCGCCTCCCTTCTCTGCCAAGGGATCGCTTTTGATCGTGACAGTGGCTTCATGAGTATACGCCACTGGTATGAAAGCTTGAAACAAATCGACAAGGGCTGGATTCTCTTTTATCCCAGCGGCAGTCGGCACGAAACCGAAATCCACACGGGTTTGTTGAAATGTTTGCTCAAGGAAAACTGGACGATTGTACCCGCACAGCTGACTGGAACCGATATCGCCTGGCCAGTCCACAGCAAACAATGGAAACCTTTTAGCCCGCTGCAAGTTCGTTTTGGTATCCCCTATCACGGTCAGGATATCAACGCTTTAGTCCAACACTTAAAAAAGGAGTTATACCCATGAACTCAACCAGCACAGCCAATTTAAAACCCGACATAGGATTGTATCAAAGCAAATACCAATTGCGCGCCATCCTCAGAAAAATCCCCGGCATTCAACATTTATCGCCAAATGCATTGTCCCTATTTGCAGTTGCCCCGGGTTTAATTTCGGCTTACTGCCTTTTCCAAGGTTTCTGGATCGGTGCGATGCTCGCCATTATGGGACGCATGATCATCAACACACTTGATGGATTAATTGCGGAAGAATACAACAAAACATCTCACTTAGGTGCTTATTTAAATCGTCTCCCCGGTGAATTCACCGACATTATTATTCTACTCGGGCTCGCGCCGCATATCCTTCCATTGAGTTTAGTGGTACTCGTCGTCCTCACAGGATGGGTTCAAATTTTTGGATTACTCGGCTTAGCTGCCGGTGGACCCACTCAATCCGTGGGTCCTTGCGGACAAACGGATCGACTGGCGATTTTAATCATCGGCTGTTTGCTTGCCAGTTTTCACGTTTGCGTGTGGCCCGATCTGACCTCTTTAATGTCTCTGGGTTGCATCCTAACTTTAATTCTCAGAATTCACCGCTCGATTAAAGCGATTCTGCAATTGGATGTATAAACCCATTCCTTAGAAAAGGAAAAAAGCGATGATTACCTATGTCAATTATGCCGGATTGGCGCCCCTCAGACCCGCCAGCTATCTCCACAGTTTATGGGCGTCTGAACTCCTGGGCAACATGGGCTTACCTCACTATGCCAAGCAGACCGATCGCCTCAGGGAGAAAGTCGCTGCGTGGATCGGATGTGGCGCTCATCAAGTCGCTTTTTTCCCTTCAACCAGTATGGCCTTGAGTATGGTCGCTCACGCGATTCCCTGGCAAGCGGTAAATAACGTTCTCTATCCGGCTGATGATTTCGCTTCCAATATCCAGGCTTGGGAATCCTTGGGAAAATTCGGAGCCAAAGCGGAAGGCATTACAAATTGGAAGACAGCATGGCCCGAATCGACAAAATTAATCAGTTTATCCACCGTGAATTTCAGTACTGGCATTGAATCCCCATGGCAAACAATCGTTGCTGAAGCGCGATCGAAAAATATCTGGACTTGCGTGGATGCAATTCAATCCGCCGGAATTAAACCGAGTTGGAATTCCGACATCGACTTCTGGTGTGCGGGTACACAAAAATGGCTGGTTTCCGGCCTGGGGTTGGCCATCGTCGTATTAAGCGATCGGGTTTTATCACAACTCAAGCCGCCTTTCCCGAATTGGCTGGCACTCAATACCCCTGCTGATATCAGCTCTGGTATGGCCAGCACAGCGCGAGGCTGGGAAATCGGCTGGATTACCCCAACAGCACTTTCGCGTTTTGAAAACAGTCTCGATTATTTCAGCCAAGTGGGTTGGAATACCGTCACCGAAAAAGTGAAAGAACGTCGGGACTATCTACACGAACAACTCTTAGAAATGGGAATGACTGTGGTTTCTTGTCCCAAAGCGTGGTCCGGCATTGTGTCCTTTGCTCCAGGAGCCAAGCAAGCCGAGCGTTTGGTGAAGGCAGGATACGACAAACGCATCATTATGGCCAAGCGCGGCGATTATGTCCGGCTTTCACCGCATCTATTCAATTCAATGAAACAGTTACACAAAGTGTCACAGTGGCTCAAGCAATCGACTGTTTAATCCGTCACAATAAGGTCATCAAATTAAATTAATTAATTCAGGAGAAATACTATGCAATACGCAGCGACACGCTTATTACTCAATACCGTGGGTCGGCTCAGTGACGGGATTCGTCTCGGCTGGCGCACCGGTTTCGATTCCGGCCTGATGCTGGAATACATCTACGAAAACAAGCCCAGAGGCATCTCCCCTATCGGACGACTTCTGGATAAACAGTTTATTTCTCACGACGTTTGGAACGGTGTGCGTTCTCGCCGGGAATTTTTAATTGGACAACTCAATGAGGCTATTAATCACTATGATCATCCTCTCCTTTTTGATTTTGCAGCGGGCCTTGGCTCCTATCTTTTTGCGCTGCCCGAAAATCGTGCCCGGATTATTGCGGGGGATTTTGAAATAGAAGCGGTTCAGGCCGGTAAAAAAAAGGCGGAAAGATTGAATCGAGATGACATTCAGTTCCAGCAAGCCAATGCGTTTATTAAAGATGAATTACCGACTCAACACGCCGATATCCTGGTCAGCTCCGGCTTTTTCGATATTCTAGTCGAAGAGTCCGAGATTCATCAAGTGCTGAAAAACGGCTCTGCGATTACAAAGCCCGGTGCCCGTTGGGTATTCACGATTCAGGAACATCACCCCGACCTTCGATTACTCAAAGAAACCATGATCGATCTGCATAAAAAATCCTGGGATTTGGTGCCACGTTCTGCGGAACAATTGGCCAAGTGGGCTGAGGCCTACGGCTGGCGTTTGGAAAAAGTTGAACGCAATAACTATTTTGCAGTTGGAACCCTTATTCGAATTTAATCTCAAAATATTGACATACGTCATCCCCGCGTAGGCGGGGATCCATTAGAAGCAAAGAACTACAAGCTTTGCATGTTCCTTTAAAAAGATAAATTCCACATTAACGCAGAATCAACTCGCGCGATTACAGCCAGAATGGATCCCCGCCTATGCGGGGATGACGTTTTTCCAATTAACGGACCTAATTCCAAATAGTAGGTAAAGCCGAATGATACATCCCTCTGAAAAACCTTATCAGAAAATTGCGTGGGTTACGGGTGCCAGCGGTTTCTGGGGACGTAAAACCAGTATGAGCCTTTTACGAAATGGCTGGCACGTAATTGCACTGAGCAGAACAGAACCTCAAGGCTTAGCGGCTTGGGCCGAGGCTCAAGCGGCCCAATACGGATGCATGCTGGATTGGCACGCTTTCGATTGGGAAAACCCTAATTGGAAAGAGCTCATTCAGGCATTACCTACTCCGCAAGGGTTCTTTCACTGCAGCGGACTATTTGATGCCGATCTGTCTCGGATGCTTACCATTAATGTTAGCCAACCGATTGAATTGATGACACTGTTGATAGAGCGAATGACTGAAAACGAGGGCGGACAGATCGGTGTCTATTTAGGGCAGAACGGGCGGCTAGGGCTTCCGGGATTGGGAAGCTTCAGTGCAACTCAGGGAGCATTGTGGACATGGAGTGAGGCTATGCAGCGAAAGCTCAGAAAAGAAAAAAGTCCTGTATCACTTACCCTTGTTTTCCCTAAGCGAGCACCCTCGGAATTACAAAGCCACTTGGCTAAACAGCTTTCCAAGCCTTCAAAACTTAAGTCGGTCGGTTCTGCGGATGCCTTAGTCCGAGATGTTCTTAAGCGTCATCCGCGTGCGGGTCGTCGTCCGCTAGCCGCAGGATTACTCACTTTAATTTCCTGAATTTCTGTACAACTCAATTAAGAATTTAAAAATAACTATAGACAGATAGGTAGTATAGAAATTCTCAAATCCTGTCATGATTTTTAAAAACTAATGATTTTATAAACATTTTTATGGTGGGTTTGAAAGGATTCAGATAAATGAAGCTCGATGCAATCTATTTGCCCGTGTTGCTCTCTGTTGGCGTGGTTTTTCTATCTTCTCCAATCACAACATATGCAGAAGAGGTTCAGCAATCTGATGTTAGAGGTAGGAGGACGAATTCAACGCAACTTCATATCATTATCAAGGATTTCCTTAAAATTCCTTATGGCGAAACCCTCACAAGCAAAACCAAAGACAGTGAAACCCTAATTCAAAACCATGTTCTGATCAGCGATTATCAAAGTGAGCCAGCGGCAACAGATGGCGTCGCCATGTTAAACATTGAGCAAAGCCTGGGTGAAAACGATGGATTTAATGCGACTTGGCAATCTGTACGATCATTTGCACTCATGAAACCCTTGAAAAAACCTTTAAAACTCTATGTGGACAGACGTTCACCCCTCTTTAAAGCAAAGTACTTAACCTTTGTCGAAGAAGGTCTGGATCAATGGAAAAAAGCCCTCGAAGGACGTCTTACTTATGCAGTGGTAAGCAACCATGAGGATGCTGATATCCTGCTTTATTGGGTGAAAGGATTCGCAGAAGCAAATGAAGCCGGCCTAACCGACATAACGATTGGGAAAGCCAGCATCCAAATTAAAACAGCGGAGATGCCGGATAATATACTGCGGGGTAATATTCTGCATGAACTCGGACATGCGCTTGGAATTGAAGGGCATAGCAAAAATAACAACGATATTATGACGGCTGAACACCAATGGAAGTCCTCCAAGGCTTATGATGATTTCAATTCGCAACTTTCAGCTGGCGATATCCGTGCCATTCAAACCCTCTATAGCAAGCAATGGAAAGCCGGTCAGGATCTCTATAATAATATTTCCTCTAAATAACGGTATTTGGTATCAGGCTTGAAACATCTCATACGAACTTTGGAGCGTGCCGATCTAAAACACTTTAGCAGGGCGATATAATCCCAATTTTTTGAGTAAGGCGGGAATCGATAAACCCTGGACTATCAGGCTGAATAAAACGACCCCAAATACCATCGCAAGAATCAGCGGGCGCTCCGGCATAGTTTTCGGCAAGCTCAGGGCAAGCGCCATCGATAAAGCCCCTCGCAATCCACCCCAAACCAAAACAGTTTGCCAGGATAGCGAAATGGGTTTCTTTCGGGTAAAGCGGTTGAGAAGAGGGACAAGCGCAAATACGGAAAAGGCTCGCGCAAAGAGAACGGCGACAATCGCAATCCCGACCGCCTGCCAGTGAGCCATTAAAAAACCAACGTGAATCGTCAGCCCAATCAATAAGAATAAAAGGGAGTTTACGAAAAACGCGGCAAATTCCCAGAAGCTGTTAATGACACTCAGGGTACTGTCTGAGATGCCCTGTTTCTCGCAAATACCGCCCATTACCAAACCGGCGCTCACGGTCGCCAACACACCCGATAAATGAATACTCGCAGCGCCCGGCAAGCCGATTTGATCAGCCGTGATAAACGAACCATAGGCGACTAAGACGGTGAACATCAATTCCAACAAGTGATCATTAAATTTGCTAATGAGCCAGGAAAAGAAAAGACCATAGGCGCAACCGACTAAAACACCCCCTATAGCAACTTCAAAGAATTGAGTCATGCCCGTTATGGCAAGGATACCTGGCGATTGGATGGCTGTACCCGCCAAAACCAGTCCCAGAATTAACTGGAATGCAACAACGGCGGTCCCATCATTAAAAAGGCTTTCCGCCTCCACAATTGTGGCCAGCCGAGGGGAAAGATTCAACTGCCGAAACAAGGCGATCACACTAACCGGATCGGTCGCGGAAATCATCGCACCAAACAGCAGACTGATTAATAAGGGATACTGTAAACCCCAACTCAGGCTAAAACCAACGGCTGCAATCGAAATGAGTAAACCGAGTATCGATAGAACGACAATCGGCAGCCAATGATCTTTCAGATAGCGCAAATGCAAGTTCCAAGCCGCTTCAAATAAAAGAGCGGGCAGAAACACCGACAGCAGAAGCTCCTCAGTTAAGTGCATTCCGGCATGTTGTCCCGTTAAGCTGACAATCAAGCCCATTAAAACCAAGGCGATTGTATAGGGAATCCGCAACCACTTTGTCAGCATGGAGACCACGCAGGCTAATGCAATCAACAGAATAAAGGTATTGGCATCCAACATGGATCCATTATACCCGGCAAGATTTGCTAGAAGTGGCATCATTCAGCAGCAAGATCAGTATTTTCACTGACAATCCATCTCTATTGATTGTTTTTATTCTATTAAAGGCTGCTATTCCAATCTTAATCTTTAAAAGCTTGGAACTAATTAGAGAGAGCGCGTATGTTTATCAATTTTGATGCGGGATCACAGTATGGCAACCGTTGCGGTAACAGTTCTGGTGGCGGTCAGGTAACCACGCAATCCCTCGGTGAAGAAGGCGGTGGCAATAACGGCGGTCAGGTAACCACGCAATCCCTCGGTGAAGAAGGTGGCGGCAATAATGGCGGTCAATTCACCACGCAATCCCTCGGTGAAGAAGGTGGCGGCAATAATGGCGGTCAATTCACCACGCAATCTCTCGGTGAAGAAGGTGGCGGCAATAACGGCGGTCAATTCACCACGCAAGCTCTCGGTGAAGAAGGTGGCGGCAATAACGGCGGTCAATTCACCACACAAGCTCTCGGTGAAGAAGGTGGCGGCAGCAGCGGCTCATCAGATGAGCTTCAAGCAATGATGACTCAAATGATGGCCATGTTTCAGCAAATGATGCTGATGTTCCAAAATTCCGGACAATAGGTATCATACGGAAATCTGATTAAAAATCACTCTATAATAAAACTATGACTGTCATGATCCTGGGTGCCCCGGAAGAAGCCCACGCCGCTTATATCCTAAGCAAAGTTCAAAAACGAGGCCAAAACGCGTTTTTCTTTGATACACGCCGTTTTCCGAGCCAAATTAAACTTAATGTGTTGGCCGGGCATGCATTAGGCTCTACTCAAAGCTTGGGTTTTTTAGAGGACGCGCAAGCAAAGCTCCGCATTCCTCTGGAAGACATCCATGCCGTGTATTGGCGCTACCACTATGGCATTCAAACGCCGCCTGACATCACAGACAACTTTTTAGCGGGTATGGCACATCGAGAAATTGAATCCGCTATGGGTAGTTTTTTTCGGATGCTCAATTGTCGCTGGCTGAATCCGCCAGAGGCGATTGCCATGCACGTGTTTAAGCCCTATCAAAGCCATGTGATGCGGCAGTTGGGACTTCGCGTTCCAAAAACTCTCATTAGTAACGATCCTGGCGGGGTTCAAGACTTCTATCATCAACTCAGCGGGCAGGTGATCTACAAGCCTGTTCGTGGTGGAGCGCATACTCAGCAGCTAAACAGCGATGATTTAAGCAAAGAGCGTCTTGCAGAGCTGTCCCAGGCCCCTGTTCAATTCCAGGAAATGATTGAGGGCGTGGATATCCGCGTCTATCTGATTGGAGAGGAAGCTTTTGCGGCAGAAATACGCAGCAGCACCTTGGATTTTCGGGGAGATCCCAATGCGGCCATTGTGCCGGTGGAGTTGCCTGAAGACATTCGCCAGCGGTGTAGACAGGCTGCGGATGCTTTGATGCTGGGTTACAGCGGCATTGATATTCGCCGCAGCCCTGAGGGCGAGTATGTTTTTTTAGAATGTAATCCCTGTCCGATGTTTATGCACTTTGAAACCGTCACAGGCTACCCCATCAGTGATCGTTTAGTGGATTTATTGCTGATACCTCAATCCTTATATTAAGAAGCTGTCGTCAAAGATGAAATAGCCGCCTGAGTAGTAGGTGGATATGGGAAAGTTTGACTTGGCTTTCAGAGGAGTCGTTCGAAATTTCATAGTCTTTACTTA
>Ga0105239_10001990_pt1 | contig 26557 bp, 26 predicted proteins | sample KBSC44metaG_FD_92761 | JGI IMG/M metagenome (GOLD analysis project Ga0105239, IMG submission 92761) | Corn rhizosphere microbial communities from Kellogg Biological Station, Michigan, USA - KBS C4-4 metaG | ecosystem: Host-associated > Plants > Roots > Rhizosphere > Soil | place: Michigan, USA...
ACCCGGTACGACAAACTCGCTAAAACGTTCCTCGGTGCGATTTTTCTAGCCTCTTCTGTCATTTGGCTTAATTAATGACACGCCCTAAATAACGATAAACCTTACCCAAAAGTCTTTCTACACACCCTTCTCTTTGCTACGTCGAAAAAGGGTAGAGTAATTGAAAGTATGCATATAGCACTTTCAAAAGATGAGATGCGCCAAAATTTCAACGTTTGGGTTTATGGAAAACGTCACAGTTTGGTTCGAGGTAGTGTCTTATTTGTTGCAGAGACAGGAATAACAGCGGATCATCATTTTCTAATGACGAAAGGCCGAAATTTTTTCCAGTTTACTCAGGGACGTTATCAGCTTCAGGTTTTTGCTCACTTGTTGGGAGATAAAAGACCAACCCATCTATTTGAATCTTGATGTAACCAAGGAGATGGCTGAGGCTTTGGAAGAGGCTACAACAGGAGTTTATTTTGACTGGGGTCCCTGATTCTCTACAATACCTCCCGCATATTAAAAAGCACTCTGCTCTTTCTGAATCAAAAGAGTTGTTAAGATCGTGAGCAGTCTATTATAGCTGTGCAGCTGTTTACCCCCACCCTAACCCTCCCCCGCAAGGGGAGAGGGAATTAATTGTCAGCACAATTAGATTAGTTCCTAATAAAATAAGTCACCGCCTGATAACAGACAGTGACTTATTTTATGACAGAGCCTTCACTGTCAAATCAGTTTAATGTTTAAACGCGTAGGTTTCCGGCAAACCAAAGAGGAGTGCTGAAACGCAAAGCGTTAAACAGAATAACTCATCCCGACTATATTCAAGGGTATGTGTGCTTTCTAAAAAGCCAAGTATGGCTAAGAAACCATAAATAAAAGCACTTGCTAAGACTACTTTTCGTGTAAAAGACCAATTTTTAGATAATCCGCTCAAAAGTAAGCTTAATCCTGTGAGCAGGAAAACACCTGCCATGAGGGGAGAAAACTCCAGCACATCGGGTCTATAGAATGCTGGCAGTAGAAAATTAACTGCTGATAATCCAAGAAGAAGGCTTCCCGTAACTTTTGAGTAGACCGTTATCATATCCCTAACTCCCTGACTGGCATTGAAGAAATGGACGAATTAAGACGAATTAAATAGATACCCTCATGCAGCATAGCTTATCCGATGTTTTAACTTTTCCATACTGTACAAGTGGCTATATTTTTCTAGCCTTTAGGAGAAGTTTAATTCATCTAAAAATTGATTTGTTGAAATTATACGAATTATTACCAGTCATTGTATAAATGACTTGAGCTCTAAGACGTGCTTTTACCAAGCGCTGAATTTTCGAAAAATTGTTATAAGCGAGTGACGGTTGCAAAAATGGGGCAATTCAGCTCTTCGATCTGTTCTGCGGCCTTTTTAATTTTACGTTCCGGACTATGGCGTTCTACGATCAGAAGTAGGCCATCTACTGGGAGACTAAGCGCTTCTACTTCGGAGGGCTGCTCTAGCAAGGGGGGAGCGGTGATAATGATCCAGTCATAGAAGCGCTTGCAGTTGTTAATCAGGGTTTGCAGACCTTGATCCTGGAAAAAGCTGAGACTTTCTGACATGGAGCAACCCGCATTCAAATAATGAAGATTTTCGTGAAGGCCGCTTGTTGTAATAAAATCAAAGAGGTGTTGTTCAATGGCACTGTCTAAATGGAGTGATAATTGTGCATGTTGTTTTTTTTCAGCAATCCAGTTGAGAAGTTCCGGGAGACCTCTCTCATAATTGAGTTCATGATTGAAGGCTTGATGCAATTTAGGGGCTTGCAGATTTGCATCAATCAGAAGGACTTTCTCACCCTGACGGGCCAAACCTAATGCCAAATTAGCAATGAGACTTTCCTGCCCTGCATCGTCGTTGATAGCGCTTGCCATTAGAACACTGGAACCACTTTCTTGCCGGTGATGCTGAAGCTTTTGGGTGTAGTCTTCAATCGCTTGATTAAACTCAGGAACCAATTCGGTCACAAGTTCTAGGCGATTATGTTCCCGGTGGTAGTTCCATTGATGATTTGAAACCCAGGGGAGTGTGCCCGGATAAGCGCTGGGCAATACTTTGGTGATAAAGGCAACATTGGCTTTTCTGCTTCTTGTGAAGTTATAAAAGCCTATTGCAAGACTAAAGCAAAGTAGTAATTCCCATGGCCAAAATGTTTTTGCATTTTGAATCCAAGCTGATTTTCGTAATGCTGCGATACGGCGTTGTAATTGTTTTACTTTGGTTTTGATAGTCGTGAAAGCCTTTTTTCTCCAGTTTTGGCCTGAGGCTGCTTCCTGCTTTTTGACAGAAACTTGTTTTTTAGGCTCTGGGACAGATGTTTTTTCCTGAGCTTCGGGCTGAATGGCTGATTTCGTAATAATTGGCTTGCTAAGACTTGGAGTGATTGCTTTTGCAATAATGTTCCGCTCAATAGCATTGTTATACGAGATATCCCGGTTGGGGAATACTTGGTATCCTGCCAGCTCGTGGAAAGGATTTAATTTTGTCCGGTAGTGATTCGGTGTGAAGGCCTTTTCTGGCTTTCCCGCAGAACTTGTTTTTTTGAAATTTTGGATTTCTGACTGTTGAGGTTGATTAGCTTTGACATCAGGTATCGCCATATCTAAATCAAGGATGTCGTTTTTAAGCTGTTGTAAACTCTCTTCTAAATGGGCTTGGCGAGCTTGTTTCGCATAGAATTGTCTGGAATTATGCCAAGTAACAGGTTGTATCAGCTTATTTGCTATCTTATTCTCTTCGGATTCGATTTCAAGCACTTGGATTTCAGTTTTTAAGAGTTTTTTTTGCAAGGCAATAACTTGTGTTTCCAGGGTCGGAATGTTATCCCCTGTTGATGACCTTAATTTGGTTAATGAGGGTTCAGCCTCGGGAGGTAGGAAAGGAATGGTTGAATTGCTTGATGTGAGCGTCTCTAAATCTCCCTTTCCTAGCGTGGCAGGTTGGATGTCATTTTCTGTATCTGAACTTGCTAATGCCATTTTATAGCCTGCCGGAGCAGGTGCAGTATAGGCGGTATCACCCAGGATAAAACTTTGCTCAGGTAACGCTATGTTCGATAAGGCTTCTTGAGGTTTAGTATCGGTGTTTGAAACGGGCAAAATAGAAGTAGACCCAGTCGAGCTTTGCATGACACTTTTTAAATGAGATAAGGTTTTATTGATGAGCTTTAGTTCATGCTTTGCTTGGATGAGCTTGGACTGGCGTTCTGTGGAGAGTGGCGAGCTGGCTTCTACTTCCAGCTCTTGATCAGCCGTTTGTTGTTCTGCTTCGAAGGCATGGTCGCGAATGGTTTCTTCACGCTCTTCGCGGAAGGCTTTTTCCAGTTGCTGCAAATGTGTTTGTGCTTTGTCGAGTTTAGCTTGGTATTCAATCCGTGAAACCGTTGCTGCTGGTAATGGCTCGTGATGATTTACTGTGGCTGAATGGGTTTCTTTGTTCCCCCCGAATAATGAAGCACCCTTCGATTGGATGAGAAATACTAGTGCACCCGCACTGAGCAGCAAACCAAGAAACAGCATGAAAACAACCGCTTGCTGAAGAGCCAAGCCGCATTCAGCAGGGTGATTTCTTTTTTTTCGATTATGGTGGATGCCAGATCTGGCCACCCGGCTTTCCCTCTTCTTCCTCTCTACTTATGATTACTGTAGCGTGAGACCCCTGAAGATCGTATCGCCTGAAAAGAGGGCTTCTCATTTTTGCGCAATGTTCCGTAAAGAATGCGCACAGGATTTAAAATGTATGTTTTTATAAAAATACAGAATGAATACTAAGTCAGAAGCTTCATAGCACGCTGGATGATGTATACAGGATGTGGTACATAGGTAAGGGAGGACTTTATATGGTTTATAAAGTACTTGGGGCTTTCTAACCCCATTGCTTACTACTAATTCAAAGCTGGCTCTAGTAGCCAGCTTTTTTCTTTTTGAGAGGATTTGTCTGTGTTCTCCACCTTAGCCCTCCCCTGAGGGAGATGAGATTTATAGAAGAAACATTTTTCTCGAAAGCAATCTGTGATGGTAGTGTGATGCTGTGCTATAAAAAGCGTAGCTTTGCGAATAGTCGTAGCATCCAGAAAGAAAGGCAAGATATCTGGATTCCGCGACTAACGCGCGGAATGATAGCAGAAAAGGCTCAGGATGGAACTTTTCCGAATAACTATTAAGTCAATAGCACAGAATTCATAAAGATTGTTTTTATGCTTGTACAAGGGAAATGGAAAATGGGAATAAGGAAACGGTTTAAAACGGGAAATGGATTCTAGTTTAAGTAATCAGGAGGACTTTATATGAGTTATAAAGTACTTGGGGCTTTCTAACCCCATTGCTTACTACTAATCAAAGCTGGCCATCGTGCCAGCTTTTTTTTTATCCTGCAGGACTACGGTGTGATAAAAAGCATTTTTGGTTTGCTTGTGTTGTGAAGTAATGCTACCGAGTAGGCGGATGGCTTACGGAATGCTTAAGCTATAATAAAAGCACATAAAATAAGGGTATCCATACCGTAATGCTTGCTTTGAAGCCATTGAATCGACCTGTTCTCTTCGCCGTGACTACCCTCCTGGCGCTGTGTTCTCTTTGTCAGACTCCTGAGGCTGCCTTTGCATTGCCCTTTCATTCCAAAAAAAAGGCTGCTGATAATGCCGCTGCAAAACTCCAAACTTATCAACCGCCTCCAGTAGACAGCATTCGCACACGTTGTGAGCCTTATCGCCTTACTGTTGTCCAAAATAACAATCGCTTCTTGCTGGCGAAGCCCTTTTATACGCCACAAAGTCTTTATTCAATGACAAAGTATAAAAAGTGTATTGATGATGTGATGGATCAGGAGTATCTGTATCTGAAACACGCTGAAATTGAATCCCCGACAAAATTGCCTAAAATGGCGATGCCCTTGGACCCTGATTCTAATAACTCATCAGCAGACCCTTCGACTACTCCTCAACCCCCGATAGCACCTCTTACCTCCGGACAATCCTCCACCAGTCCTACTAATACCATGATGGAGCCTTATAAGCCAAATCCGGCCCAATTGAACCCTGCAACGGCTCCTCCGGAAATTGTGAAATGGAAGTTGGCTAAGCCTGAGTCTGAAAAACAGGAGAAATTTGTCAAATGATCATTCTGTATACCTTGCTTCTACTGTTAATTCCTACTGCATTAGGTCTTCTTCTCTGGCAATGTTATCGCGCGGAGCGCCTTCTGAAAGTGGAAAGCGAATTTCGGTTGAAGCAGCTCCGTCGCTTTTCCCGCCATTTAAGGATTCAACGCCATGCTATGGAGCAGCTTCATATTGAGGTGAATCAGATGAAGCTTCCGCTTCCTGGCGGACAGACATGGTGGTTGCTCAATGCTATTTTCAAAGTGATGAAAGTGCGTCAAATGCGGAATATGGCCTTTTTAAGTGTTCCGCATGCCGCTCCAAGGACAACAGTATCGTTGCTTAACCCTTAATCTGCCAACACCTTTAGCTTTCATGCTATCAGGCCTCTGTGTGGTGGGTTATTGCTGAGACTGTGGTGATGTTTTCATTAAATCAGAGCATTAAAAAAGCCGTCTATAGTAGACGGCTTTTTTAGTGGTGGGCAGGGTTGGATTCGAACCAACGTAGCTTGCGCAGCGATTTTACAGACCGCCCCCTTTAACCCCTCGGGCACCTACCCATAGGTGGTTATTTTGAAAAGATACTTCTACGTTTCCGTAATGAATGCCTCTTCAAAAAAGAATTAGCCGGTGATGGGAATCGAACCCGCAACCTACGGTTTACAAAACCGTTGCTCTGCCATTGAGCTACACCGGCACGCCTGCTCGGGGGATTGGGGATAACGAGTGGCGCGCTCTACTGTTATTACTATAGCGGCTCAAGAGTGTGTGTCAACTGGATTGTGGTTCAGAGGATGCTCCTAATATAAGAAGAACGGACCATAAAGCCCGTTCTTCTTAGTCTTATTAAATTAAGTTAACTTCGGTCTTTAAGGGGTATAGGGTCTATCGTTCAATGGTATTTCTTTGTTCAATCAGATGTTGTACAGGTCGTTGCAATCTAACCCTTTGTCCTGTCCTTTGATGAATTTTACGTTCCATTTTGCTCATTTTTAAATCTTGTTGTCGGCGTAGTTTTCCTGGTAGTTTAGCTGTACGGATTTTATTGACTAAATTTTCAGTTCCTTGTACAGCTTCATAGGGCACTAGTTTCATATTATCGCGAAATTCTTTACGCAATGCGTCCTGGTGAAGATATTCTCTTTGTAATGCACTTCGTTTTTCCAAGAGTCGGGTTTCAGACCGGCTAGGTCTGTCAAGTGCCTCCTGTGCAGTTCTGATACGTCTTCGTATAGCCCTGTCTTGATGAATGTATCCTTCGGGCGCGCTATCAGTCATTCGTGTTGAAGAGGATGGCCTGCCATCCCTTAACAAAGTATCTCTCGCGGATTGTACCCCTCTAAAAACTTGTTGTATGCCAGTTGCTAAGGGTTGAGGGAGGGTTTGATTTAAAATATTTGATGCTGCCGCAATGGTTTCATTGCTGCTTTGATAAGGACGTAATTTCGCGGCAATAGTACTACGATGAGGATTGGAAGGTAACACAGCGGCTTGCATTTCATCTGGAGTGTGTGAGCGACTAGTAAAGGGGGATAGTGATGGCGTTGAAACTGGAGAAATGAGGGGCAGCGGAGGCAGCTCAGGTGACCGCTCTCGTAGTATTAGCTGTTGACCGGGTTGAAAGGTTTGTGCGCGAGTAGTGCTAACTCTATTGAAAGGTGTTGGTTGCGGACTCCTAGAGCCATACCCAATCAGCCGTGGAGAAGCAGGTGATATCGTGCCTTCTTGGTGAAATTCATAAGGAAGCGGACTTCGGGCATCCTGTCTACCCTGGGTAAAAAAGTCTGCATTACCTGGCTGTAAGGTTGTACCATCATCATGACGTATAGGAAAAGAATGACTTCGTGCCGTAATAGGTAAGGGGGTGGGAGCATATATGTGTGAAGAGGAAGCAGCAGTTGAGGTAGGCCTATCATTAATATGGAGTGCGTCTCTCATAAGATGTCCCAGCTCATCTTCTCCCCATCCAGTACCGGAGCCGAAGCGTTGAGATTTTACAAAGGGACGATTTTGATACACAGAATTAACACCAATTGTCATCGATCAGTTAAATCCTTTCAGGAAGCCTAAATCGGATATATAGAATGTTTGCCATCAATGCTAATTCCTCTAGCGCAATGACGAATTTCAAGGGGATAATTGCTTCTTTACAGTATATGGAGCAGAAAAATAGTATATTTTTCTAATTAGGCGATTTGGGTTGAATCAAGAAAGGAGCAATACACCTTAAATCAAGTTTAAAATAAATTAAAATGCCAACAGTTATTAAACGATAGGATAGCGGCTTTGACCTAGCTTGCCAATTCTTTTTTTTATTGCTTAATCGCATATAAGCACCGACAGTATGTAAAAGAATCGATTTTACTAAACATACGCTGGTTCAAAATATAAATAATCAGAAGGGTTTTCTAGTGCTGGGGTTAAATTAGGACTAGTTTCTTCTTGGGCGATGCTGTACCACCATAACCTTACCACCAGGCTCCTCAGGTGGTGCTGTTATTGCAAGGGGTTGATGTGCAGGGGGTAACGCGAGTTTTTCTTGGGAAGAAAAAGCGCTCGAAGAGTTACTTCCCGAAGAGGGATCATTTACTAGGATATACATTGGCTTTTTGGGTGTGAGCTTCTCAGCGGCACTTCTCTGTGCTTCTCTGTCTACACTTCTACGTGTTTTCCAATGAAGGTCAGCCCGCTTGTATGCTTGCCGGAATCTGCTTGCAACTGACCTTTTATCTTTTGGATCAGCATTTTGATAAACTCTACGCCACCCTGATACGGGTTTGATAGGATCTCCGGTGACTATATGCTGTACGAGATTTTTACCTCGTTGCGTTGAGGTAAAACTGTTCAAAAAGCTGCTTGCTTTTTGACTGAATGAGGAAGTGGGAGTGGCCTTCGGGTATACTTCTTCGAGAGGAGGACCTTTCATATACTTATTAAGATCCTCAAGGGACTGATGACCAATATGTTTCGTTGCGTCTAAAAAGTCAGGTGATTCCGGACGTGTTGGTTCTGGCACTTGTGTAGTATGACGATGTTTTATTGTGTATGGGATATCTCTGATTTGTAATAACGCAGCTTGACTTGACCCTGGCATACGTTTTGCATCAGTAACTTGAGAGCGACCGTCTTCTGGAGGCAATGTTAGGGCTTTACGAAGACGGCGATCTGGGAAGCGGATACCATAAGGAAGAAGGCTTTCCAAAAGGATGCCTTCTTTATGCCATCGTGGCAAGTCTTTTGCTCGTACCAAGGCGTTTGATTTGCTAGGCAAAAGACTTGCATCAAAAATACCGGGACCTAACTGCTCTGTATTAATGTGGAGGGTATCGTTCCTATGCCCTGTTGTTGTATAAGGAGAAGCGTCTTCATCCTTTGTTCTATAGTCATCTCCAAATAATTTTTTTGATGATTTGACGTAAAAGGACAAAGACGTTTGGCGGGTATTCGTTGGAGCTGTACCAGTAGGAGCTTCATGAGTGGTGTCATTATAATGTTTTGTTGCAAAAGGGCGAGGCTTACGATCGGATTTAGTGAGCTCGGCTTCAGATATACCTCTAACCTTTTCTGTAGGTTTGAGACGTGACCAAAGATTTATAGAACTTGCTGGAAGTATAAAAGCACGTCGGTTGCGATAAGGGTCTGTAGGAAGTATATATGCACGATTAGGGTGAAGTATAAGAGCAGTCGATTTGATTCTCTTTTTTAAAGTTTTTTGCCTCTTTCTCCTGCTTAAATTGAGTTGATCTGTTTCCGAACCAAGAGCTTGATTTTCATTACTAAGAAAGTTACTAAAATTTCTCTTTAAGTTGGCATTAGGAGTAGCAGTGCCAAATAGCGGTTTAAGGAGAGGATAACGCTGATTGTAAGAGAGATTTGGAGAATTATAAAATTCCATTGATGCCCTTTTGTCCAGTGAAAACATGACATTTAAGGTGAGTTTAAGCAGAACTTTAGCTAAGGATAATTTGATTATCTTTGTAGGACAATTCTTTTTTTTATCGCTTAATCACAGATAAATGAAGCATCATGCTATTAAATGATGGAAAGTTAGCCATAAATTTTGAGTATGGAGTAAAGTCCAAAGACTTTCGAGTAATGAACCAGCCATGCGGGTTGCATACCCCGTTGAAGAAGTCCTGAAAAAACACTAACGACACTCAAAAATAAAAATACAAAGCCCAATATCAACCAACGTGTGAAGGGATTCCAGGGTGCTTTGAGCAAGCGTCTTTTTAACAGTGGTCCAAACATCCAAGCATCCTCTTTGTCACTGCTTTACTACCTGACAAAATAATCATGAGAGGTTAGGCTTTGAAGGGAATTATGGGAAATGAGTAAAAAAAGCCTACGGATACCTATTCAGATGCTTAATACGCTAAAAGGTTTCAAAAAGTTTCATTTTGAAGATCAATATCAGCAGAAAGAAGGATAAAACTAAAGTCATAAGTTGACGTAGAAGCACATTGTATATTTACAAACTTGGGTGAGGTGTGCCACTGATGGTTAAACCCAGTTCATCCATTTTTGCCTTAATGGCTTTCATGTCTTGCCACATCAGCCACTTGGGAGTTCCCGGTTCTTTAGAAGCATAACGTAATAAATAGGATGGATGGAAAATAGGCATCGCTAAAGCATCACCATAAGGAGAAGGGAGCCATTGACCTCTGATTTTAGTAATTCCCACTTTACTCTGTAAAACCGCTTTTACAGCAGAAGCACCGGCCAGTAAAATCAGTTTGGGTTGAATAGCCGTCATTTGCCCATCCAGATAGGGACGGCATGCAGCCATTTCCTCAGGCTCGGGTGCTCTGTTTTGTGGAGGGCGACATTTTACAGTATTGCAAATGTAGATATCGTTCTTACGATCAATTCCCACGGAAGCCAAAATTTTAGTTAGTAACTGGCCTGCCTTTCCCACGAAGGGTAGGCCTGTTTCATCTTCATTTTGCCCGGGTCCTTCTCCAATCAAGACAATGCCTGCTGCAGGATTACCATCTCCAAACACGGCATTCGTTCGTCCTTGAGAGAGGCCACAACGTGTACAAGTGGAAGCGAGTTTTGATAACTCTTCTAAGCTGGGTTTTTGGTTAGAGGAGAAGTTTAAAGCTTGGGCAATTGATGAATTAACTTCCAAAAGGGTGCCTTGCTGCATAATTTCTTAAAATCCTGTTCAGAACGATATGCATGACATTTTAAGATACTGGATACATTGCCGCTACATAGAATTACATCCTCGTACGGAAATAATAGATACGCACGAGGATGTAGGCCGAATTTTTTTCAAATAAATTTAGACGTTGCGAGCCCGTAAAACCGGAATACTGGCAACGAGAGCAATGGTATTAGATTCGTCGTTTTCAAGGTTAACTTCCAGTGCTTCGCGATCGATTTCTACATAGCGAGAAATGACTTCCACCATATCATCACGCATTCGCTCTAATACCACGGGAGAGAGTTGGGTCCGATCGTGCATTAAAACAAGCTTTAAACGATTTTTAGCATCATTTCGTGCGCTATGCTCAGCCATTTCTTCTTCCAGACTGTTACCGTTTTTGAGAGCAATTTTGGCAGCAGGCTGAGGAGGATCGATCCAGTCCACTAATGTTCTGAGCCATCCCATAATGTCAAACTCCTCATTTCAATTTGAGTAATACGAATAACACCGAACTAGTCGGCTAAAAACATGGTCCTGTCCAAACCGTAGTAGACATCGCATGTTGTTTATCTCTCTCGTTGCTCTTAGGCACTTTTGCTGGAAAAGAAACCTTTAAGCTTGTCAAACCAAGTTGTGGGAACATCCAGATTCATAAAGGGAACGTCTTCTCCAGAGACTCGGCGGGCAATATTCCGATAGGCCTGACTTGCCAAAAGTCCATCCGTGTTGACGATGGGCTCCCCTTTATTGGTGCTGACGATAATATCTTCATCTTCAGGAATTACACCAAGCAACTTGATGGAAAGGATTTCGAGGACATCATCGACATCCATCATATCATTGGCTTTAATCATACCAGGACGAACCCGATTAATAACCAATTTGTAGTTGATAATTTCTTCCCGGGCTTCCAGTAAACCAATAATCCTATCCGCATCCCGCACGGAAGACATTTCTGGTGTGCAAACGACAATGGCCTCGCTGGCGCCAGCCGTTGCATTCAAAAAGCCTTGTTCGATACCGGCAGGACTATCAACAAGAATAAAGTCAAACTCTTCTTGCAGTTGACTAATGACATTTTTCATCTGCTCTTCATTGAGTGCAGATTTGTCACGGGTTTGTGCTGCAGGAAGAAGACTCAAATTAGGAAGACGCTTGTCTTTAACGAGCGCCTGACTCAGTTTGCAACGGTCCTCAACCACATCCACAATGTTGTACACAATGCGATTTTCCAAACCCATCAAGAGGTCCAGGTTGCGAAGCCCGATATCGGTATCTACCAATACCACTTTGTGGCCCATGCGTGCTAAGCCGGCACCAATATTGGCTGTGGTCGTTGTTTTTCCGACACCGCCTTTACCGGAAGTAACCACAATGGCGCGTCCCAAACTTTTACCGGAAGCGCGCATACCGGATTTACTGCTTCTGAATTCAACCGGCTTTTTTTCGGCCTTGCCGTTAGAGTTGTTGGTTTGTTCTGCCTTATTGTCAGGCTGCTGAGTGGGTTCTGTCATCGGGAATCCGTTCCTCACCTTATCTGCATTAAAAGTCTTAAACGCGTGTACTTCGTGTTTTGTAAATTTTGATTTCGCCATCGGCTACTCGAGCAATTTCAGGAGCGAAGCTGCCTTCGTTCTCATCTTTGTGGTAGTAAATCCGATCAGGGCGGCGGGCAATATAGTCTGAGATACGGAGTTGAAGGGCTTCAATTCGCATAGCTCGAATTTCTGACTTGAAGTTTCCTTGAGCACCCGCGTGGGCGACTCCTCGCAACTCACCCCAAATAATGATGTCTCCACCCGCTGTTACTTCGCTTCCTGCGTGAACGTCACCAATGATTACAATATTGCCTTCGAAGCGGAGTGTCTGACCTGAGCGGAGATTTTGACGCCAGTATAAGGTTTGCAGGGCAGCATCCGAATATTCAACTTCATGTAACTCTCCTGCTCTTGATTCCGGGCTGCCTTCTTGTTGAAGTGCTGTCAGAATACCCTCGTGGAATTCAGTGGCACTATCTGTCTCTGATGTTGGGTTCTCAGGCTCAGGTAAAGTGGCTCCTAATTCAGGAATAGTTGCGGTTTGAGGGGCTAGTACGTTAAATACGGATTGAGCCTTGGAAAGGAGGGATGATTTTTTGTTTTCCGGTTCAATGGTTGTCGCTGAAGCACCGTTTTTAATTTCGAATGTGATTGGCTGAGGCCGTTTGTTCAAGCTTAAAACTGTGCTATTTGGTTTGTTTTTTGAAGCGCTTGCCACTTGGCGGGATGGACTTGCCGGGTTAAATCCAAAGGAAGGAAGTTCAATGCCATGATTGCTGTTACGAGTGCCTGAAGAAGCACCCATTTTCTGACGCGGCTGAAGGACTTCTTCCAAAGACTGGCGTGGACGTGTTGCGGAAGCGGTATTCGGTTTTAATTTGACCAGCCAGCCTTCATCTAAAGCAGCTTGTTGAGTTTGAGGCAAGATAGCATAAAAAATGTGAGGTTGAAGGCCAGCAGCACGAAGCTGTTGGCTCATGCGGGTTACCACCCCACGAGTCAGCAATAAATCACTTGCATTCAGCTCTGTTAGGGAGTGTTCAAGATTACTAGGCAAGCCCTTCAGGAAATCTTCCAAGAGTTGAAAGGCCTGAACGGAATTAGCCGCTGCGGATAAGTCCAGCAAGTATGCTGATTCAGTTTCCTGTTGCCAATTCATATTTGAAGCAAACGCCTTTCTAAAAAATGAGAAGGTATCAATACTTTTCTCTGGAGATGTTGAAAGCTTGTTATGTTAAGGGAATTGGATATTACACAAATCCGCCTTTGCCGATTGCATTGCAGTTTTTATTGCAAACCTCTTCTATAACGCCTTCGAAAAAACATCGAAAAGAAATCAGGATCCAAGCTACACAGCCTCTCTTGCTGTAGGGTGCCTATTAAAATTGCATCCTTGAATTTGGATCTCTCTTGCGTATCATAACAAGGCGTTGGGTTGCTCACCATATCTGTTACGCATTTTTAACTGTAAAGTCTTATTAAGCCAAGCCTTTTGCAGACAAAAAAGCCTCCAGCGTTTGCTGGAGGCTTTTTGATAGGGTTGTTAAACAGACTAACCGCCACCTTTAAGTAGGCTGAGAGCTAATTGAGGTGTTTGATTAGCTTGTGCCAAGATAGTATTAGCAGCCTGTTGTAGGATTTGAGCTTGTGAAAGTTTTGCTGATTCAGCGGCAACGTCGACGTTCCGGATTCTGGATTCAGATGAAGACAGGTTTTCTGTTCCGATTGAAAGATTGTTGATTGCACCTTGAAGACGATTAACAAAAGCGCCCAGGTTACCGCGTTTTGTATTCACAGTGTCAAGCGCTGTATCAATTTGACCGAGTAATGAACGAGCAGCATCACCGCTTGTTAAGGAAGATGTGAGTGAACTACCCGTCCAACCGGTAACACCCAGCGTGCTGGCGCTGCTATCACCCATTGCGGAGTGAATGTCAATCGTGTCAACACCGGAAACGGAATTAGCACCGACTTGAAGAATAAAAGTAGAGGGGGAACTGCTGGATAAAAGATCAACACCGTTAAATTTGCTCGATTTAGAAATACGGTCGATGTCACTTAAGAGCTGAATGATCTCACCACCCATTGCGCTACGTTGCGCACTGTTGTAAGTGTCGTTACCCGCTTGGACCGCTAATTCACGAATTCGTTGAAGGTTGTCGGTAATGGTTTGCAATGCGCCGTCAGCGATGTTCAGGACGTTGATACCGTCTTGGGTATTGTCCATTGCTTTTTGAGTGCCGCGGATTTGAGCTCTTAATTTTTCAGAAAGTTGTAAACCTGCTGCATCATCGCCAGCTTTGTTAATACGGAAGCCTGAGGCTAACTTTGCCATTGAATCTTGTAAAGCAGTGGTATTGTTGCTTAAGTAGCGCTGCGCGGTTAAAGAACCTACGTTGGTATTGATAACTAAAGGCATTGTGAAAGCTCCTTCTTTCTACTGTAAACTCCTTTTCCCAGCACCGCTTTGGCGAAATCCTTTCGCTCCTGGCGATTCCAAGCTCTTGGGTCTTGGTGGGAAGAAGGTCCTGATTATTACCGTTCTCTCAGTTTTCTCTCGTTTTCCGTTTTCTCTTCGGCTGTCTTATAAATTGGTTATCGAAATCCTCAGCGAGCTCTGAAGGGTGAAAAGCAGAATGTCCATCCAAAGAAGGAGTAATGAAGATAGAGTAAAGAATGCTCAGGCATCAGAATTAGCGTTGATTTTAACCTGTTTTGTAAGTGGGTTACCTCTCCTACGGATGATGTAGAAATGACTCCTCTAAACGGTGGAGAGAACTATGTTAAAATGCTTGTCGATATCTTTAATGTCTTGTTCTTTCTTGAATGATTACACATGAAATACGCTGGCTGAGAATGATATAGCGCTTTAAGTGTTTCAGTTGAGTGACAAGAAAATTTTTAAGTGTGAAGAGACAGTATTAATAAGAGAAGAGAGGTATCGAGATGAGCAAGGTACAAAAACAAGTAGTGTCAGCCTGTTTGCTGGCCAGCATTTGCTATTTAATGCCTTTAAATGCTTTGGCTCAGGCTAATCGTTACTACACCACCTATCCAAATCAAAGTGGAACTTATCAGGTTTATAGTGCACCATCGCGTATTAATCCGGAAGTGAATGATAGTTATTACACGCAAACAGCTTCTACCACGTATGTTAATTCGGATTCACACCCCTATCGTACACGGATACACAATACGGCTCATGATGTTTGGGGAGGCCATTCGGCTAAAACAACCGCATCCGGGGCTTTAATCGGTTTGGGAGCGGCTGCATTAAAGGGTCGAAACCTTCTTCACGGGACGGTTGTAGGATTAGCTGCAGGTGCAGGTTTTGGATTGCTCGATGAAAGTCACTATTTTTCAGCTCATCCATTAGGCAGGCGTGTTGCGAAAGGAGCTATAGTAGGTGTTGCTGCGGCTTCTGCAACCGGTGCAGCGGCATTGCTGCCTGCTTTAGGGATTGGGGCTGCTTTGGGCGCAGGAGTTCATGCGATCAACCGTCTATAGTCTATGAGAATGAGTGTCCATGCTAGTATCTAAACAAAGAGTGCATTTTAATTCTCTTTAAAGAAACTTTTTTATAGTCTTGATTTGTAGGGAATTGGTCTAATCAATCTATGACGCATTATTGGATTTTAAAAAGTGAGCCCTCGGCTTTTTCTTATCAGGATTTAGAACGAGATGGCAAGACCGTTTGGGATGGGGTACGAAATTATCAGGCTCGCAATAATCTCAAACTAATGGCTCTCAATGATGCTGTACTGATTTACCATAGTGTGACAGAGAAAGCTTTGGTTGGTATAGCGAAGGTCAGCAAAACGCATTATCCTGACCCGACTGATAACCCCAAGGGCGGTTGGGTGGTGGTTGAAATCAAACCAGTCCGTGCGTTAAAGCGGCCTGTTTCTCTCGCTGAAATTAAAGCAGACCCTAATCTGGCGGACTTACCTTTAATTCGTCAATCCCGGCTTTCGGTTATTCCCATTTCCAAAGAACATTATGACTACTTAGTGACGTTGGGAAGTAATTAGCTAGCCTCCTTTTTTCATGTGGTTTTTTGTTTATTCAAAGCCTAAAACACTGTTTATTCACGGTAATAAAATTTCTGCTTGCAAGATCGCTATGTTTGCGTTTTATTGAGTAGGAATGAATTCCCGCTTGTTTTATCTCACTCATCTCCTTTTCTCGTCACACCCATCTTTTTAATTTTCTAAACCATCACCGAAGCCTTTTAATCGTACGGTATTTTTTCATGTCTCAAGTTTTATCTCCTGTTGATCAGTTTCAAAATTCGTGGTGGCAAACATTAAGTGGAGAGCATTCTCAGTTTAGTATCGGGAATGATATAGCGCGTCGCTATTTATCGACTATTTCTCCATTTGCAGCAATTCGTGATATCTCTGAAGAAGCATTTGAAGCTTTAGCCACTATTGCCGAACCCGATGACGTTCTGGTCTTAATGCACGACAAGCCTTTGCAATTGCCAGATCACTGGAATCTGATTATGCGAGATGAGCTTGTGACCATGGTGCTTGAAAAAAAAATAACTGAGATGCCTCCTGATTTTGAGTACGAGATTCAATCCCTGAGTACTCATGATGTGGCTGACATGCTGGCTTTAACTGAGTTGACGCACCCGGGACCTTTTCGCCCTGATACCATTTTGTTGGGAAACTATTTTGGGATTCGTATTGGTGGAACTTTAGTGGCCATGGCCGGTGAGCGGGGTCAATTGCCTGAATATACTGAAGTCAGTGCGGTTTGCACCCATCCTGAATATCAAAGACAAGGCTTGGCAAAGGCAATTGTAACGTACTTATGCCTGTCTATTCTGAGCAAGGGTAAGACACCCATGCTGCGTTTATTGAGCACAAATGATAGAGCGTATCGTGTTTATAAAGACTTGGGATTTGAGCAAGTCGGGTCTATTACCCACGCAGTTCGATTTCACGCCATAAAAAGCAAAGATTAAGTTTACGTAAATCTGTTTAGAGAAACATGGCTAGGCGTTCTAAAGCCATAATTTCCTCATAAGAAATTCCCGCTTCAGCCAGTTCTTCAGGAGCAATAGAAAATAGCCCGATAAGCCTTTGGGCTTCAAAATAACTCAGGCCATTTTCTAAAACATCACAGACTCTCTCAATGGCTTGATCGCGCGTCATCAAGCCCTCCTCTCCCAAAAATGGGAGTTCGGCATCCATTGGTTTTTTGACTCGAATTTTTTGCATTTTACGAGTTTGCGCCATTTGGGTTGCCGCCGTCTCTCTCTATCCATCTACTAGAAAAAATCAGTTCCAACACCATACCGATTTTACTTGTATGCTGTGTTGTTGATTTACTCTGCTCTGATACCAGCATAAGGAAGCTGAGGATAATACTCAAGTGAAAAATCGCATACAATTGAAAGGATAAAGCGCAAAAGTCCCCTGTGTTCTTGAAAACAAGTAGGGGTAAAAATATTTTTACTCTTTGTACTTTGTATCAATTTCGATTTATGCTGTTATTTGTGAGTTTTGACCTTGACAAAGTATTTTTAAACGAGTTTGAGGGATATGGAATCCTATGGCAAAAGCAATCAACTGGCCCCTATCGTTTCGAGAAGAAGTGATTCAAGAGGATACCGACTCCGTCCATCTAGCACTTCGATTAGGCGATTTGTATTACCAAAATCGCTATTGGGTCGAGGGTGAGGTCATTGATATCCGGGTGAATCACAAGGTGATTCGTAAGGGGGTCATTGTAGGAGATATGAGGCAAATCCCTCTGCAAGACTTAAGTGAAGCCGAGTTTAAACTTCTTAAATCGTCTTTGAAAAATGTTGCTGCTGTAGAAAGTTTCTTAAGTCAAACGTATCAAACGACAATCACCAAAGCCACACCTGTGACATTGGTGATGTATCGTAATTTGGCTATCAATGAAGATGAAATGGAAGCGGAAGACGATCCGCATATGTCTTAGTTGTTGCCTTAACTCGACAAAGTACTTTCTTGGATTTTTTGTGCTCTGGCGAGTTTTTGAAGGCCGTCATAAAGCTGGGCTGCATGCCATGGCAAAGTATGAGCCCCTGGAATAAATTTCATGTTGCCGGTTTTGTCAGGAACCGCTTCAAAGGCCTCCATCGGCAAGTAAGGCTTAACTTTGGTCCCATCTGAACGGATTATGTCTTGCCTTGCTTTGAGAGGACCTGGAATAGCGGCAATGTTTCTGTTCAGTATATCGACAGTTTCATGATCAATCGCTTTAAGTAGTCTTTGAATTTCTGGGGATTGTTGACCTTCTTTTTGGGCTACTTTTAAAGTGTCAAGTTTAGCTTTTGCAAGGGCCTGAAGAGAGGCACTTAAACCTAATCCCCATTGTGCTGCATATTCTGGTTTTGAAAGCGATTGGCGGTCTTTAAGGGCCTCAATACTACTGGCGTCTGTTGAACCATAGGCCTTACTTTGCGAAGAATCCTGTTTCAGATGTTTCTTTCTTAACTCATCTGGAAAATGATACGCTTGGTTCAAGTAAGAGTCATGCAAGCGAGTACCGTCAAGGATAAATTCGTTGTAACGACGAATACCATGATCTCCTAAGAGTGCTTTCTTCGTTTGAATTACGAGATTCAAGCGGGTTTTAGCATCGGCTAGAAGATCAGTCGGTTGAAAACGATAAGGAGATGCTGCTAATAAGAGTAAAGATGTGTCTAACGGTCTAGCAGGGGTTTGGGTGGGAGCGAATTTATGAGCCAAGGGATGAGTGACTCTTTCTTCAATGAAACTTCGACCTGCCTCGATAAAGCTTTGTAGTTTTTGTTCCGTTAATTCGGGAGCTCGATCTAAGACAGCATTTCGTACTGCTTGCAGGGCAGAATTGGTCTTGTCTCTATAGAGTAATTTTTGAAGGCGTTGGATGGCTAAAATGGCGCTTGCTGTATCCGATGTCATTCCTTTTTTAAAAGGAGCCTCTTCCCAAGAGCTTGCGGACGGAGTTTTAAAGTTAAAATGGCCTGTTTTGGGGTTAGTATTGACTGCAAGTAAGTACCGTCCCAAATCGGAAATACTGTTTACTACATACTGACCCGCCTTTGTATTGAGAATTTCAGGTTTAAAGCCCCATGCTTTTTCTTTGCCTGGTAAAAAACCAGCTCGAACAGTATCGATTAGGTTTGTTAACATTAAACTTTGAGATTCCAAGCGTTTTTGATTAAACCACTCATGATCCAGTTTGATGTTTTGAGCAATGGGGATGCCTTCGGAATCTACTTGTACAGTTTTGGGAAGATAAATATGAAAAACGCCATCCATCACCCCTCCCTTACGGTACCAATTGGGGTTCTTAACCGTTTTTTCAAAGGCCTCTTTTGCGGCGGGATTATTCAATGCAGCTGCATTGGTAATCATGCTTTTTTGCCATCCATCCGGATCTGTCTTTCGTTGTAAATAACCTGTCATACAGCTGTCGGTGAACCATTGGCGAGTCATCTCGGTATTTTCAGTATCAGACGTTTGTATTAGGCCAGTTTTAGGATTTGTAATAACCGAGAAACTTCCACGGTTTGAAAGATCGTCAAGGAGCTTTCTAAGTTCTTGATTTGTTGGAAGCTTTGAAAAAGGTTCAAAAAACTCATTATGAACTTGATAGCCATCAACTTGTCGGGGTTGATATTGGGAGGCGAAATCAATAATTTTTTTAACTTTTGCTTCTTCTGGAGAAAGGGAGAGGTGTAGTCCAGAAAAACGAACAGCATCAGGTTTGATTGAAGGAGATGAATGGGAGCTTGAAGCAAGTTGTTGTGCTATTTGGAGTGCAGGATTTTTTTGAACAGATGTTCTCAATAGTGTTGGGTTAATTTGAGTAGTAAGCATAAAAATGACCTATTTTATAAGCATATAAATAATTTCCAGTAGTCAAACTACAGGCTACAGGCGTGTTAAAAATGTCAATTAAAACTAATGGGCTCTTTTAAGCAGGATTTCTTTGTGTAATTATTAATAAAGTTATTTGGTGTCTGGGAACGAGTTATTAAAAACGAATATTTTAATTATTTGCATGTTAGCACATCCATGAATAAGCACTTTAAATATTGTTTTATAAAACTTACTGGTTTAGAGATACAGTATGAAGTATTGATAATGTATGGAGTCGAGTAAGCCAATGCTCTCCTTTGTTTCTGGTTTAGTGGCGGAAAAAGTTTTAGACTCTCCACGCGGCGCTTACTTGGTCGTTGATTCTCACGGGATGGGCTTTGAAATTTTAACGAGCATGCATTCGATTCATCTGGTGCCGGCCCTGGGGGAAGCTGTACGGGTTCATACGGCTCTGATCGTTCGTGAAGATTCCATGAGTCTGGTCGGCTTTGTGAATCGTGAAGAGCGTGACTTATTTCAGATATTGCAGACAGCATCCGGCGTCGGAACCAAGGTCGCTTTATCCTTGCTTTCCTCTCTCTCTGTTTCAGATATCGCACAAGCCATCGTTGCAGAAGATTACAAACCACTCACTTCGGCTAAAGGCGTCGGTAGTAAACTCGCGCAGAAAATGGTTCTGGAACTCAAAGAAAAAATGAGTCAATGGCGTGGAACAAATTCTGATCTGGTGTACAGTTTTCCCGACAGTGAAAAGCTGAGCCAGGTTCGTAACAGTAAAAACGCACAATCCTTCCAAGAGGCAGAGTCCGTTTTACTGTCCTTGGGTTACCATCCTGAAGAAGTCGCTCGAAGCTTTGTATTTATACATACTGCTGAAGCCCAGGTAGCTGAGGAAGAACATTCTGAAAAGCTGAGTGCCGAAATCATTCTTCGAGATTCACTTCGCTGGTTGGCTCAATCTGTATAGCTTTTACTAGATTCAGCCGAATCGATCAACTTTGGGCTTGGCGAATTCGCCTAACCTGAATAAGCGATCCATGTCACGAGAGGCTCCTCTCCCACAGTAGCAGTTGGGTTGCTTATCGGACTTGGCCAGTTTATCTTCATAATTTTTTGAGAAGGAGAAGCCTTCTGAAAACAAACGCAATGGCGTATCCTCAATTTGCTTTCAGGTATTAAGTCGAAAAGTTTGAAATTGTTGTCGGTATTCGCCCCTTTCAGCTGCAGAGAGCTTAGAGTACAATTGGAGCCTGTTCGTACAGATATCGATTTCAGTTGCAGCTCTTCTATATAGCAGAGCGCCCCTTTTGAAGGATTCTTGTTTATAATGTCGCTCCAAACTCCCATTTTGGAAGATGCCTCTACGCACAGCTTGCCTACGAAGGTAGGCTATCGGGCAGTATTGAGCAACAAAAGCTTTCTTGCTTTATGGATTGGGCAAGTCTTTTCCCAGTTAGCCGATCGAATTATTTTCGTTGTTTTTATCATTCTGGTTGTTCAGCATTATGGAGCGCAGAGCGAGTATAAAAGCTTCCTTTACGTGGCTTTTACGATTCCAGCGGTCCTGTTAACTGCGGTTGCCGGTGTCTTTGTCGATCGATGGCCGCGTCGGGCAGTATTAATCACCACAAACCTTATTCGTGCTGCTTTAGTGGCTTTGATTCCATGGGCAGCAAAAGCGAGTGGTGGTTGGGCTATTTACTTAGTTGCCTTTCTTATCTCCTCGGTTACTCAGTTTTTCGTACCGGCTGAAGCAGCGACTATTCCGATGGTTGTCGATAAAAAATCTTTGCTTACAGCCAATTCGCTTTTTACTACGACCATGATGGCGTCGGTGATTTTCGGCTTTGCTCTGGGCGACCCGTTGATTAGTATTTTTAGCTTAGCGAAAGTTCACTGGGTGATTAGTGGCCTCTTCTTGCTGGCAAGTGTCTCACTGGCCTTAGTAAAGCCCAAACCCAACGCAGAGGCCTGTGAGCGTGTCCGTTCAGGATCGATTCAAGAATCCTGCTCTCGTTTCTTCAGTGAAATCAAAGAAGGAGTGGCTTACATCAACGAAAATACAATGGTTCGCAATGCGATGTTCAAGTTGGCCATTATCTTTTCGGCGATTGTGGCGCTCTGCCTGTTATTCATTACTTTTGCACAAACTTACCTCTTTTCAGATCCGGCCATCGCGGCTCAAAAGTTTGCCTACATCATTGCATTTAGTGGTGTTGGTATGGCTTTAGGTGGTTTTCTGGTCGGTCAGGTCTTTCATCATACGCGTCGTGGATTGATGGTCTACAGCGGCTTTCTAGCGGTCGGTATTTGCCTCGTTATTTTGCCCCTTATTATTCACCTGATTCCGAAACATGATTCCGCCATTCAACTTCCTCACATGCTTTCCCGGAAAATAGATGTGGATGAGTTTAGATTTACGTTTCGGATGTTCTTTACCTATACCATGTCGATTCTTATGGGGGTTGGAGCTGCTTTCATTGCCATCCCCCTTCAGGCTGTTCTTCAGGAAATGATTCCTGAAGACAAGCGAGGAAAAGTGTTTGGTGTACAGTTTACGATTTTGAGTACGGCATCGACCCTTCCCGCATTGATTGCAGGATATGCTGTCGACCATATCGGCGTAGGTACAATATTTTTACTCATAGGTAGCTTTATGCTGGTTTTTGGAGTGGCAGGTTTGTTTCAACGCATACAGGCGGGACGGAACCGAGATGTCTTTACTGCCCATTGGTAAACGGCGCAAGCTGCGGCGTTCGTTACGCGATAAAACTTACTTTTCGATCAGTAGCGAAGGCTATGGACACTCCAGTCGTGCTTTAGCACTGGCGCGGTGTTTCCCTCCGGATGAAATTTTGTTGGCTTCTTATTCTTATGCCTTAGAGCGAATGCGGGCTTATGGATATCCATGTGTCGAGATCAGTCAGGAAGTTCGTTTTATTGGCTCTGAAGGTTCTTTCGATGTCGGTAAAACCATTCTGAGAAATCCATACAGTGCATTGGGCTTGAGTCAATGGATTGAGGAAGAGATGGATGTTATCCGTCGTCATGGAGTAACCCTGGTTGTAGCGGATGGGCGTATTGCGCCTGTTTTAGCGGCAGAACGCTTGGATATCCCTTGTATCGTGATGACGAATCAGAGTGCTTTTTATCCCTTCTTTGAACGAGATTCGGCTTTGGTGAAGTTATTCGGACGGTCGTTTGAGTGGGTTATGAAGCTGTGGTTATCCTCAGCAGAAGAAATTTTAATTCCTGACTTTAAGCCTCCCTATACAGTCTGTTTGCCCAATTTATCCGATAACTTTCAGGTGAAGAAGAGAACGCGCTTTGTCGGTCCTTTGGTGGCCTGGAGAGAGGCGGAAATAGAGCCGATTGAAAAACCGCATGCAAGCCGTCCTTTGATTATTGTTTCTTTGGGAGGGCACGAATACCGTCGCCCTCTGTTTGATGCTGCATTGGAAGTTGCTAAACAACTTCCACAATTGGATTTTATGATTATTGCGGGCTTTGAAGCCTCATCAGCACCGGATAACGTGAGTATCCATCCCTTTGTGAAAAATGCGGCCCCTTATTTTAAGGCCGCTGATCTTGTTATTACTCAGGCGGGACATAGTACGGCAATGGAACTTTTAACACTCGGAAAACCGTCTTTAATTGTGCCGGATAACCGTCAAATTGAACAAGAAAACAATGCAAGTCGAATGGCAGCTCTTGGCGTTTCTTTAAAGATGGAATACGATGAGTTAGAAGATCCAAGTCAAAAGACCCTGGAAAATAATATCTTGGAGCTTTTAGATAGTCGTCGGTTTGTTGAGTGTAGTCAACGATTTGCATTAATGGCAAAAGAATTGGATGGTGCCCAGACGGCTGCGATTCATTTACAAGAATTTGCACATCGGCTTTCAGCCTATTAACTTCCACCCTATACTCTGCCCCAGTCCCTGCGGACATCTTATCCGTAAGTTCTAAAGAGCAACGGCTAAATACACAGGAGAGGCTACAAATTTACGGTTAGAGGAATGGTCACAAACAAAGAGTTAACGCCTGAATTATGAAGAAGATTAGACCTTTTCTTAAGTCTTGGGATATCAAACATAAACTCTATTTAGTGGGCATGATTTTTTGTGTATGGCTCATTGTATTCCTGACGGGAAAGGTGATGCCGAGTTATTCCTCCGTGGTTTTACTGGTTATTTTTATCCTTTGTTATACATGGTTGCTAACCTTGGCCATGGTGCACCAAAAGCGGATGGAGCTGAGGCGTCCCAAGCCCGTTAGCAATTACTGTCCCAGTGTTTCAGTTGTAATTGCAGCTTTTAACGAAGAAGTGGTTCTTGAAGATACGCTTCGAGCCTTGTATAAGCTGGATTATCCGAAGCTCGAAATTTTAGTTATGAATGACCGCAGTACAGATGCGACAGCCGCTATCCTGGAAAGTTTGAATTTGGAATGGAATAACCCACGGTTTCGTTATTATACCCGCCAGGGTGACGATGTTCCTGGAAAAGCTGCGGCCTTGAATCAGTCTATGAGTATGACGATGAGCGAGGTCATTTGTGTCTTTGATGCCGATGCTTACGTTGAGCCTGACTTTTTAACGAAAATCGTCCACTTCCTTGAGGATGAAAACGTTGGTGCTGTGCAAGCACGCAAGGTGATTGTCAATTGGGATGAAAACGTTCTGACACGTTGCCAGGAGTTTGAGTATTGCATGGATGCCCATTTCCAGAACGGGCGAGACTCTGTTAGAGGGGCTGTTGAACTTCGCGGCAATGGTCAACTCGTAAAACGAGAAGCTTTAGAAGAGTTAGATGGCTGGAATCCCCATACCCTGACGGATGACTTGGATTTATCCAGTCGTTTGCATATGGAAGGGTGGGATATTCGTTTTGCCCATAAGGTTTTGGTCTATGAAGAAGGCATAACTGAGTTTAGAGCCCTTCTCAAGCAGCGCCGTCGTTGGACGGAAGGAAGTTTATTCCGTTATCTGGAATATGCGGGTCCGCTGATTCGTTCTCGTAAAGCCTCGCTCAGAACCACGTTGGATATGGTAGCCTATCTGATTGAGTTCCTTTTCCCGCTTTGGTTGGCATTGGACTTTATTCAGCTGGGCTGGAGCTTATTGATGAGCGATCCTGTACCGACACGGATTATTTCAGCGTTAGTGATAGGCCCTATCTTTAGTATTTGTACGAGTGGAGCTCTCGTTGTTGCTATTATTCGTTTTAAGAAGCTTCCTGTCCCTCAAGCGCTTTTGTGGGGTTTGATTACCGGGCTTTATATGTCTATTCTCTGGTTCCCACTGGTATTTGGTATTATTGTCAAGGTTTTATTCAAGCCCAAACGTCGTACTCGTTGGGATAAAACGAATCATACAGGCTCCAGAAAGCATCGCGAAAAGCTACCCAGTACGGCAGCCTAGACATTTACTATGAGTTAAAGGTACTTTCGGTGGCTTGGGTGTAGATCCAGAACAATTCTCCCATGAAAACCAAGGCACCGAAGTAAACACAGAGTTCGGTACAAGCCCAACTAATACCCAGTAAGACTGCAACCTGGATCATATTTTGTTCAATCCAATAGCAGCACTGATTACAGCGAATCCAGGGTTCGGAAAATAAAAGTCTCTTTGTTTCCAAAGCATCTTGAATATCGGTATCAGTTTTAGATTCAAGCTTTTCGCTGTCTGATAGTGGCTCATCATTGTGATAGTTGTTCAGATCGGCCATAAAGATATTTGGCTCCAAGGGTTCATCGCACCTATACTCTTATTCGGCTGAAGAGAACTCAGCTTGAAAAAGTCATGCTATTTCTATCTCGTAATGCTTGAGTCATGGATGCTGACCTTGCTTTATAATGTGAGGAAGGGATTTTAGTAAAAAAGTTGCGGTAAAGCCGATGAAAAAGGAAATCAATGGCTGGTTATTCCTGGGCTATAACAGCATTATTTATTTAATTTTTATGCTGATTTTAGTGATTGGATATCCGTTGGCAAGTACATACGCAAAACCCATTGCTTCCTTAATCTTTCCTATTGCGGGAAACAATTCTCTCGTGAAGAATCTGATTGTGGATTCGCTCATGTATTGGGGAATGGTTTTTGGTTATACGCTACTGATACAGCGCAATACGCTTAAATTTTAGGTAAGATGAATGTCTTCAATTTCAAACGATGAAACCGAATCCTCTTCAAATACTTTTGTTTATAGAGGTGGAATAGCAGGTGAACCACGAGGAGATGCACAGGCCTTTTCTATGCTGAGACAGCCTCAAACAAAGCAGTCTTTTATGACTGCAAAGCCCGTATCTTCAAAAAAAAGACGTTTATTTTCGCTCTTCCTGATTGCGCTTTCGGCCCTTTTTGCGTGGGGTTTGTCCAATTTATGGACAGAGTATTTAGAACTTGGACCTCAAGCTTTTTTGAACCGCTTTAATCCGTTAACCTGGCAAAATTCTGACGGCGTTGATGTTCATTTGAGTGATGACTCTATTTTTGTTATTAAAAAAAAGCAAAAGCTCTTTAGTATGCAGGTGTATCGAATTATTAGTAAACAACAACCGCAGGAGTTTTTGTTAATTACGGGTGTTTCCTCTTCTCTCTTGAATCATGTATTTGATAAGCCCATTGATCGTTTTTGGGTGAATCAGATTGCGCAGCAGCTTCTGCATTTACGGATTGGTACCGATCCGAATACCGAGGATGCTGCCGTACCTAAAGAGCCCGGAATTGAGGTGCGATCCGTAACGCCAGAACCGAGTCGGAATGTGGTATTTGCAGATGAAAGTTATCCTTATTGGCATCTCAAATTGAAACTTCAATTGAGCACAGAAACTTTACCTCGGTATTACCAGGTGGGAATTTTGCGTTCTGTTTTGCCGCAAGCCAGCAG
>Ga0105239_10001992_pt1 | contig 26546 bp, 23 predicted proteins | sample KBSC44metaG_FD_92761 | JGI IMG/M metagenome (GOLD analysis project Ga0105239, IMG submission 92761) | Corn rhizosphere microbial communities from Kellogg Biological Station, Michigan, USA - KBS C4-4 metaG | ecosystem: Host-associated > Plants > Roots > Rhizosphere > Soil | place: Michigan, USA...
CTCCCCCTTCGGCGGATCCCGCACCGGAACAGGCGTCCCGGCCTCCGGCGAATCCCGCACCGGGACCGGCGTCTCACCCTTCAGCCCGTCCCCCACCGGCACAGGCATCCCGCCCTTCGGCGGATCCCGCACCAAAACCGGCTCAGCCACAACGGCAGTTTGACCGGATAAAGGTCTCGCCTGACTCAGTGGTCCCGCCTGACCCGATAGTGACCCCGAAGTCCGCTGGGCAAAGGCCCCTGCACCCAGAAGAAGTAACAGCGGCAGATAGGTTAAATTTGGCATAATGTTCGGTTTATTAATTATATAAATTAACTTAACATTGTTCACTTTAGGATCAAAAAAATAGCCCCGGGATTCCCCTGGGGCTAAACAGAAATTATTTACCGCCGTCCTGTGCGGCTGATCCTGCCTCTATATTATTAATCAGCCAGTTGAGCGACTGTTTCATAACGGACATGACCATTTCTTTTTGTGGGACGAATTTTTCCATCCGCTCGCTGATGGCCAGGGCCACAAGACCATGCACAAAGCTCCACATCGAAAGGCTCACCAGGTGCGCATCTCCCTTGCCTATATACCCTTTCTCCATACATTCGGCTACCGTTTCCTTCAGCTGGCCGATCGCCGCATCTCCCTCATTCCAGTCGCATCCCAGCTCGGCGATCTTATTCATGGGCTCTTCCTGAACGAACATCAGGTTGTAAAACTCCGGGTTAGACATCCCGAACTCGAGATAGTTCTCCCCCATCTTATGCAGACGCAGCAAGGGATTATTGATGGTGACAAGGTCCTTATTCAGCTCTTGCATCTTCTGAAAGCCAATGTCATGCAAGGCAAAGAAGATCTCATCCTTGTCCTTGAAGTAGAGGTAGATCGTGGTAGGACTATACTCGATGATCTCGGCGATCCTGCGGATAGTGACATTGCTAAATCCCTCTTCCACAAATAATTTCACGGACGCATCCAGAATAAGTTTCCGGATCTCCAGCTTTTGTTTCTCTTTACGCTCCTGAATGCCCATACCAAAATATTAACAGTACAAATTTACTTAACAGTGTAAATATTCCAAATTTTTCACAAACTTTTTCCGAAAAATGTTTACCAAAGGTACAACTTCCTCCCTGACGGTCTGACCGGCAAGAAATTATGGCCCGTTCATTGCCCAATATAGGATTTACTGTACGTTTGCTACAGGAGTAAGCTAATGGATAAATTTATCGTTTCCGCACGCAAGTATAGGCCCCAGGATTTTTCGACCGTTGTAGGGCAGTCTCATATCACCACCACCTTGAAGAACGCCATCCGGAATGGACAGCTGGCGCACGCCTTCCTGTTTTGTGGACCCCGGGGAGTCGGTAAGACGACCTGCGCGAGAATATTAGCAAAAACGATCAACTGTGAAAATGTCACCCCAGAAGGGGAGGCCTGCAATAAATGTCATTCCTGTGTCTCCTTCAACGAGGGCACATCCCTGAATATCCACGAGCTCGACGCCGCCAGCAATAACTCGGTGGACGATATCCGGACCCTGGTAGAACAGGTGCGGTTCGCACCCCAGGCAGGGAAATATAAGGTCTATATAATAGATGAGGTGCACATGCTAAGCACCTCGGCATTCAATGCCTTCCTGAAGACGCTGGAAGAACCGCCTTCCTACGCCATTTTCATCCTGGCTACCACGGAAAAGCACAAGATCCTTCCTACCATCCTTTCCCGCTGTCAGATCTTTGATTTCAAAAGGATAACGTCCGCTGACACCGTCGAACACCTGGAAGACATCTGTAAAAAAGAGGAGATCACCGCCGAAAAACCGGCTCTGCAGGTCATCGCCCAGAAGGGCGAGGGCTGTATGCGCGACGCCCTCAGCATCCTCGACAAAATAGTCAGCTTTACCAATGGTGAGCTCACCTACAGAAATACGCTGGAGCACCTGAACATCCTGGACGCGGACTACTACTTCCGCATCCTGGACGCCATGCAGCAGCAAAACCTCGCAGATGCGCTGCTTATCTATGACGATATCAACCGGAAAGGCTTCGAAGGCGACCTTGTGCTGAACGGACTGGCCGAGTTCGTCCGGAACCTCCTGGTATGTAAGGACCCAAAAGTGGCCGCCCTGCTGGAAGTGGTCGAGAGCTTTAAAGACAGGTATGTAACCGCAGGAAAAAACACGGATACCCTCTACCTCATCAGCATGCTGAACGTGCTCAATGAAGCAGAGATCAACTATAAGTCAGCCCGCAACAAAAGGCTCCACGTCGAGCTCGCCCTGATAAAGCTCTGCTACCTGGCGCAAGCATTGCATATAGCAGTGTCGGGTGCAGACGGCGACGGAGGAAAAAAAAAGTCTGATTCCCTGAGACCAGTGTCCTTTCGCAACATTCCCGCCATGGAGCCGGTACGACGGGCAGCTACATACGCCGCAGCTGAGACAGCGGCCCCCAGCGGAGGGGCCAGGCTGATGGTCGAAGAAGGAGTAGCCGCTCCTCAGCCAGCCGCAAGCCAACCCGCAGCAATCCAACCCACAACCAACCAACCGGCGCCGCCCCCGCCCAACGAAACCCGATCCGGCAACCCCGCGGGCCTGGGTTCTCTGTCCAAATTAAGACAACAGATCGCCCGAAGCCAATCCGGGAGTGAAGAGAGCGCCAGCATTCCGCTCGAGCCCGAAGCCTTGCACAAAGCCTGGCAACAATACGCCGACTACCTCCGGGAGAACCGGAACCCGGCAGTACAAAGCCTTGAGCTGGCCACACTACGGATCATCGACGACAATACATTCGAGGCTGTAACCGCAAACCCGCTCGAACAAAAGTTCATCGAACACGAAAAACGCACCCTGTCGGACCACCTGCAGAAAGCGTTTTCCAATAAAGCCGTCACCTTTACAGTGATCGTAGAGGAAAAGGCCCATGTAGAAGAAGAGCCCGCCGAAAAACCGTTGAACCGGCGGGAACAGTTCATTAAGATGATCGAGCAGTATCCGCTGGTCAAAGAGCTGAAAGACCGACTGCGGCTGGAGCTGGATTACTAAACAAACATTCCCTTACGGGACGGTTATAAAATCCAGTTAAATCCATTCGCTGATTATTGACATATCCCTTATTGGCGGGAATTTTGCCAATTTGCATCTATGACAGGAAACTCGACACAGGCTCCTACTTCAAAACGGCAGATATTTCAGACCAATTCGCCAGGCCGTTGGCAGCGGTTCAAATGGGGAGGCCGCATCGTATTCCTCATCCTGCTGCTGGGGGTAGTCATTTTCTATATCGCAGTTTCCCGCAACTATACACCCGCCCTGCCCAGGCTCAATGAACAGAGCCAGCTGTACAAAAAAGTGCTGGATACCAATAAATCATTCCTGTTCAAGAACAGCCTCATCGAACAATACGGAGGCTTCCGGAAATACATCAATGAAAAAGTTCCCTACAGGGCCGGAGCCTTTCCCGGTCAGGCCAAACGGGATTCGCTGGCGGCCCTTCGCGCCAGGAACGTGGATACCAATTTCCGGTCGTTCAACAAATTCCCTGCCGGCATAAGGGCCGGTTTTTATGTCGACTGGGACGCCCAGTCCTTTCTCTCATTGCAGCAGTACATCGACAAGATGAACCTGGTGATCCCGGAATGGATATTTATCGATCCCAACGCAGACACCGTCTTTACAGACATCGACGCCCGCGCATGGAACGTAATGAAGAAATCCGGGGTAAAGATCCTCCCGATCCTGTCCAACAACTTCAAGGAAGTGTTCAGGGGCGACGCCGTCCACCGCATTATCAACGATCCGGCAAAAAAACAGCGCCTGATCAACGACGTAACCCGGATACTGGAACAGGATCATTTCATAGGCGTGAACGTCGACTTTGAAGAGCTGGAAGAAAAGAACAACGAAAAGCTGGTCGCCTTCCAGAAAGATCTGTATGAGCACCTGCACGAACGACACCTGCTGGTAACCCAGGACGTCATACCGTTCAACGAAGACTACAACTTCAAGCAGCTGTCCAAATACAATGACTACATTTTCCTGATGGCCTATGACCAGTTCTCCGACGCTTCAGGCCCCGGCCCTATCGCCCACCAGAAATGGATAGAAGGGGCCGTCGACGACGCGGTAAAGAACATTCCCATCCAAAAGCTCATCCTCTGTCTGGCAGGTTATGGCTATGACTGGCGCCTCGGTAAGGAAATGTCTTCGCGAACGGTCAGCTATCAGCAGGCCCTGTACACAGCCAAGGACGAAGAGGCCAAGATCGACTTCGACGACGACTCGTACAACCTCCACTACGACTATGACGACGACGACGGCGTCCGCCACCAGGTGCAGTTCACGGACGCAGCCACGACCTTCAATGCGCTGCGCTTCGCCACCGAATACGGCCTGGCTGGAACAGCCCTCTGGCGACTGGGGGATGAAGACCCCAGGATGTGGTATTTCTATGACGAGGACATGCAGAAGTCAAAAATGGGGCACTTCAACTTCTCCGAGTTCAGCAAGGTGGACGCGATGAGCAACGCCGACTTCGTGGACTACGAAGGCTCGGGCGAGGTGCTCGACGTCATCGCAACACCCACCAACGGTCGGATCACGCCGGAGGTCAATACCGGAGAGATGCTAATCAGCGAAGAGAGCTATGACAGCCTCCCCTCCCGTTTTGTCGCCCGGAAATACGGCTCGGCAGATTCGACAAAGCTCATCCTGACCTTCGACGACGGCCCCGACCCCAGCTATACGCCAAAGATCCTCGACATCCTCAGCAAGTACCACGTGCCGGCCACCTTCTTCGTGGTAGGCATCAACGCTGAGAACAATATACCGATCGTCAAAAGGGAGTTCAAGGAAGGCCACGAGATCGGCAACCACACGTTCACCCACCCCAATATTGCAAAGGTCAGCCAGCGACGGGCCATCCTCGAGATGGAGTCGACAAGACTGCTGATCGAATGCATCACCGGCCGATCGACCATCATGTTCCGCGCGCCCTACAACGCGGACTTCGAACCCGAGAAATGGGAAGAGCTCATACCGGTGGCCATCGCCCGTAAAAAGAACTACCTGGACATCGGAGAATCCATCGACCCGCTGGATTGGGAACCGGGCACACCGGCCGACAGCATTCTGGACCGCTGTATCCGGCGCAAGGACGAGATGACAAGAGCAGGCCTTAGCGGCAATATCATTCTCCTGCACGACGCCGGCGGAGAGGACAGGTCTGCCACCGTGGAAGCCCTGCCCCGGATCATCGAATACTTCCAAAAACGCGGATTCCAGTTCACTACCGTTGCCGACTATCTGGGCAAGACAAAGGACGATATCATGCCGCCCGTACCCAGGAACAGCGGCTACTACCTGCTGCAGATCAACTACTATTTCGCCGAGCTCGGCTACTGGAGCGGCCATATCCTCTTCTCCATGTTCATCGTATTCATGGTGCTCTCGGTAAGCCGCGTGATCTTTATCGCCTTCATCGCCACCAAAGAACATTTCAGGGAAAAAAAATATGCCCTTGCCCCCTTCTGGCTGCCCGACGGGAGCAACGCCCCCCTGGTAAGCATCATCGTGCCGGCCTATAACGAAGAGGTCAACGCCGTAGGCTCGGTGGAAAGCCTTCTGAAAGGAGACTATCCCAATTTTGAGATCATCTTCGTCAACGACGGCAGCATCGATCAGACCTATGAAAGGGTAAGCGCGGCCTTTACCGGCAACCCCAAAGTAAAAGTGCTGACCAAACCCAATGGTGGCAAGGCATCAGCCCTGAACTTCGGCATCAGCCATTCCGACGCAGACTTCGTGATCTGTATCGACGCGGATACCAAGCTGAAACAGGACGCCGTCAGCCTGCTGATGGAACATTTCAGCGAAACACGCACCAGCGGAAAGGCCGGACAGCCAGCCCTGAGAGTGGGCGCCGTAGCAGGCAACGTAAAGGTCGGTAACCAGGTGAACCTGATGACCCGCTGGCAGGCCATCGAATACATCAGCAGCCAGAACTTCGACCGAAAGGCCTTCGCCTGGCTCAACGCCATCACCGTTGTACCCGGCGCGATCGGCGCCTTCCGGAAAAAGGCGATCGAAGAGGCGGGCGGCTTTACCATGGATACCCTGGCGGAAGACTGCGACCTCACCATTCGTATTCTCCGCTGCGGATACACGATCGAGAACGACAACCGCGCCATCGCGATGACTGAAGCCCCGGAAACGCTCAAGCAGTTCTTCAAACAACGTTTCCGCTGGAGCTATGGGGTCATGCAGACGTTCTGGAAGAACAGGGACGCCCTGATGAACTGGAAATATCGCTGGCTGGGCTGGGTCGCGCTGCCAAACATTTTGATCTTTCAATATATCATACCTTTCGTCATCCCTCTGGCCGACTTCTTTATGATCGTAGGCCTGCTCACCGGCAACGCATCCAAGATCGGCGGATATTATCTCGTCTTCATGCTCGTCGACCTGGCTGTAGCGCTGCTGGCCTTTAGCTTCGAGAAGGAGAAGATGAGCCGGCTGATCTGGCTGATCCCCCAACGCCTGATCTGGCGCTGGCTGACCTGGCTGGTGCTCTTCAGGGCCGTACGCCGGGCCTTCAAGGGCGAATTGCAACACTGGGGCGTGCTCAAGCGGACCGGCAACGTAAAAACGATTTAATTCCGTCCCTGAGCTGCCACAGGCAGCTCGTCCACAGGCGAGCACTGCGAAGCCCGCGAACGAGGCGTCCCCAACGGTGTTGGGGCGGCCGAAGTTCTACCGACATAAGCCATGTCCCGGGAAATGAGCTAAATTTTCGGGAAAGGGCATTTCCCGGGACATAAAATGTGTTAATTTCACGGCTCAATTTCATTTGATCTAAATTAGATAATGCGTTATGGCTGAAATTATAAAAATGCCCCGGTTGAGCGATACGATGACCGAAGGAGTGATCGCTGCATGGCATAAAAAGGTGGGCGATTCCGTCAAGAAAGGGGAATTACTGGCGGAAGTAGAAACGGACAAGGCTACAATGGACCTCGAAAGCTATAAAGACGGCACCTTATTATATACCGGTACCGAAAAAGGCGGAAAGATCCAGGTAGACGACCTGCTGGCGATCATCGGAGCCCCGGGAGAAGATATCTCGGCCCTGATAAAAGGCGGCGCACCAGCCGCAGCATCGACCTCCGCGCCAGCCCCCACACCCGCACAGGCTCCCGCACCATCAACCGCTGCCCCCGCACCCGCAGCAGCCCCCGCCCCTGCGGCAGGCAGCCTGGACCTCTCCAAAATGGAAGAGGTTATCCTGATGCCCCGCCTCAGCGATACCATGACCGAAGGCGTCATCGCCGACTGGCATAAAAAGGTCGGAGACATGGTGAAAAAAGGAGATATCCTCGCCGACATCGAGACCGACAAGGCAACAATGGAGCTGGAAAGCTATAAAGAAGGCAAATTGTTATACGTAGGCGCTCAGAAAGGCGACAAGATCGCCGTCAACTCCCTGCTGGCGGTCATCGGCGACGAAAAAAAGGTCGACCTGGAAAAGATTAAGGCAGCAGCGAGTCAAGGTGTCGCATCAGGCGGACCCACCGCCGCCGGACCCGCAACAACTGCCCCCGCAACAGCCGCACCCGCAGCAGGCCAGCCTGCACAGGCAGCAGCCCCGGCAGCCGCTGAGCCCGCTCACTCGGGACTGTCAGTCAGCGCCGACGGCCGGATCAAAGCCTCCCCGCTCGCAAAAAAACTGGCCGCCGAAAAAGGCATCGACATCGCCCAGGTCCCGGGCAGCGGAGACAACGGCCGCATCGTAAAGAAAGACGTGGATAGCTTCGTTCCAGGCAAAACGGCGCCCGCCGCCACCGCCCAGCCCGCGACAGGCAGCAAACCGGCAGCCATACCCGCCAGCATCGGACAGGTCAGCTACGACGAAGTACCGGTCTCGCAGATGCGGAAGGTCATCGCCAAAAGGCTCGCCGAAAGCAAATTTACCGCTCCCCACTTCTACGTGACCATGTCGATCGATATGGACAAGGCCGTAGAGAGCAGGGCCAGGATGAACGAGGTCTCCCCCGTAAAAATATCCTTCAACGACATCGTATTGAAAGCAGTAGCGATCGCGCTGAAACAACATCCCGCCATCAACAGCAGCTGGCTGGGAGACAAGATCCGCATCAACCATCACGTAAACATCGGCGTGGCCGTCGCTATAGAGGACGGACTACTCGTGCCCGTGGTAAGGTTCGCAGACCTCAAAAGCCTTTCGCAGATCGCCACCGAAGTAAAAGACCTGGCGCAGAGAGCAAAGGCCAAGAAATTGCAGCCCGCAGACTGGGAAGGAAGCACATTCACCATCTCCAATATGGGCATGTTCGGCGTGGACGAGTTCACAGCGATCATCAATCCACCCGATGCCTGTATCCTCGCCGTCAGCGCGATCCAGCAGGTGCCGGTAGTAAAGAATGGCGCCATCGTTCCCGGCAATGTGATGAAGCTGACCCTCAGCTGCGACCACCGTGTCGTAGACGGCGCAACAGGCTCCGCCTTCCTTCAGACGGTGAAAAGCTATCTCGAAGAACCTTTGAGAATGATGATCTGACAACTCTCTGATAGAAGTGCTAATAGAAGTACAACAGGCCGGTCTGAGTGTTATCTCTTACCGGCCTGAAGTTTTATTGGGCCAATTATCAGACTGCTGTATTTTTAGCGCTCATCTTATTCTAATCACCAAACCACCTGAAGGGAAATACCCCGGGGGCTAACTGTTAAGGCTTCTGACGTAGTAATTAATTTTACCGTTTATGAAGCAGTATCTCAACCTTCTCCTCCGCCTGGACCAGCTTATTCGCTCAAAAGGTACAGGCTCCCCACCCGAATTTGCTCGGAAAATGGGAATCTCCGAACGCAGCCTCTACGAGTATTTGAAAGTGTTGAAAGAACTGGGAGCTCCGATCAAATTCTCCCGGCAAGACCATTCCTACTACTACGAGATCGATGGACAGTTCCACATCAGCTTCCAGTAGATCCCGAACCACCCACACCACACCACAAAAAACAAAGCCCCCTCATAGAAATGAGGGGGCCCTTTAAACCTTATCCTTTTAGACCTTCTATAGAAATAGAAGTCCTTCAAGAACTGTGTCCTTGCTGTTCCAACCAAACTTGAAACTTAAAAGACTTATTGGAATGCCCCTAAGGGCGCTACATTAAGTGTAAATTGATCAGGATAAAACCAGCCAGATAGCGGCTACTTCGTTATGGCTGTCGCAGGCTCGAATCACCTGCAGGTCTGCTTTTCGTACATCATCATCGTTGACAGTACAAATATAGGGTGCTTTTTAATTGCGGCCTAATTAAACCGCAATTATTTTTAAAAAAAATTTCTTTTTTGCTTAATCGATTGATTTTCAATACACAGCTCTCCCGCTGGTATTTAAAAAAAAATTTCCTAACTTTGCACAGTTATTTATTCCTTTCTAATCACTTTTCGTGACAACCTTCTGTATAACGCCCGAAGGATAATGCTGAGTAGATGGGCATTTTTCAAATTAAATAGTTATTACTTTGTCGTTTCAACATCTCAATCTGATTGAGCCTTTGTTAAAAGCATTGGACAATGAGGGTTATACCACCCCTACACCCATTCAACAACAGGCTATACCTCTTTTACTCGAAAGAAAAGACCTGCTGGGCTGCGCCCAGACAGGAACCGGGAAGACCGCAGCATTCGCCCTTCCCATTCTTCAGCTGCTGTGCGAAGACACAGCCGGCATCACCGCCGAAACCCAGCACGGAGGCCACCGCCCCATCCGCGCACTGGTGCTGACCCCCACCCGCGAGCTCGCCATACAAATCGGCGACTCCTTTGCCGCCTACGGCAGATATACCGGCATAAAACACCTGGTCATCTTCGGCGGCGTACCCCAACAGCCACAGGTACACGCTCTTCAGCGCGGCACCGATATATTGATAGCAACCCCCGGCCGCCTGCTGGACCTCATCGATCAGAAGTTCATCAGCCTCCGCGACATCAAATATTTCGTCCTCGACGAAGCAGACCGCATGCTCGACATGGGCTTCATCCACGACGTCCGCAAGGTGCTCAGCAAACTGCCTCCCAAAAGACATTCGCTGTTCTTCTCCGCGACCATGCCCCCGGAGATACAAAAATTAGCAGACACCATCCTCGTCAACCCATCCAGAGTGGAAGTGACCCCCGTGTCATCCACCGCCGAGACGATACAACAGTCCATCTATTTCGTCGAAAAGAAGGACAAAAAATCCTTGCTCCTCCACATCCTGAAAACTACCGCCATTCCTTCAGCCCTGGTATTTACACGCACCAAGCACGGCGCCGATAAAGTAGCCCAGGGACTCGTAAGAGCCGGCGTCCGCGCCGAAGCGATCCACGGCAATAAGTCACAGAACGCCCGCCAGCGCGCACTCCTCAACTTCAAAAGCAGACAGACCAGGATCCTCGTCGCAACGGATATCGCCGCCCGCGGCATCGATATCGACGAGCTGACCCACGTCATCAACTTCGAGCTCCCCAACGTGCCGGAAACCTATGTGCATCGCATAGGCCGTACCGGTAGAGCAGGCGCCAATGGCACAGCCCTATCCTTCTGCGACGGAGAAGAAAAAGAATTTCTCCGCGATATCCAGAAGCTCATCGCCAAACCAATACCCGTCGTAGAGGACCATCCTCACGCCATGTCCCCTTCCTTTTCCGGCGCCCCCGTCATGGCCGCAGGCTCCGGCAACGCCAGTCTCAGCAGCGCCAACGGCAGAGGCAGTGACAGAGGCCGCCAGAACAACCAGGGCAATCAGAACAATCAGAACAGAGGCAGGAACCAGCAGAACCAGGGTAGGGGACGCGAGAACCAGCGGGACCAGGTCAAAAGACGCGAACCCCAGAATAACCAGCAGCGCAACCAGCAGAACAATAACCAACAAGACAACAACGGCCAGCAGAATATTCTCCAGCAGGACAACGGTAACCAGCTTCAGAACAGCGATCAACAGCAGAATAATAACCAGCAACTCAACAGCGTCCCCCGCAAAAAAGAAGGCGGCCAGCAGAACGCTGACAATAACCAACAGGCCAAACGACCAATACCGGAAAGAAAACGCCCCGAGCAACCACACCGGAGCAGACCCAATCCCGGCATGCTTTCCTCACCCGCGCCAAAAAAGACGGAGAAGCCAAACGACGACGGCAACTTCCCGTTCCAGGTCAACCAGAGCGCAGGCGACGAAAAATGGTAAGACTGATCACCAGCAGCTGAGATAGCACATGTGGTGGAATTTACCTAGATTAGCAGTAAATCAACGGATGAAACTTTACCTCCTACTGCTTATCGGATGGCTTTCGGCAGGGCAGACCACGGCCCAAACCGAACGGAAAGATATATCGGCCCTTCTTTCAAGGGAACAATACGAACAATTCTTTCCGCACCATCATCCTCTCTACAGCTACGACGCATTTATAAAAGCGGCTGCCAGCTTCCCCCTCTTCGCCGCAGAAGGCGACCAGACAACACGCCGGAGGGAGCTGGCGGCTTTTTTTGCGCACGCCGCCCACGAGACCACCAACGGCGGAACCGGCTCAAAAGGAGGTCCCTATGCATGGGGACTCTACTATACAGACGAACAGGCCTGCCTTACAGGCCGCTGCACAGTATACAACACAGGCGGGACGAGCTCCTATAAGCCCGTCCCGGGTAAATCCTACCACGGCCGCGGACCACTGCAACTGAGCTATGCGTACAATTATGGTCTGGCCGGCGACGAACTCCACCTGCCCCTCCTCGCAAAACCCGAACTGGTAAGCCACGATGGAACAGTCGCCTTCCGCACCGCCATCTGGTTCTGGATGAGAGCGCAAAAACCAAAACCCTCATGCCACGAGGTAATAGTCGGTAAATGGCAGCCAGACGCAGAAGATATCAGGCTCGGCCGGAAAGCCGGCTTTGGAATGACCATCAACATTATCAACGGAGGCATCGAATGCAAAAGCCAAAACCCGGAAATAAAAGCAAACCGCGAAGACCGCATCGGTTTTTACAAACATTTTTCCAGCCTCTTACAGACGCCCGTCGAAAAAGACTGTGACTGCTACGGCATGGCCCCTTACGGAAATTAGTAACTATGAATCTCTCCAAAAGCAATCTCCTTCAGACCTGGCGCTCCAAAGATCTGACGATCGTCCTTATCGCCTATATCCTGATAGCCGTCATCGCAACAGCACAGGATATCTTCGGCGGACTAAAGACCTATATCCCCGGAGGCCCCGAGTATCTCCGTTATAACAACTTCCGCATCTTCAAGCTCTCATTCTATCACCTCCTGCAGGGAAAGGATATCTATCAGCTATTCCCCGCCGAACACTGGGACCTCTATAAATACAGCCCCGCCTTTGCGCTTTGCTTCGGCGTCCTGTCATGGATGCCCGATTCGATCGGACTGCTGCTATGGAACCTGATCAACTCGCTCTGTCTTTTCTTTGGTATCCGCCTCCTTCCTGGTCTTAGCAACGAAAGAAAGAGCTGGATCCTGCTGTTCTCCCTCCTTGAAATGCTGCTCTCGATCCAGAACACCCAAAGCAACGGACTGATGGCAGGTCTCATCGTGCTCGCCTTCGCACTGGCCGAACGATCGAAATATGCCTGGTCAACCCTTTGCATCGTTTTCTCGTTCTATATAAAAATCTACGGCATCTTGGCGTTGGTCTTTTATCTTTTTTATCCCGGCAAACTGCGGCTGGCAGCCTGGACGATCTTCTGGATGGTCTTCTTTGCCATCCTGCCCCTTGTCGCTATCAGCACCCACCAGCTCGGATTTCTCTATCATAGCTGGCTCTCGTTGCTATTGAACGACCGGTCGGCGTCGATGGGCACATCCCTGATGGGAATAATGGACACATGGTTCCACCTCGCCTCCTGGAAGAACGCCGTTACCATCGCAGGCATCATCCTGTTCTTGCTGCCACTGGTGCATTTCCGACAATATAAAGACTATACTTACCGGATCCTGTACCTGGCTTCTGTATTGATCTGGATGGTAATTTTCAACCACAAGGCCGAATCCCCCACTTTCGTCATCGTCACGGCGGGCATCGGCATCTGGTATTTCTCGCAGCGCCGGGACACCCTCAACCTGATCCTGTTGATCCTCTCTTTCTTCCTGATATCGATGTCCGTTTCCGACCTGGTTCCTGCCCCTGTAAGGAACGACCTGGTCCGTCCTTACGGGATAAAAGCCGTAATGGCCATCGTCGTCTGGTTCAAGATCATTTACGAGCAGCTCTCATTACGTTACCGGCCGCTGGAGGACCCCGGCTTTCATAGGACCGGGCCGGCAACCGCAAAAAGCACATCCGCCAGAACATGAAAAGACTAGAAGCCTCGACCCTTCAGCTGCTGCGTCTGCACTTCTCCTTCTTCCTCATGCCCGTATACTGGTTCGCGCTGGGGCAGGTGGTGCATCGCAGCTGGGGTCGGGCCCTGCTGATCTTCTTCATCCTGCATGTCCTGGTATACCCCGCGAGCAATGGCTACAACAGCCTGATGGACAAGGATACAACACCCATCGGCGGACTTAAGGCCCCATTGCAGCCAACCCAACAGCTCTTTTGGGTGACCCTTGGAATGGACACGCTGGGACTATTGCTGGGTACCCTGATCAGCTGGTATTTCGTGGCCGGACTTGCCCTGTATATTCTCGCTTCCCGGGCTTACAGCTATCGCGGCATCCGGCTCAAAAAATATCCCATTATCGGCTATATCACCGTGATCAGCTGCCAGGGCGCACTTGTCTTCTTCCTGGTCTATCACGGTAGCCATACTCCCGCCACCCTGCAGGAAAGCCTTCAGGTGCCCGCAGAGGCGATGATCGCATGCTCTCTGCTGGTGGGCGGCTTCTACCCCCTGACGCAGGTCTACCAGCACGAGGCAGACCGAAAGGACGAAGTAAGGACCCTGAGCCTGATGCTGGGCTACCGGGGCACCTTCATCTTCACGGCCCTCGTCTATACCGTCGCCTTCCTCCTGCTCGCTCACTACTTCCTCCTGACGCTGCAAATAAGAGAATTTCAGGTGCTGGCAACCTGCATGCTCCCCGTGATCGTTTACTTTCTTATATGGGCCGTCAAGGTTTGGCGGGATCCTGGAGAAGCCAGCTATTCCAACACTATGCGTATGAATCTGATTGCCTCGGCATGCACAAACGCGGGCTTTATCGCCGTATTGCTGATGGGAGTACTGGGATAGCTGGTCCCATCTTTGCAGCAATAGATTACGTATATAAATCAACCGCTTTATTTTGAGCAAGATCATTTCCATAGGAACAGCCGTTCCCGCCTTTGTACACCGGCAAGAACATATCCTGCCCTTTATGCAGCGGATCTATGCGCCGGATAAGGAGAAGAACAGAATGTTAAAATTTCTCTACCAGAACAGCGGTATTCATACCCGGTACTCCGTCATACCAGACTACACCCGCCCCGCCGGCGAATGGGACTTCTACCCGCCGACCGAGAACCTGGAACCCTTTCCTACCCTCGAACAACGTATGCAGCTGTATACACGGCACGCAGGCCCCCTCTCGCTGCAAGCCGTACGCCACTGTCTGGATGAAGCAGGGCAGGCAGTCCCGGCTGCGTCCATAACGCACCTGATCACGGTGAGCTGCACCGGGATGAGCGCACCCGGCCTCGACCTCGAGCTGATTGAAGCGCTCCATCTGCCGCCGACGACATTCCGTACCTCGATAAATTTTATGGGCTGCTATGCTGCCGTGCACGCGCTCAAACTAGCGGATGCCCTTGTCCGTACGTCCCCCGACGCCAGGGTCCTGATCGTCTGTACCGAGCTTTGTACGCTGCATTTCCAGCAGGGGGCCACGCTCGACAATATGCTTTCCAGCCTCCTGTTCGCAGATGGCTCAGCCGCAGCGCTGGTCGTCTCCGACGACCACAAGACAAAAGGACTCCGCCTGGAGCGCTTCTACTCGGAGATCATAACGGAAGGCAGGAACGAAATGACCTGGCGCCTGTCCTCGACCGGCTTCCAGATGACGCTCACCGGCTATGTAGCAGGCCTGATCCGCGCGGATTTTGCCGCCCTGGTCGAAAACGCCCTGCATAACAGCGGACTCCGGCGGGAAATGATCACCCACTGGTGCATACACCCCGGAGGCAAAAAAATACTGGAGGCCATTTACAAAAGCCTCTCCTTTACCAACGGCCATCTCGATGACAGCTATGCGATCCTGGACCAATTCGGGAACATGTCCTCGCCCACGATACTCTTCGTTCTCAAACGCATGCTGGATAAGCTGGACTATAGCCAGCCAAATTGTATATTCGGGGCGGCATTCGGCCCGGGACTGACGATGGAGACCTTTCTCGGGATAACCAACTAACGTAAAGGACTATGGCTGGTAAACCCGATTTTTCTCACCGAAGTTATGAAAAGGAGCTGCTTGATCGGGACGATATCCCATTCGACGATATCCGCCGTAACATGCTGGAACTGGATACCATCAATACCTGGCTGGGAGGACATGCAATAAGCATAAGAGGGATGAAGGACCTGGTGTCAGCGATGAAATTCAGCTTTTACCAGGGTGAAGGGACCATGTGGCGCGATCCGCAGCGGATCAGCGTCTGCGAAATCGGGTGTGGAGGCGGCGACAACCTTCGCGTCCTCAGCCGGAAATGCCGCCAGTGGAACATCAGCGTCGACGCTATCGGCATCGACAACAACACGCACTGCGTCAGCGTCGCGCAGCAGCAATGGAAAGAAGGAGAGGCCCGGTGGATACACTCGGACTACCTGGATATTGAATTCGGGGACAAAAAGCCCGATATCATCTTCTCCTCCCTCTTCTGCCACCATTTCAGCGACGAACAGCTGGTCGGCATGCTCCAGTGGATGGAAAGGAATGCAGGGGCAGGGTGGTTCATAAATGACCTGCACCGTCATCCCCTGGCCTGGAATTCCATCCGCCTGCTGACGCGGCTTTTCTCACGCAGCTATCTGGTCAGGAACGATGCCCCGCTATCCGTACTGCGGGGCTTTACCCGCAAGGAATGGGAAAATATATTGCAGGCGGCAGGCATAGGAGAATGCTCGCTGCAGTGGAAATGGGCGTTTCGATGGCTGGTGGTAAGAAAGAAAAGACCACACAACTGATCAACTATGTACGACGTCACAATAACAGGCGGTGGGCTGGCAGGTTTGGCGCTTTCCATCCAGCTGGCAAAAGCCGGATATCGCGTAGCTCTTTTCGAAAAGGAGACCTATCCTTTCCACAAAGTCTGCGGAGAATATATCAGCCTGGAAAGCTGGAACTTCCTGGAAGACCTGGGTCTGCCGCTAAGCGACTGGAATCTCCCCATCATCCGCAGGCTGCTGATGTCTTCCCCCAATGGCCTGGCGCTGGAACACGAGCTCCCGCTCGGTGGCTTTGGCATCAGCAGATATAAAATAGACGCGGCCCTCGCCGGGATCGCCCGATCTTCCGGGGTGGACCTCTTCGAGTCGGTAAAAGTGACCGATATCGTCTTTCAGCAGTCACGATTCCAGACCCAAACCAGCGCCGGAACCTTCTCTTCTGCAGTCGCCTGCGGAACTTTTGGCAAGCGAAGCAACCTGGACATACGGTGGCAACGTAGTTTTATCCGGAAAAGGTCTGAACGGCTAAACAATTATGTGGGCGTTAAGTACCATGTAAAAGGAGATTTCCCGGCTGACCTCATCGGGTTGCACCACTTCCCCAACGGCTATTGCGGCGCTTCCAATATCGAGGACGGCAAGTGTTGTCTGTGCTATATGACGACAGCGGAAAACCTGCGCATCAGCGGCAATTCCATCCCGGAAATGGAAAAGAGGATACTAAGACAAAATCCATACCTGGATCAGCTGTTCTCGTCCATGCAACCCCTGTTCGCACAGCCAGTGACGATCTCACGGATCAGCTTTGAAAAAAGGACCCAGGTAGAAGGACATATTTTGTTGATCGGAGACGCAGCCGGAATGATCCCGCCCTTGTCAGGCAATGGGATGAGCATGGCCTTACACGGAAGCAAGATCGCTTTTCACTGCATCAACGCCTTCCTACAGGGACAGCTCGCCCGGTACGAGCTCGAACAGGAATATACGGACCAGTGGCGCAGACAGTTCGGCAGGCGTATGTGGATGGGAAGATTATTGCAGCAATGGTTTGTTAGTGAGTCACGTACTAATCTTTTATTATCTTCGTTAAAACCCTATCCGAAACTCGTGTCCTTTTTGATCAGGCAGACGCACGGTCAACCCTTTTAAACGCCTGGTTCCTACCCTGTATCCCGCCGGAAAGACCCACCAAAATCCATTGACTGTCAATCGAATTGTTATAATTGCCGCTGACCAATGACCTTACGGCAGAAAGAAAAAATTATCCGGATGCGAAATTGCATAACAGCGGTATTACTGGTGTTTTCGTTGGGGACCATGGCGCAGGACTATCATGCTGTAGAAGGATCCCCGTTTGCGGGATCGCTGGGAGTTGCGGGCAATCCCGCCTCGATCCTGAGCACACCCTATCCCTGGGACATTACCCTGTTCTCCACGCAGGTAAAGAATAGCACCAATGCAGTCAGGTTCACCAACTATTCCTACCTGTCCCACCCCGACACCATCGGGTATGACTGGACCAAAGGAAATCTCCAGCGCTTTGCAGCCCTCAACTACAATATACACCTGCTGAATGTCCGCCTTTCCCTGGGCCGCAAGCAGGGTATATCTTTCGGCGCCAATATCCGCGGCTATCTGTCGGCAAGGACGGGAACGGTCAACTACAACGATTCGCTGAACAACATGAACCAGTTCTTCCTCATCAACGAGGGCGCATCGTATAAGGCCACAATGGTGACCAGCAGCTGGCTCGAGCTGTACGGCACCTACAGCAGGACGCTCTGGGACGACGCATTCGGAAGGCTCAACGCCGGTGTCACGCTAAAGCTCATGCGCGGTCTGTCCGGCGCCTATCTGCAGCTGACCAACGGGACGGTCACCCAATCGATGCCCCATGATACACCCGTCTTCAATCTGGCCACGGCAACCGCCAGATACGGCTACTCGTCCAACTTCGACTACTGGCACGACAACCAGAGCACAGGGACCAACCTGAAAGATTTTATCAACCATACCCAATTCGGCGCAGCCCTCGACCTGGGCGTCGAATACCTCGTAAAATCCCAGGCCGTCCAGACTTACATCGACACAGACGACTATTTTGACTACGAATGGAAGATCGGCGTAAGCCTGCTCGACCTCGGAGCCAACAGATACGGCTATGGTAAGGAGAGCAGGTTCGTCAGCAATCCCAAAACAACCGTAACAGACGCCAACCTCAACAACAAATTTGACAACACCGGCAGCTTTGCCGAATTCAATGATAGCCTCGCAACCATCGCCAACACCTACGCCACACTATACGGAAGGTTCACCATATACAACCCTGCAAGGCTCGTGGTCAATATAGACCGGCCACTCCCGAACAATTTCGCGCTCAACGGAGAGCTGACCCTTAACTTAGGCGGCTCCAACTATGGAAAACGGCTCTTTACCAAAGAGATGACCCTGCTGGCCCTGACCCCGCGGTGGGAAACAAAAAAATGGGGCGGCTACCTCCCGCTCACCGTGACGACCGACGGAAAGATCTGGCTCGGCGCAGCCGGAAAGGCGGGCCCCGTCCTGTTCGGCGTACACAACCTGGGCACCGTCTTCTCCAGGACCAGGTCCGCGAACGGAGGCTTCTACCTCGCACTGGTCATCCGCCCCGGCAAGCGCAAAGACGGCTTCAGGCAGAGAGAAGACAAACAATATACCTGCCCGAAATATTAACCCCAAACCGTCCACCCCCCCGACCCGATCATCCAGGCCATCGGGAACAGCGATCTCACCCGGGACCTTGATTTTCTTTCATTATTTTTTGAAAGTTCAGAAAATTTACTAACTTTACACCATGCAATTAGCAGAAGCAAAGGCCCAATTCATCGCTAACTGGGGCCGGTTCGGCACCAACTGGGGGATCAACCGGACCATGGCGCAGATACACGCCCTGTTGCTCGTAAGCCCGGAACACCTGAGCGCCGACGAGGTCATGGAACAACTGAACATCAGCCGGGGCAACGCCAACATGAACCTCCGCGAACTGATAGACTGGGGCCTGGTGCAGAAGGTCATAGTACCCGGCGAACGAAAAGAGTTCTTCACCGCAGAAAAGGACATCTGGAAAGTAGCAAGACAGATCGTGAAAGAACGGAAAAAACGCGAGCTCGACCTCATGATCCCCGTCCTGAAGGAGCTCAGCGAAGTAGAAGGAGACCGCCGGGACAAGGCCATAAAAACATTTACGGATACCATTCAAAATATCCGCAAATTCAGCGAGCAGGCCGACAAGACTCTGGACACGATGATCAAAGCCGATGAGCACTGGTTCTGGAGCAGCCTCATGAAGCTCTTCGGCTCAAAACACTAGCCGCATCCCCCGGCCAGAGACCCGGTTCCGATTGCCGCGGCCCCGAGCGCAATCCGGCCATAACCATAATCCGGCCCCGAGTGCAATCCGGCCGCAATCATAATCCGGCCACAACTGCAATCCGGCCACAAGCGCAATCCGGCCACAAGCGCAATCCGGCCACAACTGCAATCCGGCCACAACTGCAATCTGGCCATAACCGCAATCTGGCCACAACCGCGGTCCGGGACCAAAACATTCAAGCCGTCAACACGGCTTTTATTTCACATACATATTTCAATTATTTCTGAAAGTTCGAAAACAATAAAAATGAAAGACAAGAAGATCATCATCGCAGGCGGCACCGGCTCCATCGGCCAGGCGCTCGCCTCCCGCTGGGGAAAAGACAACCAGATCATCATCCTCAGCCGCCTGTCCACCAACAAGCACAACAATACATATAACAACAGGCTCCTCTCTGCCAAAGACGGCTATCATATCACCTACTGGCGCTGGGACGGACGCTCCGTGGAAAAACACTGGGCGCAGGAGCTGGAAGGCACCGACATCGTCCTTAACCTCGCCGGACGCAGCGTCAACTGCCGCTATACACCCCGCAACAAACAGGAGATATTCGACAGCCGGACCGACGCGACAAAAGCCCTCGGCCAGGCGATCCGCGAAGCCACCGTGCCACCACGCTTATGGATCAACGCATCCAGCGCCACCATCTATCGCCACGCACAGGACAGACCGCAGGATGAATACACGGGAGAAATAACCGACCACACATTCTTTGCCCGTAAGGACGACTTCTCCGTACAGGTCTGCCAGCGCTGGGAGTCAACCTTCGCCGGTCAGCGCACTCCATTCACCCGGAAGATAGCGCTGCGAATGGCGATCACGCTCGTAGAAGGCGCCGTCCTGGTCCCCTATCTCCGCCTCATAAAGCTCGGTCTTGGCGGCCGCCAGGGCAGCGGACGGCAAATGTACAGCTGGGTGCATATCGACGACGTCCGCCGGGCAATTGAATGGTTCCTGGACCATACCGACCTGGAAGGGACCTATAACCTTTCATCTCCCGGCCCCGTCACCAACAGCCACTTCATGTCGACCCTACGGAGGCTGGCAGGCGCCAGCGTTGGCCTGCCCATGCCAGCATGGCTGCTAAGGGTGGGGGCGGCGTTCATCGGCACCGAGACCGAGCTGGTGCTGAAAAGCCGCTGGGTCCTGCCCACCAGGCTGACGGAGACAGGCTTCGCCTTCCAGTACCCCCGTATCGACTCCGCGCTGCGCTCGATCCTCCGGCTGCGGCGCCACAACAACTAAAACAGCCACGCATATGATCCTCTTACAAGACCCCCGGCTAAGATCGATCCAATGGAAAGATCTCACCCGGCTGACCACCCGCCAGCGGATCGTCGAAAACTCGATCACCATACCCTGGCTCCTTATCTCCTGTGGACTCGCGTTCTTTCACTACTATCTCCTGGCCCTGCCCTTCTCCTTTGTCTTCTTCCTCACAGGCCTCCGCCAGGTACATAATGGGTTTCATCATACCTTAGGGGTCAGCCGAACCCTGACAGAAGCAACGCTGTTCGTCAATAGCCTGCTGATGATGACCGCCATGCACGCCGTGCGATACAATCACCTGCGCCATCATAAATACTGTCTGCAGGAAGAGGACGTCGAAGGCAATTGCGCAAGGATGACCGCCCTGCGGGCGCTTTTATACGGACCCGTCTTTATCTACCGCCTGCACGCATCCGCGCTACGCTCGTCACAAGCCGCCACCAGAAAGGCAGTCCGGCGCGAGCTCATAGCGATCGTTCTGTACGCAGCCTTCGTCTTCTCGCTGCATATCCACTTTCTCGAATACCATATAATCGCCATGTGCACGGGCGAACTTTTCACGTCATTCTTTGCAGTGTGGACGGTACACCACGACTGTGACGAAGACTTATTCGCAAGATCAGTAAGCCCGCGCTGGAAGAACTGGTTAACCTTTAACATGTTCTATCACCTGGAACACCACCTGTTCCCCGGCGTACCCACCATCCGCCTCCCCGAACTGTCCAAACGCATCCGCGAGAGACTACCCGATCTTAAAATAAAAGATGTATTTTAATAGCATACTGTATGATGCACACTATCCGAACCTGGCTGATCGTCTCAACCCTGGCCGGCCGCCGATCAACCGACTTTAACTTCTACGCCCGCCTGTGGGCAGGCTGGATCATAAAGGATATTCAAAACAATATTTTGCAGGTAATTCAAACAAGATGCCAGCAGAATTTGTAATTTAACTGTACTATGGCTATGACCACAAAAAAGACGCTCGTGCTCGGCGCTTCCGACAACCCGGCACGATATAGCAACCTCGCTATGAAAAGGTTGCAAAGCCATGGTCACCCCGTTGTCGCCATCGGTCGCAAACAGGTAGCAGCAGGCAGCCTTCCCATTGAGACAGACAAGAAAGAATACACGGACATCGACACGGTGACGCTATACCTGAACCCAACTCATCAAAAGGAATACTACGACTATATCCTCTCACTTCACCCCAAACGGATCATCTTCAATCCCGGCGCGGAGAATCCCGAGCTCGAGCAACTGGCTCAGGCCAATGGCATCCAGCCCCTGGAAGCCTGCACCCTCGTGCTCCTGAGCACGGGACAATTTTAAAACAGGCGTCTTTTTTTCATATATTAAATATACTAATACGACAAACCCCTTGCCAGGCGCGGCCCACATCGTGTCCATAAATCTGTTAATAAAACTATAATCCTCATGCGATTTTGCGAATAGGCCCTTTTTCGGTAAATTCGAAAAATCCTTTACAATATGCTATGGCGTAAATTTAATGGCGATCTCATCGAACTACCCATCATCGATGCCGTTGAAAATGCCATCCGTCGCGAGACCGAGATGGGCTACCGGCTAAAAGTTTGTATCGGCACTGACTCCCAGGTAAAAGGTTTGGAAACAGAATTTGCTACGGTGATCGTCTTCTTACGCGAAGGACATGGCGGGTTCATGTTCATTCACAACGAAAAGACAAGACACCAGTATACCATAAAGGAACGTATGCTGGTGGAAGTTGCCAAAAGCATCGAAATTGCCTACGAGCTGTGCAACCTCTTTAGTAAGTATAATGTCGACATGGAAGTCCATGCTGACATCAATACGAACCCGCATTTCAAAAGCAATGATGCGTTGAAGGAAGCAATGGGCTACATACTCGGTATGGGCTTCGCATTCAAGGCCAAACCCGAAGCGTTTGCCAGCAGCAGCTGCGCAAACAAAGTGGTCAACTGATCCGCTGCCCCAATCGTAGCACCCGCTACTGGTGACAAGGCCGTGTCTGGCACGGTCCAGGGGGTTGTCTCCCCCAAAATTTTCCAACTACACCCCTCCCTCACTCCCAAACTCTTTATTCATCTCCCCGATCACCCCAAGTATCTTATCCCTCCCCATTCTTTTGATGACACTGGAGACAAAATGCTGCGGCAGGAACTGCCAGGTCTGACGCATTTTTTCCAGAAAAGCCTTCACATTCGCGGCGACGATCCGCTGGCTCTCCTTATCCGCCTTTGTAAAAACGAGCGCGAATGGTACCTGCCACGCCCTTAATTTATCGACAAACTCCAGGTCGATCTTTTGTGGAGAATGACGGCTGTCGATAAGCACAAATACATTGACAAGATTCTCCCGCTTGCGGAGATAGTCCTCGATCATCTTCTCCCATTTCTTCCGCTGCGACTGCGAGACCTTCGCAAAACCATAGCCGGGCAGATCGACGATGTACCATTCGTCATTGATACTAAAATGATTGATCAGCTGCGTCTTCCCGGGAGTGCCAGAAGTCTTGGCCAGCTTCTCATTTCCGGTAAGCATATTGATCAGCGAAGACTTGCCGACATTGCTACGGCCAATGAACGCATACTCAGGCCGGTCCGGCTCTGGACACTTGGTGAGGTCCGGACTGCTGATGACATAAGTAGAGGAATGTATATCCATAGTATCTAATAATGGGGCAATTTAACACTCAATCCCTCGTCCCCCAAACAGTTTGCTGCTCAAATCGTACCTTTGCAGCCGCTATGGCCAACTATTCACACGATAGGATCGTCCCATTCAAAGATTCACAGCTGGGCAAAAAACAGCAGGTCGCTGCCATGTTCGACAAAATAGCCTTCCGCTACGACTTCCTGAACAGATTCCTTTCAGGCGGCATCGACATCTACTGGCGCCGTCGGGCCATCCGCGAGCTGAGAACCGTCAATACCACCCAACCGGGGTCCGCCGCCTCGGGGGCCTCACAACCCCGCGCCATACTCGACGTCGCCACCGGCACCGCCGACATGGCCATCATGATGACCCGATATCTGCCCGCCAGCCAGATCACCGGCATCGACATCTCGACAGGCATGCTGGACATCGGCCGGCAAAAGATCACCCGCCTGGGACTACAGGAGAAGATCACTCTACAAACCGGTGACAGCGAATCCATTCACTTCCCCGACAACCATTTCGACGCGATCACCGTGGCCTTTGGCGTACGCAATTTCGAGAACCTGGAACAAGGCTTGCAGGAAATGCTGAGAGTGCTGAAACCCGGCGGGAAGCTCGTGATACTGGAATTTTCACGGCCAAAACTACCCGGAGTCCGCCAGGTCTATGACCTCTACCTGCGACTTGTAGCGCCAAACATCGGCAAAATGATCTCCAGCAACCGCGAGGCCTATCAATACCTGAACGATTCGGTCAAAGCCTTCCCCGAAGGCAACAATTTTATCCGGATCATGGACGCCACCGGCTATAAGAACACCGGCCTGCAAAGCCTGAGCCTTTGTATATGTTCCCTGTACATCGGCGAAAAATGAAGCCCCCATCCCGTCCCGGGCAAGACAGGGATTGTAAAAGAACTGTTATAAAGACCCGGCGCCTGCAATTATTTTTCCCATTTGCCGTTAATTTTACACCCCAAGTCAAGCCTATAGAGACTATTTACCCTCAACAAAACCCGGATCTGTCCGGTCCCGTAATTATAAACGCCAGCTAATGCCCATAAGGGATTAAAAGCCAGCAACTTGACGTCTATGAAACTATTTGGGTCTATCAAAAGAAGGGGAGTTTTATTCGCTATCGTATTTTGTGGGATAGTACTGTCAGGCAAGCAGGCTTCGGCCCAGCTCAGAGACTATCTTAACCTGCCGGATCACGACAGCAAACGCTATTACCTGGGCATTGGCTTCATGTACCTCAATACCCACCTCCAGGTCAGCGCCCACCCAAAATTTCTGCAGGATGACAGCATCCTCTACATCAACCCGGGCAATTCCGGCGGCTTTGGCGTCTCGGGCATGTTCACCTTCCGCCTCGCTGAACATTTCGAGTTCCGGTTTGCCTTTCCCGAATTCATGTTCGCCTCCAATACCATATCCTATCACGTCACCAATCCACCCCCGGGCGAGCAGGTGCTGGCGACTAAACAGATACAATCCCTGCTGCTGGGTTTCCCTGCACAGGTGAAATTCCTGTCCGACCGCATCAATAACTTCAGGGTATATATGCTCGGAGGCATCAACTATCGCTATGACCTTGCCTCCAACTCCTCCGCCCGTAAAGCAGAGAACCTCGTAAAACTATCCTCCTCCGACATGAGCATCGAGGCAGGGGTCGGCTTCCAGTTCTATTTCCCCGTATTTATCCTATCCCCCGAACTGAAGATCAGCGAGGGTATAAAGAATATCCACAGCCGGGACCCCAACCTCCAATACTCCAACGTGATCGACAAGATCAAATCCAGGATGGTCGTTTTCTCCCTGATCTTTGAAGGCTAACATCCCGCAAAAGATCCGCCGGACGCAACCACCGGATCAACCACCCCATGGCCTGATCGTTGCATAATTCACTTGGTTAACCTTCAACCAAAATTGTTGTCCGAGGGTTATGCAAGTATGGAGAGCTACACCCGACATCAGGAATTAGTCAACGGCCTTACTCACGCAGCAGGCGTGCTGTTCGGACTCGCGGCGCTCCCGGTCCTCGCCGGGATCGCCACCCTCCATGGCAACAACAAGGGCCTCATCGGCTCCTGCGTCTACGGCTGCAGCTTCCTCCTGGCCTTCATCTCCAGCACCCTCTACCACCTGGCAAATAAACCTCGCCAAAAGAAAGCCTTAAAAATATTCGACCACATCAGCATCTACTTCTTCATCGCCGGCACATACACCCCCTTCCTCCTTGTATACGTCAACAACTCTTTCGGCATGAGCCTGCTGACCATTCTCTGGGCCCTCACCGCAGCAGGCGTGATCTTCAAGATACTGTTCACGGGTCGCTTCGAGGTCGTCTCCACCATCATCTACCTCGCCATGGGCTGGATCATGATAGCAGGAGGCCGGAGGTTCTTCGACCACCTCCCCAACGAAGTGCTTACACTCGTATTTATCGGCGCCGGACTCTATTCGGTCGGCGTATTCTTCTACCTCTGGGACAAATACCGCTACACCCACGCAGTATGGCATGTCTTCGTCCTGGCCGCAGCCATGTGCCACTATGTAGCGGTGCTGCTCGCGATGTAGTGCCGCCGCCCGCGACAAGTTCCGCCCGCTGCCCGACCCCCGTTATTTCACTATCCTGAAACCCTGGTTGGAAAAAGAAGCATGAATATTCACCCTGCCTATATCATAGGAAGTAAAGAAATGACAGGCATGTACGCTGCACCAGGTGACGGGATCATCCATCTTGCCGTCAATCCCTCCCCTGCTGAAACCATTTGGGTAACGCCAGCAGGCCGTAGAGTCCTCCAGTCACTCGAATTCCTCGAGCCCCGGCGCCGACATCAGCTCCACTACCGAATCCTTATTTCTTTGAAGAACTGGCGCTGCCTTTGAGCCCATTTGTATTCCCCGAATATCTCTCCCAAATACCCGAACAGCTTCTTCTGTTCGTCCTGGATGGGAGGAACGATGTCGCAGTTCTGGACATAGGTCCTGGGCAGAGCAGGCAGCGGCGATCACCAGGGCAAGGAAAAGGGAGTATACTCTTGTCATAGTATAGGGAA
>Ga0105239_10001993_pt1 | contig 26536 bp, 26 predicted proteins | sample KBSC44metaG_FD_92761 | JGI IMG/M metagenome (GOLD analysis project Ga0105239, IMG submission 92761) | Corn rhizosphere microbial communities from Kellogg Biological Station, Michigan, USA - KBS C4-4 metaG | ecosystem: Host-associated > Plants > Roots > Rhizosphere > Soil | place: Michigan, USA...
CTTCCGGGCGATCGTGGCCGGTTGCCAGCCGCCTCCGTCGAGCTGCACCTGCACCGAGGAGATCCCGGTGTCCTGCTGCCACGCGAGCCCGCCGACACGCACCCGGCCGGCTCCGACGTGATGCCCGTTGCCGGGGACGTCGATCCGCGAGGCGAGCTTGACCGGACCCTCGACCGACCAGCCACGGTCGGTCCAGTACGCCGAGAACGAGTCGAACCTCGTCACCTCGATGTCGCGCACCCACTTGCACGCCGACACGTAGCCGTACAGACCCGGCACCAGCGTCCGGACCGGGAACCCGTGCTCGATCGGCAGCGGCTCGCCGTTCATCGCGTAGGCGAGCATCGCCCCACGGCCGTCGAGCAGGGCCGAGAGCGGCGTTCCGCACGTCCAGCCGTCGTCCGAGGTCTGCTTGACCGCATCGGCGCCCCGCTGGACGCCGGCCTCCGCGAGCAGGTCCTTCAGGTGCGTTCCGCTCCACCAGGCGTTGCTGATCAGCGGGCCGCCCACCGGGTTGGAGACGCAGTTGAGCGTCATCCAGATCTCGCTGCGCGGCCGCTCGAGCAGCTCGGCGTACGTGATCGTGATCTCGCGGTCGACCATGCCGTGGATGCGCACGGTCCAGTCGTCGGGCGAGATGGCCGGCGGGCTGAGCGAGGTGTCGATCCGGTAGAACCGGTTGCTCGGCGTCTGCCAGGCCGCGATGCCGTCCAGGCCGACGTCGACGCCGGCGGGTGGCCCCGGGTTGGTGACGCCGGGCAGGTCGAGCGCCTCCCGGGCGGCGTCCACGGCACGACGGTGGCCGCCCACCTTCCAGCCCAGCAGCCCCACGACCGCGCTGCCCAGGCCGACGCCGGAGGCCACCAGCAGGAACCGCCGCTGGGGATCCATCGACTCCGGGTCGGGGAACGGCCGCGGCCGGAGGTACGCCGTGAGCAGGCCGAGCAGCGCGAGCCAGGTCAGGACGCCGACGAGGCTCGGCAGGATCCCGGTCGCGGGCGCGCCGTACTGCGACTGGTTGGCGACCAGCCCGATCACGCCGAGCACGACGAAGCCGGCGATGCCCGCCCCCTGCGACCGCCGCGACAGCAGCCCGAACGCGGCGAACAGCAGCAGCACGACGACCAGCACCCCGGTCACCAGCAACGGCTTGTCGTGCCGACCGACCACCTGGATCAGGTCCTCGGCCACCGCTCCTGGCGTCAGCCGGATCACCAGCTCGGCGACGTCGGTGACCGGGTTGCCGCGCAGCCCGAGCCAGGTGGCGGTGAGGTACGACGTGGCGAGGCCGCCGAGGCCGGCCAGCACCCCGGCCAGCGCCCACTGCGCACGCGTCCGCACGGGTCGATTGTTGCTCGGGCATGATCATGGCCGTGGCTGGGAGTTCTGACGGTTTGCTTACGGGCATCGGCGTCGACGTCCACCGCCTCGCCGACGGGGTGCCGATGCACCTCGCCGGCCTGGCCTGGCCCGACGAGCCGCGGGGGCTCGAGGGCCACTCCGACGGCGACGTCTGCGCCCACGCGATGTGCGACGCCCTGCTGTCCGCGGCCGGACTCGGCGACCTCGGCACCACCTTCGGCACCGCGGAGCCCGAGTGGGCCGGCGCCTCGGGCGTCGCCCTCCTGGCGGAGACCGCCGCACGAGTACGCGGGGCCGGCTACGAGATCGGCAACGTCGCGGTCCAGGTCGTCGGGGACCGCCCTCGTCTCGGACCGCGCCGCGACGAGGCGACGAGCGTCCTGTCGGAGGCGGTCGGCGCCCCGGTCTCCGTGTCGGCCACCACCACCGACGGCCTCGGCCTGACCGGTCGCGGTGAGGGGATCGCCGCGATCGCGACCGCTCTCATCCACCGATGAGAGCCGCCGTCGTCGTTCTCGCGGCCGGCGCGGGCACCCGGGTCGGGGCCGAGGTCAACAAGGTCCTGCTGCCGCTGGCCGGTGTCCCCGTCGTCGCGCACGCGGTGCGGACCGCTCGCGCGGTTCCCGGGGTGGTGCGGGTGATCGTGGTGGTCCGTGACGGCGAGCAGGACGCCGTACGCACGAGGGTGGAGCCGTACCTCGACCTCGCACCGCCCGAGGTCGCGATGATCACCGGTGGCGAGACCAGGCATCTCTCGGAGTGGGCGGCGCTGAGGCTCCTGGCCCCGGCGATCGAGGCGGGCGAGGTCGACGTCGTGGCGATGCACGACGCCGCCCGACCGCTGGCGAGCGTCCCGCTCTACGAGGACGTCCTCAGCACCGCCGAGCGGGTCGGGGGCGCCATCCCGGTCGCGCTGCTCGACGACCTGGTCAGCGAGGACGGCGCGGACCTGTCGGACGTGCTGGTCGGGGTCCAGACGCCGCAGGCGTTCCGCGCGGGCGACCTGCTCGCGGCGCATCGCGGCGCCGCGACCGACGGCTTCGAAGCCACGGACACAGCCGGGATCCTGGCGCGGTACGCCGACCTGGTCGTCGCCGGCGTCGACTCCACCGAGCGGAACCTCAAGCTCACCACGGCCGGCGACTTCGCGGTGGCCGAGGCGCTCATCGACGGGTGAGCGCCTCCAGGAGCGCGAGGTCCTCGGCCGTCCGGACCCGACGCGCGCCCGCCGGCGCCGTCACCAGAGCCACGTCGCGCTCGCGACGGAGGTCGGCGAGCGCGACGCGGAAGTCGGTGGACGGCCAGTCGTCCAGCCCGGCACAGACGCCGGCCGGAAGGACCAGCGGGGAGGCCAGTCGCCGCAGACCGTCGCGGTCGAGGGTGTCACCGACCCGCGGCACGTCCGGCCCCTCGACGAGCTCCTTGACCGTGTCGATGACGGGCAGCACACCGGCCACCACCACGTCGTCGGTGACCGCACGCCGTACGCAGGCGGTGAGGAACTCCGGTGGCGTCATCGGGCACAGCGCGTCGTGCCAGACCAGCGGCCGGTCGGCCTCGCGCACGGCGTCCCACGGCGTCGTCAGGTCGAGCAGGTGCACGCCCGCCTCCCCCATCGCCCACGCCGCACAGGCCACCAGCGGCTCACCGTGGAGCAGGGCGAACGGCAGGGACCCGCGCCCGCGCTCGACGACCACGCCGTACGCCGCCGGATCCAGGTCGTCGTACATGCCGCGGATGCTACGGGCCGGTCGCGACCCGAGCACCGGCACAGAGGGGAGAAGGCGAAGGCCCCGTCCACCGGAGTGGAGCGGGGCCCTCGTCAGTCGGCTCTCAAACCGAGCTCACGAAGCAAGCACCTCGTCGAGAATCGCCTCGGCCTTGTCCTCGTTGGTGTTCTCCGCCAGCGCCAGCTCGGAGACCAGGATCTGGCGTGCCTTCGCCAGCATCCGCTTCTCGCCGGCCGACAGACCGCGGTCACGCTCGCGGCGCCACAGGTCGCGGACGACCTCGGACACCTTCATCACGTCGCCGCTGTGCAGCTTCTCGAGGTTGGCCTTGTAGCGGCGCGACCAGTTGGTCGGCTCCTCGACGTGCGCGGCACGCAGGATGTCGAAGACCCGGTCGAGCCCGTCCTTGTCGACCACGTCGCGTACGCCGACGAGATCGAGATTGCAGGCCGGGACACGGACCACGAGATCCTGCTGGGCCACGATCCGCAGGACGAGATACTGCTTGTCCTCACCCTTGATCTTCCGAATCTCGATGTCCTCGATGACAGCAGCCCCGTGATTGGGATACACAACCGTTTCGCCCACGGTGAAAGACATAGTGCTCAGTACCACCCTTCTTAGGTGACCATTCTAACACGTGCGCGAAGCAGCTCCCGTTGCGTCTCCGCAGGTCAGACGGGGTTTCCGGGCTTGACAGATCGGTCGTCTATGTGCCTCGTCCGGCCGGTGCGCGCCCGGGCGTGTCCGCCCGGTCACCGGCCCCGACCCGGGGCCGCATGCCCGATACTGCGGACATGTCGGCGCCGTCCACCCCGCACCGCACGTCGAGCCGGGGCGATGGCCGCTTCGCGCGGCTGACCCCGGTCCTGCTCGTGCGCGCCGCGCACCCCCGGCAGGCGGTCCTCACCGCCGTCGCCCTCGCACTCGCGGCCGCCGTCTCCGGCCGGGCCCCGCGCGAGGTCGGGCTCGTCGCGGTCACGGTCCTGGTCGGCCAGGGGCTCCTGGGCTGGGACAACGACCTGGTCGACGAGAGGGCCGACCGGGCGGACGAACGCGCCACGAAGCCACTCGTGTCCGGCGACCTCGAGCGCGGCACGCTGGGGTTCTGGCTCGCCTGCGCGGTCCTTCTCGTCGTCCCGTTGTCGCTCTCGAGCGGGATCGACGCGGGCCTGTCCTACCTGCTCTCCCTGGTCGTCGGCGTGCTCGGCAACCGGCTGCTCCGGACGGGTCCCTGGTCCTGGCTGCCGTGGGCGGTCGCGTTCGCGCTGTATCCGGCCTACCTCTCGTACGGCGGCTGGGGCGGCGGCGCGGAGGGTCACCCGCCCACGATCGAGATGACCGTCGCCGCCGGCCTCCTGGGGATCGGCGTGCACATCCTCACCTCGCTGCGCGGACTCGTGGACGACAACCGCGCCGGCCGTCGGCACCTGCCGTTGCGCCTCGCGCTGCGGGTCGGCGCACCCCGCCTGCTGGTGCTCACCGGTCTCTACTGCGCCCTGGTGATCGGGGCGATCCTGGCGGTCGGCAGCACGGTCGGGTTGTCCCAGTAGCACCCGCTCGAGCTGCGCAGCGCTGCCGCTAGGGTGTCGCCCGTGAACCTGCGACGCCTCCTCGCGCTCGGAGCGGCCGGCCTCGCCGCCACGGTCGTTCTGTCCGCCTGCGGCTTCGACTACCCGACCGACCGCATCAACAACCTCACCGCCGGCGTCGACTACCGCGACGGGACGGTCGACATCCTGAACGCCGTGGTGGTCGCGAAGCAGTCGAACTCCGGCACCTTCGTCGCGACGTTCGTCAACGGCAGCCCGACCGAGACGATCAGCCTTCAGTCCGTGTCGGGCGACAACACCGCCATCACCCATGTCGACTCGAGGTCGTTCACCCTCCAGCCGAACACCCTGCTCAACCTCGCCGGTGACAAGGGCATGCCGGTGAGCGGAACGTTCGCGCTCGGCCAGTTCGTGACCCTCTCGTTCCAGTTCGACAACGGCGAGACCGCGACCCTCAGCGTCCCGGTCGTCGCCGACGACGGTCAGTGGACCGGGCTCGACATCTCGACGCCGTCTCCGAGCACCTCGCCGCCGGTCGATGCGTCGTCCCCGAGCGCCTCCTCGTCGAGCTGACATGACCGCCACGCTGGTCCTGCTCCGCCACGGAGAGAGCACCTGGAACGCCGAGAACCTCTTCACCGGCTGGGTCGACGTGCCGCTGTCGGACCAGGGTCTGGCCGAGGCGCAACGCGGCGGCGAGCAGCTGCGCGAAGCGGGGATCCTCCCCGACGTCGTCCACACCTCACTGCTGCGCCGGGCCATCAGCACCGCCGTGATCGGGCTCGACGTGGTCGACCGGCACTGGATCCCCGTCCGCCGCAGCTGGCGGCTCAACGAGCGCCACTACGGCGCTCTCCAGGGCAAGAACAAGAAGCAGACCCTGGAGGAGTACGGCGAGGAGCAGTTCATGCTCTGGCGTCGCTCGTACGACGTACCCCCGCCGCCGCTGGACGACGACGACGAGTTCTCCCAGGCCCACGACGTCAGGTACGCCGACCTCGGTGCCGAGCTGCCCCGTGCCGAGTGCCTCAAGGACGTGATCGGCCGGCTGCTGCCCTACTGGGACGGCCCGCTCAGCGACGACCTGCGGGCCGGGCACCTCGTGCTGGTGGCCGCGCACGGCAACAGCCTGCGGGCGATCGTCAAGCACCTCGACGGCATCAGCGACGACGACATCGCGGGGCTCAACATCCCCACCGGAATGCCACTGGTCTACGAGCTCGACGACCAGCTCAGACCGACCATGGCGGGCGGACGCTACCTCGACCCCGACGCGGCCGCCGAGGCCGCGGCCGCGGTCGCCCAGCAGGGCCGGTAGCGAGCCTCAGGCCGACTCGCTGGCGACCGGGAACTGACCGGTCACCACGAAGATCACCCGGTTGGCGACCGAGACGGCGTGGTCGGCGATCCGCTCGTAGTAGCGGCCCAGCAGGGCGATGTCGACGGCTGCCTCCACGCCGTGCTGCCAGTCGTCCCCGAGCAGCTGGGCGAAGCTGCCGCGCCGGAGCTGGTCCATCTCCTCGTCGTCGCGACCGATCTCGATGGCCCCGTCGACGTCCCTGTCGGTGATCACCGCGGCGACGCGGCGGACCATGTCCTCCGCGACCTCGCCCATCCGGGCCATGGTCGGCTGCGCCTCCTCGGGGACGGCGATGTCCGGGACGCGCAGGCGGGCGATCTTGGCGACGTGGACCGAGAGGTCGCCCATTCGCTCGAGCTCGCTGACCATCCGCAGTGCGGAGACGACGACACGGAGGTCGCCCGCCACCGGCTGCTGCAGGGAGAGCAGCGAGAAGGCGGTGTCCTCGACGCGCTCGCGCGCCACGTCGATCTTGTCGTCGGCGGCGATGACCTGCTCGGCCACCTCGACATCGCCGTTGAGAAGGGCCTGCGTGGCGAGGCGGACCGACGTCTCGACCTCGTGGCAGATCTCGGCGAGGTCGGAGAAGATCGAGTCCAGCTGCTCATGGAACGCTTCGCGCATGTGCTCCACGCTAGGTGGCCAAGGTGTCCGAACGGGGTCGACCGGTGAACGAGCCGTGAACACTCCGTGAGCACGCCGTCCGCGAACGAACGACAGGTGTCGTGATGCGTACCATCTGTGTGTGAGCCCCACGACGCAGGCGTTCCTCGCCGCGCTCATCGGGGCCGTCGTCGCCGGTGGTGCGGTTCTCGGCTGGCACGTGAGCGAGCGGCAGCAGGCGGCCGCCGCACCGCAGGACGAGCCCACCCTGCCGACCGGAATCGCCACGGTGCTGTCGGTCCTGCGCAGCAGCGCCCTGGTCGTGAACGACGACGACGAGGTGGTGAAGGCCTCGGCCCCGGCGCTCGCCTTCGGGATCGTGCGCGACCATCGGCTGATGTCCGCCGAGCTCTCCGACCTGGTTCAGCAGGTGCGCCGCGACGGCCAGATCCGCGAGACAGAGCTGACCATGCCGCGGCCCAGCGGTCCGCCGCGGATGGTGACGGCACGGGTGGCGCCGTTGAGCTCACGCCTGGTCCTGGCGCTGGTCGAGGACCGCACCCGCGAGCGTCGGGTCGAGGCGGTCCGGCGGGACTTCGTCGCGAACGTCTCCCATGAGCTGAAGACTCCGGTCGGGGCGATCAAGCTCCTCGCCGAGGCCGTCGCCGACGCCTCCGGGGATCCCGAGGCCGTCGAGCGGTTCGCCCACCGGATGCTCACCGAGAGCGACCGCCTCTCGCGGCTCGTGCAGCAGATCATCGAGCTCTCACGCCTCCAGGGCGACGAGCCGCTGGAGGCTCCCGCGGTGGTCGACATCGACGACGTGATCAAGCGGTCGGTGGACATCACCGTGATGGACGCCGCCAACAAGAACATCTCGGTCGTCACCGGGGGGACGCCGGGGCTCACCGTGTTCGGCAACGAGGAGCAGGTCTCGGCGGCGATCACCAACCTGGTCGCCAACGCCGTCGCCTATTCGGGCGACGACTCGACGGTGCTGGTCTCGACCAAGCCGAACGACGACATGGTCGACATCTCGGTGGTCGACCAGGGGATCGGCATCCCTCACGACGAGCTGGACCGGATCTTCGAGCGGTTCTACCGCATCGACCCGGCCCGGCACAGATCCACGGGTGGTACCGGACTCGGGCTCTCGATCGTCAAGCACGTCGCCGCCACTCACGGCGGCGACGTACGTGTGTGGTCCCTGGAGGGACAGGGCTCGACCTTCACTCTCTCCCTCCCCCGAACCAAGCAGGAGGAGTTCACCTCATGACCCGAGTCCTGGTCGTCGAGGACGAGGAGAGCTACGCCGACGCGTTGTCGTACATGCTCCGCAAGGAGGGGTACGACGTATCGCTGGCCGCCACCGGTCCCGACGCGCTCACCGAGTTCGACCGCAACGGAGCGGACATCGTGCTGCTCGACCTGATGCTGCCCGGCCTGCCGGGCACCGAGGTCTGCCGCCAGATCCGGGCCGTCTCCAACGTCCCGGTGATCATGGTCAGCGCCAAGGACGACGAGGTCGACAAGATCGTCGGCCTCGAGCTCGGCGCGGACGACTACGTCACCAAGCCCTACTCGCCCCGGGAGCTGGTCGCGCGCATCCGTGCGGTGCTCCGGCGCGGAGTCGAGCCGGACCTCGCCCCGAGCACCCTGGAAGCGGGTTCGGTGCGGATGGACGTCGAGCGCCATGTCGTCACCGTCGACGGGGAGCCGCAACGGCTGCCGCTGAAGGAGTTCGAGCTCCTCGAGCTCTTCTTGCGCAACCCGGGCCGGGTGCTGACGCGTGGACAGCTCATCGATCGGGTCTGGGGCTCGGACTACGTCGGCGACACGAAGACGCTCGACGTCCACGTGAAGCGGCTGCGCGCCAAGCTCGAGCGCGACCCGTCCCACCCGACGATGCTGATCACCGTGCGGGGACTGGGCTACAAGCTCGACCTGTAGCCGTCGCCAGAACCCTGCCGAAAGTCCCTGTTGCCCGCTGCTTGGACCCGGCTAGCGTTCCGAGTTCTCACAGGGGGGAGCACCATGCGTCGTTGGGGAGAGCACGTACTGCGGCATCGCCGGCTGGTGATGCTGGCCTGGTTGATCGTGGCGGTGGCGGGGATCGCGGTGACCGGGAAGGTGAACGACCGGCTCACGGTCGACTTCTCCCTGCCCGGCCAGCCCGGCGACAAGGCCGCGAACCAGATCATCGAGGCGTTCCACAACGGAGGGAACACGTCCCCGCTGATCGCCACGGTGACCCTGCCGAACGGCGAGGCGATCACCGGGCACGAGGGCGAGGTGGCGAAGGCGTTCGCGTCGCTGGCCGGTGCCGACGTCCCGCTCCGGGTCGTGGACGAGGCGAGCACCGGCGACCAGGCGTTCCGCACGTCGGACGACCGGACGGCGTACGCGATGGTGTTCTACCCGTTCCCGCAGAGCTTCGACGAGGAGGTGCCGACGAAGCTCGTGCTGACGACCGTGCGGTCCGCCGCACCCCCCGGTGCCACGGTCGGGGTCACCGGCATGGACGCGCTGGCCGTCGGCGACGACTCCGGAGGCAACGGCGTCCTCACCGAGACGCTGCTGGGAGCCGTCGGTGCGCTGGTCGTGCTGCTGTTCGTCTTCGCCTCCCTGCTGGCGTTCATGCCGCTGCTGATCGCCGCGGTGTCGATCCTGACGACGTTCCTCCTGCTCCTGCCGCTGACCTACCTGACCGACGTGTCGTTCATCGTCCAGTTCCTGGTCGCGCTGGTCGGGCTCGGGGTCGCCATCGACTACTCGTTGCTCTTCGTCACCCGATGGCGCGAGGAACGCGACCACGGCAAGGAGAACCACGAAGCCGTGCTGGCGGCCATGGAGACGGCCGGCCACGCCGTCCTCTTCAGCGGTCTCACCGTGGCGATCGGGCTGCTCGCGCTGGTCGTGCTGCCGGTGCCCTTCATGCGCAGCATCGGGATGGGTGGCGCCCTCATCCCGGTCGCCAGCGTGCTGGTCACCCTGACCCTGACCCCGGCGATCCTCGGCGGCATCGGGCCGCGCGTGGACTGGCCGAAGATCCGGCACGAGAACAGGGCGAGCCGCGGCTGGACGGCCTGGGCGCGGATGATCGTGCGCCGGCGGTGGGCCGCCCTGCTCTGCGCGCTGGCCGTGCTGGGCGTGCTGTTCGCGGCGTTCCTCGGCATCAAGATCGGGGCGGCCGACTCGTCGTCGCTCGCCCACAGCGGGGCGGCGTACGACACCTTCCAGACCTTGCAGAAGGGCGGCGTCACGAGCGGGGTCCTCACCCCGATCGAGGTGCTCACCGAGACGGACAAGGCGCAGTCGGTCGCCGACACGTTGGGCCACGTCGACGGGGTGACCAGGGCGGTCGTCCCGACCGACCCCGGCGCCTCGGTCGACGGGCGGACGGTGGTCCTGGTCTTCCCCGACCAGGAGACGGTCAACTCCCAGAGTGTGCAGGTGGTTCGCGACGTCACCGCGCTCGCCGACGACACGGACGGAGTCATCGGCGTGACCGGCCTGGGCAACGCGCAGGTCGACTTCCTGCACGCGGTCTACGGCAACTTCCCGCTGATGCTGCTGATCATCGCCGGGCTGACCTACATCCTGCTGGTGCGAGCCTTCCGATCACTGCTGCTGCCGCTCAAGGCCGTGATCCTCAACCTGATCTCGTTGACCGCCGTCTACGGCCTGATGGTGCTGTTCTGGCAGGAGGGCTACGGCTCGGACGCGATCTTCGGCATCGCCGAGACCGGGGCGGTCACCTTCTGGATCCCGTTGATGGTCTTCGCGTTCCTGTTCGGACTGTCGATGGACTACGAGGTGTTCATCCTGGCCAGGATCCGCGAGGAGTACGACGCGGGCGCGTCGACCGACGACGCCGTGGTCCAGGGCATCGGGCGCACGGGCCGACTGGTCACCAGCGCGGCGTTGATCCTGTTCCTCGCCTTCGCGGCCCTGGCCTCCGGCCCGGGGACCGACCTGAAGGTGCTGGCCACCGGGCTCGGCTTCGGCATCCTGCTCGACGCCACCATCGTCCGATCGGTGCTGGTGCCGTCGCTGGTGTCGTTGTTCGGCCGGTGGAACTGGATGCTGCCGGACTCCGTCGCGCGGATCATGCGGGTCGAGCCCTCACACCCACACCCCGAACGGGAGCCGGCCCCGGTCGGCGACTGACGGCGAGCGCCACGGTGCGGATCCTCTTCAGCTCCTGGCCCGGGTACGGGCACCTGTTTCCGATGGTGCCGCTCGTCCGTGCGGCCGAGCGCGCCGGCCACGAGGTGCTGGTCTCCTCGGGCAGCGACCTCGCGGCGGCGACCGAGCGTCTCGGTGTCCCGTTCCGGTCCAGCGGCCTCACCGCCGCGGAGGGGTACGCCGGCGTCCCCGACATCGGCCACTCCATCGACGCCCTGCCCGACGAGGTGAAGACCGCCTTCGCCGCCCGGCACCTGTTCGGGCCCGGTGCCCTGGCCCGGGCCCGAGACCTCGGAGAGGTCCTCGACGAGTGGCGGCCGGACCTCGTCGTGCACGACACCTTCGAGCTGGGAGCTCCCTCCGCGGCCGGGGAGCGCGGCGTCCGGCACGCGACCCATGGGTACGGGCCGCTCCTGGCGGAGAACCAGGCGATGGTGCGGGCGGTGGCGGAGGTCGTGGCCGACGCGGGACGCGAGGATCCCAGTGGCGTGTTGGACGCGCCGTACCTCGACATCACCCCACCGGGCCTCCGCCGGGACGAGCACGTGGCATGGGCCGATCCACGGCCCCTCCGACCCTCCGCCGGCGAGGCCGACCCGGATCCAGAGCTGGAGGCGGCCCTCGACGCACTGCCCTGCGCCCGGACCGTCTACCTCACGCTCGGCACCGTGATGAACCGGGCCCCGCACGTGTTCGGGGCGGTGCTCGCAGCCTCCGCGACGCTCGGCGTGAACGTCGTGCTGACGACGGGCCCCGACACGGACCCGTCGTCGGTCGCCGGCGACGCCGACTGGGTGCTGGCACGCCCGTACCTCCCCCAGGCCGTGGTCCTTCCCCGCTGCGACGCGGTCATCTCACACGCCGGGGCCGGCACCATGCTGGGGGCCCTGTGCCACGGGGTGCCCCAGCTGTGTCTCCCGCTCGGCACCGACCAGCCGCTCAACGCGGCCGCGCTGGCCCCGACCGGGGCCGGGCTGGTGCTCGTCCCCGAGCAGATCTCGGAGGCGGCCGTGGCCGACGCCGTCCGCCTCCTGCTCGAGGATCCGTCGTACGCCGCATCCGCCCACCGGCTCCGGGACGAGATCGACGCCATGCCGGCTGCCGACGAGGTGCTCGCCCAGCTGGTGTGAGGGCGCCGAGCTCGGCCGTCGCCCCCGCTCCCCTCCGCGGGCGTCGTTCCCGACAGGTCCCGACCCTAGAACACCCGTGGCAGCCGGCCTCGGTCGACGACGATCACGTGCAGGCGTCGAGGGCCGTGGACCCCTTCGATCCGGTCGAGCTCGATGTCGCTCGTCGCGCTGGGCCCGCTGATCCACGTCAGGGGGCGAGACGCGTCGAGGACGTCGAACGCGTCGGGGACGTCGGCGACGACCTGGCTCGCGTCGAGGACGCAGACATGGTGGTCGGGCACCAGCGTGGTCGCACGTCGAGCCTGGCCCCGGCCGTGGTCGAGCACGATCGTGCCGGTCTCTGCGATCCCCAGACGAGCGTGGGTGACGACGACCTCGAAGCCGTCGAGATCGGCGGCCGAGAGTCCCGTGTCGGCGACCGAGCCCGGGACGTCCAGGTCGAGATCCGGCGGTACGACGACGCGCGCTCCGTCGGGCAGCGCCGCCCGCAGTCGCGCCGCGAGGTCGGCGGCGGAGCAGCGCTCCACCTCTGCGCGGTAGTCGGCGACCCGATCGCAGAAGAGCGCGACGATGTCCACGGACGCGTCGGGGGTACGCCGCGGCACGGCCGGGACGGGGATGTCGGGGGCGTCGGCCAGCGCGGATCTCACCCGGCCGAGGATCTCGTCGCGGGCACTCATCGGTGGGTCCGACTCCACCAGGCACGGAACGACTCCCGGGGAGGGGTCGGCAGGTCGCGAGCGGTCGTCCACCGTCGCCCCGGCCCCGGGAGCCTCGCGAGGCGCGCCCACCAGCGGCGGATCCGGCCGGACACGCGCTCGGCCCGCGCCAGACGACGCGCGTCGCCGAAGATCCATCCGGCCGCGCGCATCGCGACCGCCTCCGCGTGGGGCGCTCTGCGGTCACGATGGGCGTCGACGACCTGGGCCCGGAGGTCGACCAGCACCGACGGGATGTCGATCTTGACCGGGCACACCTCGTAGCAGGCACCGCACAGGGTCGAGGCGTAGGGCAAGGAGTCGGTCTGCGTGTCCCCGCCGACCCCGTGCAGCAGCGGGTTGAGGATCGCGCCGATCGGTCCGGGGTAGACGGAGCCGTACGCGTGACCGCCGACACGTTCGTAGACCGGGCAGACGTTGAGGCAGGCCGAGCAGCGGATGCAGCGCAGCGCCTGGCGTCCCACCCGGTCGGCGAGCGCGCGGGTGCGGCCGTTGTCGAGCAGGACGACGTGCACCTCCTGCGGGCCGTCACCGGGTGTGACGCCGTGCCACATCGACGTGTAGGGGTTCATCCGCTCGCCGGTCGAGGAGCGCGGGAGCAGCCGCAGGAGCACGTCGAGGTCGGTCCAGCTCGGGACCACCTTCTCGATGCCCACCACCGACACCAGCACCTCGGGCAGGGTCAGGCACATCCGGCCGTTGCCCTCCGACTCGACGACCACCAGGGTCCCGGTCTCGGCGACCGCGAAGTTGGCGCCGGAGACGCCGACCCTGGCTCGCAGGAACTTCTCGCGCAGGTGCAGCCGCGCGGCGTTCGCGAGCTCGCCCGGGTCGTCGGTCAGGTTCTCGGGAGCGGGGCGACCGGATGCCGCCATCCGCGTCCGGAAGATCTCGCGGATCTCGGCACGGTTGCGGTGGATCGCCGGCACCAGGATGTGCGAGGGCAGGTCGTCGCCGAGCTGGACGATCAGCTCCGCCAGGTCGGTCTCCCACGCGCTGATGCCCTCGGCGGCCAGCGCCTCGTTGAGCCCGATCTCCTGGGTGACCATCGACTTCACCTTGACGACCTCGTCGGCGCCGTGGGCCAGGGTGACGTCCGCGACGATCCGGCACGCCTCGGCGGCATCCCGGGCCCAGTGCACGACCGCACCGCGGGCGGTCAGTGACTCCTCGAGCCGCGCCAGGTGGACGTCGAGCCGCAGCAGCGCGGCGTCCTTGATGTCGGCTCCCGCCTGCCGGAGCTCCTCCCACTCCGGCATCTCGCCGACCACGCGCGCCCGCTTGTCGCGGATCGTGTGCGTCGCGCGGCCCAGGTTGTGTCGCAGCTGGGTGTCGGCGAGAGCCTCACGAGCCGCGACGGGGAAGGCCGGCATCCCGACGAACGCGGCGTTCATCACGCGCCCTCGGTCGACGCCAGGATCTCGGCCAGGTGCATCACGCGGACCCCGGAACGCTGTCGCGACAGCACGCCGCCGATGTGCAGCAGGCACGAGTTGTCGCCCGCCACGAGCACCTCGGCGTCGGTCTCGCGCACGTGGCGGGCCTTGTCGGCGCCCATGGCGACCGAGACGTCGGCGTTCTTCATCGCGAACGTGCCGCCGAAGCCGCAGCACTCCTCGGCTCCCGGCAGGTCGACGAGGGTGAGCCCACGGACGGCTTCGAGCAACCGACGCGGCCGGTCGCCCACCCCGAGCAGCCGCAGCGAGTGGCAGGTCGGGTGGTAGGTCACGCGGCGCGGGAAGGACGCGCCGACATCGGTCACGCCGAGCACGTCGACGAGGAACACGCTCAGCTCGTGGACCTTGGGCCCGAGCTCGGTGACCGCACCGACCAGGCCGGGGTCGTCCGCACGCTCGGCCACCATGCGGTGCTGGTGCCGGGCCGACGCCGCGCACGAGCCGGACGGCGTCACCACCGCGTCGTACCCCTCGAAGGCCGAGACGAAGGTGCGTACGGCGGGCAAGGCTTCGTCGAGGTAGCCGGTGTTGACCATCGGCTGCCCGCAGCACGTCTGCACCTGCGGGAAGTCGACCTCGACGCCCAGCCGGGTCAGCAGCTCGACGACCGCACGGCCGGTGTCGGGGAACATGACGTCGTTCACACACGTGACCATCAGTGCGACGCGCATGCCGTCCATCATGCCGCCGGTGCGGCCACCCGACGCCAGGTCCGATACCCGCGCGTGGCTGTCGGTGGCGATGCCTAGGCTGGCCGGGTGCCGCTGTCTGATCGTCCGTGGCTGCCCGTCGCAGCCGTCGCCACCACCCTGCTGCTCTGGGCCTCCGCCTTCGTCGCCATCCGTCATCTCGGCCACGACTTCTCGGCCGGGGCGCTTTCGCTGGGCCGACTCGTGATCGGCTCGATCGCGCTCGGCGCGGTGGCCGTCTCACGAGGGCTGCCGAAGCCGAGCGGACGCGACTGGCTGGGGCTGGTCGCGATCGGCGTGCTGTGGTTCGGGGTCTACAACCTCGCCCTCAACCAGGGCGAGCACCACGTCGACGCCGGCACGTCCGCGATGCTGATCCAGATCTCGCCGGTGCTGATCGCGCTGCTCGCGACGCTGTTCCTCGGAGAGCGGTTCACCACCTGGCTCGGCCTCGGGCTCGTCCTGGCCTTCGCCGGCGTGGTGCTGATCGGCGTCTCCCAGCCCGGTGGTCACAACGACGTCGCCGGGGTGCTGCTCTGCCTGCTCGCGGCGCTGGTGTACTCGATCGCGCTGGTCGTGCAGAAGCCGCTGGTGTCACGCCTCTCGGCGCTCCACGTCACGTGGCTCGCGTGCACGGTCGGGGCCGTCGTCTGCCTGCCGTTCGCCGGTCAGCTGGTCGACAATACCCGCGACGCCTCCGCGTCGGACATCTGGTGGGTGGTCTACCTCGGGCTTTTCCCGACGGCGATCGCCTTCACGACGTACGCCTTCGCGCTGCGGCACATGACCGCGAGCAGTCTCGGCATCACGACATACCTCGTGCCACCGCTCACGATCGTCATGGGCTGGTTGTTCCTCGGCGAGACCCCGCCCGGCATGGCCTACGTCGGGGGCGCGCTCGCCCTGGTCGGCGTCGCCGTCGCGCGCCGCAAGCCTCGAGCACGGAAGGTCGTGCCCCAGCCCGCCTGACCCGCGACCGGCGCGCCTCCTGTCATGCTGCGTCCGTGAACGTCGCCGCGGGTGTGCTGGTCGGCGTGGTGGCGGCGCTGCACCTGTCCTTCCTGGTCCTCGAGATGTTCCTCTGGACCACGCCCATCGGGCGCCGCGTCTTCGGCCTCGACGCGGACTTCGCCGAGCGCTCGAAGGCGCTCGCGGCCAACCAGGGCCTCTACAACGGCTTCCTCGCCGCGGGCCTCGTCTGGGGACTCGTGTCGGGACGCACCGATGTCCGCGTGTTCTTCCTGGCCTGCGTGATCGTCGCCGGCGTGTACGGCGCGGCCACCGTCAACCGGCGGATCCTGATCGTCCAGGCGGTGCCGGCCGCGGTCGCCCTGGTCGCCGTCACGCTCAGCTGATCGGGGCCGGCTTCCGGGCCGGGTCACGGGCTCGCCGCCGGCCCGATGCCGAACCACGGCAGGCACGGCTCCACCCCCGACACCTCGGCGCTGCGACCACCGTCGCGCCAGGCCTCGCGAGTCAGCCGCAGGTGCTGGAGCTCGAACGGGCCACTCGGCGTGTTGGTGCGGCTCAGCCCGTTGTCGCGGTACCCCATGCGGTGGGAGACGGCCAGCGACGCCGCATTGTCGGTGCGGGCGGACGACACCGCGATCTCGGCGCCGAGGTGCTCGAAGGCGAGCGTCAGCACACCCGCGCGCATCAGGTTCGCCAGGCCACGGCCGCGGACGTCGGTCGCGAGCCAGGAGAACGAGTCCACGGTCCGCAGCAGCGGGAACTGCTCCCCCTCGAGCGCCTGGACGCCGACCACGCGACCCTCGACCTCCACGGCCAGATCGAGGCACCACGCGTCGGGCGACCACGTGCCCCGGTGCTTCCAGATCTCGGCGACCAGCTGACGACGGCGGTCCGCCTCGGGAGGCAGCCGGGCGAACGTCTCGTTGGCCGGGTTCATCTCGAGGTCGTCGGGCAGCGCGTCCAGGAGCGCCGGGAGATCGGCGTCGCTGAGGCCACGCATGGTCACCTCGCCGCTGGTGATCCGGAGGTCGAAGAAGGGCCAGACCATGCGGCCAGGCTAGGGCTGGTCGGGCTCGGGGGACGCGCCGGTCTCCAGCCACCCCCGGAAGGCCTCGAGGTTGCGCGTCGACTCGCCGCGGAGGTTCCGCCACTCCCACTCCTTGCGGATCGAGGAGGCGAAGCCGAGCTCGAGGATCGTGTTGAAGCTGCCGTCGGCATGGGTCAGCAGCGAGCCGAGCAGCCGGTCGATCTCGTCGGGCGTGACCAGCACCAGCGGCAGCCGGGCGTCGAGGTAGATGTCACCCAGGTGGTCCACGGCGTACGACACGGCGTACGTCTTGAGGTTGCGCTCCAGCAGCCAGCGGTAGACGCGCTCGTGGTTCTCGTCCGGGTTGCGGCAGACGAACGCGTGGACCGCGAGGGTGTGCGGACCGATGTCCACGCGGACCGGCGTCTGGAGCTTGTGCTCGCCCGGGAGCCCGAAGCTGAACGAGCCGTCCCGCTCCTCGAACTCCAGGTCGTTCGCGGTCAGGTAGTCACGCAGCACCTGGGCCGGGTCGTCCATGGGTACGACCCTGCCACGTGTGTCTAGACGAGCTCACGCAAGGAGGCGCGCGCCCGCTCGTAGACGTCGAGCGTCCGCTCGGCGGTGTCCTCCCACGAGAACGCGCCGGCCCGGACCCGGGCGCCGGTCGCGAGCCGGGCACGCAGTCCGTCGTCGAGCAGGACCCGGCCGATCGCGTGGGCCCAGTCGTCCGGCTCGTGGGTGTCGAGCAGCAGACCGCTCACGCCGTCGGCGACGACGGTGGTGAGTCCACCGACCGCGGCCGCCACGACCGGCGTACCGGCGGCCTGTGCCTCGGCGGCGACCAGGCCGAACGACTCGTTGTAGGACGGGACGGCGACCAGCGAGGCGGCCGCGTCCCAGAGCGCCAGCTCGGCCGGTGGGACCGGCGGCACGAACCGGACGACGTCGCCGAGCTCCAGCTCGGCGGCCAGCTCGGCGAGCGCCTCCGGGTGCTCGACGCCCGTGCCCGACGGCCCCCCGACCACCGGTACGACGAGCCGCGTGCGCAGGTCCGGCTGGTGCTCGAGCAGTCGGGCGACGGCTCGCAGCAGCACGTCGGGCCCCTTGAGCGGCTGCAGCCGGCCGGCGAACAGCACCACATGGGCGTCGGGCGGCAGCCCGAGGTGCTCGCGCGCGGCATGGGTGTCGCGGGGCCGGAACACCTGGAGGTCGACGCCGGGGTGGACGACCTCGACCCGGCCCGGGTCGGCGTCGTAGAGGTTGATCAGCTGCTTGGCCTCGAGATCGGTGCTGGCGATCAGCATGTCCGCCGCCTCGACGACCTGCTCCTCGCCGATGATCCGGGCGACCGGCTCTGGCTCGTCACCGGTGGCGATGGCCTCGTTCTTGACCTTGGCCATCGTGTGCATGGTGTGCACGAGCGGCACGCCCCAGCGGTCCCTGGCGAGCGCGCCGACCTGGCCGGAGAGCCAGTAGTGCGAGTGCACCACGTCGTAGTGGCCGAGCGGCAGGCCGGCCTCGGTGCGGAGCACCTCCCGGGCGAACGTGCACAGCTGACCCGGGAGCTCGCCCTTGTTCAGGCCCTCGAACGGGCCCGCGTGGATGTTGTGGACGGCGATGCCGCCACCGGCCTCGGCGACCGGTTCGAGCCGCGAGGACGTGGCGCGGGTGAAGATGTCGACCTCGATGCCCGCTGCGGCGAGGCGCCGGGACAGCTCGAGGACGTAGACGTTCAGGCCCCCGGCGTCACCGGTGCCGGGCTGGTCGAGCGGCGACGTGTGCACGCTGATCATCGCCACGCGGCGGACCGCGTCGGCCTCGGTGACCTCCACGACGTACTCCTCCCGGGCCCGCAACAGGGCCCGAACCCCTCCAACCGCGGGAATCGGTCCCTGATTCCCGCGATCGGAGACCGAGCCTGCTTTGGCTCCGATCGAGACGAACACGGCCCGTCCGAGCTCGCGGAGCCGCACCCGGCCGCAGTCGGAGGACGAGGCGCAGTCAGAGGGTGGCGCGGGGTACGCCGCTGCCGTGGCGACCCAGCCGGACGCCGGAGACCAGCCCGACGATCGCGCCGAACACGGCATCGACCCGCTCCGGGTCGGACAGGGATCCGTGGACGAGGGCGAACACCCCCCACACCAAGGTCGGCAGGGCGAGCGCCACGAAGACGCGGAGCGCGAGCACCTCGCTCCGCACGAGCAGCAGCCCGAGGCCGAACAGGGCCACGGTGAGGAGGACCGCCCCGGCCCAGAGCACGGTCGTCTCGAGGGTTCCGCCGTCGGGGAGGACGTACGCGAGCACCCATGCGACACCCCCGGTCAGACCCGCGATCGGAGCGGCTCTGCGGAGGTCGAGAGCGGTCCCGGAGGCTTCGACATGGCGTCCCATGGGCCCCACAGTGTGCCACCCGGATGGGGCGGCGGTCACCGGCGCCAGGCAGAATCGGCGGAGTGACCAGCCACGGAAGCCGTCGTACCGCGGTCGTCACCGGCGCCAGCAGTGGCATCGGCGCGGCGACCGCTCGGGCACTCGCGCAGGAGGGGTACGCCGTGTGGTGCGCGGCCCGGCGCAGCGACCGGATCGAGGCGCTCGCCGCCGAGATCGACGGCACCGCGGTCACCTGCGACGTCACCTCGCCGGAGTCGGTGGCCGAGCTGTCCGCGGCCGTCGGCGAGAGCCTGAACGTGCTGGTCAACAACGCCGGTGGCGCCTTCGGTCTCGAGCCGGTGGCCGAGGCCGACGCCGAGTCCTGGCGCAGGATGTTCGACGTGAACGTGCTCGGTCTGCTGCACGTGACCCAGGCCCTGCTGCCGGCCCTGAGGGCCAGCGGAGACGGACTGATCGTGAACGTCGGCTCCACGGCGGGCCGGATCGCCTACGAGGGAGGCGCCGGCTACACCGCCGCGAAGCACGGCACCCAGGTGGTCACCGAGACCTTGCGACTCGAGCTGGTCGGTGAGCCGATCCGGATCAGCGAGATCGCGCCGGGGATGGTGCGCACCGACGAGTTCGCGATGGTCCGGTTCGAGGGCGACCGGGCGCGGGCCGACGCGGTGTACGCCGGGGTCGCCGAGCCGCTGGTGGCCGAGGACGTCGCCGACGCGATCGCCTGGATCGCCACCCGTCCCTCGCACGTGAACATCGACGAGCTGGTGATCAAGCCGCGCGCACAGGCCGCCCAGCACAAGATCCACCGGGAGTGAGCCCCGCGCCGTACGCCGTCTGACCCGTGGGACCCGGGTGTCGTCCGGCGCTCGGGCCAGCAAGACTGCCACGCATGCAGACGATCGGCCTGGTCGGCGGGATGAGCTGGGAGAGCACCGCGGTCTACTACCGCGACCTCAACGTCGGGGTGCACGACCGGCTCGGCGGGCTCTCGTCCCCGAAGCTGGTGCTCAGCACCGTGGACTTCGCCGAGCTGACCGCCCTGGAGGATGCCGACCGCTGGCCGCAGATCGGTGACCTGCTCGCCGACGCGGCGCGCGGTGTCGAGCGGGGCGGTGCGGACTTCCTGCTCCTGTGCACGACGACGTTCCACAAGGTGGCCGACCAGGTCGAGGCCGCCGTCGACATCCCGCTGCTGCACCTCGGCGACGTGGTGGCCGAGGAGGTGCGGTCGCAGGGCGTGACCAGGGTGGGGTTCATCGGAACCACGGTCGCGATGTCGGACGGCTTCTTCGCCGACCGGCTCGGCCGGCACGGCCTCGCGACCGTGATGCCCGACCCGCGTCATCACGAGCTGCTCAACGGTGCGATCTACGACGAGCTGGTGCACGGCCGGGTCATCGATGCGACGCGGCGACGCGTGCTCGGCGTGCTCGAGGAGCTGTGGGACGCCGGTGTCGGCGGCGTGCTGCTGGGGTGCACGGAGCTTGAGCTGCTGATCAAGCAGGCAGACGCCGACCTCCCGGTCTACCCGTGCACGACGCTGCACGTGAACGCCGCCCTCGATCGGGCGCTGGACGGCTGACCCTCGCCGGATCGGCTCCACCCGCGCACGGCCGCGTCGCTTGCTTGCCGTCATCCCCGCTGTCACGTTGGACGTCACGGACCGGCGGGAGGGACTGACATGCGGGGTACCCGGTCGAGCGTGGTCGCCACGGTGAGCGCGGCTGCGCTCCTGGTGGTGGGCTTCGACTACACGACGTACGCGGTCACCGGCGACAGCTTGTTGCTGGGGCGTGCCAACCAGGCCGACGGTGTGACGACCCTGACGCGCCACGGGAGCGGAGTCGCGTTGTCGCTGGAGTCGTCGGGTCACCGAGCCCCGTCCTTGCGGGTCAGCTCCTCGGCCCGGGTGCCGCGGTTGAACGCCGACCTGCTCGACGGACGGCACGCGGCGCAGCTGTCGACCCGGGCGGTCAGCTACCGGGCGGGAGCGCGCGGGAACGTCGTGAACGGCGCCGGGTTCTGGCGCGTGCGCGTGGCGCCCGGCGCCTACCAGGTGAGCTTCAAGGCGTTCGTGATCCCGGACAGCGCCCCTGTGGGGTCCACGGTCGACGTGATCTGTGGAGTGGCCGACCTGGCCACGCTGGGGCCGAACACGAGGGTGTACACCGCCGACTCCGCGACGTACAGCAACGCGTTCCCGACCCTGATGTCGGGAGCCGACACGGTCCGCATCCGGAAGGACGCCGACCCCGGCATCGTGTGCACGACCGCGACGAACAGTGACTTCACCTTGTTCAAGCCGATCACGGCATCGTTCACCCGCGTCGACCGCCGCACGGTCAGGACGGCGGCGCCGGTGGCCGTGCAGAAGGTCGGACCGGGCGGCCTCTTCGCCGAGCTCCACCGCTGAGGCAGGTGACGACGCGCCGAGGGTGCCGCCGCCACGCCCTCAGCAGGTGTCCTTGACGGCGGTCTCGAGGGCCGTCAGCGACGCACCGAGTGCCTTCACGGCCGTGCCCAGCGCCGCCAGGGTCGACACCGAAGGCGAGGCGGTCGCGGCCTGGAGGGTCGAGCGCACGTTCGAGGTGGCCCGGTCCACGTCGGCGATCTCGGTGGCGTACTGGGTCTTGGCGGCGCTCATGACGGTGCTCAGGTCGGACTGCACCCGGGCGACGTCCCCCGGCAGGGCCGCGAGTGAGCTCTTGTCGAGGCTCACGCTCGTCACGTCCGCGACCGAGCTCTTGAGCGCGTCGACGTCCGAGCAGATCGCCGGCTTGTCCTTGCTGCAGCCGGTGACGACGAACGAGACCGCGAGGACGCCCCCGGCGGCCAGACACTGGACGGAACGTCGACTCATCATGGTCGCCACCCTCGTGCACCGAGCGCCGGTGGTCATCGCCCGTGGCGGGTGAGCGGAGCGGGATGGAGCCCGCCAGACCCTCGTTGTGGACACTCGACGCCCTGCTACGCCGAGCGCGCACCGCGGCTGACGCAGCGGAAGCCGAGGTGGGACGTCGACGTGTCGATGGGCTGCGCCATCCGGGCCGCGGGCCGATACCGCCGGCAGTAGTTGGGGGCGCAGAGGTGAGAACCGCCCTTCATCACCTTGCGCGGGATCTCGGTGCCCGGGACGGCCGGGTCGTGGCTGCCTTCACGGGTGCCGCCACGAGGGTCCTCGACGCTGCAGCACGCATGTGCCGCTGGTTCGTGCGCCCCGTACCAGTCGCTGGTCCACTCCCAGACGTTGCCCGTCATCTCGAGCAGGCCGTAGCCGTTGGGCGGGTACGAGCCGACCGGCGCGGTGCCCCGATAGCCGTCCTCACAGGTGTTGTGGAGGGGGAACTCGCCCTGCCAGGTGTTCGCCATCCATCGGCCTCCGGGCGTGAGCTCGTCGCCCCAGGCGTACGTCGCGCCGTCGAGGCCGCCGCGGGCGGCGTACTCCCACTCGGCCTCGGTCGGCAGCTCCTTGCCGGCCCACTCGGCGTACGCCGCCACGTCCTCCCACGCGACATGGACGACGGGATGGTCCGGCAGGCGCTTCACCGAGCTCCCGGGTCCCTGCGGTTGGCGCCAGCTGGCCCCCGGCACGTAGGTCCACCAGTTGTACGGGTTGTCCAGCGACACCGGCCGTGTCGGCTGCCGGAACACGGCGGACGCGGCGACCAGCAGCTCCGGGACGGCCCCGGGGTAGTCGGCCGGATCGGGTGCGCGCTCGGCGGACGTGACGTAGCGGGTCTGCTTCACGAAGCGGGAGAACTCCGCGTTGGTGACGGTGTGCGCGTCCATCCAGAAGCCGTCCACGCCGACCTGGTGCGTGGGCGACTCCTCCGGGTAGTGGTCGTCGGAGCCCATCCGGAACGTTCCGCCGGGGATCCAGATCATGCCCGGACCGGGCGCCTCGCTCTCGGGTACCCCGGGTGAGGGCTCGCGGTCGTCCCGACGTGGCCGCGTGTCGAGCACGGCCGGTTCGTCGTTGGACATCCACGGCACCCTTCGCTCGAAGTCTCCGCCGCCGGGTCCGCCACGCCGAGCACGTGGTCGACGCGCAGGGCCTCGCCGGTGAAGGGTCCGATGGTCGCCCAGCGCGAACGGACAGGCCTCATCCCCTTCGGGTGAACCCCGGTGGGCGCCCTGCCGACGCGGACCTCCACCGGGCCGCCACTACACTCGCTTCGGCCCCCGGGCCGCCTCATCCGTCGACGAGAGGGACCTCACCACCGCATGTCAGCCAGCCAGGAGCGCGATCCGACACCAGGGTGGATCCGCAGGCTGGCCAAGCTGGTGTGGGTCCACAGGACCAACGTCCTGATCTCCTTCGCCGCGGCCGTCCTCGGCAGCATGGGCCAGGCGGTCGTCCCGCTCGTCGCCCGCAAGATCGTGGACGACGTCATCGGTCACGACGGCGCCCGCCTGTGGCCGTGGCTGCTCCTCCTCGTCGTGATCGCCGGAGCGGTGTTCGCCTTCGCCTACCTGCGCCGCTACCGAGGCGGCCTGGTCGGCATCGCCGTGCAGTACGACCTCCGCAACCGGATGCACGACCACCTGCTCACCCTCGACGAGCGGAGCCTCTCGCACCTCAGCACCGGCCAGATCGTCGCCCGCGCCAACAGCGACACCGCCCTGGTCCAGGGTCTCCTCAACTTCCTGCCGCTGATCACCGGCAACCTGCTGATGATGATCGTCTCGCTGGTGATCATGTTCGCGCTGTCGCCGCCGCTGGCCCTGGTCGGGCTCGTGATCGCGCCGGCGCTGTTCGTCGTCTCGCTCCGGATGCGGCTCAAGGTCTTCCCCGCCACCTGGGACGGCCAGCAGCGCGAGGGCGAGGTCGCCGAGGTCGTCGACGAGGACGTGAACGGCGTCCGCGTGGTCAAGGCGTTCGGCCAGGAGGAGCGCGAGCTGGAGCGGATGGTCGGCATCGTCGCGACCTTGTACGGCGTGCGCATGCGCGCCACCCGCCTCCAGGCCCGGTACCAGCCCCTCCTCGAGTCGATCCCCGTCTTCGCCCAGGTCGCGGTGCTCGCGCTCGGCGGCTGGATGGCGCTCCACGACCAGATCTCGATCGGCACCTTCCTCGCCTTCTCGACGTACGTCGGGCAGTTCGTCGCGCCGGCCCGGCAGCTGGCCGGCGTCCTCACCGTCGGCCAGCAGGCCCGGGCCGGCGTCGAGCGGATCTTCCAGCTGCTCGACCTCGAGTCGCAGATCGCCGACGAGCCCGACGCCGTCGACCTCCCAGAGGTGCGCGGGGAGATCGAGCTGCGCGGAGTGCGGTTCGCCTACGCGGAGCAACCGATCCTCGACGGGCTCGACCTCCACCTCCGTCCCGGTGAGCGCGTGGCTCTGGTCGGCGCCAGCGGTAGCGGCAAGTCGACGGTCACCCGCCTCGTCCACCGGCTGCTCGACCCGGACGAGGGTCAGGTGCTCGTCGACGGCCACGACGTCCGCCACGTCACTCTGCAGTCGCTGCGCAGGCAGGTGGGTGCGGCGTTCGAGGAGAGCTTCCTGTTCTCGGACACGATCGCCGCGAACATCGCCTACGGGCACCCGGACGCGTCGCGCGAGGAGATCGAGGAGGCGGCTCGCGTCGCCGGCGCCCACGACTTCATCCTCGAGCTGGCCGACGGCTACGGCACCCGGGTCGGCGAGCGTGGCCTGAGCCTGAGCGGAGGCCAGCGACAGCGCGTGGCCCTCGCCCGCGCGATCCTGTCCGACCCTCGGATCCTGGTGCTCGACGACGCGACCAGCGCCGTCGACGCGGCCACCGAGGAGGCGATCTTCTCCCGGCTCCGCGAGGTCCTGGCCGACCGGACGAGCCTGATCGTCGCGCACCGCGTGTCCACGCTGAGCCTGGCCGACCGCGTCGTCCTCCTCGAGCACGGCCGGGTCGCGGACGAGGGCACGCACCACGAGCTCCTGGGACGCAATGCGGCGTACCGCGAGCTGCTCACCGGGTTGGACGACGACGCGGCCGGAGCGGTCGGTGACTCGATCGAGACCCTCAGCCAGGTCGACATCACTCCGTCGGCCTGGCAGCGCGGCACCGGCGACCGGGCCGAGGCGGTCCGCGACGCCACCGAACGGGCCGCGGCCCGGATGGCCCGTCGGCCCACGATGGGGCCGGGGATGGGCGGCGGTTGGCGGCTCAACCTCGCCCCCACCCCCGAGCTGCTGGCGCGCGTCGAGGCCCTGCCACCGGTGCGTGACGATCTGGAGCCCCGGCTCGTGCACGAGACCCGGGCCGACCCCGAGTTCTCGATGTGGCGGCTGGTCAAGGAGTTCCGCTGGTCCTTCGCGCTGGGCCTCGCGCTCGTGGTCCTCGATGCGCTGGCCGGACTCGCGGGCCCCTACCTGGTGCGCATCGGTGTCGACCACGGGGTCGCAGCGGATGCGGTCGACGTCTTGTGGTGGGCCTCCGCGGCGTTCCTGTTCGTGGCCCTCCTGGACCTGCTCGACCAGATCGCCGCGACCTTCGTCACCGGCCGCACCAGCGAGCGGATCATGGCCGGCCTGCGCATCCGCATCTGGGCGCAGCTCCAACGCCTCTCGCTCGACTACTACGAGCGCGAGATGGCGGGCCGGATCATGACCCGGATGACCACCGACGTCGACCAGTTCGAGACGCTGATCGAGAACGGCCTCCTCCAGGCCCTGGTCTCCCTGGTCACCTTCGTCGGGGTCGGCGTCGCGTTGCTGCTGATGGATCTCGAGCTCGCCCTGGCGACGATGACGATCATCGTGCCGCTCGCCATCGCCACCGTGATCTTCCGGCGGGTCACCAGCGAGCTCTACGACCGCGTCCGTGAGGCCCTGGCGATCGTGAACGCCGACTTCCAGGAGTCGCTCTCGGGCATCCGCGAGGCGCAGGCCTTCGTGCACGAACAGCTCACCCGTGAGCGGTTCCACCGGTTGGGCCGGCGCTACTACGACGGCCGCGCGCGGGCCCAGCGCACGATCGCGACGTACTTCCCCTTCGTGCTGTTCCTCTCCGCGATCGCCGACGTGATCGTGCTCGGCGTCGGCTCCCACCTGATCGAGCAGGGCCGGCTCACGACCGGTGTGCTGATCGCCTTCCTGCTGTACCTCACGATGTTCTTCTCCCCGATCCAGCAGCTGTCACAGGTCTTCGACTCCTGGCAGCAGACCCGGGTGTCCATCGGGCGCATCTCCGAGCTGATGCGGCTGCAGACGATCACGCCCGACGTGACCGAGCCCGTCCCGCTCGGTCGGGTCCGTGGCGAGCTCGTGCTGCACGACGTCCACTTCACCTACCCGCAGGCCGACCTCGCCACCGAGGAGCGCGGCCCCGCCGACCAGGTGCCGACCCGCGCGCACGCCGTACGCCGCAAGCCGCCGGA
>Ga0105239_10001994_pt1 | contig 26535 bp, 51 predicted proteins | sample KBSC44metaG_FD_92761 | JGI IMG/M metagenome (GOLD analysis project Ga0105239, IMG submission 92761) | Corn rhizosphere microbial communities from Kellogg Biological Station, Michigan, USA - KBS C4-4 metaG | ecosystem: Host-associated > Plants > Roots > Rhizosphere > Soil | place: Michigan, USA...
CCGCGTCTTCAGCTGCTCGAGCGCTTTTGCGTCGCGCTTGGCGCCCTTCACTGGGGCAGCCGCGTGCGCAGACTTGCGGTGAACAACGACGCGCCCGACGCGCTTTGTCCATGGCGTTACAAACGAATCACGCGCGGACTTGTCGAGTGCGTCACCGACGCCCTTAGCGAACGCGCCACGCAGCTGATCGAGCGTACGCGCACGAGCGAACGCGGCGACCTCCACGGCAAATGCAGCGGCGAGCGCTGCGATCTGTTCTTCGAATGCGTCGTTTTTCTTCTTCATGGTTGTTTCTCCTGTGAAGGGCGGAAGGCCCGGCGGAAGCGGCGCCAAATTCTCACGATGAATCCGGGGCGGAGCTTCCGAGCCGCCCGGAGCATGTCTTGCAACGCTGCGACGAAATGGCGAAGCGTTTCCTCATCCGGATCGCTCTCCGCGTCCAGCAGCTGGCGCAAACCATGATCCAGCTCGCACGTTGCAGCTAACAAACCCTGAATTCGATCTCTGCTTTTGGTACTACTTTGCATTTGGCTGGGCCCTCCTACGGCCCGGCTTGTGTGCTCCGGTCAACCACTGGCCGGAGCACACGTTTTTTTTACGAAAGCCCGTCTACATCGTCACCAGCGCACACCGGGCGAATCTCGAACGTGCACGGGTGCTCGCACTCGCTGCTCAGCTCGAGGTTTAGTTGCGTGCCGTACGGCCAGCGCGGGAAGCCCTTCAGCTCTGCAAGCAACGACTCCAACGGCAACCGGAACGAGCAGAGCGCCCACCGACCGAGAGCAACGCTCTCGACGTAGACGCAAGAGACCTCCATTTTCGTACGCACGCGAAAAAAAAGCAGCTGCTCAGCATGCCGCAACGTTTCCCAGAAAACCCCGCTGCGCTCGCCGGGGATGACTGTCACCGTCCGATATCGATTCCTCATGCTGCGCTGCCTCCCTGCTCGCGCTGTGCGAGCTGCTCGAGCTTCCACTGTGCGATCTTCGCCTTGAGATCGTACGACGCAAAAAGCGAGGTTCCGCTGTACGCATCGGCCACGCGCCGCGCGCGCGCGGCTTCCGCCTCCAGCTCTGCGCGGGTCAATTGCTGAACCGCTGGCGCGTCGCCTTCAAGAAGTCGGTTGGCTCTAGATCGTCGAACTGCGCGCACGTCGGCAGCGTGTGCGTTACGCCGAGGATTCCGTTTTCTTCGCTCGCATTGGCCGAGCAGACGCGCTCGCAGAACGGACAGAGAAATTGGAGCTGCGCGCGCATCTCCCGCACCGCCGGCGCGCGTAAGCACTCGTTCGCCGCGGCGCCTGCAGCGTCCGCCGTTTCGTAGATGTCGATCTGATCGGGCCCGTAGGCCACTGCATGGCCGGTCGTCACCGCCTCGTCAAAAGTACGGCCGCCGGCGAAGATGCAACCCGCCGAACAGAAGTGCAGGATCACCCACACACCAGAGCGGACGCCGGCGACGTGCTCGGATGCGACTATGATGGGCTCCGAGCGCCGCGACAACTCTAGCTCGCAATTTGCGCAGCGCTTCATTTGATCACTCCGATCCGCCGGTGACCTCGAGAACACCCGACGTGCGAGCACGTCGCGACGTAGACGTATGTACCGCCGGCGTTCGGATCGCTGTGACCGATGCACAGCGCGACGCGCGCGATCACGCCGTTGCGCGTCGCCCTGTCTAGCTCCATTTCAAGCGGCAATGCGAGGCGCCCTTGCTCCAACGCATCGAACGCCGACAGAGCCCAGACGCTGAACGTCGGAAGCTCGCCCGATGGCGCTTCGCGCCGCACGCTGATCAGGAAGCAACGCGGCTCCGCGCCCTGCACTTGCAAAACGATCTCCGTCATGATTGCACCGCGCTAATCGGCAACGGCACGCGACGCACGCGCTCGACCGGTAGAAATTCCGCCATGCAGTGCACGAGAAAGATCGTCGCCTCATGCCCTGAAGCTTCGTCCACGGCTCGCAAGAAGCGCGCAGACACATCGTCACCGGCAAGCAGACGCACGCCGCGCTCGTCAAGGTTGCCCACATACATGATCTCTTTGGGAGCGAGGCGCAGCGTCACCACGTCCGGAAAAACGGATAGCCAGCGCGTCGCTCCGTCGATCATCTTGCGCAAGCACTCCACGTAACCCGCCGGCGGCCCCTGTTCTTGCTCGCTCATTTGGATCCCCCCCTGAGCCAGCGGATTAGGCGCCGTTGCTGCGCCACGACTCGGCGCGCGACCTCAGCGAAGATCACGCCCACGAGCGCGACGAGACAGAGCACGATGAGCACGACGCAGACGCGCGCGCCCACCGCAAGGATCATCCATACAGCATGGATCACGGCTTCACCTCGACGAGAGTTTCGCTCGCCTCCAGCAGCCCGTTGCGCTTGCGCCAAGCGCGCACCGATTCACGGCGCACGCGCACAACGCCGGCGATGTTGTCGCCGGGCTCGTGCTTCTTGCACTCGAACCACTGCAGGCCCGTTGCATCCGTGGCGACCATCGTGGCCGCTCGCTTCTTGCCGCGCTCTTGGCAGCGCAGGCACCGGCGACGATCGCCGAGCTGCACGTAACCCGTCGCCGCGGCGTGCCGGCCGTCGATCGTCTGCGTGCGCGTCAGCTCTTGATCAAACACCGAGCCTTCGCGCACGTACCCCCAGCGCGGCCGCCCGTGCCACGTGTGCGAGTAGAAGCGCACGCGCACGATCGGACCGGGCTCGAACTCGCGCCGCGCAACGCGCAGCGCGCTCGCCTGCGAGACATAGGCGCCGTTGGGAACGGCGCTCACTTCGCACCGTCCTTGCCCTTGGCCTTAGCAACGCAGGCGAGACACACAACGGCCGGGTTTGTGCAATTCATGCACTGCGACAGATCGCCAGTCTGGTCAGGCACAATCAGCACGCCGCCGGCGGCGCACTTGCTGCAGACTGTCGCCGGGCGAGCACCCGTGCGCGCAGCGAAGAGCGCGCGAGCGCCCTTCGTAAATGTTCGATGACATGCAGGGCAGACGCGACGCTTTGCCATTATCCGAGGTTCCCTTTCGTAGTAGGTGCGCGCCGACCTACAGGGCGGGAAACCCATCGGCGCGCACCTGTCCGAAAAGTAACCTATTTGGACAGCCGGCGCACGCGTGCTTTTTTCGCAGCTTTCGGGGGCTCGGCGTACGGACCTTTTTTGGACAGCACATTTGCGACGGTAGAGCGCAGCGCGCCCGTATCAGCCGCAATGTCTCGAATTGAGAATCCCGCTTTGCGTAGCTGGCGGATCGTCCGGACGGTCGACGCGCCGGCGGCGCGCGGTCGTCCCCAGTGCTCGCCGCGTTCGGCCTTGTGCCGGCGCGCGGCGCTGATTCGCTCGCGCAGGCGCGCTAGCTCGAACTGCGCGCAATAGGAGAAAGCGGCGACGAGCATTTCGCCGGCGGGCCCGTCGAAGTCGAAACGCTCTTTGCACGTCACCAGCTCGCAGCCCCACGAGCGCAAGTCTTGGATCAGCTGCAGGGTTGGACGGATGCCGCTTCGCGCGATCCGGTCAAGGCTCCAAGCGTAGATCCGGCGCACGTGTCCGCGCCGCGCCAGCTCGCACAGCTGGTCAAGCTCGGCGCGTTCCTTGTCCCCGCCTTTCTTCTCCTGCACCCAGATCGTGATCGTGTCGCCGCGCGCTCGAGCCATGCGAGTGATATCGGCGCGCTGCAGGCCGAAGCCCTGCGCGCGTGTTGAGACTCGCGTGTAAGCCGCAACCGCGGCGCTCTTTTTCTTCATGGGCTGACTCCGTAGACACACTGCGCGTTGTGTTCCTCGTAGCACTGACAGTCGATCAGATCGCACCAGTCTTCGCAGCACGGGCAAGCGTAGTGCGCGCAGCGCAGGCACGGCCCTTGGTCGTGCACCTTGTGCAACCGCTCTGCGATGCCCTGTGAGTCGTCGGCGGGCCCGTTCAGGCTCTCACCCCATGGCGTAAAAACTGTGCAGCTCGGATCGCCGATGATCCAGACGCCGCCCGTCATTTTTTCTCGTCGTGCAAGTGCGGGAAGTCGTTCCGCCCACAGATCGGACACGGCGGAAGCACACCGAGCGCGGTACGGAAGCACGCCACGCAGCCGAGGATTTGCGGGCCGCGCAACACCCACGGCGCGCGCGCTTTGCAAAAGATGCACTCGCGCTCGTGGTATTCGACAGTGAGCGGAATACTTTTGACCCGTTCCCAGTTTTCAGCGGCCGCCTTTTCCCAGCGTTGATCTTTTTTCTCGAAGTGCTCTGCGATGCGCTCGAGCGCTGCAGCCAAACGAGGAAGCGGACCCGGCGGCGGCGGAACTGGCGGCGCGCTCTCAGAGCCGGGCCCGTACCACGGCAACGGACCGCGCAGGCCTGGCGGTTCGCCTGGCACGTTGCGCACGCCGATCGTGTGCGGTCCCGCGTGTCCCTCTGGGAGGATGCACATCGCACCCGCAATCAGGTTGCCAAAAGGGCAGCCGCCGGCGCCTCTAACCATTTGGCCGATTCTACGGGTTCGCGTTGAAGAACGCACGCGCAAAGCCGGGCGGAGTCACGGCGCGCGCTGCAGCGCTCGAGCGCTCGGCCGCGCTCGCCTTCGCCTTGACGAAGGGGCCGCGCTCCGGACGCGCGAAGCTTCCCCAGAGCGCCGTTGCTTTCGTCCATGGGTCGCCGAACTCGAACGGCTCGAAAGCGTCTGCAGGCGAGCCGAGCCAGTGCGCCAGCATGCCGATCGGGTTTTCGAGCGCCCACCAGCGCGGCGACGTCGTCACGATGATCCGCAAGCAGGCCGAGACGACCTCGAGCCCGCCGACGAAATCGCGCGGCCGCTTCGGCTCGGCGTTGCGCGCCAACGAAAACTCGGTGCACGGTGGAGCCGCTACGACGCCCCACACGCCGCGCTCGGGTGGCATGTACATGCGCACGTCGTACTCGGGCAACGTCACGCGGCGGACGTCGTAGCCGGCGCGCTTGTAGGGCTCCGACCACGAGCCCGAGCCCGCGCACAAATCCAGGATGATTCGCTCCGACAGCGGCGGAGCATTGCCCTTCGCGATCGCAGCGGCATTGCCACGCGCACGCGCGCCGGCACTGCCGAGCGTGAGAGCTCCGGCATTGCCCGCCGCGCTCGAGCGGGCATTGCGCTCCACCGCCGGCGGGGCATTGCCGCGCGCACGAGCTCGGGCATTGCCACGAGCACCAGGAGCGGCACGGCTGGGCAAAACTTCGCTCAGAAACGCGAGGCGCGCGGCCCACACGAGCCACGGCCCGAGCCCGTGCGGCCCCACCGTCGCGCGCTGCATGCGTTCAAGCTCGGCGCGCTCTGCAGGCGCGAGCCGCACGCAAAAGTTTTCACCGCGCCGACGTCCTTTTGCCTGGGCCATCGCGTCCAAATAGACTACTTTTCGGACGTGGCGAAAAGCATCCTAGAGAAGCTCAGGGCCGAGATTCGACGGGAGGAGCGCGCCGGCGTTGTCGACGATCCGGAGGAAGGACTACCGCCGATTGTCGCCGAAGCGATCAAGCTGAGCCGCTCGCTTGGTGGGCGCGTAACTGTGCTCGAAGTGGAGAGCGACAGCCTCACCGACGACGACGAGAAAGCCCTGTTCGAAGCGTGCATTGACTCGTCGACGAACGACGAGGAAACGCGCACCCTGTACACCGGCGAGGGCTGGCGCGTCGAAGTGTGGAGCTAGGGCCGATGAGTTCCGAAGCCTGGGCACAAATTGTCATCACGGCGATCACGACGCTCGGTAGCGTGGTGTCCGCGATTTTCGCGGCGCGCGCGCGCACGCACGCCGTTTCGGCCCGGCGGAGTGCCTCTAAGGCTTTGGAATACTCGTTGCGACCGCCCCCGGAATCTGCGCCCCCGGAATCTGGGCCGCGTTAGCTGAGCACTTGCCACAACGTATCTCGCAGCACTCGCACGAAGCACAGTGCTCCGGGTAGCGCTCGGTCCATCCGTTCGGCCACGGCCGTTGACTGGGAAACGTCTCTTGCTTGCCGCAGTCGCAACACGTGAGCCGCGTGTGTCCGACCGGCAGCGATTCGGGCTCAGCCACTCGCCGCCGGCGCTGCAGGCGCCGGCTCAGCTTCGACGCGCTTGCGGTTGATCCCCCACATGGCGAGCGTAACGCCCTGCGCGGGCGAGAGCAGCTGCCCGGCGACGTCCAGCAGCATGATCCGCACGAAGCAACCCGGCTGCAGCTCGTCCCAGTCGACCCACGCCGGCGGCTCCACACCTTCCTCGACGAGCTGCGAGACGTGCTCGAACGACAAGCCGAGCGCGAAGAACTTCGCGGGTACGCCGTCCATGCTCTGCAAGACCTGCTCGTCCATCGCTAGCGTGGCCATGCGGAGCGTGGCGCCGTCAGGAGCGCCCCAGATCATCAGGCCGCACGGCTTGAACGCGCCGCGCTCGCTCGTGCCGATGTACAAGCCGCCCTCGTAGCGGAAGCCGAGGACGGTCTTTCGGCGAACCTCGACGGGCTCGGGCTCGAGCACCGCGCGCAAGCGGGAGTTCTTGGCCATGCACAGCCGAGCGTTTCACAATTTCGGCAGACCTGCCAAGCGAGCCGCGAACCTCCTATTTGTAGCCTCATTCTCCCGCGCCACCGGCGCGCTCTCCGGGCGCTGCTGCGCCCGCACATGACCGCGGCCAGCGGCCGCGCCGAGCGTAGCGAGGTCGCCTCGGTGCCCGGAGGGCACGCACACCGAAGCGTAGCGAAGGTGATCTCAATTCTCGAAGAGATCCGGACTTCGAGGAGAGGATCGCAGCGTTGCTCCCGGATACAACATCCGGAGAGAGCGATCGGCACGCTCGCGACGCGTTGCACGCGAGTTGTGCACAGCCGCACGAGCGATCAGTGTTCCGAGTGCGTCTCGAGGCTCAGATCCGAGAGCTGCAAATAGGCTCGCGCCCTGGCGCTCTACAGCGTCAAGGCGCGCACTGCGCAGCCGTTGCCTGCTTACTCGGGAGGACCGCGACCGGCGCGCGCTGGTGGCGCTGTGATGCCTTCGTCGCGGTCGTGCTTGGCGTCCATCAGCCGATCGAGGTTGCGGAAGCTCGGGCCGTAGAGGGCCGCCGCTTCGTCTGCAGCTTCGCGCAGCCGCTTTGCATCTAGAAGCGCTTCGCTAATCGCCACTGAGTGCCGCGGCCGCGCCTGTGGCGGCGTTGCGGGCCTGTTCTGCAGCTGGGAGACGCGCCGGCGCTCGCCGCGTGAAAGCGGGTTTGAGATGCCGAGCGCGCGCCAGTTGATCCATTTCTCGCACGTGCCGTGGGGCGTGACGCGCTTCGCGCGGCGCGGCTTGTGGAAGGGCATGATCCGCTTGCTGCCCATGAGCCCGGCGCGCGCGAGCTGGCGGCACACACGGCCGATGGACTCCCGGTGGTAGCGTCCTCCTCCGGGCCGAGCGAGCTTCGCAGCGATCGCGCTGTAGGTCTGGAAACACACGTCGCCGTATTCGGCGACGTACTTGGCGACCGCGACACCTAGCCGGGTTACACCGCGCTCGACGAACGCCGCGGCAGCGACCGCGCCGGCGTGCGTACACGAACCGCGGCCGTTGCTCACGTGCAAGGCCTCGCGGCTGTTCTTGTTTGTCCGAGCACGGCACGCCGAAGGCTTGGCGCTTCGGTCGGTTTGTGGTTATCTGTTTTCCGCATTGGGCAGTGGTTTTGCCTGGTGTACGGGCTCCCCGGCGGTTGCAGCCTCCGGGGCGCCTCCCTACCCTTCGAGGGCGGGCGGGGAGCGGGATGGACAAAACACCAGATCGGCCGGCCGTGTCAAAAATGGTGTTGCAGCCTTCAACGTGGCGCTCCGCTACGTCGGCGCGCTCCGATCGAGGATCGGGCAGCAAACAGCGGGCGCGCGTGCCGCCGGCGAGCGTGGCGCACCTGTCCCCCGCGACACGCTCGCCGGCGGCACGCGCGCTCGCTGTTTGCTGGCCCTCGAAAGGCTTGACACCGGCGCCCGTTTACGTCTGCGGCCAGCTCGAGCCTGGCTCGAGCTCAGGGCGTAAACGCCGGCGACCACTGCGCGCCGTCCCAATAGTAAACGCGCGTGTCTTGGACACCGGGCGCCGGCGACGCTGCGACGGTGAGAGCATCGAAGGTGCGCATCCATTGGTATGGGCTCCACCGCCAGCCAACGCCGCGCGTGAACGTTAGGAAGATAAACCAGCGCGGCGTTTGGTCTGCAAGGTTCGCGATCATGACACGAAGCCCAAGGGCTGGAAGGTCATCAGCAGCGTGTCCGGGCTGATATCTGTCGCCGTCGCCGGCGTCGCACCGCAGACCGGTTGCACCGTGTCGCCGCTCGCCAACGTGACGAGCCGCACCACTGTGATCGCCTGGACGTCGCCGGGGTTCAGAACGGTGTCGAGCGTGTACGGGTTTGGGTTGGCCTGATCGGTCAGTCCGCCGAGTAGGTCGCCGTTGTGATCGATGCCGAGGAAGGGGAACACCTGACCGACGAAGGCCGAGAGCGGCGTTAGACCGCAACAGAGCGTCACCAGCCACACGGAAGGAGCGCCCGTGTACGTCACGCGGCAGCCTGCAGCGGTGAGCGCTAATTCAGCCGTTCCGACGAGCTGCGCGAAATCTGCCGTGCTGCAGTATTGCAGCGCGACGTTGCCCGACGTCGGGAAAATGTTGCCGTAGTGGTTCGCCCAGAACTGCGCGCCCTGTCCCAACACCCGGAACGGCGGCGCGGCGATCACAGCGCCTGCTGACCTGCCAGGACGAATTTACCGGTGGTGCCGTCGATCTGATAGATGTAGCGCGTCCCAGTGCCGGCGGCTTGCGTGGGCAGCACCGCACCACCCGGGCCGATGTTGGCGCCTGCACTGTCGTGCACGGTGATCGTGTTCGCCGTCGTGTTGTAGTTGTCGACGGGAAATTGGACCGGCGCCGCTCCGCCTGTTTCATTGAGCGTAAGCACGATGTTTGCCACCAGCGTTGTCGCGCAAATGAACGCGCGCCGCGGGCCCGTACAATCGAGCGACACCGTTGCTGTCACGGGCTGCGCGTCGCCGGCCTGGCCAACCGACAGGGCGAAAACTGTATCGCTGAACGCCGCTCCGCCCTTCATCGAAACCAGCTCGGTTTCGGCGTCGAGCGAACAAGTCGACGTCACTCCGGCGACGATGTTGCATTGCCGGAACTTGCACGCGCCCGGCGTCGTTCCGCCACCGAGTAGCCCCGTGATCCTGCAGTTGAAAGCGTCGACCGCATCGACTGTGCACGCGCCAACCGTCGCGTTGCGCCATTTGGCGGTGCCTGGTGCGGTCAGCGTGAGCGCGCCCACGATCTGGCTCTCGTATAGATCGAGCTGTCCGATCGTCGCGTCACCCGCAATGCACGTGCCGTAAAGCGCCGGCTGCTGGGCTCCGTTGCCGGTCAGATTTCCCGAAACGAAACACTGCGTCATCGTCGCCGTGTATTGGCCGGCGCCGTTGAAAGCGAAGCTTGCGAAGGTGAGCCCAGCAAGATCGATCAGTGGACCGCCTGCAGGCGCGGCGCCCATGTCGACCGAGCACGCGCCCAGTTTTGGGAATGGTGTCGTGCTCAGGTTTTGCCCGTCGACTCGCTGCAGCTGATACGAGCGCACCAGCAGACGCACCGCTCCCCCGTCGCCGAATGTTACGGCCTCTTCGGTGCAATTCGAGATCAGCACCACTGCGGCGCCAGCAAGCACGGCCGCGTCTTGTGCAGTCTGCACCGCCGACGATCCGGCGTACGCCTTATCACCGCTGAACGCGCCATCGGGAACGATGGGCGTTCCGCTTGAGTCGACGTTCAGCACGAGCGCAAGCGGCGTAATGCTTCCGCCGGGCGTCACAGGCACCGGCTCAGCCGCAACGCTGAAGCCGTCCGGCTGCACTGTGAGCACGTTTCCCGGCGTGCTCTGCGGCATGTCAGGGCCGCTCGCTCCGGTGCGAATTACAAAAGCTGCGTCGACCATCTTTTTTACCTCACCGGCTCGACAACCATCGTCAGCCGAAAAATGCTCACTGCAGTTCCGGGAGTGATCGGATCCAGCGCGAGCACCGGCTGCACCGTCTCGCCTGGCGCGAGCGAAACTACACGTTCAGTCCCAAAACCGACGATCTCACCAGCGCTTCCCAGCTGCGTTTCCTGGATACCTTGGAACGTCGTTGCGCCGGGTTGTCCGAGTAGATCTCCCGAATGATCAACGCCGAGGAACGCGAACGCCGCAGCGACTGGTGTTGTCTGAGTAACAGAAGCGAAGAGACGCACCGAAAAACGCTGCGCGTCCGCCCCGTTATAGGTGACTACACATCCCTCTTCTGTAAGCGCGAGAAAATCGCCCGCACTGGTCTCTATAAAAAACGTACCCGATGCGGCAACAAAATTCGCGCCCGCAGTCGTGTCGAAACTATTTGTTCCGGCGCTCGCTGAATATTGGCCGATGCTACTCGCACTCCCTCCCGCCGGCGGCTCGGCTGCGACGCTGAAGCCGTCCGGCTGCACCGTGAGCACGTTTCCCGGCGTGCTCTGCGGCATGTCAGGGCCGCTCGCTCCGGTGCGAATTACAAAAGCTGCATCGACCATTTCTCAGACCCCGAAATCTTGACGCGCACGCTCGAGCGTTCCGTCTCCTGCAGCTCGTGGCGTTGAGACAAACGCGCGGCTGCTCTTGTCGTCGCCTTGTTGCGCGTAGAACATGACGAGCCCACCGCCGGCGACGCCGCCGGTTTTTTTCGTGCCGTCGTTGTTCGATAGGTTCATTGGAAAGACCGCGAACACGTTGGCACCCGGCGCAACTGGCCCCGGGTTGAGCACGCGCGCGATCATCCAAACCGCTCCGCTCAGACCTTGCACGCTTTGGCCTTGTCCGAACTGAAACGGCGACGTTGGGCCGGGCGAAGCCTTCGACGTCGACGCGATCAAGATGACCGCGCCGACGCCGAGGCCTCCAATTACCAACGCGGCAACTGCTGCTTTCGACATTGTTCCCTCGCGTGCGCTCGAGCTGCGCGCGCGTTCGGCTAGAACAGCTCCTCGAGAGCAATGTAACAGTTACCCACGCCAGCCTCGTCACCGCTCCCGGTCGGGTGCGCAACGGCGGCGCCGGCAATGTCGGCTTTGATGATGCCGCGCACCGCGATCTCGGCATCGCCGGCGACGACGCCGAGAGTAGTTCCGCTCGCGAGCTTCAGATCGAGCCGACACTGACGCGCGTTGCCCGCGCCGGTCGTCTCGCTCGTTGCTCCGAGCCAGTGTTCATTTTGCACCTTGGTCGTCCACGTGATCCCGTCCGCGCTGGTCTGGATCCCGAGCGTGACCTTGACGTTGGCGTTGGTGACGTCGCTCATGACGTCACAACAGAGCGTCGCGCGATAGTTCTTGTTGACCGCCGGCGCAAGCAGGCTGGTGGTCATCGGACCATCACTGAAGATCGGCGCCGCTGCGAGCTGCACGCCGATCACCTGATCCACCGTGGTGATCGCGTTGGTGGTGCTGCCCACCGTGGTTGAAGCTTCGGCGAGCCGAAGCCGTGCCCCCGTTCCGGGCTCGAACGCAGCGCCGGAGCTGCTTTCGATCGGGGGGCCTGAGGGTGCGAGCCTGACGATTGTATCGACCATTTTAACTAGCTGCCTTTCCGTTGGTTGATGTCACCGCCTGCACGATGGAACGCACAGCGGCGGAGTCGCTCGGTTTGGGCGGCGTTGCGCCCTTCGTCTCCATGTACATTTTGCCCAGCTCGATCAGCGGGCCTGCGTACTCGTCGACCTTCGCGAGCACGATCCGCGTCAGCTCCGGATCGCCGTCCTCGCCGGCAACGGTGTCCTTTGCTCGCTGCGCGCGCGCGAGCGTGTGCAAGTCCTGCACTTCGTCAGAGAGCGCGGCAACCGTCTTGCCGAGCGAATCGCACTGCAGCCGCGCAGTCGCCAGCACCTTGTCGGCCGTCGCGGCGATCGAGTTCATGGCGTCCGCCAGCGCTTTCACGCCGTTGGTGCCGCCCATGTCCGCGGCTTCCTTGTTCTTGCCCTGGACGCTCGTCAGGCACTGCGACAGCACGTTGCCCGTCGCATCTTCGGCGGTGAAGGTGATTCCGTGGCGGCGGATCGGTAGCTGGTCAGCCGTGCACGCGAGCAGGGCCTCCATCTCTTCGCACCAGGCGTCGCGGCCCGCAAAGGGCGCGTCCCACGTGTCCAGGATCGCGGTCTCGGTCGAGACGCGGATCCGCTTCGTGCGGCTGTCTTCGTCCGCCTTGTCCGGAACGAAACGCAAAGCCCATTGCCTGACCCGATCTTGCGCCATCTAGCCGACCTTTCCGAGCTGCGCTGCAGCTTCGCTCGCTGCCTCGATGAGCAGCCAATCCAGAGACCGATCGTTGTCGTCCTCGACGCCGATCGCGTTGACGCTGAACCGCGGCCACGGCCGCCGCACCACGGGGCCGTGCCAGGAGAAACGCACCGACAGCCACCACGGAGAGACCGCGTTGATCGCGCGCACGATCCGGCAATCCTCGACGCGCTGCACTGCGGCGGCGAGCTGCTCGGGCATTGCGCGCGCGCCGCGGCGGGGCATTGCTTCGGCCACGAGCTCGGGCACTGCAGGCGGCGTGTCGCTGATATCAAACACCAGCCCGCGCGCAGCTCCGATCACGTACGTCTCACCGTGCTCCGCGTAGACGGATCGCATGCTGAGCGGCGAGGCTCCCTGCAGCCAGCGGCGCAGCACTACGAGCGCCGTCGAGCGCACGCCGTCCGCCTGCACTCCGTCGCGGTCGGTGCGTGACACGAGCCAGCGGTTTCGCCCCGGCACGATCTGCACGTCTTCGCGCTTCACGCCGCGTACCTCCGCCGGCCCTTGTTGACCTGGCTCAGCACCCAGAACAGCGCGCCGGCGCCGGCGACGACCGCAACGATCGTCACGACGGTTTTGGTAGTCTTGGCCGCGGCCGCTGCAGCGTCGTTGACGGAGCCGGCAAGCGTGCCAGGCTCGGGCGCGTTCGTGATCGGGCTCGCCGTGCTCGGCTGATAGACCGCATCCAACAAAAAGTTGTCGTTGTGCGGCCACGAGAGCGCCGTTTCCGGACCGCGGTTGAAAAAGCGCACCGTGTGCACCGTCGCGGGCGCGTCGAGGAGGATCGCCGGACCAGGGACGCTCTCTTTGCGGAGCGCAGCTTGCAGGCCGCCGGCATTCTGTATGATCTCGATCGTGCCACCGACGAGCGTCAACGGGTTCGCCGGATCGGCGACCTCTGCAGCCGGCGCACCCTCGCGGATCGAGTTGTCGACCCAAATGCGCAGCCGTCGATCCGGGCTCACACCGATCCCGCCGATCTCGGTGTCGAGATCATTTTTCGCGAACACGTCCCACACGTTCCAGCCGTGGAAGATGGGCGCGAAGCCGGGATCGGTCGTCACAGCTGCGCCTCGATCTGCGAGGTGAGCGGCCCGACACCCTGCGCCATGACTTGCGGCCCCTGTGGGCTCTTGATGTAGCCAACGAACGAGGTTGGATCATCGGACGCGACGGCCAAATAAATACTGTCGTTGGCGAAGTCCCACCGCCAGAGGTCAACGGGAAATGAAGTGCTGCCCGTATTGCGTGCAGCGACGAGCACCGGGAACATGCCCGCGGCGGCGCCCGGAGGTGTCCACGGCAGCGCTTTACCCTGCCGCGGTGGCGGTGCCGGCGGTGCTCCGTGCGCGTGCGCGTACGCAATGCCGCCGGCGAGCACGAGCGCACCCAACGCGAGCGCGGCCGCGGTCGAGCTTTTCAATTGAGCCCCGCTTTCCCACTTGCCCGGCGAGCTTGGAAGCGGTCCCAAGCGTCGAGACGCACCGGCGATCGCTCTTGCTGTTCGATCACGAACTCGATCGCATCGCGGAGCCATACGAGAGCGCGCGGCGCTTGCAACGGCGCCTCGCGCATGCGCTCGAGCCGCTCTGCGAGCATCGCAAGATCATGGAAGCAAGCCGCTAGTTTCACGCTACGGCCCTCCCAGAACGACGACGCGCACGCGCGGCCAGGTAAAACGCGAGGCCCGCTGCAGCTCCAAGCCCAAGAACCAAAACGCCGAGGCTTGATCCACTGTGGGTAGTGGGCTTTTTTTTTCCGGGCTGCTCGACTCGTTCGGAGTCGACGCCGGCGACGTGCTCGAGCCGCTCGAGCCCGGCGCCGGCGTCGTCGCCGAACGACCAAGCGCAGCCGCTTGCAACACGTCGACCTGCTCACACGTAAGCCCGTCCGGCCACGTCGTGCGCGGCGGAGAGTCGCCAAGGCCCGGCGTCCACTGAAAGTGCATGACGTCGGTCGTCACACCGGGGAACGGCTGAAAGCTCGTCTCCCAGTGGCCGCCCCACGTGCCGCCCTGCTTCGTCCACCAGTCGGCCAGCTCTCGATAGAACTTCGCCGGATCGTCTGCCGGCGCGCCCTTGTGTAGCTCGATGTCGACCGCGCGCCCGAGCACGTGCCAGGAGCGTTTCGGCTGGCCGCTGGTGTTGCTCTTCAGGTTCGTTTCTTCAGCGCACGTCCGCACGGCTGAGACGATGGACGGCAGGTAGCCGCGGCGCGTGGCTTCCGAGATCAGAGCCTCGAAAGCTGCGCGCGCGTCTGGCACCAGCCAGGCCAGCGTCTTCAGCCGTTGCGGATCGTCGAACACTCACAGTCCTTTCTTGCCTTCGTTCAGTGACGCCGGCGTGCGGCGCGTGCGCGCCCTGCAGCCATGCGAGCGAGGAACGCGCGCTTGCTCAGCTTGCCGCCCTTGCGTTTCGCGCGGCGCTTCGCCGGACGCTTCTTCGCCTTGCGCCGCTTCGCCTTGCGCTTCTTGGGCCGGTGGTGCACGTGCACGACGCGCACGCGCGGCGCTGCGCGCCGGCGCCGGCGCTTCGAGCTTCGGCGCTTCTTTTTCTTCTTGCCGCCTCGCGCGGCTGCCTTGAGTAACTGATCGGCTAGGCTCATGTGTCGAACTCCTCGTAACCGTCGCCGCTGGTGAGCGAAGAGCCCGCCAGGAGAGGCACGCGCTGCAATGCTGCCACTGCTGTCGCAACGCCGCGAATATTCAGGACCGACGCCGTCAGCGCGAAATAGGAAAACGCTTCATCATCGAACGCGCCGGCGGAGGCGTTGAGCCGCAGCCGTCGCATTTCAATAAGTCCGCCCGACGTCGCCGGCGTCAGCGTTGCGCGCACGCTCTGCTCGGTATCCTGCGCTTCGACCGGGTACGCCTCCACCGTCAGCTGACCCGGCACGCTGCAGCGCAGCGGCAGAGACAAACCCGTCAGGGTGATCGTCTTCTCCGTGCCGAACTTGATATCAACGCGCATCGCCTCGCCGCCGACGATCACGAGCCGCCACAGGTTCGCGGCGCGCAGATCATCGACAAGCCCCTTTTTTTTCGTCTCGCCCGGTGCCCATTTTGGGAAGAGCTGGATCCCGTGCGACTTGCCGGTATTGTGCATCGGCGACGCCGGCGGCCACGCGGGACCGGGCGACGCTGGCACGCCGTCAGGCCATGGGCCTTGACCCATGGGCCCACCGGGCACCGGCGCAAGCGGCGCATCCCAAGGGGCAAGCGCCGGACGGATGTCGAACCGATTTGTCATGCCGCGCGTGCGTGGACCCTGTAGGGGCGCAGCCCGTGCATCTTCGCTTGCGCTGCAGCGTGGGCGATGGCGAGGAGCCCCGTTTGATGGACCGCCATCTGCGGTGATCGCTGCAGCACCGTTGCAAGGAACGTGTGCGGGTTCGGCGACGCTGCAGCGGCGCGCGCGAAAGCAATTTGCTGGAACGCGCCGATCGTGCGCTGCGCTGCAGGCACGCCGGCCTTTGCCTGCGAGACGACGTCAGCGACGGCCTTTTGCGTTGCCAGCCCCTTCACCACCTTGGCCACGTTCGCCGCGGTGTTGATCCCGTTCTTGATCTGCTTGGCCGCCGCAATGCCGTCGTCCACGTATTTCAGCGCCTGGTGTGCAGCCTCGAGGCCTGCAGCCGCGGGAGCGAGCACCGGGAATGCAACCGCTGCAGCGTCGAGCCCGTACCGGACGATCTTGCTGTTCACGATCGTTTTGCCGACCTTCGCCGCGGTGTGCACGACAGCTTTAGCCGCGCTCGCGATTGCCGGCGCGACCGCGTGCGCAACGCTGCTCACCGCATGACTCACCGCGTGCGCGATGGATCCGAAGATGCTTCCGACCGAGAGCGGCTCGCCGACGCCGCCCTGTAGCGGGCAACCGACCGCCGTCATTTCGCGGTGTAGAGCTTCCCAGATCATGGCCAGCGGCATGAACACGCGGATCGGTGCGCCGTCGATGGTCAGCGTCAGGATCACGCCGTCTGCTCGCCACTCCCAGCCGAATCCGGTGAGCGGCTTGATCGCGTCGGCAATGGCCGGCGTTGTGACGACCGGCGTCGTCACGTCGCCGATGCGCAGGAAGCGCCCGGCGTGGTGCGCGCCGTGGTGCGCGCGGCGAAAGGGTCGCTGGTAAGAGAGTTGGTGCATTGCTCAGCCCTCCAAGGTGAGAAGATCGACGATCGGTTTTGGCGGGGTGCCGAAGCCTTGCCCCTGCTCGCGTGCGGCCGAGCGCTCGAGCAAATCTTTGTGGGCGCCCGTCTTCGTTTGGGCGATCTGCATGAGCGACGCTTTGTAATCCGGCAGCCAATGGCCTTCTTTGAAAGAGCCGCTCGGCCACGCGCGCACGATCGGGATCGCGCCGATCTCTTGCGCCATGCGGAGCATGGTGCCGGTGCCTGCCTTGCCGTCTGCAGTGAGCCCGCGTGCGCGCTGCCAGTCCGCAAGGCCCGGGATCTGTTGCGAGCGCCAAGAGGTGTTATTGCCCTCGGCCGCGAGCATTGCGCCAGCAACGGCGATCGTGTCACCGGGCGCAGTCGGCTCGCCACCCGCCGTGATGACGGTGGGCGAAAGCACCTGCGTCGGCGGCAAGCTCGGCACGCCTGGCAGCGACGGCGGCGGCGGCGCCGGCGTCGGAGTCGTGCTCGGCGTCAGCGGCACCTGAGCACCGCCGGGCAACGTCAGCACGGAGCCACCGCCCGGCGTCTGCGTGACCTGTGGGAGCGAGCTTTGCGGAATCGTCACCGGACCCCCAGGCGTGGGGATCGTGATGCCACCGCCCGGCGCAGCGGACGGCACGCCACCAGGCGGCGGCGGTACGACGCCCGGCAGGGTGCCGGGTGGCGACGAGCTCGCCGGCGGCACGATGACGCCGCCTTGTTCGGGCGCGTGGTCCTGCGGCTGCGAGCCGGGCGACAGCGGCGGCCCGGGTAGGGGTGGCAGGGCTGGCGGCTGCGGTTGCTTGGGCGCAGCGCTCGCCGTTTTTTCTCCGCTCAACATCACGACGGCGGCAACGCCGCCGACGACGAAGAGACCGATCACAACTTTGCCGGCGGTGTTCATCGTCTCAATGCTCCAAAACTGATCGAAGGGTCTTCCTCTCGCCCATCGGACGGCGGAAGCCAGATAAAGGGACGCGACGAACGACGCACAAGGACGTGCATTCGCGGGCCGTTCCATTCGCACCGACAGCCGGCGTCTTCGCCGGACAGCATAAGCTCGGCAAGGCGCCACATGACGAGATCGTCACAGTCGCCGAAGCCGCGCGCGCGCGTTTCAAATGGAAGAGCAAATTCCTCGAAGCCTTGTCCGTAGGTCGGTTCCGGTTGGTACCTGACGCCGCTCCGATGCAGCGGCGGCAGGTTCCAAGAGCGAAGCGCCGGCACGCAGCCGCGGGCCATGCCCTCGATCGTTCGAGCGCAAAACCACGCGGCTTGCCCAGGCGTGAACGCCTGGGGAAAGCGCGGCGGTGCTAGGTTCGTCGCGATGATCACTGCTTAGCGACGCAGCGCCGTGCAGTAGAAGGCACCGCGGAAAAACTTGTCGCTGGCGGTGATGGTGTTGGCCACCGTGAAATCGATCCCGGTGTTGGTGTCGATGGTCGGCCAGGACAGCTGCGGAGCGGTGCTCACCTCCGAGAACATCTCGATCGGCACGCCGAGGCCTGCCGCGAAAATGTTGGTTCCGGCGATGTCAGCCGACAGCAGCTCGAGGTTTTGCACGTTGCTCGGGCAAAACAGTTTTTGCGGCGAGAAAGGCCGCTTCGGCGTCAGGTTGATCTGAGTGCCGACCGAGCCCGAAGGTACGTTGGTGTGGCCGAAGCCGAACCACGAAACGTCACCGGCGATGTACGTCTGTTGCGAGTACTGCACCGGGGGCGCGCCTGCGCCGGGTTGATCGATCATGGCAACCGGTGCGCCCATGCCGGGCTGGCCCGGGTAGTACGCACGCACGGCCGGATCGCCGACGCCCGGCTGGCCCGGGTAGTACGCGCGCACGGCTGGATCGCCGACGCCGCCGCTGGCACGGAGAAGCATGTCCGCGATTTGCTGACTGCTGAACTGCTGAGTCATTGGTTCGTTACTTTCAAAAAAAGGGTTGTGGTTTTGCCTGGTGTGTGTGCTCGGAGCGGCCGGTCAGGCTGCAGCGGGCGGGTTGTTCGCGACGTGCTCGGCGTGCTTGTCCAAGATCAACCGATACGCACCCATGCCGATTAGCGAGAACCCGAGGGACGCCAACGGAGCACGAGCGCGGCCGATCTTCAGGAACATGCCTGCAGCCACTGGCAGCAGACCGATCACCGCGTTGGTTGGGACCGGACCGAGCTTTGCTTGCGCCCCGTCCTTCCCCAGTTTGATATCGACGAGAGCCGCCGCGCCCGAACCCGCAACCGTCGCGATCCCCGAGTAAACCATGTCCGCTTCGTGCATCGCATGGAGCCTCTTGATCGTGGCGGCCTTCTGTTCGAGCGAGGCTGCAGCTCGCTTGAGGAGTGTCGTCATGTCCCACCGATCGCTCCATCCCGATGTGTGCAACCAGGCCCCAAAATCGGGCTATACTCCCCCACTTGTATGGAAGAGCAGGAATTGCGCGGCAGCATCCGCAAGAGTGGCCCTCTGCTCCCAGTGGTTATCTACGCCGGAGTGACCATCGACGGGCAAAAACGCGCGGCGATTTGCGCGGATCTGGGCGTGCACATCGATCAAAAATACTGCGCGACGCTCCAAGACGCGTGCTCTCACCTGTGGGCCGTCGAGCACCAGCAACGCGCCGTCGCGCTCGCAGCGACGCGCAACGTTAGCGAGTTGGCCGAGCTGTGCGGCGCGCGGCCTGCAGCCGTCGCGCGCGTGCTGCGCGAGATGCAACCGCGACCAAAGTTTGTCCACAAGAACCCGCGCCACCTACGCGGACAAAAGATCGTCCGCGTACAAGTCTGGATGGAGCCCCAGCTCAAAGAGATCGCTCGACGCGCCGGCGAGCGTGAGGGGCTCGACCTCTCGGCCTTCATCCGGCAAGCGACCTACGACCGCGCGCAGCTTGTCGACGGCCGCGCGCCGCTACCCGGCACGACACGCGCGCCGCAATGGATCAAGCCGCGCGAGAAACGGAACCGAGCGCGATGAGCAGCACTGCAAACGATCAGAGCTCGGGCATTGCCACGAGCACCAGGAGCGGCACGGCAGAGCGCGAAGCGCGCGATACCGAACCCTGCGCAGCGCCGGCGCCCGTGCTCTATGACTCGCTGCTCGAAGAGCTGCAGGCTGCGCGCGTCGCCGCCGGCGGCACGCTCCCCGACGAGAGCGAGTCAGCTTTCGCAGAGCGGCTGGACGATCTTTGGTGGCAGATGAGCGACGAAGAACAAGACGCGTGGAACGCGCGCACCCCGTAGTTTCACGGGAAACGGTTCAGCCGAAACACAAAACTTTTCCATGGAACGCGACTCGGGCAAACTCGCTGCCACGATGCGAACCCGACGAGCGCACCGCGACGCGGTCAAATGCGCGATCCCTTCGTGCCCAGTCGTTACCGACGACCTGCGCCACGGCATGTGTTTCAGCTGCTACCAGCGGCAGCGGCGGCACGGTGTGCTTTCGACGAGCGCGCCGGCGATGTGCGTGGGCTTCAACGGCAACGAGTGCCGCGTGTGCGATCCGCGCCTGCTGCGCCCCTGTGGCAACGGGCTGCGTTGCCTAAATTGCTCGATGCTCGCCCGGCTCGCCATGCGCGCCGGCATCGTCACTGCGGCCTAGCGCAGGCGCAGCACGGAAGCGACGACACCCGCCAGGAGCACCAATACGGCGAGCCCGAGCGCGAGCCCGAGCCGCCGGCGAGCGCGGCGCGGCCGCGGCGGCGGGATCGTCGGCTCCTCTGAGCGCAGCTTGTCACGGATGCGGCCCAGCTCGACGCCCTCGGCCTTGAACGCTGCGACCTCGCGTTGATGCCGCTCCGCCTCGAGCTGCGCCAGCTCTTCGACGCTGCGCGCGCGGTTCGCATTGCGGCCGCCGTCCGACATGATCAGCGGCTCGGGATCGGGCAGCTTGACCGAGACGTGCGGATCGTCGCGAAGCACCGGAACCTCAAAGGTGGCGAGCTTCATAAAGTCCACCGGCGCCATCTTGCGATAGGTCGCGCAGATCGGAAGCGAGTGCTGTAGCGCGTGGCCATGCCGCACGCCGCGCGCGGCTCCCTCCGTGTGGAAAAGCGGAGTCAGCACGCAATCTCGCCCGCACGATGGACACTCGAAGTGGATCGGATCGGGCTTGTTCGGGTGCAGCTTTACTGGCTCGGCCATGGCCGGCGCATCGTAGCGCGCCGCTACTTCAGCAGCCAAGAGAGCAGCTGCGTTGCAACTTTTAGTTTCCCTTGCGTAGTCGCCAGCTCGGCCGCCTTTTGCGTGACCGCGACGATCAGCGCCTGCGCGCTCTCGAGGTTGCAGACAAAAGAGATTTCCTCACCGCCAGCGGTTGGAATGTGCACGCGGATCCCCTCGCGGTCGATCGTCGCGTAGGGCTCGGCCGGTGTCGTCATTCCTCGTCCGTCTCGATTTGAGGCTTTTCCCAAAAGAAGCACACCTTGACGCACGCCGGCACCGGCGACGGATTCAACAACACCAGCTCGATCTGACCGTTGCAGCGGATGGACGGCAAGGTCAGCCGCACCGGCGCAGCTAGCTCGCTGAACAGCTCGGCCGAAACTGCCTCGTCACTGACCCACTCTGAGACGTTGTCGACGCGCAGATCCGCGATCGTCAGCAACGCCACGTCGCCGGCGAGGCGAGGGAAGCCATTGCCGATCGTGAAGTGATGGAGCGGCGACGCACGCCGCGGCGTGGCTCTGAAGTGTCCCACGCTCCGCGGCGGCACCACGGATTTGATTTCTGTACGATCGAGCAGGAGAACCGAGGTCACGGCGCGGCCCCCGCTTCGCCGATGCAGTGCCAAAACCGGTCAGAGTGCCGGCGCGCGCAACCGTTCGTCACGATGACAGGCGACGCCGGCGGCGCCGGCGCGCACTGCAAACGCGCAGAGCTCGGGCATTGCGAGCCGCCGCACGACGCGATCAGAGCGAGCCCGATCCATGCGCGGCGGATCACTTTCCCCACTGTCCGACCTCCGGTAATGCTTGATCGCTCTCAGCTGTCACAGCGTAGACCGTGGCGCAGCCGCGGCAGGCTCGGAGGACGTGGCGTTGATTGCTCGCGCGCTCACCCGGGCCCGCCGCGAGCCAAGCGCCCGTGCTCACATGCACAACAACCGGATCATTTTGCGCGCGGTCGTAGCCGCACGGACAGCCCCCCGGACCGTTGCCTACGCCAGGCATCAAAACGGAACCCCTTCATCGTCGCCGCCGGCGAGCGCGCGCCGCAATACGTCAGCGTCGCGGCGGTAGCGTCCGGCCTTCCGCATCGCCTTGTAATGGCGCTTCTCGTCCTCCAGGAGCTTCGCCAGATCCTTGTCGGCCTGCGCCTGCTGCACGGCGACGATCTCGCCCGGGTTCTCTTCGGCCCACTCTAGAAACGCTTCGGTGCGAGAGCGGCGCGGCCCGGCCTTGATCTTCTTCCTGACCAGATCGAACACCGGCACCAGATCGGCCGGCAGGTTCGCACGCACCGCGTCGTCGCTCTCTTCGCGGCGCTCGCGCGCCGTCGAGCGCACGCGACGGCCGCGCGCGTCAGCGGCCGCGACCTCGCGTTGTAGCTTGCGTTCCTCGCGTAGCGTGCGCTGTGCGGTCGCCTGCTCGAGCCGGCCCAGCTCGCGCGCCGTTTCCTTGCCGACCGCGCACGCGGTGCGTTCCTCGACGCGCCGTGAGCGGTGATCGTCGCGTAGTGTCTCGCGCTCGAGCTTGAGACGCTCGCGAAGGTCGAGCCGTGCCGAGCGGCACTGCTGGCGAGCCGCGGTCAACGCGGCGCGCTTGTTCACCTTCGCGGTTGCGATCTTCGCTCGTAGCTCGATGAGCCGCGCGCGGTCCTGATCTTTCAGGTGCCGCGCTAGCTCACGCTGCAAGTAACGCCGCTCGCCGCGCGCCATGTCAGGCCCCGATCGCCTTCAGCTCGCCGAACACCTCGACGCATTTTTCTTGATCTTGATCGGCAAGCGCTGCAGCTCCGCCGTCGAGTAGCTCGCGGATCACCTCCAGCGACGCGGCAGCTACGCGCGAGCCCCGGAACTCTTCGAGGATCTTCCCCGGCATCACGTCATCACGCACGCGGCGCATTTCCGCGATCAGCTTACTTGATATCGCCTTGTCCATTCGTCCTTCTTTCCGGTTGCTGCACTGCGAGCCCCGAGCCCTGGCCCGTGGTCACGCGGAACGGTACACGCTCGCCGCCGTGCATCTCTAGCGACTCGCCCGCGGCGACGCGCTGCAAGGTGTACTCGTCGCATTCCAGCGGAACGAGCTTCAGGTGTCCGACCGAGATCGGCAGGAGGTCAACGCCACCAAGCCGGATGCAAAGCCAGTAATCTTCTCCGAGCCAGTACGGCTCCGGCGCCTCGTCCAGGTGGCACAGCTCATGGAGCGAAGACGTCGTGAACTCCCACAGGTTGATCCCCGGTCGCCAGTCGAACGCCGGCGACGCATCGGCGAGCGCGAACAGCGCCGCGCGCGGGATTGCGAAGAAGCCGAGCCCGGTGAGCCACTTTCCCCGCACCGGACAGAGCCGCGAGTTTGCGGCAATCTCACCCACGGCCGTTGGATAGATCGCCGATGCGGGGCACTGCTTGGCGACCGCGTGCGCGCACAGCTCGCGCGCCTGCGCCAAGTTGAACACCATGTCATCGTCTACGAGCAACGCGACGTCGCGCGTAGGATGCGCGCGCATGGTGTGCACGAGCAGCGACAGCATCACGTTTCGAGCAAACGCAACGTCTGAGCTGCCCTCTACGTTGTGATGTAGCGCGCCGGCGGCGCGCAGCGCGGCGAGCGCTTGCTGTGTGGCGGCAGGGATCGGGCGGTTCGAGGCGACGGCCACCACAACGTTTTTCATGCAGGCATGATGCCCTAACGCCCGTCTTCGTGGTAGTTCGGCGCAGCGTGCTCGCCGGGTGTCCAGTAGGCGAGCCACGCAAGGCCGGCGAGCACAATCAGCCACAGCGCCAAGCGCTTCATGGGCAGAGACACCCGATCACTTCCCGAGCGATCTGCACGGTGTGATCGCTCGCGCCGGGTGGTCCGTACTCGCAATCCGGCGTGCACGAGCTAGGCCCGCAGTCTTGGGCCTGGTAGCAGTCCAGGATCACGCTGCAGGTGCGACCCGTCGCCGGCGGCGGCTCTGAGCTGCAGACGTCGCACGACGTGCCCCGCCAGCCGACGAGGCACGTGCTCGAGCCGCCCGCGCCTGCGCCCCCTGCAACGCCCGCGCTCGAGCCGCTCGAGCCGCTCGAGCCGCCCTGCCCCCCGAGCCCGGCGACGCCTGCGAGGCCGCCAGCGCCCGCGCCGGCGGCCCCTGCAGCGCCCGCGCTCGAGCCGCTCGAGCCGCCCTGCCCCCCGAGCCCGGCGACGCCTGCGAGGCCGCCAGCGTCCGCGCCTGCGCCCCCTGCAGCGCTCCCCGCCGAGCCGCTCGAGCCGCCCTGCCCCGCTCTGCCGGCCGCGCCTGCGAGCCCGCCAGCGGCCGCGCCGGCGGCGCCGGCGTCGTTGGCGGCGCTCGAGCCCGTGAACGGCGCTCCGCCGCAAGCCACGCACACCACACACACCAGGATTGCTTTCATGATCAATTTACCTCGAGTACGTTGCGCGGCTCGACCAAGCCGGCCGTTGCAAGCCTTCGCACGAACAACAGAGAGAGTTGCTCTAGCTCCTGCTCCGTCATCTTCGCGCCCTTGGCGATGTGCGCGAGCGCGGCGAAGCGGATGAAGTGATCGAGTCCTGCCGCGCCCGGCTCTTTTCCTTGCGCGAGGATCGCCAAGATTTCACCGACCTGCGCCTGTGCCTCCTTTGTATTTTGGATCGAGGCCAACGCGGTCCGGTGCGACTCTTGCGCGCTGCGCTGGTAATAGTCGTACACGCGACGGAGCAGGATGCACGCGGTCAAGCTTCCGGAAGTCACTCCGGATGTCCACGTCCAGAGCACGGCGAAGCCGAAGCGGCAGCGCACATCAACGACGATCGACACGAGCGAGAGCAACACGCTGCAGATCCCCCAGCCGAGCCAAAAGCGATTCATCCTCATTTCTTGCCTCTTTTCTTGGTTGTCTGCAGCACGCGCGCTCGAGCCGCTCGAATCCCTGACGCGACCTGCAGAACGTTGCGATCCAATTTGTTGCGCGCGTCGAGCGGTCGACCGTGCGCGTAAGACCACTCGATCCCGATCCGTTCAAGCTCGGCCGCCGCTTCGCGCGAGAGCGTCGCGATAGCCCACCGCGAGAACGAGCGCGCGCGCCCAGCCTTCGCGGCCGCATCGAACAGCCGGAACAAGCGATCGTCAGCACTGACGAGACGCCTCACGACGGGACCATCAGAAAAACAGGACTGAGCGTGATACTCGCCGCCGGCGTCGGCGTGCTGTCCTTGGCTCCCGGCGGCGGCGCTTCGCCGATCGCCCGGTAGTGCACCGCATAGCGCGAGCGGTAGTTAACCGTCCGCGCCTCGCTGTGCGCGTGCGAGGTCGGCGTGTGCTTGACCATCTCCCAGAAGACGCGATCCCCGAGCGCCGCGTGCGACAGCGGAATGAACGCCCAGAACGGCAACAGGTGAAAAGCCGGCCGCGTGAAGAAGAAACAATTTGTATCGACGTGCGCGGCGCCGTCGCTCTCCTTGTCGAAAAACATCGGCGAGCCGTCGACCCTGCAGATCGTGCGGCTCGCCGTGCACACGTCCGCGCCGGTGCGCTTGTGCAGCTGGATCATGGTCTGCACGTGTGCGGGCTCGATCCAGTTGTCCCCGTCGAGAAAACAGATCGCATCGAAGCCGCGCGCCACGGCATCGAGCGCGCCGATCCCCCGTGCGCAGTCGCCCCAATCTGAATGCGCCACGGGAAGTGATATCACCCGCGGAAACTTCTGAGTCGGAACGCCTGCGAGCCTCATCGCCTCGCCGACCTTTCGCGGATCGTCGCCGTCAGCCACGATCACATGCTCGATGCTGTGCGCCTCGTGCACCTCCTGCTCGGCCACACTGCGCATGCAGTGGCCGAGCTGCTCGAGCGGCTCATGATGGAACGGGCTTACGATCGCGATCTTCATCTGTGCACCCTTCAAAATGGGAACGTGACTTGCTCGAGCGGGACGAGCGTCAGATACGACGCGAGCCCCTTGCGCTCTGCCCACCGCCGGACAGAGCCCGCGCACGTCGCGCACGCGGGCTCTGTTTCGCGCGTTGGCTTCTCGCCGGGTTTCGCCCACTCGATCCAGCAAGCGGGCTCGCCCGGACAATGCGGCGTTCTACACTGGCGTTTGTTGCTCATGGCGGGAAGCTCACAGCGCCGTCAGAGTCGGCGCCTTGCCGAGCGCCTCGCAGAACGCCGCCCAGTTTTCCGGCTTCTTGAGTGCGTCGCCGTAAATACAGTGCAGCTTTTCGCCCAGGTAGCCGGCCCGATGATCTTCGATCTCGAGGTGGTGCGTCATGAAGTCAACGCCGCGCTCGTGCATCGCTTGGCAGCTGGTGACGTACGCGCCCATCAAGCCCGCGAACTCGAGAAAGGTGTGATTCCCGATGATCTGCGCGAAGGTGTAGAACTGATCGATCGCGAATCGCATACGCTGCAAGGCTCGCTCGCGCGAGCCCGCCGTGTATGCATGATCCGCCGTCGCACAGTCGCCGACGTGCTCGGGCGACAGCCCGCAGTCTGGATCGTGTTCTTCTGTCGTCATGGCTCGGCTCCCTTCAGTTGAGCCCGCTTCGCGCCCAGCCGTAGGCCGCGACAAATGCCGCGGCCAAACAAAGCACCGTGAACAAGATCAGCACGAACAGCGGCACCGGCTTTCCCGGCTGCTGCTCTGTCACGCTGCGGAGTAGCGCGTCCCACGGCGCGCCCCTTTCTTCGTGATCTCGCCCGTCGCAAGCGCCTTGTTGATGGGCAGCACGAGCGCTCTCGTGCTGCACTGCAGCCCGCGCGCAATCTCCTCGACGCTCGAGCCCGGCTGCTTGCCCAGGTAGCGCAGCAGCCGCGTCTTCAGCTGCTCGAGCGCTTTTGCGTCGCGCTTGGCGCCCTTCACTGGGGCAGCCGCGTGCGCAGACTTGCGGTGAACAACGACGCGCCCGACGCGCTTTGTCCATGGCGTTACAAA
>Ga0105239_10001996_pt1 | contig 26524 bp, 23 predicted proteins | sample KBSC44metaG_FD_92761 | JGI IMG/M metagenome (GOLD analysis project Ga0105239, IMG submission 92761) | Corn rhizosphere microbial communities from Kellogg Biological Station, Michigan, USA - KBS C4-4 metaG | ecosystem: Host-associated > Plants > Roots > Rhizosphere > Soil | place: Michigan, USA...
CGTGGGTAATGGGGATATGGGCCTTCGTGCAGAGCCATAAGGGGTCACGTATCGACCAGAGGAATCCACACCTGGAGAGGAATGTGCTCGCTGCATAGGCGGAGGCATCCCGGCAATGCCACTGGCGGACAACGGTCTTATTCTTCTCTGGGGAGAGCCTGCGCGTGGTCTGGATGGAGTGATGAACTGGGCTGGGTTGGGGCTGCGTTTCGTGGCAGATTCGAAGGAGACTCGGATTGGAGACATGGCTGGTGGTGAGAGGAAGAGATCGTGTTCTTCCTCTAGCGGAGAGGGGGGTAGTTGTATCATCTCGGCAGGTAATAATGGTGGCGATGGAACGGGTGAGAAAGATGAGACGGAGTTGACGGACGCCATTTGATCAGGGTTTGTCAGCGTCGACATGATGATGGTGTTGTTAGACGGCGGCGGCAGTCGTTGGGAATCTAGGGAGGTGTCAAGTAGAGACGAAGCGGTAGTAGGCGAGCATGGTGGTGTGGAAAATGAAGGTTCAGTTTGTCGCTGATTGTGTGAAACGTAGGAGGCGACAGAGCGTGTTTGCAGCATTCCTGAGTCCATACGGATTTCAGGGTGATTCAGGTTGATGTTCGAGTTAGGCCGCAGGTTCCAGTGTGACGGTGACTCTGAACCAGGGGGTCTTAACCACCAAATATACAAAGACCAGCAACACCCGGAGGCGAAGATGCCTCTGAGCTTGCTGGCAAAGAGATGCTGGTAAGTGGATGTTGTAAAGATTGGACGTTGCAGCAGCGAACTCGATTGACCTCGATGAAAAGGCAGATAACCCAACTTCGGACGAGGTTCTGGTTGGACAGTGGGGGGTGTGATGGTGGAGCTCGAGAAACCTTAGGCCACACTCAGGCGGCTTGCAGGTGGCTAGGCGCTTCGGTTTGGTGGCACTGGGTGACTCGGTCTGACTCTTGGGCACGCTTAATCACCGAGACGAGGGTTGCCTTAGGTAGTGTCGAGGACACGAGGCCTGGAGGAACTGCCGGATATAAGAGACTTCAGAAGCCGGGGATAAAGGGCTGGGGCCTGCGCAGGGGACTCGGACAATTGAGGGTTGGTTGACGAGTTAGGGAGGCCCTTGGGAGGGGGGCAGGGGGGGTCAGCTTAGGTAATGGATGCTTGATGGTGGGGGTACAATCGCCCTAGCAGTTGACAGCTGGGCCTGGTGTATCGATAAAACGAGAGGGAGCCTCGTTGAGGAGGAAATTATCTCACGGGCTTCGGTTCACTCTCAGAGAAAGCGCAGTGCTTTATATCTCCTATCCAAATACGATCTTCCATGATATCTCCGCGATTGAATCATTCCATGAGTATTCTTTTCTATCGAATTTTTTGACCTCCAAGTCCCAGGAGTTTGTCCTCCGTGTGACGTGCCATGTGCTCGAAAACGGTAACCCAATCATAAGCTGGTCTATGCTTCACATATTCTCATCCTGCATTCTATCTTGGGATCTCTTTAGACCCGTGCACGCAATAAATCCTCCCTCATCGGACATCCTGCTTATTCTGGTCACGCACTATCCCATCCACGGACAGCAGATGCGGTTCTCAGCATGCTTCTCGACCGTGCTGCTGGATTTCCACGTGGAATCGCTGGCTGCATCCCAGCGATGGCTGCTCGGAAGCTTGCACGGACTGTCAGAAAGCTGAACCACCCGGTTCCTCAGCCTCTGGATATCTTCGCCAGTTGCTCATGTGGCACAGGCTATTCTGCATTTTGCTTTGTGCTGAGACTGGGCAATTCTCGGATAAGATGATTCCCTTTCTATGCGATCAAATTCAAAAGTTCAAAACATCCGAGAGATTCTCCGACGGTTTTTCTTCTATTATGTGAGAAATATTCACCGTGGTATCCGTTCGGATACAGATACTTGTGAACGGATCATTTGTACAAGTTACTCACAAATGGTTGACAATCTCAACCACCTCTAAATTTGGCAGGCTGTCGCAGTGTCTCCGAATTGGGGTAAAGTCCGGCGTTGCGAGAATACTAACTCAGTATTTAGGCAAAATTCATCGTTCAAACGAAGCACTCGTATGGAGTACACCGTACGGAGTACTCATGAGGAGAAGTCAGACACTGGGCTGCAGCGCTTGGCCGAAGGAAAACCCCCAAAACAGATCGTAAAGGGCAGTGAAGTCTTTCGTTCTCATGCAATCTGGGTACACCGGGCTGTTGTGGGGAGAATATTTCGACAGACTGTCACTGTGTAACAAATACCCCAGCGGTCCATACTCATCAGACCTATATTAGTCCTTGCTCAGATGACCTTCTGTAGGCAAAATAAATCTCAGGCTAACTCTCAGTGGTAGGTTGTCTGGTAAGGTCGGGTTTGTTTGTGTCACCTTCAGCTCTCCAAGTTCCCAAGACAAAGCAGACCAGCAAGATGAAGTTCACAGAGGGAATGTGGTGGAACAAGCCAGGGGTAACGATCGAGTGGATGTCCAACGTGGAAAGACTGCAAGTTGAGGACGATCAGGTCGATCTACTGCTTACAGTTCCACAGATCACTCGTGGCAGCAGCTTGAATACCGGCACCCTCAAGGCAACTATTAGATCTCCGCTCGAGGGTGTCACAGCTGTCAATTTCAGTCGATGGGTTGGCGAAGAGGATCTCGGACCACATTTCCGTCTATCTGAGTCCAAGCCGAGCTTTCAAGTGAATCACACGAAGGACAAATCTCTGGTTCATTCGACAGGAGCCTTAGAGACCACGGTCAATACTGCTGCCAATGAGCTTGCCATCACTTATTCCCAAGGTTCCAAGAGGCTCACAGGACACTCATATCGATCCATCGGGACAGTGTTCAGCAAGGATACTGATAAATATGTGGCGTCTGAAAGCTTGTATGCCGAGACAGAGAATTACATGTTGCTCGAACTCGACGTGTCCGTGGGTGAGAAGATCTACGGACTAGGTGAACGGTTTGGTCCCTTCGTGAAGAACGGCCAGACGGTCGACGTCTGGAATGAAGACGGCGGCACGTCCAGCGAACTCGCCTACAAGAACATCCCCTTCTACATCTCCAGCCGCGGCTATGGTGTTTTCATCAACAACCCTGGAAAGGTCATGCTCGAGATCCAGTCGGAACGAACCACCCGTGTCAATATTGCGATTCAAGGAGAAAGCCTCGAGTACATGATCATTGCCGGTCCCAGCCCCAAAGAAATCCTCAATCGCTACACCGCGCTCACGGGACGTCCCGGCTTACCTCCAGCTTGGTCGTATGGGCTCTGGCTCTCCACATCATTCACGACGAACTACTCCGAGGAAACAGTGACGGGCTTCCTGGACGGTTTCAAGGAACGCTCGATTCCACTAAATGTGTTCCACTTCGACTGCTTCTGGATGAAATCCTTCCAGTGGTGCGATTTCCAATTCGACACGGAGAATTTCCCGGACGCAAAGGGCTACCTAGCGAGACTCAAGGACCGAGGATTCAAGCTCTGCGTTTGGATCAACCCCTATATCGGCCAAGCATCACCACTGTTCGCCGAGGGCAAGAAGAATGGATACTTCATCATGCGCGCAGACACACCGCGCCGGACGGTCTGGCAATGGAACATGTGGCAGGCGGGCATGGCGGTAGTGGATTTCACGAACCCGGCCGCGGTGGAATGGTACTCTTCGCACTTGAGGCGACTGATGGACATGGGCATCGACAGTTTCAAGACCGATTTCGGTGAGCGGATCCCTTTCAACCCCAAGATCGTCAAATACCATGACGGCAGTGATGCGGTCCGCATGCACAACTTCTACACATATCTCTACAACAAGACCGTCCACGAGGCCATGTCATCACACGGCAAGGACGCCTGCCTGTTTGCCAGGTCGGCCACTGTCGGCGGCCAACAATTCCCAGTGCACTGGGGTGGTGACTGCGAGAGCACGTTCGAAGCCATGGCCGAAACCCTGCGCGGAGGGCTCAGCCTCGGTCTTTCTGGCTTTGCCTTATGGGCCCACGATATCGGCGGCTTTGAAGGCCTGCCCGACCCAGCACTGTACAAACGATGGGTTCAGTTCGGGCTACTAGGGTCTCACTCCCGTCTCCACGGCAGCGCAAGCTATCGTGTCCCCTGGATCTATGATGAGGAGCGCTTCCCAGGTGAAGATCAGGCGTGCAGTAAGGTCCTCAGGGAGAGCGTAGAGAGGAAGTTCAATCTGTTGCCTTATCTCCTGCGTGCCGCATTGGAAGGTCACCAGACCGGCACACCGGTCATTCGTGCGATGTTGTTGGAGTTTGGCGACACGGATCCAAACGTGTGGAGTCTCGACACGCAATACATGTTCGGTGACAGTCTCCTAGTCTCACCCGTCTTTAACAAGGAGGGAGAAGTCAGTTTCTACGTTCCCTTCTCGAGTGGCACTCCCGGTGCCAAGTGGAGAAGCTATTTCGACTGGAGCAAGACTTACGAGGAAGGGCGATGGTACACAGAGATGCACGGGTTTGACACTTTGCCACTGTTGGTGCGCCCTGGTGCTGTTATTCCAGTCAACCCGTCGTTGAAAGCCCCCGATGCAGATCACTTGGATGGATTGAAAGTCTGGGTCAATGGGCCCTTGCAAGGAGATAAGGTGGTCGAGTTGGTCGAGCCGAGTGATGTCAAGAGCGTGAGCAAGAGTTTTACCGTCAACAAAGACTTGACCGTGACTGGCATCAGTGGTGTTAAGGTTGTAGATTTGGCGGCGAGTTGAGCATCGAGTCGCATCATCGGAGGAGTCACTTGGGGATGGGCAGGAAAAAATACCAGGCTTGATATGAGATAGCTCCTAATCGCATGCGCTGAGTGAAAGATGTGCATCCATAAATAGTTAACTGTGTATATAGCCTCTAATCGAATGCTCGGAACAATCATACATGATTTCACCACTTTCGACCAATGGTACCCATCAAACTAGTTTCTTTATGATCGTCAAAAGCGCAGTCCAGTCCCATCCCATCCCAACTCACCGTCGCCGTATTTCTCCTCTATATACCGCACCGACGCCGCCTTGGCCTTCTTAGCATATTTATCCCTCACGTCCTGGGTCCACATGGTGTTCATGATCATTCCCACCGTGCCTGGGAGAAGCAGTTTGAAGGTCTCTGTGGCGTTGGGCTCACTATGATCGAGGGCGCTCCCTTTCACTTCGACGTCGACAAAGCCTGCCTTGGCCATGGTTTCCTTGATCCAATCGGCATCGTACCACTTGAGGCCCTTTCCAAAAGTGCCGGCCAGCCCTTCGGTTGTGGGGAATGGGGGCAGATCGGGGTCAGTCTTCCACCCAGCCATTACATCAGCCACCCAGCCAACTTTCGAGTGCGATGCCAACGTTACCGTCCCGCCAGGCCGAGCACACGATACATTTCGCCCAAGCCGACTTGCGGGTCGGCGAAAATGAATGGCCCGAAGTTAAGGAAGAGGTGCGTAAAATGCGAGCTGGGGAGCTTGCTGTCCGCCGCATCTGCCTGAACCACTTTGATGTTCTGCCATTCATTCGCCTTGACGCGCTTGTTGATGAGGTCGATCATTGCCAGCGCCATGTCTACCAAGGTGAGGTCCATTTTGCCCTTTGCCTCGTCGCCTAGAACGTCCATCAGTGCTGCTGCAACAGCCCCGGTGCCACCGGCCTCATCGAGAATGATCAACTCCTGGTCTGGATCAATGCTGTCAACCCCCGCTTCGTGAAGCAGCTGTTCGCCATATCTGCGCGTCAGATGCTCCACGACTGCGTACAGTTGACTGAGGTTGTCTAGGTCCCAGATGAACTTCGTGTTTCCTCGTCCCTTGTAGAGCTCGCTATCCTCTTGGGTGGCCATGGTCGTAGTTTCTGTACGGTGCTTGATCACTACAGTGTTGGAGGAGTGGTCTAGCTTTTTGGCTAGGCAACACTAATTCTGGACATCCGGAGTTTCTCGGGTGCCACGAGGCTTCCAGTGCCTTGATATATGTCTTGAAGGTGTGATGTTAATTCGGTGTCCCATGCACCAACCATGGCACCCACATGGTCGGAGACATATTGCTTACGTCAACATTGAACAGTCTCCGGCAATTTCGGCCTGAGACGTATTTCCAAAGAAATTTCATAGCATGATCCACCGGAGGGTAAGGGCAGCGGGAGCCCCAGAATCCAACGGAACTCGGTATTCTGTGTCCGTGTGAAGTCAGTTCAAGCCTTGTCGTGAGTGTACGAGTAATTAAGACGTAGTTAGCATAATATTTGGGTAACTACTTCATGTAGTTAGCCTTGAGGAGGTACTCGGCTAACATACCGTAAACAGCCACCAAAGGTTGCTTGAAACCCAGTTAGGAATTTATCAACAAATCATATCAACGCTCCAGCTTAAACTCTGCCCGCACATACTCGTGCTGGTGCTGTGGAATCTTGCCTACACAATGTCCTAAAGACTCATTCCTCCAAGAATGTACGAATGTCTTTCAAGTCGCGAATTCCATCTCCCTCGAAGCCGAAAGGGACTTCGCAGGTGAATCTCCCCACGACGGCCACAAAGAAACTTCCAGAGCCCCAGATTCGAACGAGGCTGAAACTCGATGGAGTGAATTTGTTGAATCCGGGTATTTCTACAAGTGGCGCGGACCCACCACGTGTTGAGGCAGCTAAACCAGCGAAGACCCAAGCGAGCGGCCCCAGTAGGAAGGTAGCAGCCCATACACGGGCTCAGTCTACAAATGCTGCCCTCAAGCAGCCAGCTGGATCCCATGTCGCTGTGCAAGCTGGTACATCGCGAATCCCTGGAAAGAATCTCGACCGGGCACAAGCATCTTCGACTGTTTTGCAACATAAACGCGCATTAAGTGCACTTACATCTACCCGTGTGGCAGGGCCCGACCAAAATGTGACTTTGCCCAGCTCAAGACCAGCAGGGCGACCACCGAAGGCCACGACGAGTACGGCAACCTCAAACGCCTCAAAACTTGCTCGACCAGTCTTTGACAATTCCAAGCAGCATTCGATTCCACTGAAATCGAAGCAGCCAGCATTACAAGTCAATCCCACAGTGTCCACAAATTTGAATGCAGGAGGCGCTGGGTCTTCCGAGGTTTCCCGGCTCAACGATGAACTGCTCCAGCTTTCGTTAGTCCACGGGAGCTCAGCCGATACACTTCAACAATATACAAAGAGCGTGACTGAATATTTCAAAGACCAATATGCCGACCTCGAGGTGCAGCATCGGCAGCTCGAGGTTCGGGAGCGGGATCGCCAAACAAGAGACAATCTCAGAGGGGTCAGGAAGTGGGTCGACGAGAATTCTGGCAGCGGTGACGTGAGCCTCAATCCTCTCTCAATGCTGGCCGAATGTACGCGGCAACTTGAGGACTTGTCCAGAAAGGATGGTGATTTCTCGGCGGCCATGAATCAATTTGACGACTGGAAGAGAGGGGTAGATGTTGCAATAGCGAGCCGCACTGCCACCGAAGAGGTAGAAGTGCAGTTTGTGGTCCCGTTCAGCCCTGATTGGAAGGGTTTGATCATGTCCCTGGAAACCAAAATCAAGATGTGCATGAATACATTGAGAGATTTCAAACGCGGGAGCGAAAGCGCCGCGATTGGGGAAATGATTACAATGCTCTCGGTATTGGCCCAAAGTCTACTTCAGGAGATTGCGATAAGCAAGAGCTTGGAGGAGCGTATTCTCCAGCAACAGCAGAGTTGGATCGACTCTTCAATCGAGAGGGCGCTTCAAGCCGTGAAGCCTGACGGCTCGCAAGACTTCCAGGTGGCGGTTCGGAAGGGAGTCTGGGACGATGTCGAAGAAGAGGATTGGATAGCCAACAATAAGCTTCGGTCCGCGTGATGTTGCAAGAGCATATTGCCCATCCATGGCGACGTCAGAAGCCTTGCACCAAAATGAGATGAAACTCCTGGAGAATAAATGGCTCCGAAGCCCAGAGTTCCTGCATCAGCTCCGCGAGGACATCATTCTGCCAAGATTAGAAAATCTTTGCGAGCTAGATTCAGCGATCTCAGGTCAAGACATTGGCGAGGTCGTAGACGCGGGCACTTTGCAACGGTCATGCAGTGGAGCTCCACGTTATTAAGGTGATATTATGATATTTACACCTTGATGGCCAGGTAATGCAGGTTCGACAAGCCGCATATGTGCAATGCACCCTATGATCGACGTCGTTTCCCTCGATAACTCGCGAGCCGATGGTTGATCACGGCTCAACTTGCCTGGGGAAGCTACCATGCTGCGCTAATGTCTTACCGGAGACACGCGGATGACTCAATGTTTAGTTTAATACGGAGTACTCTCTCGACGTACTTGTAGACCTTTGTGAGGTCGTCAACTCCACTTTGGAGACTAAGGGAATCAACGTAGGAAGCCGATCCTACATCCGGCCACGATGAATTATCGAACGCGAAGCGACGATGACAAAGGATGACTTATCATCACAACACGAGGCCAGAGGCACCCTGTCGCATACGTTGAAACAAATCTATTGGGAAGGGCCGTGGTGGGACTGCTTTAACCATCATGCAACAAGATCCATGCAACAAGCAGCGGCACGCTGGATGGCGAAGGAACATCCCGGCTGCGGATAGTATTACCAGTCAACAAATCATGCGGGCTCAGCAATAGTACTTCTGATAATAGTGATTCCTCTACTGATTTGAGGGAACAGGCTGAGCAGAATTATGACCACTTCCACTGCCGTCGTCGGAATGCTCTCTGCACTGGGGCTCATCCCCTAGAAACCACATGAGATTGACACCGTCTATTTCCTAGTTCATCTGAGCAAACATGGCTTTTGGATTATCCAGCTTGGACGATGTACGGAGGACAAAGTTGCCATTGAGATCTGCTGAGTAGCATGGTGGCCTTATGTTCAAATGACGAAATTAAAACGAAGGACAGCGGTGCCTGGCCTGCAGAGTACTCGTACACTGTGTTTCATTTCTGTACGAGGAGAGTGTGTGGAGGCTGGGTCGGTAAAGCTAAGGATCCGATAAGCTGGAGGTCTGGACAATGGCTTGTCGTCCCTGCACCGCGTAACGTCAGAACTTCCAAAGAAGGGCATCGTACCTAAGCCATCGATGCTGCAAAACTTCCGTCGCTTGCATACAATGTACTCGTAGATAGAGATGGAAGGTGGAGATGTGACAGAAACTGATCGTCGGCTGCAGCGGCGCTATGTCCGCCTCAAGTTGTATGAAATGACAGATTTCATGCCCAAGATACGATCTCAACTCAGGGCTTCGGAGACTGTAGGCTAGCCAGAATTCCGAGTGCACACCTACCTTAGGCACTTGGTATTGTAAGGCGGCCTGCAGGAAGATATAGATGGGGCCTCATGGAACCTGTGAGCAGTAGTGCAAAACCCAAGCATCCATCCTGATTTCCCAGACTGGCACATCTCAGAATGTTGGCCATCAAGCAATAGTACCTAGATATCGTCGAAGGGATGATTGCAGGTATTGATTACCTACCTTTCAGAAAGGTGTTGAATGGTGGTAGCTCAGGCTCGACATTGGGGCTTGAGACAACTAGGGTAGGACCGAGAACCCGAGTTGGAATGACCGCATGCCCAGGTCCTCCATGGATTAGAGTTTGCCTTACATAATACGTACAGCAAGCCGCCAGGTGGGTTCCAGGTGGGTGCCAGGGAGCCACCCACGGAAGCGATGCGGGCAGCCAGCGGGAGTTCGCTGTGTTCCTTCTAGGCGTTGCTTTACCAATCAGGCGAGCGCCAGGGCTGTTGAACCTCGGTATTGTTTTACCCAGAATCGGCTGACGGGCAAGGGCGCATTCTTGATTTTCATGATGACCTGCTCGTAAAGTTTGCGATGTTCACAGCTTGGGGCGGTGACAAATCAAGCCTGGGGATGTAGTCACCCAGAGTTCCGAGTCCTGGTAGCTAACCAGCACCCACACCAACCGCCTTCAACACCTGGAGGGTGCATTGGTAACAGGGTTGCAGGTGCCAACCTGCCAAAGGCAACTTTTGATCATCTGGCACCAAGAAATGGTGCACCTCAGGTGTTCATGGGTCGTCACATTACGTACTCTCAGACATTGGGCTTCATCAGTGACATACATACTCCCATGGATAGTTACCTAACTGTTTGTGGGAAAGGTTCACACTTCTGAGCTTGCTAACGACCTGGGTGTCTAGGTCTAGAGCCAAGGCCTGCATGAGGTATTGGGACTTTTGTTTAGGCACTCATCCACGATGTAGTCCCTTACGAGTAGGCATCTACATACCTAGGTACATGTAGTTAGTCACCTATCCAATGTATCTCACTACTTAGTTTAGCTACCCTGCCTTGGAAGGCTTTCGGCCGACCACCACAAGCTGCAGCACAGGTGCTTACCTAGGTAGTCGGAACATGTTTCGTTGAGGGACCTACGTAACTAGAGACCAGTTCACTAACTTGAACAGTCCGTACGGAGACCCTTATAAGCACCAAGGAAATCCATATTCCCGCCTTACTTAGTAGGAAGCGAGATCCCTCGTGCCTTGGTCCTTGGGTGCTTTGGAGGGGAGGGATGGGGGCGAGGCACAAGCAATGGCCTATCCTCGTTAGGGAGGCGCCTAGAAGCAATGGGTACTGGTAGTAGGCCACACAGCTTGTTCAGCTGCCCATTAGCAGCCAAATGCCCGTTACTTACCCTCGGATTCGGGGCTTTGATCAACGCCGTCGCTTGTGCATCTAGGTGGAAGCCAGCTTGCCTCAAGCAGTACGAAGTATGGAGTACCTCAATTTACTGCCTCGTTTGGTATCCGGAGACAGTTAGTCACTTGGCGAATATTCGAACTCTTCCGTGCCCACCATCCGCCCGACGGTCCCTCCGCCATCCATGGACCAGTTCCAAACAAGCCACCACTCCACCAATTCATCATCCACTGGCATCAGACTATCAATCCACTGCATCATCCATCATCCATGCAAGCTGCAGGCCTGCATCCTTCTTCTCATCCCTCCCGATTCGCTCAACTTTGATACGCTTCGAGAAGCGTGTTTCTAAATCTTCTATGTATCTCTCGGAGCCTGGTTCCATGGTTCCCTTCTGTTTCTGATCTCTTCGACCTCCGCCGGCCAATCTGCGATCGTCACCAACCACTGTGAGTCTACCACGCCTCAACCTGCCTCCTTCTTACCTAGCCGCACGCCATCTCATCATCCGCTTAGCCAGCCTAGGTATGTACTCGCACTCGCATCGACCGCATCGTGCAAGTATGCAGTCTACATCATTTGCCGCTGGCGCCCATCTTTTTTCATAGACCATACCATCTAAAGTCCTCCTCTCGTTGTCGCCAAACCCTCTCGACAGCATCTACCTGGTTGGCTATTTGCGCTTCCAGCTCTACACCCGTCAGATACTCAAATGTTGTCTGGTGCTCGCGGTTTCCCTTCTTCACGGATTCGACGCCGGAGGGTGGCCCAGGGTGGTGATGGACAGCTTTCCACAAGAAGCCGACCATGTGAAATCAAAATTGCCTGGGCCATCTGCCCTACTGCTCTCCCGTGTCATCAGTGCGCCAGAACCACGAAGACATGATGGCCCGTTTTCCACGCCTTTTGATCTGACCCCTCGAAAGCGCGACTCCCCTATGGATCGTGTCTATCAACGATCCGTCACCGAACTCTCCTCCCCTCCTGCCCGGCATTTCTGGCCCTCGGCCTCCCTGAGCCCGCACCAGGATGACAATCCAGAGCTGCCAGACAAGCGGCCACGGCTGGACTACATCCCTGAAAGACCTGAGAGCATACCTGACACGCCTAAAGCGCGTCTCAAACAATATGTATGTATGGCCAGACTATATTCAGCCTGTGATCTTGGCGACTGTCCCGCTGACAATGCTTAATATCCACAGTCTAGCCATTATGTTTATCCGGAACACCATGAACCTCCTACACAAACTCCCACAGAAAGCGGGCCTCTTCGACCCTCATCCGGATCGTGTCCCAACTGTTACGGTACCGATGGTTTGGTTGTGGACCTGGTGCGAGCTTTTCTTGATCTACGCACCGAGATGAGCCATGCTCTGTCCATTTCTTTGCGTAGCGGGAGCCCCATCGAGGTAAGTGGTATTCTGCAAGCCAACGGGGATATCGGAGAATTCTGACCAGATAAGACGATTGAGAATGAAGTGATCAGGCTAGGCCTGAAAGGGACACTTGCATGGACCATACAGGAGATTCACAATACGGCTCGACTGGTGCATCAGAATGCCACGACCAAACCGGGTTTGCCTCCTCTTGCGGACCTTGTTCCCACTCCCTTCGTAAACGATATACGGCGCCTATCATTACACGCCCAATCCCCCACAGCACCCTCATCTATAAATGATCCCCGTAGGACCCCAATCTCCCATGATCCTGCTCGGATGGACGGCATACATAGGAGAGCAAACGAGCAGCCACCTGAGTCAACTCCTCAACCATTTAACCATTCCCTACCAGCCATCATACCACCAGACGAGATGAGGCGGAGTCAGCATCAAGAGCAAATTCCGACAGGCATTGGACAGTCGCCACATCCATCGTCGGCGAGTTCAGTCTTTGCCTCGGCTCAATCTCCTATGCAATCTATTCCGTCGAGCGGCCTGACTTTACCGTCTCCGCCAGGAGCACATTTTACGCGGACGGGTAGCTCTGGATCAGTGCAGTACTCGCCCACAGCCTCATCATCAGCACATCACTCACATCTTCAAGATTTGCAACATCAAATCTCGACCAAAACCCTGGCGCTCCAAACACTACAGCGTGAGCATGACGGGCTCCTAGCAGCATTCTCCAGATCACAAATCCGGTGCACTGCGCTAGACAAGAAGTCCCAAGTGTCAGACCACGAAATCAACACCCTGACTGAAGACAAGATTCGCCTTCAGCAGCAAGTGGAGAGTATGGAGAACCAGGTGCGAGAACTGATGAAATCGCGCGATGAGGTACATCAACAGTCTACAGCAGACGGAGCTCAGTGGAGGCAAATCATGGCCATGTCGAGTCAACTGCAACTGAAAGGGGCTGATGAAGCGCGGCGATTCAGGGATGCACGCGAGACCTGGGAAGAGGAACGACAGTCCTTGAAGAGGCGAATAGAGGAACTCGAGTCCGGTAAGGAGGCCCTTCCTGAGACAAGGACTGTGTCTGGCTCCACGACCCCAGTGGCAAACGATTCTATTCTGACTTCGGAGTCTGTTGATGCGCTTAGAGCGGAGATTGTGAGGCTGAGGCGAAAATGCACTGATTTGGAGCTAATGCTGCAGGACCTGGAAAACGAAGCTGGTTCGATTGAGAGCGCAATCAATGCAATGGAAAGCGTCAAAAGAAACCTTACCGGCAAAAAGCGGCGAAGTGAAGGGAGCTAGGAGCGGACAGATTTGAGTTGAGATAGAGAACAAGGAGCTCGGATTGGCCAGGCAGGGGGCAGAAGCCAACATGGTTTGGGATCGGTCTGTCGCTCTCAGATCACAGTGATACATCTTCTCCATGGCGCCACTGGGAGCTGAGTGGACGGTCACCATGGTTACCGTTCTTCGGATTACTGTGGCAAGCGGTGTGGTTGACTCGCCCCTTTTGCCTTTGTGGGCCAAAAAATGTCCACTCTCGAAAGAGCACGACGAGGCTGGAAGCAGGGGTGTGTGTCTGAGTATGGGATGTACGTTCCAACCTTACGAGGTTTTGCTTTCAGCTGGAATGGGCGGGAGGAGGTATCGGTTCGACTTATGTCATTCGAGATGGATGGGGTTAGCGCTTTATGCGCAGCAATTGGCTGTGCGAGTTTGTGACGAAAACGCGCCCAGAGAGCGAATCGGCCGTATGTTCGTACCGAGGACCACCATTGGCGACCATGACTATATGATGACTAAGCACGCATCAAGCTGTCGGCAGAGGTGGTGGCAAACAGAATCAAGCAACGGCAAAAAAGTTGTCAAAATATGAAGGCAGCATTAGCTTGATATGTATCATTGGATATGAAATTTATGCAGTTACCACCGTCGACCAATGTGGTGAAAAGAGAGATTACAGTAATCAGGACTGAATTAAGGTGCCCTGCACTGGAGGCACCCAGTAGGTACTCCGTATCGAACTTAAATTAATTACATTTCGAACTCCTTCAGACTGTCATAGCCTATCCCCAACTCGTGCACCTGCCAATGCCTTGGACATGTACTCCGTTCCTCAAGTCCCAACCGATATAGGTAGTTACCTCGTGTAGTAGCGCGACCAAGGCCCTCCGCGGGGGGTTCGTCGGTATGTGAGTGGCGTTAAATGGTTGGAATTCTCAGTATTGTCGAACCAGCCCCTTGCCAGACTTCTTGCAAAAAGGAGCACACGCGTACATGACGCGGACCGGAGCGAACAGACAGGGACGAGGGCGCGGCCTGAATTCATGAAAATCGCTCAGCCTTTGGCCTGGAGAGGATAGTATGGATGAGGCACTGCCAACGGATATGATTATATCAGGGAGGTACCTCCACACAGAAATAGCATATGCTGGTACTAATGCTTTTCCTGCTTTCCAACATGGGGCTGGTTTCCATTGAGTAACTCCGCCATCAAAGCGGTGATGTCATCTCCTCCAACCAGGGAGGTTTGGCGGGGTACACTAGCGCTGAGAACTTGGTGACTAAAACACCTTAGTGGTTTATAGCTGGAAGTTAGTAGCCCACCAGCTCGCCATGTGCCCAGCGCTAAGAATATAGCGGGAGTAGACGCTAACCGTAAACAGATCCTATCACTAAACGGGTAGTACCTGACTGACCACATCCCCTCTCAAGACACGACTGCTTGCATGACTGCACACCACCACTAGGAAGTGTATCACTCAGCAACACCTCTCCTATCCAGCCTAATTCCTCTCGACTGATTGATCAATCAATCCAAAATCCTTTCTTATTCTTCTTTCCTCTCCACTTTTCACCGCACTTCGTTCCTGAACCAATCGCAAAACCTTCGTTCAGACTTGCATCGCCACCCTCGACCTCGGAAGGCCCCTCCTTGCCAGATTCCCACATGCCACAAGCCTTGTCGGATCTCCCAAACCGCACCCGCAGCTCGGCGTGGCATCTGAAGCCTATACACATTCACTTACACCACGAGACCTCCGAGCCTCATCACGTCTACTGTTCGAACAACCTCAACCTCGGCTCGTCGTCTCCCGTCTCTCTTGCATGAGTTTTCTCCCGAGGCTATCTCACCTATCTCGGAATGGGGGACAATTTCGATGTCCGACTGCTAAAGCGGTCTCTGGGAGCCACCAGGCAAAACCATCACATCAAGGCTTTATACGGAAATGCCGCGTGGGCTGAGGACCTCGACATCGTCAACGAGCTCGGTGCCCATACTGGCTGCGTCAATGCTTTGAGGTTTGTTCCTCTTGCGTCCGTATGCTGAGACTACTGACTCTGGCAGTTGGTCGACGAGTGGCAACCTGCTCGCTTCAGGCTCTGATGATACCCATCTCAATATCTGGGACTACAATCCGTCCGGCCTTCCAAACACCTTTTCCCTCAATAGCAGTGTTTCCACTGGCCATCGTGCTAACATATTTTCTGTCAAATTCATGCCCCACTCGGGCGATCGAACCGTCGTCACCTGTGCCGGCGATTCTGAAGTTCGTATCTTCGATCTCGAATACGGCGGTGCCACACAAGCTAGCTCGACTCAATCCGCCTTCTCCGCTAGCACAAGAAGTAGGAGGTTCAACAGTTTCTTCCGTCATGCACGATGGCTCAATGAAAGCAACACAAACGCTCGGGTGTACCGAAGTCATGCGGACCGTGCCAAACGGATTGTGACGGAGTCGAGCCCCTATTTGTTTCTAACTTGCTCAGAAGATGGCGAGGTGCGTCAATGGGACTTGAGACAGCCTTCGTCTGCATATCCCCCACCGCGAGGGGGGCGAGGCTATGCAAGATTTCGTGGAGTCTCAGACCCGGATGCAGGTGACACACCGCCACCCCTGATATCCTACAGGAGGTATGGCCTGGACCTGAACAGCATCTCTTGTGCAGCCAGCCAGCCTCAATACATTGCATTGGGGGGAGCCCACTTGCACTGTTTCCTGCATGATCGACGGATGCTCGGCCGAGATGTCGAAAATGAAGCAGGTCGTCTGGCCGGCCGAAAACCGGTTGTCGGGACCTTGGAAGATGAAGCCATGGCTGAAGCAACCAAATGTGTCCGCAGATTTGCGCCCCATCACCAGCGAAAAATGACTGTACACGACTACGGCCATATTACGGCCTGCAAAATCAGTGATACTAATCCAAACGACATGGTCGTCTCCTGGTCGGGTGACCATATTTACAGTTTTGATATTGTTCAGTCTCCGGATGCAAGAGACTCTGATCTCCGGCTGGAGGAGGCCTTCCAGGCTAGACGTCTTCGGAATCGGTCTGACCGAAAAAGGAAAAGGGAAAAGGGTAACGCATCATCCAGCAGCCTAGGTGACACAAGCAATCCCAGTAGACGTCTGCGAAGAGTCCCTGACGATCAATCTGAACATGGCCAGACCGCTCTGATGGCAAGGTACAATAATGGAGACACCGAAATGATACCAATTGGTTTCATAGAGTCTGAGAGTGCCACGGAAGAAACACCACATGATGATCTATTGCATGCTGAAGCACAACAGTCCAGTCAACGAGTGGCCAACGCAATGGTCCGACTGAGAAAGACCATTTTTGACTTTTCGTCTCTGTTGAGGGAAAATATGGCAATGTCCATGGAGAATTCCCCAGAACTGACTCCATACGGATCGGCCTTTACTACCGCGTTGGGTCAATGTGCATCTCTTCTGCCACAGATAGACGACGTGATTCGCAATTGGACCTATCCAGTCAACCCCACTGAGGAGTACGTTATGTTGGAGAACACTCTGCGGAGAAATCGTCAAGCGACGTGGCGATTTGTTCAGGCTTCGGGATGCCTGGCAAAAACCCTCGGTGGACGGCTTCAAACTCTTAGTGCCACCCCTGATACCAGACTGGCGAATTTTGAACGCATTCGGCCTACTTCCCATGAGGGAAAGAACATTACTAAAAGCTCACAATTTGGGTACGACTTCTTGAAAGCAATTCTGTTGTGGTTAGATGGTGGCCAGGAGGCTGTTCTCCAAGGTTTCAAACGACCTGCGAATGTGAGTGCCGAAAGCCCCCGATTCCCGTTGGACAAGGACGACGAGATCGCGACCTTTGTACCAAAGCTACAGTCGTACCTCTTGGATCTAGCCGATGAAGATGCACCCATCGTCGATATCGATGCCAACCCCTTCGAAAGAGATGAAACGAGAATTGTATTCGAAAGTCAAAAATCTGCTGTCATGGCCTTTACAAGAGCACTCTCAGGAATTAAGCTCGAGACGAGACAAGGTATGTCTGAGAGTGGGATTAGTCTCTCAGGTTCCAGTACCACTGTCCGTGTCATGGACAAGGGGGCAGCTGCGAGATTTTGGGGTGTAAAGGTAGGCCGGTCTTTACTAATGTCTGCCGCTGGAGGTGTAACATTTGACTTTGTCAATCGGGCGTTTGGTGGCCTTAGACTACAGATCCAGCATGATTCCGAAGATCAATCCCAAGATGACTTCGATTCAGAAGAAGAGCGCATCATAGAAGCCATTGATATTGTGGCCACTACAGGTGCTGCAGAAGCTTCGCTTTCAGAATCCTCGCAGTCACCATCGGCTACCCAAGATGCTACTGAAAGTCCAGTCATCCCAAGTGTAAACACTGGTGAAGCTCCTACAGTTCATATTGAGGATGCTGCTCGAGACGAAAGTGGTGACGACAACGAAGGAGGCAGTTCCAATGAGAGGCAGTCCGAATCTGATTCTGATGATGGCGATGATGATGGCGATGACGATGACGACGATGACGGTCCAACACGAATCTTCCTTCGTCGTCGGCAAGGGTTTGGCCGAGCTCGTGAGCGTGTCTCGGTCAATTTGGATGTACCGTTTACCTCCCATACCAAAGTTTACAAGGGTCATTGTAACAGTCGCACCATCAAAGATGTCAATTACTACGGGTTGAACGATGACTACGTTGTAAGTGGTTCTGATGATGGACATTTCTTCATCTGGGACCGGAAGACCATGAAAATCGTGAACATCCTAGAAGGCGACGGCGAAACAGTCAATGTTGTTCAAGGTCATCCTTACGAGCCTATGATCGCTTGCAGTGGAATTGATAGCACGGTCAAGATCTTCGGCATTGGTGGTGAAAGTCGCGAGCGCGAAAATGCGAGGCTAGGAATCGACATTGCGAACCCTGGTGGAACAGTTCATAGTTCACTGGGTTTCGGTCGCCGAAGAACATCTAGACGAAGGAGGCAGGGTGATGACGAGGAAACTGACGATAATACTGGCGGCAACGAACCAGTCCGGTCGAGAGGGCTGACAAGTTGCCGTGCAATGCATCTCCGTGACGAAATTGTCGGTCAAAATGCTGTGGAGCAAAGACATAGTGCAGGGAACACATTCGTGACGGTAGGTTCAATGGAAGCATTACTGGCCAGGGCTTGGGTCATGTCTAGTCTGCATATGATTTGACCCACGAGGCAACCAAACGGAATCAATTTGCTGACATCTCGGTGTCATGCAGGACGGTATGCTCACTAGGCTTGCCATGGTGCTGCAACAAGGTCAGATTGAGGCGATTGGTGGACAAGGCTTTGGTGGACAGGGGGGAACCATTGTGGTGGACGACAACTGTGAGGTATGGTCTTCGGTCATCATCTCGTCTATTCAACACCCTTGTATATAATGGCTGACTAACAACCCTGACATAGGTCATGTAACATCGTCCCGCGAATCCGCATCTCACACTCACCATCAACAAAAGTCGATTGAGCATTGTGCTCTGACATCTCAATACCAGTAGCTTGCGCGTCATTATGACAGTGAAAATGGACCTCGCCAAGCACCGGACCTTCCGTAAGTGGATACGACAACACAAATGTTATCTAGGGCAGGTGGGCAGTGGATCGATCACCAGGCTCGCCCTTGAGCATGAGAAAGGCAAAAATGTTCAAGAATACATCTCATTTGATGGATCGATGGCTCAATATGGAAGATATTTAGAAATCGCCCCTCCTCACAGTCAGTGGACCTGCCAGATTGGGAATGCGTCTGCTATGTACGAATGGTGCTTGAACATCTTGGCTATGCAAAATAGGGGCCATTCGCGGCCTCCGACCATTGAGCAATAACATCAGGTACCTGACGCTGTGGGCAGAGCGTAAGCAGCCCTGCAGCAGTAGTTGTGAGGAGATATCGGAACTCTAAGATGGTCAGGTCAGGTTGCTTACATACCCAGTGCAAGTCCGTAAGAAATCATCCAAATTGCCCCACGCAGGGGGGTTATTCCCGTAGAGATGGGGAACAACTTTGGCTCGATATGGCATTGAGAGGGATGAACGTTCATTGGTCTCCGAGTCCCATCTTATATGAATGAGTGTGAGGGACGAAGGAGGCGGGAAGGAAAAAAACCAACAGGCATCGAGTTCTAGATGTGTCGGAGATATATGTACATAGTAGTTGTTATGTAATCAAGCTTGCCGCTTTTGCTGAACATACCCGTACCGAGTATGTCAAAAATTTCTCTTCATTTCGTTAGGGCAGCGAGCGAAACTGCGTCGCCCAGCTGGAGGCGAAAGGCCCCCCCCGAAAAAAGATTTTGGAATGACGGTGGCAATATTATCGCTCTACGTGCATAATGCACCAATAGCCAGTCAGTGGGCGGAAAGGCCCTTCCATCGCACACACGGGTACTGTGCATTTACTGGCCTTGGAGTGAAGTGGACGAAGCCACAAACACAATTGAATGGGCAAGTGAGGTAAAGTGAGAGAAAAAGAGTCTGAGTACATATTCTTGCGCCACTGCGTATTCCACTTGGATATTGATGAAGCGGTCAAGTTGCAAGGCAAGAAAACTTACTACCATCATGTCCTGTGGGACTACATTCGCGGGCTAGAGCCTCGACGTTCGCAAGGACGTTAGACGAAGACGACAGCGATACGTACATACATACACCCTGTCTCCATTGACCAATTCCAAAACGCAGATCCTGCGTTAGTGGGCAGCGTATCGTATCATATCGAACTGTCATCCAGTACCAAAATCACCCAACGCCACTAGCTAGTGGCCAGTTCTACTGAGTCATGGGAAGAATGCCCTTTTCGGACGGCACCGTCACTGGGCTGAATGGAATTGGAATTGGACGAACCGTTCTTCTCCCACCATACATTCAGCGCACGCTATCTGAAGCCTTGCCTGGCCTGTCGGAAGCGGAGCTGGCGGATTTCGCGGATACGCCGCTGGAGTACCTTCGGGTAAGCCACATCGGAAGCCTGCGTGATGGACGTAGGAAGCTGCAGTATGCTTATCTGCTGCTTGCGAGGCATGTGTTTACCCAGAAACTGAAAGGCGTTGGCTCTCGGCAGAAACGGATGAATGGTGTGGCTTCTGCAGAGTCGGGGACGAAATTTGAGGAAGTAATACCGAAATATGGGGCGGGTGTAAAGAAGGTGGAAGAAGAAGACGAGGACGATGGCAACTGGGAGGGCATTGCGCTAGAGCTGGTTCTGGAAAGAGCTAAGGTCTACGAGGCGCTGGGCTACGCTGACCTGGCGCTTGCTGATGCTTATGTTGCGTACACTCTGCTCCTCGTGGCTCAGGGTGGTGAGGTTGACACTGACCTTGTGCCTGTGGGAATGGATGGTCAGAAGTGGGTACCGAGTAGGGAGGACGAAGATGACGAGGAGGAGGAGGAGGAGGAGGACCGAGAAGAGCAAAGCGGAGAGGATGCCAATCGTCATGAGCAGCGGCATCGGTATGGGCGTCGGAATGATAACGTCTCGATGTCATGGGCGGAGGACATCCCGGACATGGTTTTCCACGCTCTGCTGATTCTCTGTCGCTCCGCGCTACTCTTGGGTTGCGAGAGCCAGGCAAAGACGTGGTACGACGAGCTGGTCCGGTACCGCTCCGAATTGCCTCGGGATAAGAGTAACTGGGCAAACCTGTTTAGTGAGCTGCAGATCAAAACTGAGCAGCAGCAGATGCGGTTTGCCCAGGCCAAGCTGGCCCAGGGGTTCTGGTGCATTTTCCCCATCGATATGGAGGGGTTGAGCAAGCGCGTGCAGAAGCTGGTGTCCATTAGCGACGCTGAGAATGGTGCTACGTGTACGACTACGAGTAGTGGTCTGCCGTTGTTTGGTTGGAGCTTGAGGGAGGTGTATCCTTGGAGCGAGCATGAGCCAGAGAGAATGAGCCAAGAGGCACTCGAGGACATCAATGCCCGTTTGGCCAAGGTTGCCCCTTCCTTGGAGGTCAAGACAACTTTGTTACCGGCTCTTGCCGCAACGGGAGAAGAGGTGACTGATGCTACAGGTAAAGAGAAATGGGCACAGCTCGGCCTATATGCGAAGGAAGACCTTGTTCCAGGATCTAAAATACTCGAAGAACGATCAATGCTTACTGGAATTCGGCCCCATGGTGAAGCGCTTTGCGATGCGTGCGCGGCAGACATGGAGGCGATACCATCTGACGAAAGACGATACTGTGAAGGATGCAACATTCCTTTTTGCTCGGACGAGTGTCTATCTGCAGCAACGGCAAGCTATCATGTACCGAATGCACAGGATGACGAAACCGACAAAGGATATCCACCATCCGAGTCACCCTTCTGTCCAGGCACGGTAGCATTCGATGACCTTCATACTCTAGGACGGGCGGAAAGCTCTACGACACCAGAGTATGACCTGTATTTCTTATTGCTATCGAGAACCCTACAGCTGGCGGAGACTCAGCAAATCCATCCCTTGGATCTCTTCGAGATCAAGTATCTATGGGGAGATTTCTTACCAACGCGGGATGCCAATGTTTTGGATAGCGGGAGGCAAACGAAGCATACTCTGCCGTTCAGCGTGCGACATCATGTCGAACTCCCCCTGCAGTGGTTCGAGATCCTGATGCACTCACGTCGCGAGTGTCGACCATACAGTGCCGCTTGGCTAGAGAAGTACGACTGGTGGATCGTGCAGACGCTGTTTGCCAAGTTCCGCGGAGTCGCAGACGCACAGCAATCTACGTGGACGGGGAAGCCTGAGGTGGCTGCTGTGCATCCACTGTGGTGCTTGGCCAACCATAGCTGCAATCCCAATGTCACCTGGAGCCCTTCTGGGGTCAGGAATCTGACGGTGATGAAGGGAAGGGCCTGGAGTACCACGAGTGGATATGCAAGAGGGGGAGCGGAGAGTACGTGGGATGGAATTAAGAAGGGGGAGGAGATCTGGAACCACTATACAGATGTCCACGAGAAGGACTACAGGGAGAGGAGGGGACGCTTGCAGGCCGTGCTTGGGGGTGATTGTCGTTGTGAGCGGTGTACATTTGAAGCTGAGGGGGGCAGCCTCGTCAGCTGAGAAACAAGAGGATACTAGTTATCGACATCACGCAGGTGGCTGATCGGTAGCGTTGACGTTGGGATTTCCATGCTGAGAGAATTCGGGATATAGAATCGCGTGATGCCAAGGCTCTGCTGGTGATGTCACTTGCATCAACGCCAGGCACAAACCCTTGGCTGGGCACGAAATTAGCAGCAGATCTCCCATTCTTCCTTTTCCATTCAGATTTACTGGCTCCGACACGGTGGCCAAGAGTCTTGACGAGTCTCCATTCTTGATCTCGTGGTTCAACTTTGTCCAACGGCGACATTGTTGGCAGCCCTGCCTTAATCTTGTTTTTTTCCCGGCGGCGGAAGCTACTGGCTTGCGGTGATGACGGACGACGTGACGAGGTGAGGCGAAGTGCCTTATGTATGGATCCCGAGATGGGCATCCACCTTATAACACCCTCTTGCCATGCACAGCTGTGCTGGCATTGAGGTAAGTACGACTACTATCGGTCCACTGAAACAGAACGACAGTGATATACGAGTAGGAGTGAAAGGTGGGTGATTTGAAGATTTGTATTTGCACAATCGCGAAAGGCGGCTTCAGCCTGTTTTGCTTCACATATCGCTTATTCTACAATTGTCGATATTCTTAGACAGGAGCGGTTGAAGATGGCAAGAGAATACCACAAACCACCACATACTCCGTCTCCTTCACCGTCGCGCTTTCACTCCATCAAATCAATGCGGCCAGATAGAAGCACGCTCCCTCGCCTTGGGCGGAATCTGAAATTCTTCGTCCTCGATAGCTGGTTTGATGTCCTTTGCATTCTCGCTGTGGCGGGAATCGCTGGTGCTGTGAGTGAAAGCCATTCATTTGGAGGGAGAAGAAATCCCCCTCCCACTAGTTAGCGAAATCCAGCCAGCTAACCACAGGGAATAGATTTGGATAGTGGAAGCACGTCCGGCACGGCTCTTCCCCCTCTTCTCACCAGACGGTACGACATATGCACCTGAAATCTCCTACCCCTACCAGAAGAACATATTCTCCTCCCTAGCAGCCGGACTAATCTGCGGCTTCATCCCGATCGGCACGATCCTGCTCGCTCAAATAGGGTTCAAATCCTTCGCCGACCTATCCTCCGGCATCCTAGGCCTCCTCTACAGCCTCTCCACGGGGACGTGCTTCCAAGTAATCCTCAAGAAATCCATCGGCGGCCTACGCCCCCATTTCCTCGCGGTATGCGAGCCCGAGATCCCCGACGACGTCGTCGGCGTCGGCTTCAACGGCATCATGTACGCCGTCGACCAGGTGTGCACGGGCGATCGCGACCGGATTAACAACGCGCTGCAGTCGTTCCCGTCGGGCCACTCAGAGATCGCGTTCGCGGGTTTGGGGTACCTCACTATCTACCTCTTCACGCACCTGCGTATCCCAGATAGGAACAAGATCGAGCGGACGGGCTTCTGGCGCATGATTCTCGTCATGCTACCGCTCTTGCTCGCCACGTACATCGCGTGCACGTTGGTCCTAGCGTATCACCACCACGCAACGGACTGTTTCTTCGGCGCGGCGATTGGCATCGTCACGGCGAGCTTGGGGTATCGATCTGCCTATAGAAGCCTTTTCGATGGTACTACAAACTGGCGGCCGAGATTGGGTAGACGCATGAAGCGCGAGATGGAGCGGCAGACCGATCCTGTTGCAGAGGATGGCGATGAGGAATCCGTATTGGGAGCGAGGGGGCGTGAGGCTGGGGCTAGAGCTGGGGCTGCTCGCGAGGGCGAGGACGATGCCGACGCCGTCAGACGGTATCCACGGAGGAGCTAGAGACCACTCGACACCCTTTATGAGAACGATCAGCAGCACTACTAGGGATGCATGGTCTAATTGGAAGTTAGGTTGCTGGAGGCACACAATGCATTCTGAAGTCTGGTTGGATGGGTGCATAAGACGAGCGTCACACAAAATCACGACGCCGTTATCTTTTTATCCTTGAGCGATCATTACTGTACGGCGTTCAGCGGCTCGCTTGATTGGGAAAACCCGGTTAGCTGTGCATATATTCGCACTCGACTCCCTTGGTACACTTAGTTCTTAATCCTCGAATCTCGCCCGTGCGGTTGCGATACTGTGCTACTAGCTTTTCTTCAAGTCGATCATAGCCGTGACCGTCTCGTTCTGCCGCAACTGACTCTGCATGATATATAGATACGTGGGATATGGCGTACGGCGTACGGCGTCTGCCTGTTGCTGCTCATTCCCAATTTGCGACACGCAGGCCGCCAAGCAGATGTATATAACCCCCGAACAGTAGTCTGGCGCAATACAGCTGTCTACCACCAGGCAGTCTTCACCAATGTTGATAGCCTCGCGTGTTCGGTCCAGCACTACACGGGCACTGCACCAGTGGACACCGATCCCAACAGCCGCTTCCAGGGGCTAGTATTTCAAGGCAACTCCGATGCAGGAAGCGGATTACCACCCAATTTGAAAGTCCGCTGAGTAACTCCTCCATCCGACGCTATTCCAGCCACTTGAGCGAAGCATGTAGAGATGACGCCGTACCGGCGGCTATCGTGCCGTATTTGGAGGAACAATGTATGTATTAGGTACCTAGGGTATTATTAATAATAGCTAATAGCGGAGTATCCAGATACGGAAGTCGACCAACCAATCACGCAAATCTCCAGTGAAGAATGAGCACACGGCACAACCTAGACACGGCGTATCGTAGGATATCTCTTGATCTCTAACTCCTCCTCTGGACAGAAAGCCGTCTCCTACAGTAGATCATTCCAATTCCTGGAACATTCAATGACTCGCAAAAGTTTCTTTAAAATCCATTCCAAGATGCTCTTCATTTGGTACGTCCGCCTCCGTCCTCTCAAACTAGCTCCAAGTATTAACCATTCGTCACAGCCGGGCCTTGCGGTCTTGGTCGGGATCCTCTTCATCCAGCCAGTTGTGGTCTACGTTGTGGATCGGAAAGGCCTTAGAAAATTCCCATCCCCATCTTATTTATGCAACTGTCTCTTCCTTCTGGCGCATCCTCCACAACCCCCGTCAAAAGCATTTCCTTGTCGCCCATGATGCTCACAAACGGCTGGGGACGCATGTTCGCATCGCGCCTAACCAACCCTATTTCTGTCTCGGATCCGGCGGCCATGAATGATATTTACGGTCACGGGGCGGGTTTCCTGAAGGATGCCTGGTACGATGGCGGAGCTGGCGAGTTCCGACTTATGGCGCTCGCGTCAAGGCCGAGCACCAGCAGAAACGCAAAGTTTTGGCCCACGTGTTTGCACAGAAGACAATTGAAAACCTGGAGCCCGTTCTCGAGCGTGGAAACGACATTGTGACTGCCCAGTCTGAAGAAGGAAAGGTATATTTAAAGCTTCTTTCATCAAATCACTCCACAATGCGACAATCATGAACACTGTTCTTGGCGCGGAAGCACCACTTCTCGGCCTCGCAAAAAAAAACTGTTCCCCTGGCACCCTTACAAGAAAGCCGGTGCCTCCTACGACGACATTATTCACTACTACACGGTGAAAAGACTCGGTGCAAACGATAGCGAAGCAGATGATATCTTCTCTAAACTTCTGGTCGACAATCAAGGCTCGGCACTGGGTTTGAAATTGGGAGAAGTGCTCGCTGAGTGCAGCCTTGATCAGATCGCGAACATTGGCTTCCAGATGTGTAGAAAACCTTGCACCACAAACCTCTCTAGCATTTGGGCTACATATTGCCACTGTTCAAGACTATCAGGCCTGCTCGCCTCACAGATACCGGCATGTGTCTCCTCTGAAGAGCTTTGTATGCTGCTATAGAACGGCATAGCCTCTACGGAACTCCTCGCTACCCAAGGGACGAGGGTGAGCGTATTCGAATTATGAAGGATATGACAAAATTGTTCCGAAGCTGCTCGATAAAGCGAGTAAAGTGCTATGGAGCGAGATATCAGGTTGATGCGATAGGACTAGTCGGCCACCGAACTGGACATACTGCCACAGAGCCAATAACATAGTGACTGGGGTGAGGGTCGTTCGGCCCAGCTCTCGATTGGGATTTGGAAAATTGAAGGGTGCCTCGCCGGTGGTGACCTCGAGGCTTCGAGCGCCAGGAACACCAGGTCCAA
>Ga0105239_10001998_pt1 | contig 26502 bp, 23 predicted proteins | sample KBSC44metaG_FD_92761 | JGI IMG/M metagenome (GOLD analysis project Ga0105239, IMG submission 92761) | Corn rhizosphere microbial communities from Kellogg Biological Station, Michigan, USA - KBS C4-4 metaG | ecosystem: Host-associated > Plants > Roots > Rhizosphere > Soil | place: Michigan, USA...
ACAACTCCCCTCTCTCTCTTTTCACTTTGCACTCACTTGCACTTAGACAACAACACAATGATGATGAATCACTCATAGTTGCTCATTGAGAGTAGCCTTCCTTTCCTCGTGCGCTCTCCTATTACAAATTGCTTCAGCTTGAAAATGTTGACGGGTTTTTTGACACCACCAGTCATTTTGCGGTGTGATATCTCCTTCGCTGACTATTAAATCTATACGTCGCGGTGTTTGTAAAAAGGCTTTGAGTTTATGAAGTAGTCCCCCGTTAATCCTGATGCTGCCAGTGTGAAACTCGAGGAGGTTTGTAGGCCCTTCTTATATCTCAGCCATCGCTCATCAGCCACCTAGCCAAGTGTTGGTCAAAGAGTGAGACTTTGGACTACTTGAGCGTACACTTCCCCATACTCACCCCGCAAAGTAGTGAGTACATCGTAGATAGAGCAAGCACGTTTATGAGGCTACATTGTATTGGTCGAATGAGAAAGGGCGAAGCGGTAGCAGACTTTCGGCAAGTTGTGCCGCCGTGCGATATCGTCCGGCAATGCGATATCGCCACCACAAACGCCGAAAGCAAATAGACATCGCGCTGCGCAAGAAATAACCTATAGGCTTCAACCAACGGTCGCTCAACGATGTCGCTGGCGACGGACTTCTGCTCATTAACCATTCTCGGCAGCAATCAAACATTGTAACTGCCTTCGGTGAGAAGGGTGCCCCACAACGCTGACTCGAAAGCTTTCGCTTTCGCTGAAATTGTCAAGATGCATCGGAGAACATGAAGGGAACCCTACTGTTTCCTAGGACAATCGGCGGCGATAAGAATTTAGAAATCGTCACATCCTCGCATTGATACACAACACAATGTCCGCGATCGCTTGGCTGAAGGTACTTCAGTACGAGTTTTCCACCTAGACCAAGATGATGGATGACCTACTAGTTCTTCCGAAACCAAGAATCGTTTTTTCGACTTCCAATCAACTCAAGAGCACCAAGCAAAATAGCACCCTCTGCAGTCTTCGATGAACGAGCCGATCCAAGACTCCAGCCTGCTTTGGAGCCCATTTGCCAAATCGTGACTCCCGTGGGCATGTTTGGCTATGGCTTCAATGAAGCATGGACAGAAGCAGTTTTAGCACAATGTGCTCAATCACCAGCACCAACAGCACTTATATTAGATTCGGGTTCGACGGACTCGGGACCGTCCAAGCTCGCGCTAGGGTCAATGACATGTCCCTACGATGCGTATGAGCGTGATTTTCGAGGGCTCATTACTCTGTCTATCAAGTACCATGTCCCAATCATATTGTCTTCTGCAGGAGGTGATGGTAGCGATGAGCACGTGGACTTGTTCCAAGACATTGTGCGTAACATTGTTGCGGAGGAAGTCAACAAGTAAGTATCAGACCTAGGTGCCCGGTTTCAAAAGCTGACAGCAAAACCAGCTACTGGAAATTGCAAGTTATTTCCATCTACTCGCAAGTCGACAAATCGGTCGTACGAGGAAAACTAAAGAACTGCGCCATCTCGTGTTGTGGTGCATCCGTACCCGAGCTCAATGACGAGGTGATCGATATGACGACTCGTATTGTTGCTCAGATGGGCCCAGAACCATATCTAGATGCAATAATCCACAATCCCGAATTCCATATAATGATCGGAGAACGGGCCTACGATCCTGCCCCATATGTGGCATTTGCGGCCTATCACGCTCTTGAGCCCAAAAATCGCGATATCAAGAATCTCACTTCTGAGCAACTCGGCGGCCTTTACCATCTGGGCAAGATTATTGAGTGCGGAGGTCTCTGTGCGACGCCGAAAGGACTGGGAGCAATGGGAGTCTTCAACTCTGACTTCAGCGCAGACATACGGCCCCTCGATCCCATGGCCAGATGTGTACCCCTCAGTGTCGCCGCTCATACATTGTATGAGAAGACACGGCCAGACCTGCTGCCTGGCCCAGGTGGTGTTCTCGACGTCTCAACCGCCACATACACTCAGTTGGGCGATTGCATTACGACCCGTGTTTCTGGTTCCAGATTCACTCTGGCACAGAGGAACAACCAACCATACACGGTCAAATTGGAGGGCGCTCGGGTGACAGGTTTCCGGACACTGATGTTGGGATCATTCAACGATCCTATCCTTATTAGTCAGATCGATTCCTTCCTCGACGCTGCCAAAGAATACGCTCGAGCGCAAAATGGGAACGTTCAAGGTGACTGGGACATTGGCTTCCATGTCTACGGCTTTGATAAGACCAGGCCCGAGCACACACCTACTCAGGTCTTTGTCGTGACGGAGACCCTAGCTCCAACACAGAAAGCCGCCACGAACCTTGCCTCGACTGTTAGAGTTCACTTTGCCCATGGATCGTATCCAGGTCAAAAAGCCACTTCGGGAAACTTTGGCATGGGAATTGGGGGAAAGTTCGAGATTGAAGTTGGTCAATGCACCGAATTTTCGGTCTATCACCTGATGACGTTGACTCCCGGCGAGCAGTATGCGACAGAGGCAAGCGAAGGTTCTTCTCCTGATGCGTTGTTTCGCTGGTCATCAACATTCATTGGAGACGGAGAACTTCCAGACTATCAGGTGAAGATCCTGACGAACCACAGAATCGTCGAGCCTTTCCCGATATCGAAGGCAAAGCATACGAGTAAGAATCAAGGAATTTCAAAAATCGACACCCCTAAGACTTTGTTTGATATTGCCAAAGTCATTCGTTCCAAGAATGCAGGACCTTTCGAAATTACGATGGATGTGATGTTCGACAACCCCAATACCTACCAAGTTGTGAAAAGGTCTGCCATTCTCAATCGAAGAGTTATAGCGGAAGCATATTCTCTGGCTGAGGATGAGATTGTCTGGGCCGAGTTTTTCGACGCTGCGATGGCATTCAAAGCAACGGTGCCAAGAAGAAGAGGAGGCTTGCCCAGTTGCTCTGGGGGTTTCATGGAGGATGACGTTCATGGGAGCCAGTTTTCTGCACCTCTGAGATCACTGCCCTTGTCGGATAAACTTGTGAAAGACTTGAGTATTGTGGTATAGGATCGCCTACAAACCTAGCAATGCTGGACATTGGTCTTGGAATGGGTGCGCTGCTCAGTGCTTCTGGGTAGGGTACTGTCCACAGGTTTTCCCAAAGCAAACTTATATATCAGCAAACCAATGTGAGGCCTCTTCAGCATCGAAGCCATGGAGGAATTGAGGATCAAAGGCCAGATCTTGCAGATCTAAACTTGCAGCATCAAGAGCTGCTGCAAGGGTGTAGTCTGAAGGTCTCGAGCCGCGAAGTCGTTCACTGAATCGAGCTCTTGCTCTCCAGACATTTTCCCAAGCAATGTTAGCGGACATGCGAGACTTGACACCTGGTACTGACTGATGGGATCGACCTCTTTCAGAATATATCTGACCCAAATACAAGATAATCTGGGACAATCTCGAGTAGGAATCGTTCTCGTATTCCGATTGTGATTGTAGGACGCGCCACGACTCATTGATAGCGTTGCGCACGACTAGTTGATTCTCGTACCCAGGTAGTATTGATAGGAACAGCAGAAAATTGGCGGCAAGAAAAACAGACATCTTCACCATCGATGGCCAAGATTTGGGGGGTATTTGCGTGCTGGCGGCGTGAATCAAACCAATGGCCGCCGTGCTCGCTCTGGCAAGAAGGACAGCAACTTCCAGGTTCGCTGCCGCCGAAAGTCCAGCTGAGCTAAATACAAACGAACCCAGTTGCAACTTTGTCCGTAGCAGAGCTATGCCGACAACTGGGTGGGAACCATCGCCTAGATCACGGTCCAGCAGGTTCAACTGCGATTCGATGTTTGGAATCACACTCATGGCATTTGGCAGCAATCCAGTGGAGATGTCATCACAATCTCCAAAGATTTGACCAATCTGATAGGAGTGGCATGATACGCGATGCAGTTGTTCCAGCACTGATGGCAGCTTTGTCGAGGCAGCCATCACTTTTGGTCGTATTGTAGCTGGTATTCCTAGGTGGGAACTCCTTCTGGAACCGTCACTGATAGCCATATATTGCCCTTCTAGAAACTTACGATTGGTTCACAATACCACATCCAACCCAAGCACGGTGGAACGATTGCATGTGTTGAGCATCCAACGTACTATCGTAAAGAAAGTCTGAATGGCAATCAGGTCTGTGGAAACCATGCTTCAACGCAATATGCCCGGCAAGCGCACAATATGACCAAGAAGGATCATCTTTGGTCGCAGCGTAAAGAAATGGCCACCAGCAAGCAACAACAGTGCCTGCACATTTGGAAGCGGGTCATTGTCGGGGCTATAGATATCACTCGCCAGACGACGGACATGTGGTTGCAGGTGGGTATGAAGATGAATGTAGGCGTCCATTGACTTTGAAGCTATGGCCACAATAGTCCATAAGAGAAATTTATTCTGATCCCAGGTATTCATGAAATGAGCTTGATCCGCAGCAACAGGGAACGAAGGGTGGTAAGCGGTAAAGAAACTATTTATCAGTCAAGTTCACCATTCAGAGTTGGCATGGTATGGCGCTTACTGTTGCAAAATCTCCTCAATGGTTACGGCCGTCAATGTAATATCACCTATCTGCTGAAGCTGGACAGTAGGTCGTTGCAACTCGCCTGGAGCGACTGGCGGCGATGGATCTGCTGGCATAGTTTGGAGAATTGGTGGATGCGGAATGGGTGACTGGACTTGATGACTCCTTCTGTCCAAAGACTTTATCTTTTCGAGTTCCTGCTCTAGTTCCTGCAACTTTCTAACCCTCACGTCAATGGCTGGACCGTAGAGTGAGTCCATAAACCAAACCTTCTTTTCGCTGTTCGCCGAAGACTCGGATCAATATTACATGTCAAGTGGTTTTTAGAGCAGCGTGTGCACGGCGCCGGTGAGCGTGCTTTGGCATCACAGGCAAGCTGTATCAATTTACCATGAGCATAGTATGCCCAGTATATATTATGTGCAGAATCGAACAAACCTTCATTTGGCGGCAGTATGTACAAGCCCTGTTTCTGGTGGTTTGCATTCTGAGGCTCTGCGGGCGGAAATCGAGATTTGTCACAAGCAGCGACAGTAAGTGTTACATTTTTGCTTTTGCAAGACTGTCAAGACAACTATCACCTGAAGTTCTCGCACCAGATTTCAGGAACTGCAAGTGGAAACCTAAGGCCGAGTACTGAGTTGAGGTGAGGAACAAAGTCCAGAACCCCCTCTTGACGGTGAGCCTCACGGACGAGAGCGATTTCGCATTTGTGCATTCTTGGCAGAGCGATATCGCCGCTATGGATGACATAACAGCCGAGCGTGCTTCATCTTTCCAAGCTGGCGAGTTGCGAGCATATTTCCCATACCCTGGTGTGGAGACGAGTAGAGTGTGGCTTTTGGGAATGCCCGCGGCCTCGAGAGGGTAGGCAGGAGGGGTTTATGCTCCATTGGTAGGGAGGGAGGGTCTATTCGAGCAATGGGACGAGGTGTTCAACAGTCGAAAAGGCGCCCAAGAGGGAACAAGTTTTGGGTCCTGGCTGGCGCTGCATACGGTGGAGCCAGGTTCAGGTTGGAGGGTGAGTGAAAGTGAGCGAGGTGAGAGGGGAGGTGGGCGGTCATAAAAGCGGCACGGTCGGGGTGAGTCGAGTCGCACGTGAGGTCCAAGCAGTTTTTACTTGTCTTTAGCTGCCAAGCACTTCCGTCTAGGACTTTTGGAATTCATCGGTCGAACATAAAGGGTTGCTTGGGCTCTCATGTGATGAACCCAAGAAAGCCAATGGACTCTTTTGTGTGTGAGTGTTTGTGTTGATAAAGATGCTGGAGAGCAGTGGTCACAAACGGAGCGCTGCAGAGGCCGGTTTGTCCACAGCAAACTTCCAAAAGCCAGGAGGGCGAGTTCCTCAACCCAATAATAAAGCTGGCCAACCTCCCATTCCAGACGGTGCCAGCGAGCAGCAACCCACCAGAAACATGAATCCAGAATCATCTCAGCGAGAGCTTCAACGGCGGGACAGAGATGATCTTGAACAGGGAGAGTGGTCCATTGCAGAGTCCAAGTCGTCCAGGAAGAAAAAGCGGCGCAAGATCGCAAACGATTTTGACGCACCCCCGTCTATTTCTTTCCTATCCACCAGACCTGCCCAGGTCCAGATCAAGGCCCTCCAAGAACTTGCACTCTACATACTAGCAGATGGCGTTGCGCCCTCTTGGCTCGCGATCAATAATGCGCGACAGATTCAGAAGGTGGTTGTTCTCATGATTCCAGGCCTTGATAGCAAATCCTTGGAAACGTCAGATCTTTTCAAGGCTTCGATGGCACCAGGGGGTAAATTAATGCCTGATGGTTCGACATCCACCGAAGCTGAACTACCATCACGGTCTGAGGGTGGAACGTCAAGTGCCAGCCTCTCTCTCCAAGAGCGTGATGAATTTACCTCAGGCACGAGCACACCTACCTCGCAAAACCCCTTGCACACACTTCTTGAACACCTAATCCCAGTCAAAGCGCCTGGAGATTCTTCAAGAAATCAGATCCACTCTCCCCTGCAAACGATGCTCATTTCTCCGTACACCCAACCCAAAGACAAGCATGGAAAGGATGAGAGGGCGAAGTCGACGCGAACCCACATTGCTGAATTCATCCATACTGCGGATGAGCTGAGAGATTCAGAATACCCGATTCATCCAGCGTCATTCAGCAATGAGCTAGATGCACAGTTGGAGCACGGGAGGCGGGAGAAGACCTTCCAATCTATTTCTGCAGGTTGGGTAGATACGAACGTCAAGCGTTCTGACATCCCAACCCCAGCTCCCTCTCTCCAATCCCCCAAGCAACTAAAATCCCAAGACTCGCTCACAAGCGGCTACAAGGCGTACGCTGTCGACTGTGAAATGGTACTGACCGACAACGAGAAATTCTCACTTGCGCGGATCTCAATCGTCGACTGGGCGGGCAAGACGGTGCTCGACAAGTACGTCAAACCTACTCTCCCGATCAAGAACTACTTCACACAGTTCTCTGGGATCACCTCCGAGATCCTCGAAGGTGTCGCCACAACTCTACACGACATCCAGCAGGAGCTCCTCACCCTCCTCGGCCCAGATTCGATCCTGTTAGGCCATTCACTGGAATCAGACCTGAACGCTCTCCAACTCACACACCCACATATCATCGACACTTCAATCATCTACCCCCATCCGCGCGGCCTACCCCTGCGGTCGTCCCTGAAGTACCTGGCAAACAAATACCTAAAGCGGGAGATCCAGAAAGGCGGCGCGGACGGTCACGACTCCGTCGAAGATGCACTTGCTGTGCTTGACCTGGTCCGCCTAAAATGCGAGAAGGGCCATCGATTCGGAACACAGGATGTTAACGGGGAGAGTATCTTCCGCCGCATCTCCAGAGCTGTGAGGCCGGATGAACCTTTACGGTTGCCGCTGAGTAACAGAGAGACTGCTATCGTGGAGTATGGCACACCAGAGCGCGGATTCGGTAAGGACGCGACGTACAAAATCGCTTGTGAGGATGACGACGAGATCGTCGCTGGTGTGTTGCGCGCAGCAAATGGTGATAGACCTGACAGTAATGATGCCGAAAATGGCGTTTCCGATGCTGCCTCCAAAGACCCCACGACCACGACAACGACCACGACCAACGACGAGGCTACCACAAAACCCGCACCCGTATCACCAACCCGCATTCCCACCGCCGGCGCAGATTTCATCTGGGCCCGGCTTCGCGACCTCGAGTCCATCCGTGGCTGGAATACCGCACCGCCACCGCTGCCCGAGAACCCATCACCGTCCAGCCTCAGCTACACCACACCGGCCCCACCCACCAGCACCACAAACCCGGAACTCGACAACGCCATAATCCAGACCCTAAAGCGCCTCTCAAAACTGTACACGTCCCTCCCTGCCAAGACGCTGCTGATCGTGTACAACGGCACGGGCGACATGCGGCCGGTCCTGAAGCTGCAGCAGCTGCATGCCCAGTACCGTCGTGAATTCAAGGTCAAGAAGTGGGATGAGCTGAGCGTCAAGTGGACAGATGAGGAGGAGCAGGCGCTTCGTCGCGCGGTCGACGAGGCGCGGAGGGGATGGGGCATTCTTGCTGTGCGGTGATCATTGGGCGAGGGGGAGGAGTTAGAGGGAAACGGCATATCAGATGTATCGAATACTAGCATTTAGAGGCATGGTCTAGAAAGTCGAGTGTGCCCGCGCAGGAAACAGAATGGATGGATGGATAGGTGAATGGAATGGATTGCATTGCATTGCAGATAATCCACAGCGGGATGATTCATTCGCCTATTTTATCTGTTAGCTATGAACGCGGAAAGGAAAGGGCAGGGCAGGGCAGGGCAGGGCAGGGCAAGGGAAGGCAAGGCGAAGGGAATCTAGACTTCAACCAGCTCCGTGTCAAGGAGCACGTCTAGTGTTGAGATGTTGAGGTTAGACACCTCCTGATCACTACCCGGTTACATAAATACCCCAGCATAATCAAGGTTGGAATACGAAGTACACTGAGTGTGCTCTATGGTATAAAAAGATGCCTTCCCTAATCCCTTCGCATGAACTCAAGGCTGGCAGACACGGGGGGAAACAGCCGCTTCGCTACATTACCTCTCGAGTCAACCTTTCTTCTTGCTGTTTTCAAGAAAAGAAAGCATTCTATTTTTATTTCCTTCTCGAATCTACTCGTGACATGACGACAATAATTTCTTTTGCTTTGCCACAGCCCGCCATCCTTACACCACTGGGCAGCAATATGATATATAAAACAATCCACCACCTTTTCCCTTCCCCACAGAGGAGATGGTGCCTTCGAACGAGGTTAATCCTCGCGAAGGACGCGGACACCCTTCTTGCCGCCGGCCTTGCGCTTCTTCTTGTGACCCTTGTCAAAGGCGACTGCGCTCTGGTGGTCTCTGCCAACGTTGTCGAGATCCTTCACCTTGTAGATTCTGATGATCCAGTTCTCGCTGGTGAAGGCTTCTTCCAATGTGCTCAGTTCAGGACCCACTGCGGGTAAGGGTGAGCCGCGAACGCGATCTTGCGCTTGGCCGGCTGGGAAGAGCTTGTCGAAGTTGTAATATGACATTTTGTACCTGGAGATACCATGTCAGCATTCCTGGCAAAGGAACCAAGGACTGGAAGGGGCAACTTACATCAGTGAATTCCTCATTGTGGGAGTCGCCTCCTCGTCGACTCTGTACTCTCCACGTGCGGTGAAGTAATCTCGTTCTCGCACTTGGTCAGGCCAAATACCTTCTGCGATTCTGACCATCCACAAAAACTTGTTAATATCGTCTCCGCTGTATCCCAAAAGTCCACCAAAAACGACTAGAACGTAGTCTACATCGTGTGCGCGGAGGATTGGATAGCTGACTTCTTCCCTCGAGCTCATTGCTTTACCTACTGTGGCGATATGGGTGTTGTTCCAAGTGTTATTGTCAACCAATGTAGGTCGATCGGCCATACCACCAATTTGGTAACCGTAATCCCACCATGACATGATCTTTGCATCTTGAGGAGTATTTTGTCTCAACCAATAATAGGCCTCGCGATAATCATCGATGATATGCTGAGATCCATCTGGGAGCCGAGATGCCAATACCACGGATGGTGATGAATATGCATTGGATGTTACCCACGTGCAGTGAGCGACGAAAAGCAGTAGGAATCCAGTAGTCATAGAAGTGACCAAGGACTTCGAGATGAGTGAATAGATGCCAATGAGTGGGTTGCGTACAGATCGAAGGGACAAGTTTGCTGTTGCTTTGCTGGCTTTGACTCCCCCATTCGTTCCATCAGTAGAAGGCTCCGTTGGCGATCCGGCATACATATAAGTATCCAGGACATGGGATAGCGCAAGTGCGGCTGAAACACACACGATCGGTGTAAGGGTGAGCATCAATCGAACCATGACGCCGGCAAAGTAACTTGCTAGCACGGCATAGATAACAACAAACACATGTTCGTCCTTGAGATTGCGGAAACACATGTAGACACCAGCTGGGAATAACCAGATAAGCATGTTCAGATCGAAAAAGAAAGCTGGCCAAGCAGTAGGTTGATGTTCAGAGACAGATGCGATGATGGGGATATGGATCTTAGCGTAGCCAGTATCCCAGAGAGAGTAGAAACGGCCACTCCATGGTGCAATAGTTCCCGAAACTGTAAGCAGAACCAAAGCAACGAACATGAGGCCGAAGATAGCACCACCCAGCGCAACAAGTAATGTTTGGAATTGTTTACCAGGGAGTTGATCTCTGAGGTAGGCGAAAAACCCGACCAATTGAAGTAGTCCAAATATACCCAAAGCCGCCATATGATCACTGCTCCTGATCGGAAGGAAACCCACAAAAGGGATTTGCATGCTGGCTAGCGTACCCAAGGCATACCAGGTGGTGTAACTGATATATAACCTTGAGCTGTATCGACCCATGAGAATCAATGTGAAGGCATGTAGGGGGATCAAGTTGGTGATGAAGACGTAACCACCCCATGCTGACACCATATAACCGTAGAACAAGGCAGCCAGAGATCCCCACATGATAGAACCATTTTTGACGGCTTTGATCCAAAGAAAAAAGGTGAAGACTAGGAGAAAAATAGCGATAGCCTCGTTGTCGTAACTGCCCGCAACTGATCTTGAGATGTAACCGGGTGTGATTCCCATGAAAGCAGCAGCCAAAAGTCCAGCAGATGGCGAGGATGACATCTCAGATGTCAGCAGGTACATCGCAAGAGCAGTCAGACCCGAGAATGCGGGTGCCAAAAGGACGCAGATATTTCGAATATCAACAGGTAGTGATAGAAGGCGAAGGACATGGTATATGACACCGGAAGTCACCATGAGGCCGGGATAGAGGGTACCTCCCGTAACTCGACCGAGTGGGTGCCATGTCCCTTGAATACTGTCAGTACCGCAATAGATCCTGTGAGCAGTATAACTCACGGTCATCAAACCAATCCCAGAAACTATAGAAGCCATGCTTCACAAGATATTTGGTGGCACGGAAATTGAACCATGGGTCAACTGCACTTTATGGTCAGACATTGCATCAAGGGAGTGGAGGGAGGGGATTAGGGCTGACATTCGTGTATTATACTCTCGAATCCTATGACACACGTCAGTACCTTGCAGAAGCTGTATACTTGACTTTATACTTACGAATAACGCTGAACAGACGTGCAGACACTGCGGCTGCAGCAATGGTGAATAGAATGATGATTCGGAGTAGGCCCCTTGTCTTTTTGCTGGTACTCCCACGGAGGAAAGGGTCCAGAGGAGTGGAAGTGGCCATGACGGCCTGAAGAGGAAGGGGGTCAAGACGATGGGAGAAAATTAAAAACACCAAACTGCGAAGCTGTTGTCAATGTCAAATGCTGGCAGCGTGCAGCGTTCCATGGAGTTGCCGCATACGTTTCTTCAACTTGAACACAACCACTTGTACCGAAGTTCCCACGTGAACTTCTCCAACGCATGCCAAGGTAAGGTCGCCCATTTTGGGGAGGGTCATGATGCTGCCCTGTGCTCACCCCTGGCCATCCTCAGTAGGCATGATTGGCTGTTGGGACCGACTCTCAGGCTGGACGCGGTAGCTCGAGATTCAACCAATAATAATACAGTTTCGGTTAAAAGCAGCAGCATCTAGCATGGCTTTGCTTGTCACGTGTAATTGAGTTTACAAATTCAGGAGCCGATGACGTAGAAAGATTGTAGCATCCTGGAGAGCATCAAGCCTATCGTCAATCACTCCTGGGTTAGAAGCATGTCATCGAAAAGAGCTGTTCCACCAAGCGTAGCCCTGCTCATGGGCTCCGGAAAATATAGCGACCTGAAATTTATCTGCCAAGGACAGGAATTTAAAGTCCACAAAGCGATCGTTTGCACACAGTCTCCCGTACTTGCAGCAGCATGTGATGGAAGCTTTCAGGTAAATCGGCCTCAAGCTTGAGTAGAATCCAGCTTAACCAGGTATTTAAATGGTTCATAGGAGGCAACGACCAATGTCATCAATATCGAGGAATTTGACAGTGAGACAGTCAAGGATATGGTCGAGTTTATGTACACAGGAGAGTATGGTGAAGGTGCGGATGAGCAAAGATCAAAAGGCGTGCCCCCGTCTGAGAACGTAACACTGCCAACGCCCGACCAAGGTAAGGATCATATTATTGTCTATTCAGGCTCGAACTTTAACTAAATTGGTTACTTCGGCGTAAGTCGACCATGCGGCACCACCTGCGTTGACAACTGAGATGCTCCTCCGCAACGTCCACGTCAATGCAATCGCAGATTACTACGACATACCACAGCTGAGGCAGCTTGCGAACACAAAAATACAAAGCCTTCTTGAAACCTCGTGGGCCGCTGACGGTTTCTGTAGCATCGTGGATGAAGTCTTCAATTCGACTAGGGATACAGCATTACACGATGTAGTGACCTCGACAGCGGCTTCGCACATCGAGGAGCTTATCGACCGCGAGGACTTTGGAGCACTGGAGGTCATGAGTAACTTTGCAATCACTATCATGCAACGCATAATTACGCGAGGTAAGGCAAAGGAGAAATTGTCTAGTTTGACACTTCACTCTGTCGCATCTCAACTGCAAGACGCAGAAGATCGCCTTCTATCTGCGGAACTGGATGGCAGACATCAGAAGTCGCTTCGAGACTATGAGACTACCAGGGCTGACCGCACTATCCAACGCATTGATGACTGTCTTGATATCCTCTCCAGGACCCGCGTTTGTCGCAATTCCAGTTGCAGAGCTGACTTCAACTGCTATGTCGAGCGCGGCGGTTTTGCAAGTGAACCCAAATACACACTTCGGTGCGCAAAGTGCCGTTGCAGACATCAAGATTAGGAGTTTACACTTTCATGGCTAGTTTCCCCAAGGTCGAATGGGCGCCATCGAAGGTGTTACGTCACCTCTGGTAAAAATTACTTTGCAATATGCTTACGGAATGGCAGAGAAAATGTGCCCAAGGAATGAGAATCACGAGTGGGTTTGGCCGTGCCTGCGTTAAAATTTGGAAGTAGGGCATGAGAATAGCGATCGTTGCTAGCCGAACCATGCATTTCAGCAGCTCCGAGGTGTACCTTACTATGCGCAGGAGGGATATCCCAAGTGCCAGCTGCGTACAGCATCTTCATCTAGCACAGGGAGCCCTTTCCGCTCACAGTCTTCCCTCATTAATTTCAGGCGCCAACGAGAACATAATATCGGCATCGAGGGCCCCCTTGAGGAAGCTAGATAGAGACCTACACGTTCTTACAAGATATATCGAAAGTATGGTCAGGTCTTACTGGAAAGGAAAACAGAACATCGATCACGTTGATTAACTGGCCAATGAGCACTCCTTTCTTCATTCAATCTGTTTCATAACTATTGCCCCATAGTGCGATGTGCCAAAGTCACTACTGTTGATATCGATTAGGATGAGATCTGGGATAGCATGATCGACTTTCTTCACCAAAGCATTGAGGTGAGGGTCCGAGTACGATGTGTAGAGTTGACCCCAAAGCTGCTACTGTCCCTCGTCCTTGAAAGGACTCATGACATATGCCAGCGGTCAACCATGTCTTCCAACCCACTTCCAGAGGGTGTGCCACAACTATTGTCATTTGAGATAAACCGTATCAATTTGACATGACTTCAGACATTATTTCGCTGTGGGCCCTTGACAGGTTGGAAAATTGGTCAGTTCACTTGATAGATTGTAAATGCGACACTGGTGAAGCCATACTCTGCTTGGGACGAAGTGCGAAGAGAGATGGGTAAGCCGATGGTGCAATTTGTTCGCTTAACAACATAGCGTTTGTAGGAGCTGCTGGAAGCGTATCACCTGAGGCAGCCAATGCCCCGAACATTGCTGCAGGCGCACAGGATATGTCTCATAAGCTGAGTGCATGCTAGAACCGGAGTGTATTGATCCGTCCATTTGAGGTCGTGATTATGGATGTCATAAGAAGACGCTGAGAACTACCGCAAATCGCCGTTCATTCTTCCGCTTCTTTTGACCATTTGTCAAGCCACGACACAACGTCTGCTTTTCCGGGTTCCTCGGCTGGTCTGGCCGGCTCATCATCCCAGTCCAACAACTGGTCTTGCAGGGTTTTCTCTTTGTTCTTCCGATTGATGGCCTTTCCTTTGGATGTGGTCTGTGTACCGGAAGTAGTGACATCTTCCTTGGTCTCAGGAATGGTTTCCAACTCTTGATGTTCGGTTCCTCTGATAGTATTTGGCCCAACCTTGGCTTTGGCCTTTGACTTGATATAGTCTTGACGAATCCGCTCCCCTTCGTCGGTGGCAGGGCTGAAGAAGCGCTTAGCCAGCTCTTGGATGTATGGCCGGGCCGTGAAATAGGCCAGGACCATGATGAATAGCCATACGTAGTCTTGTCTGTCGAGCGAACCTTTCTGCATGTACCTCTGTATCGGATTGAGGCGGGAGAGGTCCTTGGGTGGTGGCACGTATTCAACCATGATTGCTTTGGGGTGGTGGTAGTTGTGGTGACTGCTGAGTGAGTGGTGAGTAGTGATCGGGAATGCCGTTCGCCCAAATTCTAAAGCAGTGACAAGTTTGGGTGTGACAGTGTTTGAGCAACAGTAGAAGAAGAGGATGGAAATGAAGTTGCAGACAGAAACAAGTTGGTCTCACTTGAGAGCTCAGCACGTCGTGGGTGGGTTGACAAAACATTCAGAGCCGGAGCCTCACCTTGGGTTTGGTTCGTGTTCCTGAACCCAAAGGCTTTTTTCTGACACCCTCCCGCAGCCTCCGAGCGCCGATGCCAGGTGCGGGTTGCGCTACATTTGCGGGAATTGTAATTTACGAGTATGACGGAAGGGGCCCTTACTGCTCAGGCTATTGAGAACCTTCAAGCTTGCAGCGAGCCGAGCTACCTCGCCCTTATGGTCTTCAAGTCCCGAGAGAGATAATCCGTTCCGATCCAACCCCCATCAGCTCCATCATCTTCCTCAACATCAGTGAAGCTGAACTCAGGAACCGCAAGACTGTAAAGGACCATAAGTTAGGCAAGATACATCTTGATACGCCAGTCACCGGTTCTCTGTTTCCTGTGCAACACACACTTTGGGCATGGACACACGTAGGGTAAAGCCCTTTTGGATCCGTACCGATCTCAACTCACCCCTAATGCCATTTGAGTGACACATATGCTATTCTCGACATGACTGGTCTCTTCTTCCATGTCTTGCCCTTGATCTCGGAATCGCATGTCATTGACACAATCTTCCTCCCGGCTATTCCTCTGGTGCAGGACTGATCATCTAAATGACTAGAAAGCTGGCACTATTCCCCCCTTTCCAACCCTGTTTGCTCTCTGGACAATGGTGAGTAGATATTTCTATATCTAGCGCACCTTGCGCTTTGCCCCATTGCAGCATTTCAATACTACCTTTTCATGCTGTAACAACATGAGCTGGTCCAAGACCAAATTGTTTGGTATCCTATGCACTAGCTACTTATGCACGGAGTATAATAGTGCGCAGTACCATTTCTAATGCTACAGGCTGGGGTACCAAGGGTGAAACTCACGTGCGCAACTATCTCGATTGTACCGTCAACGGACGCACCTGCCCGTCTACCCAGTTCCAAATCCAGCGCAACGGTGAGTTTGTGCTGTACAAACCCACTTCTTGCGCGACGAAAATGGCCATGGAAGCTCTTGTATGTCTTCTAGTTCCAAGCCAGGGACCTTTTATCAAGCTGGCTTGCTCCAGCAGTTGACTCGATCTCCTCTGGCCTTTGGAGCGGCAACCTTCTGCCATTAGTGCCATCATGTTGACTCTTTATCAAATTTCGTGGGCACCTTACCTCCTATTGTTTTGGCTTTCCCTCGATATTCTCCTTGCCATCCGAGTCAGGGGGCCACCTGGTGGTGTTGATCCCAACACCGGGGCCCGACCATTTAGATATGAGATCTCGAAATTTCAATATTCTGGCGCTGCTTTTGACCTCTACATTCTTGCCCTGAGCGTCTTCGAGGGCGTCAATCAATCCGATCCTTTGTCTTACTTCCAGATTTCAGGTATCCATGGTTTTCCTCATATCCCTTGGGACGGTGTTTCGGGGGCTGGTTCATATCCAGGGTTTTGTATGCACGCGGCAACACCATTTCCAACTTGGCACCGTCCATATCTCGCACTGTTTGAGGTAGCTCTTCACTCAGACTTTCTTCCCAGTCCCTATCACCCGCTAATTCAAGCCAGCAAGTTTTATGGACTCATGCTCAAGAGATTGCGGAATCGTATCCTGATGAGCAGCGTCCTCGCTATCGTGCGGCGGCACTTGCCTTACGCATTCCATATTGGGATTGGGCGATTCACCCAGCATTGCCAGATATAGTGACGCAACCACTAATCACGGTCAACACTCCCGTGGGCAGTCAGACAATAGAAAACCCATTGTATCAATATGTTTTCCAGGCGGATGCCGCCGGTAATGGGTTTCCTTCGACCGATCCTGTGGGTTCCCTCTTCTACGTCCACCGAGAAATTGACTGACTTAGCACAAGATGGCGAACATGCGCACAACTGTTCGTTGGTGGAATGAAAGCACGCAATCGGGTAATCAGAGTGCCGCCACGGCGGCTTTGAAGGCAAATGCTGCAGCGTGAGACCTTGAGACATTCTTCTTGAGGGTCTGTTCAGGCTGACCCGAAACCATACAGGATTCTTTCCCAGACGTATCAATTATTCACATCGACAACGAATTACACAGCATTCTCCTGCACCTGGCCTGGCGGTCAATGGATTACAGCAAATAATGTGGAGAGCATCCATAACAGCATCCATAACAGTGTAGGAGGGTACGGTCACATGCAATTTCCAGAGGTCTCGGGTTTCGATCCAGTTTTCTGGCTTCATCATGCAAACGTCGACCGCCTATTCGCCATGTGGCAGGCGTTGCACCGTGACAGCTACATCATCCCGACTGTTAACGCATATGGTTCGTACTACGAGCCTGTAGGCACTGTTGACTCGGGAAGCTCAGGTTAGTGTTGCACAGGATATGGTTGACCTGGATACTGACGTGGACCAGTCCTGGCACCATTCCATTCCGATGAAGGCGATACTCTGTACACGTCGGATGGCGTTCGCTATCTAGGAGCCTTTGGATATAGCTATCCAGAGTTAGTAGATTGGGATATGACTCCAGATGAACTTGAGCAGAGTGTGAGAGGTCATGTGAATTCCCTCTACAATCCGAACAGGAACACGACCACCGCCCCGTCCGTGAAAAGCTTGCAACACAGAGCGACGAGCCTGGCTCAGGCTTTTAGTCATATCACACTTGATTTGGCTCAGAACCTAAATGTGAATAATCTCGACCGGCAATGGTCAATCACAGTTTTGGTCGATCGATTTCCCACAGAGACGAGCTTTGTTATCGATTTCTTCATGGGTCAGGTCCCGGAGGATGTTTGCTCCTGGGCCACGGCACCCAACTTGGTAGCAACATATGCACAATTCGGACCAGCGAATTCGACAGTGCTGCACCCAAATGGATACCCTTCGGGACAGGTGCGAGGGGAAATCTCAATCACACACACATTGGCAGCAGGTGTTTCAAGGGGACTGATTGCCAGCCTCTCGTCTGAACATGTGGTGCCGCTCCTGCGCCAAGCACTGAACTGGAGAGCGCGTACTCCATCAGGTGTCGAGATATCTTTAGATGAACTGTCTGGCTTGTCAATATCAGTGTCTAGCAGGTCACTCGTACCCAGCAGTGTAAGGGACGGGTTTCCAGTGTATGGACCAGTCGAGTGGCAAGGGTCCGTGGTCAGAGGCAAGCCGGGAGGCGCAGCGAGACCCCACGGGTACGTATGAAGATGCATGGTTCTTGTGTCACAGTCCCGGTGGCAAGGAAACGTTGCCATTTAACCACCATTGCAATGATATTGCGGCATGCTCTCCCCCTTGCTTTCTATTGTGACGTGGAACTGCTGGCGATAGACTGGCAGGATTTGGATGGTAGTACAAAATTTATTAGACGAGTTGCGAGAGCAATATATCTGGTTGAGAATAATCCGAGACAACAATCAGCCAGTGCAGATCGACGGTCCATGCATTCAACTGATCAGGGCCGATTTAAGGGGCCGAAAAACCTTCAAGCCAACACGCTGGAGTTATTTCCAGAGGCGTCGTAGTTCCTCTTCGGTGGATCGCCATTGAAATGAAAAACTTGTATGAAAAGATTTAAGAATCCGACTAAAGACGTTAGCGCAGAGACAAGTGTCTTGGGATCCTAAGCAAGCCATTGGCTGGCCAGCAAAGCGATGGAGTAGCCTAGCGAATGGGCCCAACTCCACTTTGGGAAAACCCGCAACAAACTTGATCAACGCCCATCACCCGTCACCCAACATCCTGGTCGACACAGCGGATACAGACCTGGGGCAAAGTGCAAAGCATTGATCGATAGGTAATTACTTAATTCAATTGAAAGCTCCTCTTCTTGGGACTGGCGTCTTGCTCTCGTTCTTGTCCTTCGACGTCGCCGCCGCCGCCGCCAACATATTCCCTTCACTCGGTCACTTTTTACTCGAATCCAAGGACTCACTCGCTTGTCCTTTTCTCAACGCGTCTCGGTTGTCGACCTTCTTCGCGTGTCACCACCACCAAGCACCCGGCACCCGAAACCCAAGGCCCTCTTGCAGAATGTTGTTCGGCAAGGCTCTATTCGCGGGTGCATCGCTCATCACCTGCGCCCTTGCACAAACAAGAATCGCCTTCCAGAGCGTTCCTGCGGTCGCAGTCACCGGAGAGACCTACAATGTTACCTGGGGAGGTGGTGATGGAACAGCTGTGACCATTACTCTTAGAAAGGGTAATCCGAACGACCTGTCAACAATTGGAATTCTCGGAGAAGGTATCACAAAGGACTTCTTCGATTGGGAGGTGTCCAGGTCTCTCACACCCGACGAGTATGTGTTGACCTGATCTTGAAGACGACCGCGTGAGCTGACTGGTGGTTAGTGACTATGCTTTGCAAATCACGCAGGGCCAAGACGAGATCAACTACTCGGGCCTATTCTCCATCGTTGCTGGTAACGGCGCATCCAATTCCACTTCCACAAGCACACCTGGCAATTCCACCGCTAGCATTACTGCCACCAGCCACCTTTCTGCAGGCACAGGTACTACTTTGCCGCGAAATACCACCTTCAGGTACGGACAGCTCCTGTGACACCTCGTAATTCTAGACTAATGATTCTTGCTCTCCAGCTCTCCTACCATCTCTGCCACAACCAGCCTTGAGCCTGGTACTACCCAACACGCAAGCACTTCCAGCTCCCGGGCTACTTCTTCGCCAACCGCTGCCGCCACCACAAGCGTGCCAAACAGCAACAGTGAAGCCGGTCAGTTGGCAAGCTCGATCGCATTGGTGATGGGAGTGTTTGCAGCTGTCATGTTCTTGTCTTAAGCTAGATCTGTGACATTCTAGACATTCTGACTATTTCCGTTGGAAGGTTTTGCATATGAAAGCATGGCGTTGACCAGGGATCGAGTCGATGGAATTCCCCCACAAAATGGAAGGCTACATAGTCAAGTTTCAACCTCTCTGGCAGATAGAGACTACTTGAGGACCTAGGTATTGAGTAATAAAGTAATTACTGATTCATGAACAACCAAGACCCTTTGACTGGCTTCTTGTAGGAGGCATTGATCGTACTGCTGCTATGCATCTGCAGAAGAATTGTAATAATGCGTCACTTCTACAGAGCCCTGGTAGAACTGGTAGAAAAGAGTTTAGGTGCTTGTGCCCCTGGCATTAGCGTGGCGAGTTGGTGCTGCAGGCCGCAGGCCACAGGCCACAGGCTCCAGAGCCACTCGGCGAGAGCCTTGGCCAAAGAGCCATGGTCCAGAGGAAGCGGCCCACGAGGACGCTATGGCCGAGAGGGGCCCCTCGGCCTTTGTCAGGAGCCTAAACTGCCTTGATCACAGGGAGGCCGGGGCCATGGGACGCGGATAGGGAGTACCTGAACACGCCCAATCTCTGCGGCCTTAGTCGTAATTAGGCTACAAACCACACCGAAAAGGCACGAGGCAAGGTCAGGGTCGTCTCTGCAGATGACAATGATCGATCATGATTGCCTGAACGCGTGACACGTCCCCGCCGCGGCCCCGATGATCCCGGCTCTGCTTATTTACTCGTTAGACGTGGGAACCCTAACTATGTAAGTAGGAACTTGAGGATTACTCGTATTCTGGAACCTGACTTGATTTGATCCGAATCTCAAACAAACAAAATAATGCCATCATTTCCCATTTCCCATTTCTCGTGAAAGGAGAGAACACATCACCTCGTGCTCGTACTTCTTCTGACCAGCCAGGCCTTCTTATGAGTCTTCTCTCGCTTGCATCGTCATTAGCACTTGCACAATCACGCTCCGACTTTCAGTGTTGCACCCAGCAATTGCAACCCCCGATCTCATCTCGATATTCTCCCGATTTCACACACTGTTCGTCCCAGATCTCGATCCAATCTATTACCGATCTCTTCGTGTCATGAGGAGCAGGTCACGACCTTCCAAACAATCTCCTGTGCCACTGTACTCATCGGTTTCTCAACATCTCCATAGCGACGCTGGTATGATACCATCTGTCTCTATTCCTGTGCTTCTCAATACAACCCACGCTTCCCATCCCTTCTTCCAGGCATGCCTTTGTTGATAGACTATATCCGGGCTATCACTGACCCGCATAAACGCTCAGAAACCACATTTTCCAGCACTTCTGATGTGACCGCCTCGTCAGAAATGTCCGAAGTCAATGGAGTGCTTAAGGAGCCGTCCCAGTTAGACCCAGGCCGGCCATCCACAGGGAGAGTGGCCAGTGCATCGATGATGCGCTCAGGTATGCCATGCTATAGTTCCCGCCTCAGCACTTGCCAGACTGTTAACCGTTTACTCCTAGTAATGACTTCATCCGACTCCTCTCCCTCGTCCGAATCGAATCAATGGTCTTCCGCAATCGGACACGCGAGCACCGGGAAATCAGGACGAGTCATTGAGCGGTTGCAAGGAGACATCGATCGGTTACGTCGAGAAAAGCAATTACTCAAGGTCCGGCATGAGGAGGCTGAAAAAGCCACCGAAAACCTCGCCACGCGCAATCAATACCTTCAAGACCGCAACAGTAACTATGAACAATCACACGAAGCCAATATCCGACAAATAGCCAGAAAAGAGAGGCAATTGGAAGATCTACGAGAAGAACTTCGCAAGGAAAAGTTAAAAACTGCTAAGGCTGAGAATCAGGCTGAGGTGGCTGCGTCGAATGAGGAGATCTGGAGGGACCAAGCTAGTCAAGCCAAAAGCCTAGCCGCACAAAGAGAGTCTGAGTATGATACCATTGTCGCTTGTAGGAAAAATGATTATGAGCGCCATCAGCAAGGCCTGGACAAAATAAAGAGCAATTTCAGTTTGTTGCTCAGGAGACAGGATGACGACTTAGAAAAGCAGAAGAAATTAGAGATCATCGCCGAGCAGCAACGGCAAACCATTTCTCAACTAGAAGATCTCACGAAAAAGTTGACCAGCAACTTCAAAGCTTACAGGAACGAAATCGACTCGGCAATCACAGATTTACGGGAAAAGGCCAGCTCAAATGATAGCGCCATGACTCGGAAACTGGCGGAGATGAGTGAGGTTACGAGCCGAATGCGCTGGGTCTTGAACGTGGATGAAGTTGTGAATCACAATCACAGAGATCCTCCACCGCCTGTGACACGACCAGTATCGCACGGAAGGGACCAACTTGATGGGCATTCGAGACCATCCACTGCACGAAATGGCGAGAAGGAAAAGGAATCCGGCCGACGAAGTCCAACCAAAGGATTGTTGACAAAGCACCGGCGGAAAGAGTCGACCAAATCGGCGAAATGAGATAAGTTGGCTTGATCGTTGGTTCTTTAAACCCCCCTTTTGACGACCTATATGATGAAGTGACGATGAACATTACTCTGCATTGAAAGAGAAACTCTGGTACTCAGCCTCAATCATTGTCATATTTTTTGAGGCATGATGCCGGTTTCTCAGGGACATGGTTTAAATTAGAGTTACATAATGGTTATTTTTCTACTCTCAGCACCAAGTGCTTTGAGATATCCAAAGGAGGCTAAGTGTGAAGGTATTCGGTCTTCATTTCTCGCTGCTCCGTTTTGATACTTGCACTATTAGCCTAATCAATTGATATTCACAAATTGGTGAAAGCCCTCTCCGCCTTCTGGCCGCTGGCCGCTAGCCGCAGTGGCAATTGGAAGTTGGGAAGGAGCGAGGCTGAGAATTGTTTTAGCTCAGGTACTTACTTCCTCGGGGAGATCTACTCGTATGCAGGTCTTGAGGAAGGTGCCAAGCAACATTGCATCTCCTCGTTCTTCTCCTCCTCTCCCTTTCTCACTCATCCCCAATGCAAATCGTAGCTTCATGCACAGCTTAATGTGCTAGCAAACAATTTCTACGAAATGAGCAACTAAATTGAAATTAGGAGGCTGTTCGGATGATATCCCATGTCTGGGTGGCTGCCTTCTCAATTGATGATGAGGGGTTAACCGGTCTGGGTAATTGTGGCTGAGCTAATAGTTGGCTACAAGACCTCTGGCATTTCGAAGCCGAACAGCCCACCCACCAAGGTCTGGCTGCCTTCTTTCAGAGGGGCTCTGCTCACTGATGCGAGCTTAAAAGTGCACAAAGGGTGTTGATCGCCCATCCTCATTGCTCAAGCGCTACCCGCTCGCAACTCTGCTACCACCAAATCCCCCATCTTTTACCTACCTCTTTTCCCCTTGCTGATGATGACATAGATGCCCATGTACAACACTAGAAGTAATATTCGAATTAACATCTGGTATTTTGTTCCTAATCCTCGCACAGTTGGGAATGTGAAATACCCTTGCGGAGGTTTGGGGGGTCTCGAGATCTACACGCATTGATGCTTGAATATTCTCATCCCAGCCCTGGATCACAGTCGTCATACCTTCCCACTGCCTCATATGTCTGGTCTTATGGCTAACTCCGAGTACACCGTGGGCTGGATTTGTGCCTTGAGTACAGAATATGTTGCTGCCCAAGCTTTCCTGGATGAGAAATACGAAGGGCCGGATGTTGTATCCCCTGCTGATACTAACGACTATACATTGGGGAGAATGGGAAAGCATAACGTCGTAATTGCTGTCTTACCCGATGGAGAGTACGGTATATCTTCTGCCACGGGCGTTGCAAAGGATATGCTACACACCTTTACCAATATCAGAATTGGTCTGATGGTTGGCATTGCTGGTGGCGCACCGACCCAGAAACATGATATCCGCTTAGGAGACGTTGTGGTTAGCTCCCCTCGGAACGGGAAAGGCGGAGTGTTCCAGTACGACTTTGGCAAAACAATACAAGATCGAAGTTTTCAGACAACTGGTTTCTTGAACCAGCCACCAACTGTCCTTCGAACAGCAGTGAATGGACTTAAAACTGCATACGAGCTTGAGGGTCATGAACTTAAGGAAGCAATTAACAATGCTCTCGAGAAGAAACCAAAGCTACGAAAGAAATATAAGCGACCTGATACTCGCAGTGATATTCTCTATCGATCTACGATTGTTCATTAAGCCGATGAGGAGAATTGCTCGGTGGTTTGTTGCAATGATCCAACGGATTTAGTTTCGCGGTTAGAACGGACTGAGGATGAACCTGATGCCCCGGTCGTTCACTATGGACAAATTGCTTCAGCAAACCAATTAATGAAGGATGCTCTCATGCGAGACTACCTGGCTGCCAAAAGCGACGTTTTGTGTTTCGAAATGGAGGCGGCAGGCCTCATGAACAACTTTCCCTGCCTAGTTGTTCGTGGCATTTGTGATTATTCTGACTCCCATAAGAATAAGGAATGGCAAGGCTATGCCGCTATGGCAGCGGCTGCGTACACGAAGGATCTGCTCCGTCGAATTGCTCCTACTAGGATCGAGGCTGAGATGAAAATTGTTGATATCCTCTCCGGTTAGTTGTTCTTGGGGCTACCGTCTGAACGAGCCATCTTTTAATACATTTTGGAATTACAGATATCCAGAGAGATGTTGGTGAACTACGTCGCGCACAGCGTGACGAACAGTCTGAGAACATCCTGAATTGGCTTACACCGATCGAATATGTTTCTCAACAGAATGACTATTTCAATAGGCGCCAATCCGGGACTGGTCAATGGTTTCTGGACTCAACTGAGTTCCATAGCTGGCTGGAGACACAGGGCCAAAATCTTTTCTGCCAGGGCATTCCTGGGAGTGGCAAAACAATTATGGCATCTCATGTCATCCATAAACTTCTTATGGAGCACGAAAGCAAGAATTTTGGCATCGCATACATATACTACAACTTTCGGCGTCAACAACAGCAAGGTCCTATCGACATCCTAGCAAGCTTGTTGAAGCAGTTATGTCGAGGGTCGGATAAATTACCAGACGCTGTCAGTGAACTCTATAAGGATCACCAACGCCATCAGACACGACCTTCACTTGAAGACATTTCCCAGGTATTGCAACTTGTGGCTAGTCGCTACACTAAGACATACATAATCATCGATGCCCTGGACGAATGCAGTTCTTCTAACAGGGCACGCCAGCAACTTCTTGAACAACTATTCCTCATCCAACAAGGAATCCCAATAAACCTCCTGGCCACTTCACGCTTTTCTCCAGATATCGAGATTTTCTTCGAAGGAAGAAGCACACGTTTAGAGATCAAGGCTAGTGAGGAGGACTTACAGAGATATCTGGATGGTAGCCTTCAAATATTGCCACTCTTTGTCTGGCGGAGTGAGGAGCTCCAACGGAAAGTCAAGCGTGCAATTGTTGAAGCAGTGGATGGCATGTAGGTTGTCATTAATGGAATGCGTTCATCAGAAGCTAATCACACCAGGTTCCTCCTCGCCCAGCTGCATTGACACGGATAGAGCGTGAATTGATTCAAATTGTAGTACGAAGGACTAAGTAGTAGAGAAGGTGGGGTTGGCTGGATGATAAGGATAGATCCTTGTCGTGGGTCACGTGCACGCTAGCCTAATTAGGTAAGTGAGCCGAGTCCGTGACATCACTCCCCCTAAAAACTATGTCGAGGTCCTCTGAGTCCGTGCCCGCTTATTTTCTTCCTAACAAGAGTACTCAACCGTCCACCTAATTTCCCAGTAAATCGGGGTATCTCTATTATCTTTTCCATCTTAAGGCACTAAAGTGCGATCGTCGACGATTTACGGTTATTAAATTAATCTTACGGAATTCTACACCTATAACTATTAACCTAGGGAGGTAGAGTAACTTTTAAGTCTTAGTTAATACGTCCTAATAGGAAGGTCCTAAGGCCGTAAGCGTAAGTATATTAAAGACAGAGCGTTTCTAATAACGATAACGTTACTTTTAAGCCTATTTCTATATATTCTACTCTACTTATTATTCCTTATTAAAGTTATAGTCCTTAGGTCCTAATAAGCCTAGTTTTACTAGGTTATCTATATAAAACTCCTTAATAATATCGTCGTATTCTAGCAGTAAGTCCCACTAAACTTTCTATAGTCCTTAAGACCTCAAGTCTCCCTTTCAGTATATCTTATATTATAAGAGCTTCTTCTTTCTAAATAGACGGAAATCTTATATACTTTCTACCTTATATTCCTCTTACTCTTTATTGTCTCGCTTTATAACTTAAGGAAGCGTAGGTAGTTATACTTAGTTAAGTAATAGGTCCTACACTATAGGATTTAATAGAGAGGTATAAAAGACGTCGTAAATCTTTATAGTTAACAATAGGTTAAGCCTATATATACGTAAATTAATAATCTCTTTAATCTTAAAGGGCCTAAGGTTCTTCTAATTAAGCTTCTTTAATAGTTACTCACTATAAAGGTTTCGTGCGTTTAGCTAAACTAGGTTACTAATTTAGTAATTAAGTAAAGGAATACGTCTTAAGACGTATTTTTTATAGTAGGCCTACACTAGGGTTATCTTATACCTTAATTACTTATAGAGTATTATTATTTATTTAGCGAAGTCCTTCGCGGCGTAGACGTTATTTAATAATACTAAAGTAACGCCTTTAGTTAATAGTTCTACGCTAAATTAAGGTTTAATTTTATAATTAGCTTAAAAGGAAGATAATTTTATTATCTCTAAAACGTAGCTATTAGCTACGAATTTAGCTAGCGGAAGCTATTTAACTTAGTTAAACTATAGATAATTACAGTAGATCCTTAGATACTACTCTATTAATTAATTTAAATTCTTAAACTAACTATTAGTCTCAGGATAAAAAGTAGTTAATAGCTTATAATTAGTTTTTAAGTACTTATATAACTCCTTCTAGAATATAGAGTGTTAAGTCTAAGCGGCTTATAGGAGCACTAAACCACGTGACTAACTCACGTGATTTTAGTCACCTGACTTCGTCTATACGATAAGGCTAAATATTGAGCCTTATATTGTCACCTTAGAAAT
>Ga0105239_10001999_pt1 | contig 26499 bp, 20 predicted proteins | sample KBSC44metaG_FD_92761 | JGI IMG/M metagenome (GOLD analysis project Ga0105239, IMG submission 92761) | Corn rhizosphere microbial communities from Kellogg Biological Station, Michigan, USA - KBS C4-4 metaG | ecosystem: Host-associated > Plants > Roots > Rhizosphere > Soil | place: Michigan, USA...
CGGACAGGCGTAATAATAAGCTGGAGCTGAAGTGGTAAAAAATGTGCAGAAAAAGGTCATTCTGAAATGTAGCCCTTTTTCTGCAAGGGTCTGAAGACCTTCGTCGGAAAATTTTGTCAGGGCTGCTTTGTCACGCCCAGGCCCAGGTCTGGTCGAACCGCCTGTGGCGGTTCCAGCTAAATTATTCTATGTATAACGAGGTAGTGTAAGCGCTAATTTACCAATCAGCCTGTATATTACCCCAATACCGCGGGTCCGTGCGGGGGCGCCTCCTGCTGCGGGCTTTACGCTGGATAGTGTGCTGGATGAGCGTGCCAGGGAGCTGTACTGGGAAGGATGGAGGAGTAATGACCTGATCCGGTACGGCCAGTTTGAGGTGGATTATCCTTTTGCGAATGATCCTTTGAGCATGAATAAAGATATTACCAGAAGAATATTCCCTATTCCTATTACGGAGTTAAAATTGAATCCTAACTTGGTGCAGAATGACGGGTATTGAAATTCGCCCGCCTGCCTGAGGAAAATGCCGCGTGCGCATTTCAATGGTAAATGCGTCGCGAATGAAGGGATAAACCCCTTCGGGCGGGGAAATAAGAGGCGCTGCGCTGGCCGAGACCTGGTTTCGACGACCTGGACCATATAAAATTGATCACAATGAAGACCTTGTTAAGCACTGCATTGGTGCTGCTGCTACCAACTATTGGCAAAGACCTTCCGGACGACCTGCCTATCAATAAAATACAGGTCATTGGGAGTCACAACAGCTATAAGAAAGCCATCGATCCCGCCTTGTTCAAAATGTTCCAGCAGCGGGATTCCGCCGACGCCAGCTCGCTCGATTATGAGCATATACCCCTGACCGAGCAGCTGGATATGGGACTGCTGAACCTCGAGCTCGACTGTTATGTGGATGAGAAAGGAGGCCGCTATGCGCATCCCAAGGGACTGGAGTGGGCAAAGGGGCAGGCTCCTTATGACCCGGATGGAGTGATGAACCAGCCCGGCTTTAAGATCCTGCATATCCCTGACCTTGATTTCCGCAGCGATGCATTGACATTGAAGCAGTGTTTACAGAATTTGAGAGCTTGGTCTGACAAGCATCCGGATCATTATCCCGTCTTTATCACGCTGGAGCCTAAGGACGGTATTACGCATGAGAATGAAAAGGAGAAGGATCTGACCGAGTCGGAGCCCTATACTCCTTCCGTCCTGGACGAGCTGGATAAGACATTGGAAGATGGATTGGGCAAGGAGCATCTGATCACGCCTGATATGGTGCGGGGGCATTATGCGACACTGGAAGAAGCTGTCCTCAGCGACAACTGGCCGAGCTTGAAAGCTGCAAAGGGAAAGTTCCTCTTTATCCTGGATGATCATGATAGGAAGCGTGACATGTATATAGCGGGTCATCCTTCTTTGAAGGGAAGGGTGCTGTTTGTGAATGCCGATGCGGGTATGCCCGAGGCCGCAGCGATGATCCTGAATAATCCTGCGAATCCGGAGATAAAGAAGCTGGTTGAGAAGGGGTATATCATCCGTACGCGGGCGGATGCGGATACGAAAGAGGCGCGTGTGAATGACAAGAGTGAATTTCTGGCTGCGTGCAGTTCAGGAGCGCAGATCATTACGACGGATTATTACAGGAAGAGTACACGGTTCAAGAGTGACTATGTGGTGAGCTTTGACGGGCCGAATAAATATGTGCGATTGAATCCTGTGCTGGGGAAGGGGAGGTAAATAAGTTGGGCTGTCGCCCGTTCTGAAATAGCAAAGGGTCTGCCTGGTGGCGGACCCTTTATGTGAATAAGGTAAAATGACTAACGCATTTGATCTAGATTAGCAGCCCTCGGGGCAAAATTAGATGCTCTCTAAGGGTAAAACAATACCACTTTATGGTAGTTTTATCTATTTGGACCAGAACGGACCGGAGGTTCGTTGTCCGAAGGACAGACATAAGATGTCTCCGGTGAACGGGTTATTTTTCCTGGAACCCGTTACCGGACATTTACCCGCCTTACTTACCTTACCTACCGTAGAACTTATTGATAGCTTCCACCCGATTGTTCACATGCAGCTTCTCATAAATATGATATACATGCTTGCGAACGGTCTCCTGGCTGATAAAGAGACGGGCTGCTATTTCCTTGTATAACATGCCTTTAGCGAGGAGTTCCAGGATCTCGTTCTCCCGATTGGAGAGTACGCTGATGGGTTTCCCCTGGGAGCTGGTCTCGATGGGGTCGGCGGCAGCGGACCGGAACTGGAAGGCGTTGACCACCTTACGGGCTATCTGGCTGCTCATGGGAGCGCCGCCTTCGTAGAGTTCGCGCAGCGCATCCAGGAGCTTGCCGGGAGCTGTCTTTTTAAGGATATAGCCGTTGGCGCCGGCCGTCAGGGCTTCGAATATTTTTTCATCTTCCTCGTAGATCGTACACATCATGAACAGGATCTCGGGGTAAAGGGGTTTTAGCTGCCGCACACAATCGATGCCACTTTCACCGTTGCCCAGGTTAATGTCCATGAGCACGACATTGGGGTTTGCGAGAGGTATTTTCTGCAGCGCCTCTTCCGCATCTGCATAGCTTCCGGCCAGTGTATAGCCTTCGGCCATCAGAATGATCTGCTCGAGAGCAGAGCGGATGTCCTTATTATCATCTACAATACAAACAGAAATAGTCATGGTGCAAAGGTCCGTGGCTTTGGCGAGAAAAAAATACCATTTTGTGGTAGTTTTTGGGGTGGTTGGGTAGGCGTGTGAAGCGGCAAGGAGTAAGGCTTTGGCTTCTAGGAGGGTATATATAGCAGGTATTTTTCGCGGAAGTAGTCAAGAGGGAAAATATCATGGATTTCCATGACGCGGGGGCGGGTGTGGCTTTCGGAGATCTCGGCGGCGAGATCACCTCCTTTGAGACAGATGAGGCCACGTGCTGCCGCTGTGGAATTTTTCTTCAACAGTGGCCGGCTCCACGCCTGCAAGTCTTTTAATGGGGCGACAGCTCTTGATACAGCAACATCGAACTTGCGATCTTTTATTTCTTCTGCCCGTCCATGCCGGGTGCTAATGTTGGTGAGTCCTATGGCGTCGCGTATGGCTTCGACGACCTTTATTTTTTTACCGATGCTGTCCACGAGGTGGAAGGCTGTGTCGGGAAAAAGGATGGCCAGGGGGATGCCGGGGAAACCGCCGCCGGTGCCGATATCGATGACCTGCATGTCCTTTTCAAACTGGAAGGCCGCGGCGATGCTCAGGGAGTGCAGAACATGCTTTTCATAAAGACTGTCGATATCCTTACGGGAGATGACATTGATCTTGTTGTTCCAGTCCTTATACAGTTCTTCCAGCGCGGACAGCTGTTGTAGCTGCCGGGGAGTGAAGTCGTCAAAATAACGGAGGATCAATTCCAGGTTGTCCGCGGCTTTTTCCATAATGTGGGTACAAAGATCAGATAATACACGAACATCCAGATGTCCAGGAGCCACCACCAGGCAAAAAGATCGTTTTCCTGGAGCTTGTTCATAGCATTATAATAAATATACCCCTGGACCATCAGACGGACGGCAAAGAGGATAAGGGCAGTCTGCCAACTGAAAAAGAGGCTGGCGATGAACAGGGGATAGAACAGGACATGGGTGGAGGAATACAGCCCCAACAAAAATTTATGCAGGGGGCGGTAATACTTGGCGGTGCTGTAATGACGTGTCTTTTGACGGAACCAGTCGTTAAATGTCTTTTTGGGCTCGGACATCGTGAAGGTATCGGGGTCCACGACGATGGCTGTATTTTCCTTTGTAGCCACTTTATTGATGAACAGGTCGTCGTCCCCGCCGGGAATATGGTTGATGGCGGAGAATCCTTTATTCTTGAGGAAGACGTCTTTTTTGTACGAGAGATTGCGTCCCACACCCATATAGGGGATGCCGGCCAGGGCATAGGAAAGGTATTGGATGGCGGTGTGGAAGGTGTCGAAGCGGATGATCTTGTTCAGGGCGCCGGGAGCCTTTTTATAAGGGCTATAGCCGAGGACCACTTCGATGCCATTGTTATAGCCATCCTGCATTTTTTGCATCCAGAATTCGCTGGCGGGCATGCAGTCGGCGTCGGTGAGGAGCACTATTTCGTGTCTGGCTTCCTTGATACCCATGCTAAGCGGGTATTTTTTACCGGGGATGCCGATGGCTTCCTGTTCGAGATTGACGATATGGAGACCTTTGAAGGTCTTTTTGAATTCGTCCAGGAGGAATCGGGTCTCATCCTGGCTGTTATGGTTGACGACAATGATCTCGTGTGTGCTGGGATAGGTCTGGGACAGGGCTCCGGGGAGATGGGTGAGGAGCTTGCTCGCCTCATCACGGGCGCAGATAATGACGCTGACGGGATGTTGCTGGGAGCTGGCCTTTTCAGCCGGGATGAAAAAGGCAAGGCGTCTGAAAAACCAACCATAATAAAAGAGTTGGGTCAGCGTGACCAGACAGAACAATATAAAAAATATCTCACTCAGAGAGACACCAAGTCTATTCATAAGCATTCTACGATTGGGGTCTGGAACTGCCAAGGGGCAGTCCTGTCAGACATTGAATCCATCCGCGAATGTAAGCATAACCGTCATTTTTTCATAGTAAAATTACTATTTGGGATACGAAAGAGGGCCGGTTAAGTGGAAATTGACTGGATGGGGGTATCTTGCGGCCCCAAACCAGGACTGGCGGGACATGAGACCGTCCTGGCGGACCGGAGACCGTTCGGGGGGGATATATTATGGCAGCATTAACATTTACATTAGAGGGCCATTGCCCGCAGTCGGCGGCAAGGGCGGGAAGGATGGTGACCGACCATGGGGAGATACCTACGCCTATATTTATGCCGGTGGGTACGGTAGGGAGCGTAAAGGCTATCAGTCAGCAGCAGCTAAAAGAGGACGTAAAGGCCCGGATAATTTTGGGAAATACCTATCATCTCTATCTCCGGCCGGGTCTGGAGGTGCTGGAGGCGGCGGGCGGCATCCATAAATTTAACGGCTGGGACCGGCCTGTACTGACAGACAGCGGCGGCTACCAGGTATTCTCCCTGGCGGGTACCCGTAAGATACAGGAAGATGGGGTGGTATTCCAATCCCATATCGATGGTTCGAGGCATCTTTTCAGCCCGGAGAAGGTAATGGATATCCAGCGGGTCATAGGGGGGGATATTATCATGGCCTTTGACGAATGTCCACCCTATCCCAGCGAGTACAGCTATGCGGAAAAATCCATGCATCTTACGCATCGATGGCTGGACAGGTGCTTTGAACGATTTAACGCTACGCCGGATAAGTACGGGTATACCCAGAACCTCTTCCCCATCGTACAGGGTAGCACATTCTCCGATCTGCGTAAGGCGTCCTGTGCCTATGTGTCCAGCAAGGGGGCAGTGGGGAATGCCATCGGGGGACTTAGTGTGGGGGAGCCGGAGGCGCAGCTATATGACATTTGTGAGGCCTGTTGTACGGACCTGCCGGTGGACAGGCCCCGATACCTTATGGGGGTGGGCACGCCCTGGAATATCCTGGAATGTATTGCCCGGGGGGTGGATATGTTCGACTGTGTGATGCCTACCCGCAATGGACGGAATGCAATGCTGTTCACTTCCAAAGGAGTGATCAATATCGACAATAAGAAGTGGGAGAAGGATTTTTCGCCCATCGACGATGGCATCGACAGCGAGTGGAGCCAGTATTACAGCAAGGCGTATCTGCGTCACCTGGTGAAGTCCAAGGAGATACTGGGGCTGACCATTGCCAGCGTGCATAATCTGGCGTTCTATCTCCATTTGGTGACGGAGGCGCGGAAGCATATTATGGCCGGGGATTTTGTCAGCTGGAGCAGTGAGCAGATACCGCTGCTGCAGACGAGACTGTAGGCCTTTGCCGGATGGGAAGACAGGGCGATCCGGGTCCTCCGGCCAGCCAGGAGATTGATGGGGTGAAACCACATTTTTAGGAGAAGATTATGAAAGGCGGGGCGTACCTTCGCGGCGCATGCTTAAACTCCTGGACAGATACATACTTCGGAAATTCCTGGGGACCTTTATATTTACCCTGCTGGTGATTACGGTCATCGCGGTGGTGATCGATACCAGTGAAAAGGCGGATGACTTTGTCAAATCGGGAATGACGGCCTGGCAGTTGGTGATCCATTACTACATCGGCTTTATACCCTTCATCATGTCGATGATCTTCCCGCTGATGACCTTTATTGCGGTCATTTATTTCAGCAGCAAGATGGCTGGCCGGTCGGAATTCATTGCCATTCTTGCCGGAGGAGTGCGTTACAATCGGATGTTGCGGCCTTATTTCCTGGGTTCGCTCATTCTGGCATTGATATTTTGGTGGGCCAGCCAGTACTGGGTTCCCAGGGCCAATGAGATCCGTACCGATTTTCAGGCTGTTTATGTGGATCGCAACAGCTCCTACAACTCGGATTACTACCGGACCAATAATTTTTATCTGCGTGTGGACCCCTCTACCTATGTGGGGTTCCGGTATTATGATACAGTGAACAAGTCGGCCAGCAATTTCTTCATGCAGAAGCTGAAGGGCAACAAGGTCAATTACAATCTGCGGGCCGAGACCATTCGATGGGACCCGCTCAAGAAGGACTGGAAGCTGCAGGGAGTCATCGAACGGAAGATCGATGGGTTGAAAGAAACCGTGACAAAGCTGGACACCCTTCACGTGAACCTGAATGTGCTGCCAAAGGAATTGAGACGGGATGACTATTTAAAAGATAAGCTTACTACACCGGAGCTGCATCAATTCATCCACATGGAGGAAGTGCGGGGCGCCGAGGGATTGAATACTTTCAAGGTAGAGCTCTATCACCGGGATGCTACTCCTTTCTCCGTCATCATCATGACCCTGATGGGGGCTGTCATCGGCACCCGGAAGATCAGAGGCGGCAGTGGTGTGCACCTGGCTGTGGGCATAGTGCTGGCGGCGATCTTTGTCGTGATGGACAAGTTCTCGGTCACCTTTTCCACGAAGGGGGAGTTCCCTCCTATGATCGCTGCCTGGCTGCCGAATGTCATCTTCAGCGGGGTAGCCTTTTGGTTGTATGCGAGAACGCCGAAGTAAGGTCATGATACATCGCGCCCCGTCCAGCGGAAATTTTTTCGTGTATTAAAATAATCTAAATCCTGGCGAATCGTTTGTATTACAACAGTTCCTATAGTAACTTTAACCGGTAAAACATCTTCGATATGGCAATACTCAAGGACAGGTTTAAATCCAAGGCGGACGTAGTATCTGCGGAAATAAAGGAATTGTTGAAAGAGCACGGGAATAAGAAAATAGGGGAGGTGACCCTTTCCCAGATCTATCAGGGCATGCGTGGTATCACAGGATTGGTGAGCGAAACTTCTTTGCTGGATGCACAAGAAGGTATCCGATTTAGAGGATATTCTATTCCTGACCTTCAGAAGAAGCTGCCTAAGGCGAGCGGTGGTACAGAGCCCCTGCCGGAAGGTCTTTTCCTGCTGATGTTGCTGGGTGAGCTGCCTACCGATGAAGATGTGCATGACCTCACGGCCAACTGGCAACGCCGGAGCCATGTTCCCAATCATGTATTTGCCGCTATCGAGGCGCTGCCGAAGGACTCGCATCCCATGACCCAGTTCGTAGTAGCCATAATGGCCCTTCAGACGGAGAGCAAGTTCGCGGAGAAGTATGCGCAGGGGATGAATAAAAAAGATTATTGGGAGGCGATATTCGACGACAGCATGGACCTGATAGCACGCCTGCCGCGTGTAGCTGCGTATATCTATCGTAGAAAGTATAAGGATGAAGATCATATTCACCCCAACGGTCTTTTGGACTGGGCGGGGAATTTTGCCCATATGCTGGGATATGAGGATGAGACCTTCCGGGAACTGATGCGTCTGTATATGACGATACATGCGGATCATGAAGGTGGGAATGTGAGCGCGCATACGGTGCACCTGGTGGGGTCTGCTCTCAGTGATCCTTACCTGAGCTTTGCGGCGGGTATGAATGGCCTGGCGGGTCCTTTGCATGGTCTGGCCAACCAGGAAGTGATCAAGTGGATATTGGAGATGCGCAGCGAACTGGGTGTGGAACTGCCTTCCAGCGAGCAGATAGCAGCCTATGTGAAGAAGACCTTGAGTGAAGGGAAGGTGGTGCCCGGCTATGGTCACGCGGTCCTCCGCAAGACGGACCCGAGATTTACGGCGCAAATGGAATTTGGTAAAAAGCATATGCCGAATGATCCCCTGGTTCAGACGGTGTGGAATATCTACGATACGGTGCCGCCTATCCTGCAATCCCTTGGGAAGATCAAGAACCCCTGGCCGAATGTGGATGCGCACAGCGGAGCGTTGCTCGTACATTATGGAATGGTGGAGTATGAGTTCTATACGGTGCTCTTTGGCGTTAGCCGTGCACTGGGCGTATTGGCCAGCCTTTGCTGGGACAGGGCGCTGGGATTCCCCCTCGAGCGGCCGAAGTCGGTAACTACGGAGCTGGTGAAGGAATGGCTCAAGGGAGAAGGCGAGATATGGGGAGAATAATAAAGATCAGAATATCCCCCAAACATGGGATGCAAAAGAATGGGAATGGTGGCGGGATTAAGCTATCCTGGTAGCATAACCCTTAAATCAGTCTTATGCTACGTATTCAATCCGGCCGCCTCTGTGCGGCTGTTTCTTTTGTATTTATCTGTTCTCTTCTTTCCTGCAAAAGTTTTAGACCTGGGTCTGTGACCTGCCGGTTTATAAAAACAGGGCTTTGGTCTGATACCAAAAATTGGGAAGGCGGGTGCGACCCTGGACAAAATGTCCTTGCCACCGACTCGGTGATCCTCATAGCAAACCAGGTGTGTGCTGAATGGACCGCGGGCGGGCAATCAGGCTATCTCCAATGCTGGGACGCTGACGATGAATGGGGAAATAGGCAGGCGTCCGACCGAAGCAGGGGCTATCGGACAGGTAGAGCGTCCTTTCTGATCCTGGCTACCACGATCACTTCCGGGTCGGCGATTTCTGCAATGGTATATTCTATGGTAGTGCTCATCACCTGTGTAGCTTCCTGCAGGGTGAGCTGAAGATCTTTTTGCAGCCAGCTGAGCATTCCTGCAGAGGCGATCTTTAGTGCGTCTTCCAGCTTTTTGCCGGAGCCGAGGGCCATGATATACGTGGCATCTTCTGCCCGTGGGTAAGCGAGCGGCTGATCTTTTATGATCTTTACGGTAAATGTTACATCGAGGGAGGTTTCCAGCGCATTGCCAGCGATCTCTCCATCTCCCTGTTCGGCATGACCATCCCCGATGTAGAAATAGGCGCCGGGATGAAATACGGGCAGATAAATTGTAGTTCCTGCTGTCAGCCTGCTATAATCCATATTACCTCCAAAAGGACCCTGAAAAAAGCTCAACATCTCACTCTTCCTGTTGGCAGGCGCTACGCCGATGCATCCCAGAAAAGGATGCAGACGGACCTTGAAGTCCTTCAAATGGTCGTATGGAGTGGCCGCGCTGTCGGGCCAGCCGACGGCATTTTCCAGATCGAGCCGCCATCTTACAAGGGGCGCTTTCTTCTCCAGGCGAGCTGTTATGGAGTCCGGCATGCTGCGTGAGGAGAAGGCCTGGGTGGTATAGGCATAAGGTCTGTTAAGGGTCACTTTATCCAAGGTGACGGCGAGCACATCTCCGGGTAGGGCGTCTTCGATATAGAACGGGCCAGTCAGGGGATTGCCTCCGCGCTCCCGCTTGACGCCGTTGCTGTCGCGGCCAAGGGCATCGATGGTCCAGGTATGTATGCTGTCGCCGGAGCGGATATGCAGTACGGGATCCCGGTGGATGGTAAAGCTGTGGGAAAAGGAGGTGGGGTCAAAATGGAACATGCGTGGTCCTTCCTGGGAAGGATCAGTGAGCCGGTCCTGGGCGCTGAGCGTGTATGTCAGATACAGGGATAGTATGGAAAAAAAATAACGCATGCTATTTTAATGCCTGCAGAATGTCTGCCAATATATCATCCCTATGCTCCAAACCCACCGAAATGCGTATGAGCCCTGGCGTGATACCAACAGCCGCCCTTTCTTCGGGAGTAAGCTTGGCATGTGTAGTACTGGCAGGGTGCGAGGCAATACTGCGCGTATCGCCCAGGTTGGCAGTCTTTGAAAGCATGTTCAGCTTGTTCAGGAATTGCTTTCCTGTCTCCAATCCGCCCTTCAGGTCGAAGGAGATGACGCCGCCGCCGTTGTGCATTTGCCTCTTGGCAATATCATGCTGCGGATGGCTGGGGAGGAAGGGATATTTAAGGCTGGCGATGGCTGCATGTCCTTCCAGATTTTGTGCGATATAAAGTGCATTGGAGGAATGTCTTTCCATCCTTACATCCAGTGTCTCCAGGCTGCGGCTCAGGACCCAGGCATTGAAGGGAGAAAGGGAGGGGCCTGTGCTGCGGCAGAACAGATAGACCTCGTGTATCAGCTCTTTTTTCCCTACCACCACTCCACCCAGTACGCGTCCCTGTCCGTCGAGCCATTTGGTGGCGGAGTGAACGACAAGGTCGGCGCCATATTGAATGGGGGTCTGACCGATGGGAGTGGCAAAGCAGTTGTCGACATTGAGGATCAGCTTGTACTTACGCGCCAGATCGCCGGCTTTTTCCAGATCGATGAGCTCGAGTCCAGGGTTGGTGGGTGTCTCGAGGTAGATCATCTTTGTATTGGGGCGTATGGCAGCTTCCCATGCCTGCTGGTCGCCAGCAGGTACATAGGTGTATTCGATGCCAAACTTCGGGAGATATTTAGTGATGATGGTATGGGTGCTGCCGAAGATGGAGCTGCAGGACAGCAGGTGATCCCCTTTTTTGAGGAAGCTGAGGAAGGAAGCGACGATGGCGCTCATCCCCGAGGCGGTGGCAAATCCGGCCTCGGCGCCTTCGAGGGCGCACATACGGTCTGTAAATTCCTGTACGGAGGGGTTGCTGAATCTGCTGTATATATTAGCGTCCGTCTCATCCGCAAAGGCGGCGCGCATTTCTTCGGCATCGTCGAAGCAGAAGCTGCTGGTGAGGAATAATGGGGAGGAATGCTCTTTTTCCTCAGTCTGGTCGGTACGGATACGAATGGCTTGAGTGATGCGATGTTGGGACATGAGATGCTATATAAAAAATGAATGAATTAGGGATTAACGCAGAACGAACCACAGGTTCGTTGGCCGAAGGACCATCATGAGATGTGTCCGGCCGACGGGGTAAATTTATCAGGAACCCGTTGGCTGGACTTTGACCTCCCAGGTGATCTTTCCGCCGGCCCCCTTCAGGGTAGCTGCCACGGAACAATATTTATCAACGGACAGGGCGCAGGCCTTGTATGCCTTGTCTGGATCAATATCTCCCTTCAGCTCGAAAATAATATGGATATCGGCCCAGAGGGAGGGCTCCTTGCCCGGCTCCCGCTCGCCGTCTATAAGCATACGGAAGCCTTCGACGGGTTGCCGTTGTTTCTTTAAAATCGATATGACATCGATGCCGCTGCAACCACCTAAACCCATGAGTAGCATTTGCATAGGGCGGATCCCAAAGTTTTCACCTCCTGTCTCCGGGCTTGTGTCCATACGGGCCATGTGACCATTCGCATCCTTTGCTTCAAAGCCATAATCGCCATGAACCCGGGATACCTCAATATGAATCATAACATAAAATTTCCGCAAAGGTAGGCCAGCGAGTCGGTGCTCCATAAAGATTTTTCATCTGTAATGTGTCCGGGCCTTTATTTTTGCACCTCTAAAACCGCCCCAGGCGGTTTTGGCCGAGGTCGGACACCATAAATTGCATTTGACACCTACATGAACCATCTTAATTACGAACAGCCCTTTGAACTGGAAAGTGGAGACTCCCTGCCTGGAATTACTATTACATATAATACGTATGGCGTTCTTAATGCGGATGGAAGCAATGTCGTGTGGGTATGTCATGCCCTTACTGCCAATTCCGACGTGGCCACCTGGTGGCCGGGGGTGGTGGGTCCCTCGGGCGTCATTACGCCGGATAAATACTTTATCGTCTGCGCCAATATACTGGGCTCCTGCTATGGCAGCACGGGGCCGTTGAGCATCGACCCCCGCACCGGCCAGCCTTATTATCATGAATTCCCCATGATCACCATCCGGGATATGGTGAAGGCGCACATCCTGCTGCGTAAACACCTCGGCATCGAGCGGATACATCTTCTCATGGGAGGCAGCATGGGGGGCTACCAGACGCTGGAATGGGCGGTCATGGAGCCTGAGCGCATAGAAAAACTTTTTTTGATAGCCACTTCCCCTACGGAGAGCGCCTGGGGGATCGCCATACACACGGCACAACGGCTGGCCATCGAGGCGGATTCCACCTGGATGGAGGCATCACCCACGGCAGGACGGAAGGGGCTAAAGGCTGCCCGGGCCATCGGGATCCTTACCTACCGGAACTATGGCATCATGGTGCAGAAACAAACAGACCCTGACCCCGAAAAGCTGGATAATTACAGGGCTTCTTCTTATATTACCTACCAGGGGGACAAACTGGTCAGCAGATTCAACGCGTATTGTTACTGGCTGCTGACCAAGGCGATGGATAGCCATCACCTGGCGCGGGGAAGGGGGAAGAATGTGGAGGAAATGCTCCGCGGCATCATCCAGAAAACCCTGGTCATCGGCATCGGGAGCGATATTCTCTGTCCCCTGGAAGAGCAGCGTTTCATTGCATGGCATCTGCCTGCGGCGGAGCTGGTGGAGATCGATTCGGTGTATGGACATGACGGGTTCATGGTGGAAGGGGGGACGATCGGGAAGCACCTGGAGCAATGGCTGTCCCAGTAGAAATGGATGTTCCGGTAGAAGTGGGTGTTCCGGTGACAAACGGATGTCGAGGTAGGAATGGATATCCAGGTGAGGATAAGTCAGAAGTTGAAGTTTAGGACCTAATTGCATATAGAGGAAAAACATAGCATACCGCACCTGCTGCTGAAAGTTACAGAGGGGGATGAACAGGCTCTGGCGACGATTGTCCGTCTGTATTGGAAGAATATTTATGGACATGCCCTGACTTGGATCCGGAGTGCAGAAGAAGCCGAAGAACTAACCCAGGACATTTTTCTGAAAGTATGGAATTCCAGAAGCCAACTCGGCGAGATAGAGAATTTTGAGAACTGGCTGTTTATCATCTCCCGCAATACCATCCTGTCGGCAGTACGTAAGAAATTAAATAAGCCTTCTTTTGTGGAACAGCAGGAGCAGGAGGAAAATTCCCTGCGTCCTGATCATTGGAGCGAGCACCGGCAGCATTACCAGGTCCTGCTGGATGGGATCAGCCTTTTGCCTGACCGGAGGCAGCAGGTATTCCGAATGAGCCGGCTGGAGGGATTGACGCACGAGCAGATAGCCGAACGGCTGGGTATGCACAAGGACACGGTAGCTCAATATATTGTCAAGGCCGTGGCTTTCCTGAAAATTTATTTACAGGAACACATCGGGGATAGTCTGCTGGTGATCATCTTGTTGGGCGGACTGTACTGACCTGGTTGCAGGCCAATGATAAAAAATTTCCTTTTCCCTACTCAGTAAATTTTTGGGGATGCGTCTTTAATTATGGTCCAGGACGACCAACACCATTATCATGACCGGACGGCTGCAACAATTACTAAACATTTATCTATCAGGCGGGCTGACGGAAGATCAGCGCAGGGAGCTTGCTGCCCTTCTTGAGGACCAGGAGGCATCGGAGCAGCTGTCGGCATTGCTGCAGGATCAATTATCCAAAAGAGAGTTTTCCATCGACGATGATCTGCCGGCAACGGAAGACAGGATCGTACAAAGGGTAATGAAGAAGATAAAAGCCGCTGCGCCTGTTCGACGTATACCTGTCTGGAGATGGGCGGCGGCCGCGGTGCTGCTTATTGGCGTCAGCACTGGCATTTATCTGGGGGTGATGAGACAGCGTACAGGCGTCCCCGTTGCGCGGCTGGAGAAAGATATTGCACCGGGCGGGAACAAAGCCGTGCTGACCCTTGCCGATGGAAGTTCTGTTGTGTTGGACAGCGCTGCGGATGGGACGATCGCCCAGCAGGGCAATACCAGCATCAAAAAGCTGGCTGGTGGACAGATAGCCTATGATCTGAAAGGCGCCGCTATAGGTGAGGTCATGATGAATACCATGCGTACGCCCCGTGGAGGACAATATCAGCTGACGCTCCCTGATGGGACAAGGGTGTGGCTGAATGCTGCCAGCTCCATCACGTATCCCGCGGCATTTCCGGAGGGGAACAGGAGAGTAGCTATCAGCGGTGAAGTTTATTTTGAGGTGGCGAAGAATAAGCAGCGGCCTTTTGTAGTGGATGTGGATGGGAAGACGACGGTAGAAGTGCTTGGCACCGGCTTTGACATAAATGCCTATGCGGATGAGGAGAGTGTAAAGACGACCTTGCTGGAAGGAAGCGTGAAAGTAGGATCTGTTTTACTCAGGCCGGGTGAGCAGGCACAGGCGGGATCACAGGGAGTATCTGTCGTGCACCATGCGGATCTCGATAAGGTCATGGCCTGGAAGAATGGACTATTCAATTTTGAGAATGCTGACTTAAAGGAAGTGATGCGTCAGCTGGCGCGGTGGTATGATATAGAAGTAGTGTATGAGAAGGGCGTGCCCAATGTGCAATTTGAAGGCGAGATCAACAGAAATATAAACCTTTCCAATCTTTTGAAAGTGCTTGCCAGAGCAGACGTGAAATTCAGAATTGAGGAGGGACGGCGATTGGTAGTCCTTCCTTAAGGCTTTGACAATAAAAACCGCTATGGATTAGGCCCCATAGCGGTGATTTGTTAAGGGCTGATCATATTAAAGTCCTGGACAGACCTATTTATTCAACCCAAAACTTGCACAAGTTATGCAAAATGCTGCTTATTGTTCCCGGTGGGCCTGGAGGAGGCATCGGGGCATCATGAGAACAGGGGTACGGAGGACCCGTAGCTCCTTTGAAAAGACACTGATAATGACTGCGAAACTAACTATCGTCCTTTTAACGGCGGCCTTGCTTCAGGTGCAGGCCAGAGGTTTGTCCCAAACGATTACCCTCACGGGTAAGAATATGGACATGCGAGAGGTGTTTACTGCCATCAAGCAGCAAACGGGCTATGTTGTTTTCTTTAAAAAAGGATTATTGACGGATGCGCGGCCTGTCACCGTTGCCGTGCACGACATGCCTTTGACGAAATTCCTGGAACTGACGATGAAGGACCAGCCTTTCACCTATCTTATCCTGGATAAAACTATTTCCCTTTCCCGCAAGGCTGTACCAGATGTTGTCGCGCCTGCTGAAACACGAACCCCTAACCGTGATGATAATCTACCTCTTTTTGTCCCTATCTCCGGCCGTATCCTGGACGCCGATGGAAAACCTTTAGCGGGGGCGTCCATTTTTATAAAAAAGCCAAGATCATCGAGTAGAATGACATCCACTACCTCGGCGTCCGACGGGAGCTTTATACTGCAGGTGAATGAAGGCGACGTCCTTGTCATATCCTATGTCGGGTATACATCGCAGGAAGTAAGGGTCTCCTCCCATCTTTTGCAGAATGGGCTGAGCGTGCATTTACAACAGAGTGATAGTAATCTCGACCAGGTGCAGATCACCGCTCATGGCACTACTACCAAGCGGCTGAATCCCGGTGATATTACCACCATCACGGCCAAGGACATCGAGAAGAACCCTGTGAACAATGTATTGGAAGCCATACAGGGAAAGGTTCCCGGGCTGTTCATCGAGCAGGGAACAGGTCAGCCGGGGGGCAAGTTTACCCTGCGGCTAAGAAGCTCAATAAACTTCAGCAAGGGCGCAATAGCACCGCTCATCATAGTGGATGGCGTGAGATACCCCAATGGCACGCTGCCCTTGTATGCCAATAATCAATGGGGCACGGGTGATTTTCTCCAGGGTGGCAGCGGACTGAATTATATCAACCCCAATGATATTGCCAGCATCGATGTCCTGAAGGATGCGGATGCAACGGCCATTTATGGATCGTCCGGCGCCTATGGGGTCATTATCATCACTACCAAGAAGGCAAAACCCGTGTCTCCGTCCCTGAACGCCAATGTTTATACGGGGGTGTCGGTAAAGGGGCAAATGCCAAAACTGTTGAACACGGCGCAATACATCATGCTGCGGAACGAAGCCCTGAAGAACGATGGCCTTACCGCCAGCGCTTCGGACATTGATGTAAATGGCACGTGGCCGGCCGACAGGTACCACGATTGGCGGAAAGTATATATGGGGTCTTCGGCACAGACCACCAATGCCAGCCTGTCGTATAATGGCGGCGCCCGGAATACTACCTATACCATCGGGGGCAGCCTGCAGGACAATGGCAATATCCAGCGGCATAAAGGGTCATACAGGAACGGCTCCCTTAGATTCTCCCTGAATACAGCCACTGTGGATGATAAGTTCAATTTTAACCTCAGCGGTTCCTGGCTCTCCTCAAAGAGCGATATGGTGCCCTTTGATTTTTCCGGTCCGTTGGTACTGGATGCGCCCAATGCTCCACTCGCATTTTTACCAAATGGCAATATCGACTGGGTGGGAGCTGCAGATGATCCCAACGGTCCGAGCAGCGCGGCCAATATCAACAGGACCTATCTGAATACAACGAATAATCTATTGGCCAATGGAACACTGGAGTACAAGCCGGCAAAGGCGGTGACCTTGCGGACCATTTTTGGGTTCAATGAGCTGACAGGCAAAGAGCTTGTCGGCCGTCCCACCACGACGATGGCGCCCACCAATACCTCCGCTGCGCAGAATACCCAAAGTATTTTCCATCATTACGACATACGAACATTTACTGTCTCCCCTTATGCAGGATACGAGAGGACCTTGTGGAAAGGCGACCTCAGTGTTAAGGCCGGTGGAGAGATCACCGACCAGCTGCAGTATTGGGACGAAGTAGCCGGCACGGGGTTCCCCTCGGATGCCTTGCTAAGCAATCCGGCAGCAGGCACTACCGTCTCCTCCTCCTATGGCCAAACGCCCTTCCGCAGCCTGGGCTTTTATGGCATCGTCAAATATGTATGGGACCAGAAATATATCATCGACCTCAATGGCAGAAGGGACGGGTCTACGCGATTTGGCCGTAACCACCGATTTGGAAATTTTGGCTCAATAGGTGCGGCATGGATCTTCAGTGAAGAGAAATTTATCAAGGACCATCTTTCTTTTCTCAACTATGGGAAGCTGAGGGCCAGTACCGGCGTCGTCGGCGGGGATGCTATTTCCGACTATGCCTACCTAAGCACCTATAGCGCGATCAGCGGGACCTATGACGGAAAGCTGGGGCTTACCCCCGGCTCGCTGGCCAACCCCAATCTCGAGTGGGAAAGGAACAGGAACAAAGAGGTGGGGCTGGAGCTGTCCTTTTTGAAGGAGAGGATCTATGTGGAAGGCAACTACTATAGTAACAGCACTTCCAATCAACTGGTGGCAAGGCCCATCTCTACCGTGACCGGCTTCTCAGGATATGTTATGAATTCCGATGCCGTGATCCGGAACAGCGGCTGGGAAATGTCGCTGAGCACGACCAATATAAAGACAAAGGATTTCAGCTGGACCACTCGTTTGAACATATCGATCCCGACCAGCAAATTGCTCAAGGCTCCCAGCATAGCTAACCAGAATGTGAATTACATCGTCGGCAAGCCGCTGACGGGCATACTGCTGTATAAATATTCCGGGGTGAACCCAGCAACGGGCGTCTACAGCTTTACGAATGCAAAGGGAGTTACAGACGACTATATGTCCGGACTGGATCAGACGGACAAGACGGAGTTCATAGACCTCGCACCCAAATATTTTGGCGGATTTACCAGTTCCTTTACTTACAAGCAATTGTCGCTGGATGTGTTTTTCTCTTTTACGAGCAGGAAGGCGAATAATTTCCTGGGACAGGCTTTTATACCGTTCGGCTATATGGATATGAACAGTACGACCGACTGGCTTCGCCGCTGGCAAAAGGTGGGAGATAAGACGGACATGCCCCGGGTAAGCAGCAATTTTTTTGACGGGTGGCTCCGACAGCAGATCTTTGCGAGCAGCACGGGAGCTTATAGCAATGCCACCTATGCCCGTCTGCAAAATGTAAGTCTCCGGTACCATTTCGACCAGCACATGCTTCGGAAGATGCATCTGGGCGACCTCACCATTTATTTCCAGGGTCAGAACCTGCTGACCATATCGAAGTTTGGCGGACTGGACCCCGAGAACCTGAGCCCTACTGTCATACCGCCGATGCGTGTATTTACGGGCGGCATCAATCTTTCACTTTAATGCTTTTATCAAATGAGAAAAATAATCAAACTCTTTAACATATTTATCGCACTGTCGGTCATGACCACGGGCTGCAACAAATATTTAGATACACCCCTGCCTGCGGGCACTATTTCGGGAGAGAATACGTATGTATCGGATAATTCCGTATCGGCCGTGGTAACGGGGAATTTGCTGTACCTCGTAAATTCGAGCCTGTTTGGTGACGGCACCGGCGCCAACCTGCCTATTATCACGGGACAGTATGTGGATGAACTGCTAAACCTCAGCACGGGCAGCACCAACAATATATTATTCTATGCGGATGCCATACAGCCTGGCAATACGGCGCACTGGTCGGAATTATACAACGGGCTGTTCAAGGTCAACTCTACGCTGGAAGGTATCCGTGGCACCAGCACGATCCTGTATTATAAGAACCAATGGCTGGGCGAGAGTTATTTTATCCGGGGAGTGTTGTATTTCACGCTGACGAATCTCTATGGGGATGTTCCCCTGGCCCTGACCTCGGACTATTCGATCAATAACAGGCTAGGCAGATCGCCGCAGAGTGCCGTTTATCAGCAGATAATTTCGGACTTCCAGCAGGCGCAGAGCTTGCTGAACAGCGGCTATACGGATGCGTATGGAGCTGCTACTTCTCATAGGGTAAGGCCTAATAGATATGCCGCCATGGGCATGCTGGCCAAGGCTTATCTGTATGCCGGAAAATGGGACAGCGCCGAAGCCATGGCCGACTCCGTCATCAATAATTCTGCGACCTATGGGCTGGCGTCGATCGACCAGGTATTCAAGACCTCCAGCAAGGAGACCATCTGGAGCATGGCCCTGCCGTCTAATGAAGAACATGCCCGGCAATACCAGGTTTACAATGGCGGCATGCCGAACCCGATAGTGGCCCCCAATAGTCCGGGGAATACCTATAGTGTGTATACTGCCCTGGATACAGCCTTCGTGAATGCCTTTGAATCCGGTGACAATCGGCTGAGCAATTGGGTGAGGACGGTGCCTGTGTCGGGCTCGAGTCCTGCCATCACCTATTATTTCCCCAATAAGTATACGTCTCCTGCCCCTGGCGATGAAAATGAGATCGCGATGAGACTGGCAGAGGTCTTCCTGATCCGCGCGGAAGCGCGGGCGCATCTGAACGATATTGCCGGCGCTCAGGCCGACCTGGATATGGTACGATCCAGGGCAGGTCTTCCCAACACCACCGCATCGGATATGCCCGGACTGCTGGATGCTATTTTACGCGAGCGGAGGGTAGAGCTGTTTACGGAAGGATGCAACCGGTTCTTCGATCTGAAAAGGACGGGGACGATCGACTCGGTGATGACCGCCTTTGCGCCAACGAAAGGAGTGTCGGCCGCCTGGAGCCACTATATGCAGCTATTCCCTATACCGACGAACGATCTTATACAGGACCCGAATTTAACCCCTAACCCCGGATATCAACAATAACTATATAGATGAAAAAGACAATTGTAACGGCGCTGGTACTGGCTGCTTTCATGAGCCGGAGCCAGGCCCAGGATAGCCTATGCAGGATCACGGTGGAACTAAAGGGTTTGACCTCGTCTGCGCGGGTCTATCTCGTCCGCGATTATGGAATGGATGTTCAGCGAACACTGGACTCTGCTGCTGTACAGGACGGAAAGTTTATGACAAAGGCAAAGGCGGCTGATATGCCTGTGAGGGCGGAGATCGTGGTGGACCATAACGGGCAGGGTTTGGCGCGTCTTGGAAGGCGTGCGGATATGCTGGTAGTATACCTCGAGAAAGGACAGCTGGTGGTCAGCGGTGAAGACTCCATCAAATATGCTACTGTCATGGGCTCCAGGGTGAACACGGAGTATGCGGACTACAAGGCGAAGGTATTGGACGGTCCGCAGAAGGTGTTGGACGCCGCCGATGATGAATTTATGACGGCTCCGGACAGCCGAAAAAAGGACACTGCTTTTGTGCAGGGGATCATGGACCGGGTCAAGCATGTATTTAAGCAAATAGATTCCTTAAAGTATGTCTATATCCATGAGCGTCCGGATTCGTATTTCAGCCTTACGGCATTGGAAGAGGTAGCGGGTCAAGACATCGATCCTTCTAAGATAGCGCCTCTTTTTAACAGCCTGTCGCAGCGGGTGCGCGGCACTACGGCCGGGCTGGCTTTTGAGAAAAAGCTCCACGAGGTGAGCGCTACTTCCATCGGAGCCATAGCGCCCAATTTTGTGCAGAAGGATGTGCGTGGCCGGCCGGTGAAGCTGTCTGACTTCCGCGGGAAATATGTGCTGCTGGATTTTTGGGCGTCCTGGTGCGGGCCTTGCCGGGGAGAGAACCCCAATGTGGTGAAAGCGTTCCAACGGTGGAAGGGCAAAAACTTTACCGTGCTGGGTGTTTCGCTGGATAGTAAGAAGGATGCCTGGCTGGCGGCCATCCGGGCGGATAGGTTATCCTGGACACAGGTGTCCGATCTGCAATCATGGAACAACAGCGCTGCCCGGCAATACGGCATCACTGCCATTCCACAGAATTTTTTGATCGATCCGAAAGGGAAGATCGTTGGCAAGAACCTTCGGGGTGACGCATTGGAGGAGAGGTTGAAGGAGCTGCTGTAGCAGGGCCAGGCCAGCGCCTGGCTCAGGAGCAAACTAGCGCCCATACACCACCCTACCAGGTGAGCTTACCCTGGTAATAATCCAGCACTTTTGTACGGAAGATATAGGTATACCTTGCCTGTGCCAGATTGACATTGGCTGCATCTGTCCTATTCTTCGCCAGTATGTACACGTCCGAATTCACAACTCCTTCGTCGAAGCGGATCTGTGTCGCGCGGAAGGATTCGGCATAGGCCGCTGCCTGATCGATATAAGATTTATATTGCTTGTAAGCCGAGATCATATTCTGATAGGCTGTTTCCACATTCTGCTGAAGCACGAGACGGGTATTCTCGTTGAGCAGCTGCTGGTTCTTCAGATTGAGCTTTGCCTGCTTGACCCTGTTGCGCACCTGCAGGTAATTGAGGATAGGGATATTGAGCTGCAGCCCAAACTGGGTGTATTTGTTGTTCTTGAACTGATCGCCGAAGGGTATCGTGTGGTCGGCGTAGTTCTGATTCTTGGCATAGACATCGTAATCGGTGCCGCCCACGGTGACAAATTGGTTGGTGAGATCGTTCGATGTGCCGGTGAGCACCTTTGTCGTCGCCTGGTTCGAATAAGAGGTATTGATGCTGCCATAGAGTGTCAGCGTGGGGTAATACGCCCCTCTTGCTACCGACAGGGCTCTTTGGTAGGACATGACCCGCAGATCAGCTGCCTTGACGGTAGGCATGGTGCGGAGGGAGGTCCTGTATATGCTGTCGGGGTCGTCAGGGTATTCGGCAATGCTCAGGGTAAAGGCATTTGGATCAAATTCCACATCTCTTTTATAAGGGACGTTGAGGTAATTGAACAGGGTGATCTTTGCTGCTTCTAGGTTGTTGGTGGCAATGGCGATACCCGCGATGTCACCTGCATACTGTCCTTTCAGGTCCGTGAGGTTGGAAAGAAGGAGCAGGGCGCCTGCCTGGTTGAGGGTATCCAATCTATTCATCTGCACCATATCGACATTGGCCTGTTCCTTGGCAATCGCCAGGAGATCGCGCGAGCTGAGCACCTGAAGATAGGCGAGCAGCACGTTGAGCGTTATATTGTCCTTTTGTTGCCGAAGGTCCATCTTGCTGGCGTCAAGTGCATAGCCGTATTGTTTGATACTGTTCTGTATCTGCAGGCCCTGGAATAGGGTAAGGTTGCTGTTGAGGCCATAGCTGCCGGAGTTGACCTGTGTGTTGGTATACTGATAGGTGTATGGGTTCAGGCTTCGTCCGTTGCTGATGGCCTGGTTAGCGGAACCATTGAGGGTTGGCAGCATATAGTCCCAGGCCTGGTTGTAGTTGACCCTCGCCCCCTGTGCGGTGATATCGGCCTGGTTGACCAGGAGATTGTGCTTGATACCAATGGCGACCGCCTGCTGAAGACTAAGGGTGCTGCCTATCTGGTCGGCGGTGTCTGTTCCGATGGTGGTCTGTCCGTGAGCTTTTGTAATAGAGAAGAGTACGGCTATACCTACGAATAAGCTAAGATGTCTGTTCATGTTCATTATGCGCTTAATTAATTATTCTCAATCCTACCATCCAGGAGGTTGATGATCCTGGAGCCGTAGGCGGCGTTTTTTTCCGAGTGTGTCACCTGGATGATCGTGACGCCTTCGTTATTCAGTTGTTTGAATAGTTCCATGATCTCTTCGCCCTGACGGGAGTTGAGGTTGCCGGTGGGTTCGTCTGCCAGAAGCAGCTTGGGCTTGCCGATGAGGGCGCGGGCGATGCCTACTAATTGCTGTTGTCCCCCGGACAATTGGGTAGGAAAAAGATCTTTTTTTCCTACGATCTGGAACCTGTCCAGTATGTCGGCTACCATGGCCTGTCTTTCGGAGCCTTTGATGTTCTGATAGATGAGGGGTGTTTCGATGTTCTCGTACACGGTGAGCTCATCTATAAGATGGTAAGCCTGGAATACGAACCCGATGTACTGTTTGTATAGTTGGGAACGCTGTTTTTCTTTTAGTGTATGCACGGGCTGGTCGAGGAAAAAATATTCGCCTTCCGAGGCGTCGTCCAGCATACCGATGACGTTGAGGAGGCTGGATTTGCCCGAACCGGAAGGTCCCATGATGGAGACGAACTCTCCTTCTTTGATGTGCAGATGGACATCCTTTAAAATGAAATTAGGCTTGCCGCCTACCATAACCCATTTGGAAATACGCTTTAGATCGATCATTTTGTTTAGTTGTTGCCGCTAGTACTCTTTCAATGATATGCCAGAGTGCTAACTAACTGTTAATAAATAATTTATGTGACAATGGGCCCGGAGGCAGTTCTGTTTTTGATACAGGAACTGTCCGGAAACGATACAGTTTCGTGGATCGGAAGGCCCAGTCGGATGGAACGGATGCACCTGTCCGGCAGGAGCGAATATAGGAAACCGGGGCGAATGCAAGGGTTAAACCGGAGCAGTCTAAGCTTTATTATTCTTTGAGTCTTCGATCCAGGGAGTTTCTCACTCCGTGCGCAAACTCTTCACCGGATTCACGGTCGCCGCCTTCAGGGCCAGCAGGCTGATGACGGACAAGGCTATCAGCAGGAGTATGGCTTCCGTGACAAAGAATATCCACCAGCCTACCGATACACGATAGGCGAAATTTTCCAGCCAGCGGTGTACGAGCCACCAGCTGACAGGGAGCGCGATGCCGGATGCTACGAATGTGAGCTTTACAAAATCTTTTGACACGAGTGTTAATATATCGGGAACGCTGGCGCCCAGTACCTTTCGGACGCCAATCTCGCGGGTACGTCTTTCGATAGTGAACAGGGTGAGCCCGGTGAGACCCAATGTCGCTAAAAATATGGCCAGAATGGTAAAGAAGCCGATGGCATCTCCCAGCAGCTTATCTTTTTTTGCCAGCTGTTTGAAATTGTCATCCAGGAAGCTGATGGTCAACGGGTCTTCGGGCATGAATTTTTTGCCGGTGGCCCGCAGCCAGTCGAGGAACTGAGCGGTATGTCCGCCCTTGATCCGAATGGCCAGTATATTACCCTGTGGGGAATAGCGTAATATAGCCGGAGCTATTTTTTCATGAAGGGAGTTGTAATTGAAATCCTTTACCACACCGATGACGTGCTCGCTGCCATTGAGCGTAGTGCCGACGGGGTTGAAGAGTCCCAATGCCGCCACGGCGGATTCATTCAGGATTAGGGAGTTGGTATCGGTGATCAGGTCCCTGTTGAAATTCCTTCCCTCGATGAGCCGCATTCCCATGGTCGTTAGAAATTTATCATCCACGGGGAAGGACTGTATGGACATATTGGTCTTCATACCGGGCATCTGATAGGTATTGACCCAGATGGTCTTGCCGGCTGGGGTACGGTTGCAGAAACTGGTGCTGACCACCTGCGCCTGCTGTTCGATGAGATGGCGGAAGGCGTCCTGGTCGCGGAACTTATCCACCAACACCACCCCATCGGCTTTTAACCCTTTATCCTTGTCGTTGATGTATTGCAATTGACTGTATACGACGAAGGAGGCGAATACCAGCGCTGCGGCGATGGAGAATTGTACCAGCACCAGTGCGTTGCGTACGCGGGGGCTTGTCCTGCCGGGCCGGCCGATCATAGATCGTAAGGAAAGGATGGGCTTGATGGCCGTAAGATAGACGGCGGGGTAGATGCCCGCTACCAGACCTACTCCGAGGGAGAAGAGAAGCAGCCATCCATAATGAGCTATCAGCATGGGCAGCGTGGTTGTCAGCGTATCGCCCGTAAAATGCCGGTAAAGAAATGCGATCACCTGTATAAGGCCGCAGGACAGCAGCATGGCCAGCAGGCTGAACAGCAGGGATTCCAGGATGATCTGACCCGCCAGCTGATAACGGGAGGCGCCCAGGGTTTTCTTTAGACCGAACTCTTTGTTACGGGTGGACGAACGGGCTGTAACGAGATTGACGTAATTGATGATGGCCAGCAGGATGAGAAAGAGGCCGATGGCGCTGAGCAGCTTCACCTGTGTGAGGCTGCCGCCGGGTGAAAGCTCCAGGTTGAGATTGCTTCGGAAATAGATGTCGCGCAACGGCTGCAGGATGAACTGGACATGCATATATGCATACTCGGGGTTCACTAGCTTTTTCAGTATCCTGTCCAGGGTAGCCTGTACGCCTGCCAGTGAGCCTCCGGGCCGCAGCTTGATATAGTTGTAGATATTGCAGCTGGCCCAGTTGCCGGGATAGGAATACATTTCATTATTAGGCAGGGGCAGCAGCAGCGCGGGATCGAGGTGGCTTCGTTCAAAACCTTCTTTTAATACGGCCACCACTTTATAGGAGGTATGCTCTTTCCCTATGAACAGGGGCTTTCCGATGGGAGATCCATTTCCGAACAGCCGGAGGGCATTGGCCTCGGAGAGAATGGCTTCCCCGGGGGCCAGGCCGTTTGCGGGGATGGCTCCTTCAGCGGCGGCATAGGAAAAGACCCTGAAAAAATTGGAGTCGATGTAGTAGGCATGAATACCTGCATAGGCCCTGTCGTTGAGGGAGGTCCTGGTCTCTGTCTCGCCATAATCCTTATCGAAGGAGGTGGCATACTGGATATCTTTACAGGCGCCCTGCAGCAGGGGAGAAAGACCCGGCTGGCTTTGGGCAAAGCCTCCCATGTCGAAGAAGTCGGTGCCTATGCGGGCGATCCTGTCCGCGTCCTGGAACTGACTGTCGGTGTTCATTTCTCTTTTCGAATAGATCAACAGGATAAAGGAGGCAGCGATACCGACTGAAAGTCCCGCCAGGTTGATAAAGGAGAAGAGGGGGTATTTCCGGAGGTTGCGCAGCGCTATTTTTAGTTGAGTCTTCATGTACTGAAGTTATGGATTTATTCCGTTCGTCTCCGGCCTGTCGGCCCGGGAGCTTTCTCATGGGTCGGCCAGCCGGGGGTCACTCTGTCCTTAGATTCTTGGTTTTACGGGTCGGGTCTGTTGGAAAGATAGTCCCTCCCGTAAAACGAGGCCTTCGTTGGACCTGCTTCGACACGGTCCACCTTGGTCGCAACCTTCGCAAAGCTCGGTTGTGTCTGGCCTATCGGCCGAAGAATTTCTCACTCCGTGCGCAAATTCTTCACTGGATTAGCCGTCGCGGCCCGTAAGGTTTGTGTAGCCGTCGTCAGCAGGGCGACGAGCAGTATGATTGCCAGCGGCAGGACAAACATCCAGGGGGTAAGGGTTATGCGGAAGGCATAATTCTCCAACCATTTCCCCAATATGTACCAGGCCAGGGGAGTGGCGATCAGAAAGGCCAGCAATACTGGTTTCAGAAAATCCCTGGTCAGCAGGACGAGGATATTGCCCACACCTGCGCCGACAATTTTTCGTATACCGATCTCCTTTGTCCGCTGGTTAGTCACGAAGGAAGCCAGTCCGAGCAGACCGAGACAGGACACGAAGATGGCCAGACCTGCAAAGAGGCCAAAGATCTGACCGAACTGTTCATCCGAGCGGTATTGTTCCGAGTAATGGTCGTCCAGGAAGAAATAGTCGAATGGATTGCTGGGAAAAAAAGATGCGTATTGTTGTTTGAC
>Ga0105239_10002001_pt1 | contig 26480 bp, 30 predicted proteins | sample KBSC44metaG_FD_92761 | JGI IMG/M metagenome (GOLD analysis project Ga0105239, IMG submission 92761) | Corn rhizosphere microbial communities from Kellogg Biological Station, Michigan, USA - KBS C4-4 metaG | ecosystem: Host-associated > Plants > Roots > Rhizosphere > Soil | place: Michigan, USA...
CCTCTGCCGCCTCTGCCGCCTCTGTATGCCCCAGCTGCCACCTTGCTAACCTACAGTACCGTCAGTTATTGCATGGAGGTAATAGTCGGTTACCAGTGACTACCCTTACCTAAATGATCGACTCAATGATGCCCATCCGCCTGGCTAACTTGGAGCCGCCGGGTAGATCCTGGCGAGCGAGCGGATGGTTCTGGGCCCTTGACCGAATATTGACAGTAACGGCGAGAAATCCCATCATGATCAATCCTCAACCTTCAATCATACCAGGTACTCCTTACTACGAACCCAACCCCCAGCCTCTTGAATACCCTCATTGGGAACTCTGCATGTAAGTCTGCCTGCGTTAATGTGTGTGTGTATGTGTGTGTGCGTGTGATCCAAGAACGAGGCCAACCATGCGTTGTTTGAGGTTGCACAAATTACACAAGTAACTACGTAGGGTTGTATATGTCATCCTATGACTCCGTAGCTCCTCCTGGAACCTGGACCTCAATCGATCGATTCGATTCCCTATTAGAGTTTGAGCCGCTTGACAGTTGATAGTTGACAGTTGACAGTTGACATTCCCCAGTGAGGTGGCCCAAGGAGGAGGTACCTTTAGCCTTTTGACTCTAGGCTGAGACTGGTTCTTGATACTATTGATTGAGTCTCAATGAGAAACAACGATGCTCTTGATCCAACTTTATACTCCTTGGGTGTTACGAGTACTAGTATAGAGCTGTGAGGTACAGAGCAGAGGACGTGGATATATAGCCTCCACCTCACCAAGTGGACTGACTACGGAGTACTACAGTACTTATGTACTATAGGTAGCTTAGGCACTACACTACGGAAGTACCTTACCTGTAGATCCCTAAGTAGATCCCTAACCGGGTACCTAAGTACAGAATAGCTAGGTACCTAAACTACTCAGAGGTGCCTAACTAAGTAGTGATTTACTTAGTTATTGCACCAGACCTGATCTACACCTGAACTAACCAACTGGTATTACCTCTCGCAACCTGTCAGTGGTAGACAAACGACTCCCAAGGAATCCATGATCGCTCGCTTGCCATGCATGCTCTGCATCTCACCTCTCGCTTCCAAGTAAAGACTAATGTAGTAGTACCTGTGTAACATTGGAACAGTCCAAATGCACACGATCCATCACACATCACACATCACACATCTGATCCTTCGCACAATGCACCGTCATGGGCCGAATCAAAACCGACCACTGCATTCAATTTGCTGGTCAACCAACGGATCACCCCAAGTCCTAGTGATTGACACTGGGCATGCAATCTTCGGTTAGCCAGCCAGTCTAATTAATTGCCCTGCCCTGCCCTCACCGACTTCAACTCGCCAGAACGAAAACCCCCAACGCTTGCCTAATTGATTTGATCGCTGGCCAGCCGCCAGCATCTGCTTGGGCCCATCCCAGACTGTTGGTAAGGGAGGTGGGGGCAGATAGAGCATGAGGGACAGTCTACTGCAGGTAGTGCTCCATACATACTGAGAGTGGTGTACTCGTGGTCCACTCGTGATTATGGATGTCGTATACACACACACACACACACACACACCATAACTCATTGACCTCAAGTCTAGGTGACGTCTTTGCATCCAAGGGCTGGCCTGGTCTAGCCTGATTTGGGAAGAGGAAAAGCAGCATACGGAGTACATATTAACTAGGAGGACGTTACCAAGATGCTGCAACTCAAGCAGCCCACCCTCACGTCAAGTGTGTCTGTCAATCATCTCATCTTCAAACGTTAGGGTCGTGAATCATGAACATGACCTCAAACTCAACTGAGAGAGACTCGGACTCAGACTTCGACTCCCGTTCTGTATATCTGGTCTGGTCACCCAGCAAGTACTTGAATATTGTACTACCTACGTAGTGTACGGTGTAGCCATTTTTTTCATCTCACGAACGCCGCACGCCGCACGCCGCACGCCGCCAACGCCCATGCGCCATGCCTTGCCATGCCATGCCATGCAAGTGTCATATGCAATCCCATCCGTGACCACTCGCTCATCTGCCTTGTTGACTCCTCGGACCCTATTTGGCTCTGGAGTTGCACAAGACTAGACGTTTCGTCCAGTCCAGTCCAGTCCCTAGTCCCCAGCTCATCAAAGTCCATCGCGACCCGGCATTTCCCATTCCTTCACTCCACTCCATGCTTGCTGTACAGACATGCACCCGCGCGAGACACCGTCCCTGCCGCTCGCCATCGGACATGGCTTGGCTCGGCTCGTAATTCATCTCCCATCAAGAATGATCATTCATCTATCGGCCGGTCATTCGTCGAGAACCCTATTTCACAATCCCTAAGTCCGATCCCTCACAAGCTCAACCGATCGAGGCTCCTGACTCGGCGGTCCTTCCCTCCCGTCACCAGCCCCAGCTTGTAAAACGTCTCGTCGCCCGCTGCATTTCTCCCTCCAATATACCACTTCTCCGCCCCCAGCGCGTCGATGAACCCGCCCGACGAATTCGAGCTGTCACTGCCGCGCCGTTGCCGCCCTCGCGTCTGCACCGCCGGCGGCGACATCGACAAGCTGGCGTTGGCGTGGGTGTGTGACCCGTGCGACGGCGAGTGAGGGTGTGCGTGGGAGAGAGCCCCAGTCGGTGAAGACGTGCCGGGGGATCTGGATAACGGCGTCGCGTATCGGTGAGAGCTTGGATTCGAGGAGAAAGGTAAGGGTGCCGTGCTCGTCGACGGTTTCGATTGTGTGGATTGCTGTGACGATGTCGGTAGGCCGTCGTGCGCCTTGCTTGTAATCGTTCGAGCCACTGTCGATGTTGCCGTCGCCGTGCTGGTCGAAACATGGGCCGCCGCCACTAGCGACCCCGGTGAGATGACTGCATCGTACGTCGATGTCGTTTTGGCCGAAAATGTTGGGCTGGTGCGCGCGCGGAAGGCAGAGAAGAAATTCGCGAAGAATGGCCGGTTGGTCGGCATGGCTGTTTGCTGTTGGCCGTTGGCTGTTTCTTGAATATAGGCGTAGGTCGTTGCTACTCAGACTTTCAGGCTCCGAGGTGTTTTAGATGGCTTTCGGCTTCAGAGGCTCTTGATATAGTAATGGGACAACCCTCCGCAGTTATGAGATTCCGCTCTTCTCGACGGTCGATTCGTCCAGGCCGCACCTTCAGCACAGGTCACACCCACAGTCTTCCGCTTCTCTGGGGCTCCCAATATCATAAGCTGCCCCCCCTCCCTTTGGCCTTTGATGATGATGGTCTGCGTAGTGATCCGCCGCAATGTTTCAGGTTCCTCGAGACGATGGCTGTGGATGATTGAAGAACTGGGAGGGATATCGTTGTAACAACTCGGCGTGCGTGAGGTGCAATGTAGCGGGCAGTTGAACAGTCGATACTTGAGACTTGAGAGAGGGAGGAAGTGCGGATGCGATGGGGGGGGCGTAATTCCGGGCTTCGCGATTCGCCAGGAAGCGAATATTCAATACACCCGCCGATAGTTCCAGTGCCCAGAGATATCAAGGTTGGAAAGCGAGAGGAATGAGTAACGAGGAATGAGTCAAATCATCTTGTGCAGTCGTCGTTGTGATGACCCTAGCTATTGCTCATCTCGACTCGACGGTTATGTTGGGGATTGCAACCACGATAGAGATGGACAGGTCGGTAATCACGAGGAGTTCACGGCCTGCCTATTGATGATGATGGCGCAAGCGGCAAAGATGATCTCACTCATCCGCCTGGATGGCTCGGTGGCTCGGGCCCGCGAAAAGGGAGAAACCGGGTGTTTTGAAGCGAGGCAGCGTGGGCAATGTGACGCTGTGGGGGTCTGGACGGACGAGAGCCATGGCCCTCAGGAAGTGGGTGATTGGTGTGCCTCCTCGGAACTTCACCCACCCAAGAGTCCAAGACTCCAGGACTCCAGGACTCAAGACCCTCGCTTATCTTAAGGAGCACAGGCATTCGCTGCCGTCCTCCTCTCCAAGCTCGCCCAGCTGGATGTTCAAGCCGACCCGTCCCTGGGGTCTTTCGTTCGGCCTTCTTGGGTTCATCGCGACGTGTATTAATTACTTCGCCAGATGGGCTCACGGATAAGGGTTCTGAATGTCGAGGTCGAAGAGGGTATAGAGCAATTGACAAGCAGCATACTATACACTGGAGGCGTCAACGGTACGAAATACGGAGTACATACCCCTTCCACTATTTGAAAGTCATTGTTGAAACACCCCTTGCACACCGTTCAAGGCTCAAGATGATTGATTGTTCGACTATAAGAGGATGGCGCCACCGTGTCAAATCCATAGGCATTGACTTCTTGGGCTGCTCGTACTAGAAGTCCCTAGGTAACTGCTAGCCTTCTAGACGAGAATGCCTGATACATCTCTGGTCATCTTCACCCTCGCGTCCTCGTCAACATTTATCCCGCTTGGCAGGAGCTATGTTTCGTAATTGATGCCTCCGACTCGCACTGGCTATTCTCAGACTATTCTCAGACCTCCAACAGTGTAGCAATATTCAGCTACTACCAATCAACCCACTCGGATCCCTCTCACTCGGTAATCTCCACAGAAGCGTGCCGGTGGATTTGCCCATTCATTCATTCCTCATCATCGTAATTGAACTCCAGGATCTAAAGTTGTCATCAGGCTTGTGGTATCAGTGAAGCATACAGAAATCAAACATACCATGCTATTCCAATTACCTCCATGACTCGTGACTGCACTCGGTCCCATGTTCTCAAACCCGAGGCCTTTGTAGAAAGGAACAAGGTGGTCATGGGCAAGAAGCGCTAATTGTTTCGCCGATTTTGAATCTTTGATTCGTGCAATGTAGGACTTCATCAGAATCGAGCCGAGGCCCATTTTCTGAAATTCCGGTGCAACAGCCACGGAATGGATACAGATGGTTCCTCCTTGGTCTTGGTGTCCCAGAGGCTCTTCGGTATCATCGAGGCTTGGAAGAGACGAGCGTCTTTGTTTCCAGTTCGACGGAATTCCCATGGATGCTTCGGTCACACTCGGTGCAGGTGTTCGAGTTGACACAACATGAGCGATGAGACGTCGCTGAGGGGGCGTAGATGATTCTTCAGCCTCGGCCTTGGTAGGCTGGGTAAACAGACCTAAACTCAGTTCAGGACATCTTGTCAGGCGATACAGAAACTAGATAAAAGGACGCCATTAGCATTTGTCCTAAGGTTCACGCTGGATTGTTGGATGGCCGATTGTCGAGAGTTCTGAAGTCGTTTGTGGTTCTCACCTTTTCGCGACTTGCGCGTTCCTCAGGCGGAAAGGCATCTTCTTCAAGTTTGGCACACTGGTCCACGTCGAAAACGGACAATGCTTGGTTTTCGGGATGTAGGTAATCCCACTTGTGAGTCGAGCCACGGCGACGGCCGCCCAATCTTCCAGTCAGCATGTTCAACAATGAGTGATTTGCCATAGGATCGTAATCATCCTCATCCGAGTCGTCTTCGCCGTCAGCAACGTCATTCACGATGCGAGGATTGTTGTTGTCGTCGTTGCCGTAGCGGTGCAGATCTAATGGAGAAGAATGGACGTTGTCACCGTCGGTCGCATGATCGGGCATGTCGATGTCGGTGTGGTTGATGTCGATGAAATCCTCGTCGGACGGGGGCGAGTGATGACTACGGTTAGGGCCTTGCGAGTCGAGTCTCTTGGCAAGGTCTGCGCCAGATGATTGGTCACTGTTGTCCAGGTTTTGTGCCATGGCTTGAGAAGTACCGAGGCCAGAGACACTGAAGCCTTCAATTTGGTGCTGGAGCAGCCCGATGCTGTAGCTGGGTTGACAATATGAAAACCAGGTCAGAGTTTCAGGTGTGTACTTGAAGTGTGTTTACACTCTCGTACCTGGATTTTGGGAGGAGAAGAGAAACAATACGAGGTCTTGATTCTCCCAGCGCACCTGCCGCCTCGAGTCGTAATTACTTCAATTTTGCTTCGGAAGCGGAAAAACTATTCACACATGCGCACTTGGTGTGCACCTCCTGGTAGGTAGCCTGATGTGGGTTTATCAGAGACCAGGTGATGGAGCCAGTGTATTTGACTATCTGAACAATGTTGTGACGTCGGCAGGAGCAGGATAGGACGTCGACAGGAGAACGAACATGCTGTGAAGAAGAGAGCACCAGGTCAAATTGGACGGCCAAGCTCTAGCACTGTTACTACGAGGACTGCCTCCCTATCAATTACTCCTAAAAGACTTTATCCGTTGTTAGTGGCGAGCACAGCTGCCACCACCAGGCAGATTTTATGGGTAAAGCAATATCAGCCTTGTTTCTCGTTCCATGTAAGCAGGATAGGGATGCAACTTGGCACATAGCAGTCAGAGACCACTCTTGCATCGCAGCCTTGGGGTCGGGTTGATCGGATGTGATGCGTGTCCCTTTTGGACCCTAGCTTGACTGCATTATGCTTAGGCTTTGATGATGGTCCGGGGTGTTCACCTCGGTAAGAGTGCCTCTGACGTTGCAGGCTTTCTGCGATCATCAGGCACCACGCGAGAGCCTGGCATGGGTTACCGCTGGGCCAGGTCTCTGATTGATGTCTGATTGGGGCCTGAACAAGCAATTCTATTATCTATCCTTGAAGAACAAGAAAATTCCGATTCTAAGAACCGTGTTTGCATTTGCTGTTGATTGAGCCCTCAGTAGATAAACCAGCAGGGCATCTTAGGCGATGAGCCTTACTGCGCAGAGGTGCAATGGCTAACAATTTAGGGGCGCAAGGGCTGCTAAAAAGCAGGCTTCGGGGTGCCAGTCCCGCCTAATTGAAAATAAGCTTAAGCTTAAATAGAGCCAGTGGATATGAGTGGATAGGCGCCTCGGGCCAGCCTTGGGCAGCTTTAGGCAGCTTTAGTGGCTTTTACAGCTGGTTAAGGGACCTTGAGAAGTTGCCCTTGCGAGGCAGCTGCGGGCACGTCATCCCCCCAATCATTCATAATCACTATTATAATACGGACTTCTTTACTCCAAACGGCCTCCGCATGGCAAATAATCAACAATGAGGCTCAGGCTACTTACCACTCCCACTTCTACCTTCTCGATGCTTCTCTGCTAAAGCTTATGACTAGTGCCTTGCTACAAATCCATCTTTTTCATCCTGCGCTCGTTCACCCCCATTCTTCGTGCCTCTCCCACCAACACTATCCTTGCCCCTCCAAAAACAAACATTCGTGGGAATTTCAAAGCACTGAAGCGATCAATCTCTCATACTCATCGGTATTCAAGATGTGAGTGTTTCTAATCCTCCTTCTGATATCTACACGATACTAACACCTTCCCAGGCGGATCTCGATATCTGTCGTCGCTTCAGATGTCAACATCAACTCAGACTTCCTCAATCTAGAGGTTTCGGCTGACATGACACTGAATGACATCAAGGCCATCGTCGAAGCCGAGACAAACATCCCACCCGAAGCCCAGCATTTCCTCAAAGATGGACGGCCTGTCGTCGATACCTCACAAAGCCTCGAGGCGTTGGGTGTGCAAGAGGGAGATGTTGTGGGCTTGGCAATTCAAACATCAAGACCCAACCGACGGCCAGCGCAAGATTCTCCAAGTAGACAATCTGCACAGAGGCCATCGGCAGGTCCAAATGACCCAGAATCACTGAGGCTAAGGATCCTAGGAGATCCGAATCTGCTAGCTGAATGTCAACGACAAGACCCAGAACTGGCAAACGCAAGCTCAAGTAGGGAAGCCTTCCACAACCTCTGGAACACCAGACAACAACAGCATGCGCAAGCCCAGCGGGAGAAGCAAGAACAAATAGCGCTTCTGGAAGCAGACCCATTCAATGTTGAGGCTCAGCAGAAGATTGAGGAGATGATTCGTCAAGAGCGGGTATCAGAAAACATTCAAAAGGCCATGGAGGAGAATCCTGAATGTAAGAGCATCTATCGCATTGTTGGGCAAGTTACTGACAAGATCATCAAGCCTTTGGCAGAGTCACGATGCTGTATATCGACGTGACCGTGAACAATGTCCCAATAAAAGCATTTGTCGACTCAGGAGCCCAAACTACCATCATGTCTCCGGAAGCAGCAGAACGATGTGGTATTCTACGTTTGATCGACAAGCGCTACGGAGGAATTGCAAGAGGTGTCGGGACTGCTAAAATTCTTGGACGGGTCCATTCGGCTGATATCCAGATTGGACAATATAGTTTGGCAAGCAGCTTCACTGTGATGGAGGGCAAAGATGTGGACCTACTTCTAGGGCTAGACATGTTGAAGCGCCATCAGATGTGCATTGACTTACAGAAGAATGTTCTTCGCGTCCAAACAGATGAGATCCAGTTCCTGCCGGAAAATGAGATCCCCAGGATGATGGACGAGATCTTGGGAAGCGAGCCCAAGGTTGAAGGGCCAGGTGGTAGCACCATAGGTGCCACGACCGGAACTCTTGAACCGCCTGCAGACACATCATCGAAAGCCAGAGAGACACCGATAACCGAAGCCAGCACCAGCCAGGCCCCCGCTTCATCGCAACCCGAGCCTAGCACCAGCAACTTTGGCCAGGCTCAGCCCATCACAGCTGAGTCGGTGGCGAAGATTACAGAACTTGGATTCTCGCGCGAAGAGGCAATTACAGCTCTCAGGCAAGTCAACGGCAACGTGGAATTAGCAATTGGTCTTCTTTTGTGAAGGATAAACCAAACCACACTTGAGCATATCTGGGGATACCTGAAGAGCCATATGGGATGGGTCCAAATAGATAAGATATTTGTCCAAACTCCCAACTCTATCTAAGTAGTCAGTACCTCGGGAAGAAACCACCTAGCTACGTGATCTGGCCTCACCTTGATGAAGAAATATTCTCAATACCCACACGTCGAATGCCATATCATGTCAAGCGAAATGCAATGCAGTGTACTTTTGATGCCAGGCTAGTCCCTCAGGTAGTTAGGATGCTCTTGATAGTCAATCGACTAAGTGAATGTAAGGCGGTTACAGATTAGGCTAGAAACCACTAGCGTGATGCTAGTGCAAGATTCTCTCTAAAGTTACCGCCAAGCCTCGTCTCTCCTGCCAATGCGGCTGCAGGATTCTGGGCCTCCATTTCCACTGAGAGAGTCTGCGACAAGATCACCATAGGTCCACAGCAACCGACCACAGCACAACCACAAGACATATCAGCGCTTGTCTGGTTGACAGAGCCCTCTCTCTTCCCTCCTCCACCCTCTCGTCGACACTTGAACGTGTACAACAACAGACATGAATCGACCAGGTGGGTGAACTCCTCCCTTCTCAAGCATGCCCTTACGCCCTCACCTCAATCCCTGTGCCAAACGCATGCGATCGTCTGCAGCGATCTGGATCACACTCGCAAGCCTCGATACTGTCAAATGTTCGTTTTGACATCCTTCAAAGAGAAGATAAGCAAACATAGACTCACCACTCTTGTTTGCCGCGCTCATTCTCCCCACCCTCACGCAATGCCAGCCTTACACTTCACGAGACAACATCATCAGTTGCCTCTCTGCCCGGCTCCTTACGCTCAATTAACCTTCCCAGACAATGGAGCGCGTCTTTCAAAATGCCCTGGATCCATAACAAAACCGCTCTGCAGGCAGTACGTGCGGCTTGATTCCCGATACAAAACGACCTCAACGCGCCGGGAACCAAATCTGGTAGCAAGAGGAGGAGTTCATTGTCACTCACAAATGGCCAGACATTTCTCCAGCCAAGGCATACAAACATTGCAACCACAGATGTTCGGACCATCTCGCATTTGAGCCCCTCATAATACCTTGGATCAACAATGGCCGCGATTAAGCCTCACAGCATTTCGCCAATCATGTCGTTTCAGTGCCAACCTACATACACAGCCAGGCCTTATATTTGCATATTCTTTTGTTTCCCTTTGGGGGTGCTCGCACGGACACATGACTGACTCTTTCTTCCAGGACAAGGGCGCCCTGTCCAAGCCGCCAACAACCTGAATCACAGCCAGAACCGAGCCGTTAGCAACGGTAGAATGCTTTCGGGCAAACCCAGCACGTGGGCACAAGCTGGCCTACCACCAGTCACGCCCTCTAGTCAGCCCAATCGAGAGCCAGTTGCCCCAGACAATTGGGCTCAAGCCATGAATACTCGAACCAACACCCAGCTCGATCTCTCTGCCTCATCGTACGTCAATTGCTTCTATCCCATTCGCACTGATAGCCAATAGAGGTTAACCCGAAAAACAGCTTCCCGAGTCTCAATAATAGTGGTCTCCAGTCTCAAAACCACAACATCCCATCGAGCGCCTGGCAAACTGGGCCCCCACAAGCCGAACAGACCCAGCGACAACATGTCCAGTCCTCACGGTCCCATATCTCCTCACGGGCCCCGCAGCAACAATCGAGTAGTGGTCGAGACGGCTTCTACCCTACTGATACATATTCTCGGAATGCACCAATGGAGTTCGGCTCTGAACAGCAGGCTCAGCAACTGAGAAGAGGGAGCCAAGTTCCGAGCGGGCCTCCGGGACTGGCTCGACAACCAAATCTACAAGGGGATGTGTCTGGTGACCCTAGCAGGGTGACTTCCCCCTCAGGGCAGACCCAAATATGTAAATCATTTTCTGCCCTTGTAGCAACGAGTATGTGGCTAACAAAAAGACACAGCACGCTCACCCGTTTCACAAAGTCTAGCTTCAGCCATAGGGCATGATCGATTTATGGGGCAAGAGGGCAGGTCTCTGCAGAAGGAATTCCCTCAAGACGGAGCACCAAGCTTCGAGCCGGCGTCAAGGGGAGAGCAATCACTGGAAACGCTACTAAGCAACATGACCGAACGTGAGAAGTTTGGCATGAAAGGATACATTGCGGAGCAGGACAGTGCAAGCCAAGCTGGGCGATCGCTGATGCGGGGGATCGATCTGTCAACGCTGGGGATCAACATGAATTCACAGGAACCATTACTCCCGATGTATCCCGGACCTTGGGCTGAACCTGGAGCACAGGCATTGAGACCGCTGGATACGGAATCCACCATTCCAGACTGTTACACAGTCAAGAAAATCGCACCGCTGGCGACCCGAATCAACGGATTTATGGACGAGACATTATTCTTCATCTTTTACACGATGCCTCGGGACTACACGCAGATGCTTGTGGCTCAAGAACTGGTGGCCAGAAAGTGGAGGTATCACATGAGGGAGAAGCAATGGCTTACCCGAGACGATGCATCGCCAAGCCCGGTATTGTTGGACGACAAAGTGTCGGAACAAGGCTACTACATCTGGTGGGACACCAAGGTATGGAAGAAGGTTCGACGGATATACACATTGAGGTATGAGGACCTTGAGGAGCAGCCAAGCATGGGTAATCGAGCTATTCATCCTGGTGTAATTGCAGGTGGTGTGGACAGAGGCGTGGGAGTGGGCAACTTTAACGCAGTACCCAGCCTGGAGCGAATGGCAGCGACTGGTAGGGGATTCTAGGAGAATTTCTAAACATCTGGACCATTCCTGAAAGTCTGGTGTTGGAGCTTTTGTTGTGCAGAATGACCATTGCCGTGGCCATGCTCATCGCTATGTTCATGGTGGGTGAGAAACCTTTCTCCACCCGAGGCTACTACGTCTGGAGCGGTAAGAGGAAACGGCCAGACATTCGATCAGCGTCAACTTCAAATAAGTTGCAGTGTGTATTTGTACTGAGTAAAGTCCCAACATCGGAGGGGCAAAGTTCCCGCTGAAGCTCAACCTGTATGACCTTATGTCGATAACACGGGCAGAGCAGGGAACCTTTGCCTGTGGCATGCTTGCCTAATCAGGGATATGATCTGCTCTTATGGGAAGCAAATCAGCAAAAAAGATGCCCTTATCCTCTCTGACCCTCGCCGCTTTATGATTGAATATTCGCCGCTTTAGCGGTACGCTAGTACTCGTACGTACTACCAATGTTAGCGCCAGCACTAGCGCCAGGACTCTAATCCCTGCAATTCCGACCGACATCCGATATCAATTCCCCCGCCCACCGGCACCAGCGGAACATCCATTCCAGTTCAAAGTCTTCTCATCATCCATCCACTTTCGACTCGTCGTTCGGATCTGGGGTTCCAGGTATCCGCAATCCAAAAGGCTGAAGAGTGGCCAGTACTACTGTGCACATCCCTATGTACCTCTCGGCCTTTGGTGACAGCCTCACAAGTTACACCAGACACTGGATCCGCCCCGCCCGATACAACACAATACCACTCGCTGGTTTTCTTTCTTTCTCGTACTCACTTCACAAAATCCACCTGCACACCTTGAAGAGCGAGTCGAGTATTAATCTTGTCTTTTTCTAAGGGTATATTCCCTATGGTGCAGTGTCCCTTCAGAGACAAACACTGTCATTCTGGCCCTCTCCAAGCTATTTGACGCTCAGAACACCTTGACTACTGAATACTACCAGTCTTGGGTTGTTATTGCGACCTTAGCGCCTTCTCCTCTTCTCATCACCCATATTCTTCATCTCCAGTTCAATCCCAAGATGGCGTCCTATTCTTGGTTTCCATTTTTAAGGGCCAAGTCAAATGCAGTGGATTCTGCAGAGACCGAGGAGCCAACTCAAAATGCTGATTCTACAAATATTGAGTCTGTGGATTTTGAGTCTCTTGCTGATCGATTCGAGGCACTACAAGACGAACTTGCATATGCAAATCATCTCTGCGAGCAGGCGAACATCCAGTTCGATAACTACCGCACCGAGATCTATCACTGCAAGCGGAACATGGAAAATCTCCAGCAGGATCTTGCTCATCAAGGTGCCATGTACAACATCCTACGTACTCAAGCCGAGAAACATCTAGTAGACCTGAAAAAGGAAAGAGTATTGAACGCCCAGCTGCAGGCTAGATTGGCGACCGAGTGTAATTCCCTGAAAGCAATGACGAAGCAGGCAGAAGCTGCTGAACAGCAACTCTCTGAGGCTAAGTTCGACCTGGAATTCTTGAAATGTACGGCTGGTATAGGAGATTCCCACCTTCCACCTCTGGCCGTCAGTGACCAAGCCCCACTGACTCCACAACCCTTTGTTGTCGTTCTGGTGGATGGTGATGCGTACCCGGTGAGCTATTTCCTCTGGAAGAGCCTTCTGTTCTGACTACCTGAACATAGTGGTCTGCCGAGTTATTTATCAACAACGGGGTTGGCGACACGACTCCGGGCGGCTCAGCTGCCATGCAAATCAAGTTTGAAGTCACCAAATACATTCTGGATCAAAAAGGCACAATCCCTTTTGCCTCAAAAATCATCACTCGCGTCTTTCAGAATTTCAAACAAATCATCCTATCGCGCGACACCCCATCGAAGCGCAAACGTAGAAATGTTCACCAGCAACAAGATATGGGCGCTTTCGCCATCCAGTTCACAGAGAAGCTCCCACTGTTTGATTTTTTCGACGCGGGGAGGGGCAAGGAGAGGGTAGACGACAAGATTCGCGGTAATTCCGTATCCATGTCGAAACACGGGGCTATGCTCATCACATGTCACAGAACACTTCCATTTGTTCCTCTCACAGCCCAACTGCTATGCCATCTTTCTTGCCGCCTGTCTCGACAACGGGTTTGCACGCATGCTTGAGCCATATGTGGACCATCCTTCTATTCGTGAGAAGATCGTCCTTGTATCCTCCGGATACAAGGCTGTAGAAATTGAAGAGCTTTCCCTGAATACGGTCATGTGGCCAACAGTGTTTGCGACTACGATACCATCCCCATCGACACTGGCGAGACTCGAGAGAAGTGCCCGTGAAAAACGAAAGCAGGGGAATTCAGGCAAATCGGGCCGTGGCGCATCGAAGACAACACCACATCAATACGGGACTCCGACATCAGGCCCGGAATCCTTGCCGAACCTCCTGAAGCCATGGAACGGCCATCCTTCAATGGCCGGGTACTCTAGGTCGGGAGCGCTACGGCTTCAAGACTCCACAAAGATGGTGGAGGTCACGAGGGCCGAGCCCAGCTTGATTGTTCAGAATTATCAAGAACTTGATTGAGCATACTTAGGAAACCAGCACGTTTCATAAATGAAGCTTTAGACTCCGGTGGCCAGAGGTCCTAGAGGATTTTAATATGAGGGACCAGACTCTATGAGGAATACGACTGACGACATGACGGAGGCAATGGGCTGGTGGTAGGGAGCTTCAGCCAAGCACAAACAAGCCCCAGTACGACGGGTCATCAATAGTCAACGACTAATTGTGATCATGGGTGTCTAGAACTTCTACTGTTTGAGAGTCTAGGATTGTACTCGGAGAACCATTCAACCATGAAGTATTATGGTGTGTGTACTTCATCTCAATTTCGAGTGTAGACTACACTCCAAACGGCGATCAGGTTTGTATAATTAGTATGTGTGATAGCTCGTCCCTCACCCCCACCCGCTGTAGCTACTCGCTCATAGCTGGATGAAAACACTCTTCAACTCGGTCCAATGATTGAGAGAGTGTGAGCTGAGTTCCCTGCCATCTCCGCTCTGCTTCCAGCCGCCGAAAGGCATGTCGATGGCCATGGTAGGACTGGTGCAATTGACGCCGACCATGCCCGCCTCGAGCACCTTGGCGACGCGGAGGGCGCGCGAGATGTCCTTGGTGTAGACGGACGCGTACAGGCCGAACTCGGTGTCGTTGGCGCGCTTCAGCACCTCCTCCTCGTCGGTGAAGGTGTTGATGCACACGACGGGGCCGAAGATCTCCTCCTTCATGACCTTGGAGTCCTCGGGCGCGTTCGAGATGATGGTCGGCTCGACGAAGTAGCCGGACCCCTCGCTGCCGGACCGGTTGCCGCCGAGCGCCACCTCCAGCTTGTTGTCCTTTGCGTACTGCAGGTACGACATGACCCGGTCGAACTGGATCTTGTCCGCCTGCGGGCCGCGCTGCGTCCCGGCCTCCAGCGGGTTCCCCGACTTGCCCATCTGCGCCATCGCGGCCTTCATCCCCTCCGTGAACGCCGCCGCGATCTTCTCGTGCACGTACACCCGCGAGCTGGCGATGCATGCCTGGCCCGAGTTCGCGAGGATCGAGAATGCCGCCGCCGGGATCGCCTTGGCGAGATCCGCGTCCTCGAAGATCACGAGCGGGGACTTGCCGCCCAGCTCGAGCGTGACTTTCTTGAGATTCGACTCGGCGGCCGCCTTCTTGATCGCCCGCCCGGCGATCACGGACCCCGTGAAGCTGATCTTGCGGATGTCCATGTGCTTGGACAGCGCCTCGCCCGCGGGGCGCCCGAAACCGCTGATGATGTTGAGGACACCCTTGGGCAGACCGATTTCCTTGGCGAGTCGGCCGACGACGAGAGATGACAGAGGGGCTTTCTCGGATGATTTGAGGACCAACGTGTTGCCCGTGGCGAGGGCGGGGCCAACCTTGTTCACAAGCATGAGGAGTGGTACGTTCCACGGGATGATGGCGCCGCACACGCCGAAGGGTTGCCGGAACGTCACGTTCACGGACCCGGCGGTGTTCAGCGAAGATTCGCCCTGGACGTCCATCGCCTTTGCGGCGTAGTACCGCAAGATGTGCACTGCGAAGGGGGCGAATACTGGATAGAGAAGCAGGGAGCGGTGTTAGCTAGTCTAATACAGCATGGCAAGGGGAGAGAGACACAGGGTGTTTAGAAGCATATAGGTGGTGCACTCACAGTCAGTGGTATACGGCTTTCCCATGGTGATGGCCTCGACATAGCTGAGCTCCTCGAGGTTCTTCTCAATGGCATCAGCCAGCTTGTTTAGATAGCCACCTCGCTCGGCGGCGTTAAGGGCCGACCAGGCGGGGAACGCAGCCGCCGCTGCCTTGACGGCGACATCCACATCGTCGGCGCCGGCTTCGTAAACGGAGGCCACGAGCTTTTCGCTCGCCGGGTCGTGTAGGTCGAACTTCTTGCCGGAGATCGAGGGCACGAACTCGCCGTTGATGAACAGCCGATCTTCGATGGGTGCTGTTTTGTAGTCTTTCGCTGCCATGGTGAGGACTGGGGCTGTGGTATGGAGATTGAGGTACGAGGTGTTCTGGTTTCCTGTGGGATGAGTGTAGGGGGAGGGCGGATTTCCTGGAGGTTGGTCGTAGAACTGGACGAGGGGAGGGGAATGTCACGTCTATATATATATACACCTCTAGGTATGAACGAGACTATGTGACAAGCTTACCACTTTCTAGGGTGAAACAGGGAATGTCCAACCGTGGGCCATGTCAGCACAGCAGGCATAATACAACGTCTCTACAACCAACCCTTGCAAGTACATTAATGATGGCAAAGGGTGTTTGGAATTAGTGGGCCGGGTGGTAGGTGCGAAGGTTGGAGGACGTCTGCGGGCGACGGTTGTCACGGTCGTCACGGTCCCACAGATCCACGAAATTCCGAATTCATCGATGTGGGGTACTCGAATGCATGTGCTATACAATACGGAGTACCTTGACGATAGGTACGGATGACAGCGTGGGCGCAGCCACCCGCTGATAGCTTTCCACATGTCCCATGCGCTGGTCTTGGACCCTTACTGGTACCTACAAGTAGGTACACCCTACTGGGGAGGCCTTGCTTTCCAGTTCCTTGGGTATATTTGTCATGACGATGTACGTTCAACCTAGCGGTTCACTCGACCGCTCATCTGAAGGGTGATCGCGCAAAGGCGATTAATCCTCCACAGCCATCATCCAGCGTGAACCTAATTGGGCTGTCCGAGACACAACTTGCTCTTCCTGGAGTTACATCGACAGCTCGGCATTAAGGTGATCTCCGTGGCCTTACGAATAAGGCTGTGGAGAATGAGATGTGTGGAATGAACTTGCGGCAGCCAAGGGTCGGTTCCATTGGTGGGCGTCCAATAACTGCCCAAGGTTTGGCCTAGTCGTCCTGGCCGAGGGACTGGACTAGGTACCCCATAGGTGAGGTGAGGTGAAGCTCGAGCTCTTACTCAGCAGACAGGGTCAAACCTCGTGGACCTCGTATCCGTTCAGGTGCGATTCGAGGTTGGTCTGAAAACTTTGAAAAGGCGGCAACCGGAAATAATGGAGAGATTTTGTCTCGGAGCCCTCGGAGGCCTAGTTCAGTTCATGATGACTTGGCTAAGAAAGGACGGATGTCTTTCCGAGGGCGTGGAGGCGTGTACATATCTGGGCATACGTGAAGCACACCAGCATTGGGGTTTGGGTTCTTGAACGGACCCTGTCGTTTGGGAGTTCGTACAAGCACTTGATCTGTAGCAGTTCGAACCGAAGTTAAACAGACCCTGTCAGATGCAAATCTGGGAGCGATCAGTCGGTCGGCATGGGTGGGACCTTGATCGATCATGCATGTGACTGGGCCGCCTCTCCTTTGGCCTCATCTGTGCTACTGCCATGAGATAAAAGCTTCTCACCGCAAGACGAGATCACGGGGACTAGGACGTGTCCGTGGAAGACCGAACATGTATCAGGTGCCGACCTGCCGACGGCTTTGCACTGTATTGAGTGTGGTACCTTTGACATCCAACAGGCTGTTTCTTATTGACGGCCATGCTCTCTCATTCCTTGGTGCAGGTATCAAAAATAAAGATCTTACCACCCCGATGGAGCCGCCAGGATTGGCAAATGGTAGGCTTGGAGGCTTATTTGGGGTGAGACCCTGACAGACAGCCTTCTTTGGTTGCTGACATGCTGCTATTGTCTGTATCTCGTAGAAGGCCACGAGGACGGAGGAGGATGTTCGGGTCGTGTGTGGGTGGCCATTTGTCAATGCTTTGTCGCCTAATAGTCGGGGACAGAACGATGGATGGTGGCTACTGGTCAAGGCTGAGGCTGAGGCTGAGGCTGTTGGGTTGTATGATTAGTCAGACCATCACGACCAGGCAGATTGAGTTTAGGAGTACCCCGGAGGGAGTCCCTGTACGTACGAAGTCACTAGTTACCAGCCTACCTAGCAGCCGACCGCCAACTCGAATGGTAGCGACAGCCGAATACGAAATCCAGGGGTGTCAGCAAAAAGACTCCGCTGCGCTGATTCTGCTCTTTGCTGGAGGCCGGCATGGTACAATGGATATGAAAGACCCGGGCTGATATTCCGCACGTAAGACGCGAACTCAGTGTTGTATCCAAGAGAGGCACTCCTTGGGAACCATCCAGAAGTGGCGAGAGACAACATGCATTCCATTCGATACTATACAGGAGATGCATTTGATATTATGGGGCCTTGCCACTGCGCGATCATTCCTTCGCGTTCTTTCGTCTGCCAATCCGCAAATACAAGGAAGGCCTACACACTACTCAGATTGGCAATGTTAGATTCAGAAAGGGTAATATACACAATGCGGCACTTTTATCCGATCTCCCCTCTATAGATGGCTCCATGTGGGCTTCTTCTTCTCCGCAAAAGCCTTCATGCCAATCTTCTGATCTTGGCTGCCAAATAGGCCGTGGAAGATCCTTCTCTCATACTCGACACCTTCCCTGACTCCAAGGTCCTGAGATTTGTTGACCACCTCCTTCGCAGCGATCACAGCAACGCGAGAGTAGCTAGCAATCTTGGCAGCTGTGTCGAGGGCTCCTTCGAGAACCTCCTTGTTGCCTCCGTCGAAAACCTTTGCAGCAAGGCCATGCTTCTCAGCTTCCTCGCCAGACAAATTGTTCCCTGTAAGGATGAGCTCCATGGCCTTTGACTTGCCCAGGGCTGCGGTAAGTCGCTGAGAGCCACCAGCACCAGGGATGGTGCCGAGTTTGATCTCGGGCTGGCCGAAGTTGGCCGTCTTGGTGCAGTATAGGATGTCACACATCATTGCAAGTTCACAACCTCCTCCTAGAGCATGGCCTGAGACAGCAGCAATGACCGGTTTGCGGATAGTCGTCATGTAGGACCAGGGGGCAATAAAGTTGTTGACATAGGCATCCGAAAAAGTCAATGGTGCCATCTCCTTAATGTCGGCGCCGGCTGCAGGCCTGTCAGCATTCTCTTACTTGGGTGCAATGGGGGGAAACGCACCAGCGAACGCCTTATCACTTCCAGTCAACACGATAGCTCCGATCTCCTTGTCCTCCTCATAGTCCTTGAGAGCCTTGTTCAGCTCGACAAACAGCTCGCTGGACAGGGCATTGAGGGCTTTAGGTCGGTTCAGAGTGACTGGAGAAGTGGAAGGAACATTGGTTAGAATCAGGTCTTGACGAAACAACCATGCTGAGAGGACATACTGAGGCCAACACCAGGTCTGGGATTGGAAATCAAGATGTTGGTGTAGCTACTCTCGGTGGATTGATGTCGAACCAACTGCATCTTGGATCGAGGGGCCGCCATTGTAGCGCGGGAGGACATGGAGAGGGCAGGGCGGGAGAGGATCCGGAGTAGAGACATGGTGTAGTATATAGCAAGGAGTGTGAGATCGCTTGAGGGCCTCTTGCACCGACGACTCTCACATATCGGTGCCAGAAATAAAAAAAAGGCCAGTGAAACAACAAAACAACACAATTGCTGATCTGCAATGCACTCTCTCCAGGGCTTCACCCCCCAGGCCGCGAACAGCCGTCCAGATTATCCTCGGCAACCGGTTGTCTCTCCGTCATTTGCTGCTCGCTTGCAACTCGGCGGAGGGAGCTGTAGGTGACACGGTCCGGGCGGATCGCCGCCTAGATGCGGTGGCGATTCTGCAGAGAAATCACGTGATAATATGGATCGGAATTTCTATCTTGCGGATGAGTCACATGATCTGGATCTACTTTTTTCCAATATAGTCACGTGACAGCCACTCCAAAAGTTGAAAGGGGGCGCAGTCAACTATTATTACTGCACTGCATGCCAATAATCAATATCCACACGCGAGCCATGGCAAATGGCACTTCATGCAATAATCGATTCCACCCACTTGTTGAGTTTCCTCCCGTTGCCCTGTGGCTGGTTACCAGGCCTAGTACCCTGTCTCCTCGAATCAAATCAACGCCCATCACTTCTACTGCCACTCTGCCTCCCAGACCCTGAAGGGGAAATTTCTCTGTGCAGCGCGCCCGAAAAAGCACGACGTGGCTTCAACTTTCAACATTTCTCTGCTGCCTTGGGTGCCAGTGCCACAACCGTTCACTTTTATCACTCTCTTCTCGCGCCATCACTATCAACTGGACATCTGTATCCTCTGCTGAACAACTGCTGGCTTGGACACCAACACCCCCCGGCGCATGCGCAGACCCTACATCTCGACCTCGCTTCCTACCAATACCACCACAATGGATGGGCCCGAGCCTGAGTCAACCCCCTTCGATGCCATCACTACTCAAAGCAATCGTTTAGCAAGGGTAAGGCGATCATTTTGCTAGGAGTCTTGACGCGATCTGACTAACCTCCCCTCCTGCAGCAATACCAGACATACCTCGATAAATCAACTCCCTACACACCTTACCGTTGGATCGGTACTGGGACATTACTTCTGCTTTTCTTCCTTCGCATCATATTTGCGCAGGGCTGGTACATTGTCGCTTACTGCCTGGGCATCTACCTCCTCAACCTCTTCCTCGCATTTTTGCAGCCTAAATTCGACCCAAGTTTAACGCAGGACGAAGGACTCGAAGATGGGGAGTCTGCTCTACCTACCAAGCAAGATGATGAATTCAGACCATTCATCAGAAGGCTGCCGGAATTCAAGTTCTGGCACGCTGCCACAAGGGCCATCACCATCAGCTTCGTCTGCAGCTGGTTTGAGATTTTCAACCTGCCGGTGTTCTGGCCCGTGCTAGTCATGTACTGGCTGATTCTGTTTTCCTTGACGAGTAAGGATTTCTCCGTGAAGCACTGTTTTTGACCAAGACACTGACATGCAATGTAGTGAGACGGCAAATCCAGCATATGATCAAGTATCGATACGTGCCCTTTTCATTTGGCAAGGCCAAGTATAGCGGGAACAAGTCGTAGTCGATTGAGTTTTTGATTTGTTCCGTTTACATGTCCAGATATGGGGGTTCGGTGAGACGCAATGTGGACGACGTACGAAGGTCTCCGAATGACTTCATGAATCTACATGGTACTAGGAATCCCGCTGACTCCTAGTATCTTGAATAGCCGCCCAGAGCCACGTCCGAGGTTTATCAGCCGGACATATCTATAATCAATAGAGTTCGAATTAGAATGCATCCTTTGTGCACCCAAATCGCGATTCGAGTCGGTTCCGATACATACCCTCCTGCTCAACTCCATCGCTCTGGCCTATTACTCCAGCCGGCCTTGTCATGCTATCAGGGAAGGCTTCATCGGTGGTTCGCTTCAAGATGCGCACGGCGACTGCCTCCATGGAATGACCAAGCACGACGATTACCATCTCATCCTTTCTTTCAGTATTCTTTTTGCTCTTCTCGTTCCCCGTTTCTCGTTGCCATCTCCGTTACAGCTGTACTTCTTACCGTACCACCAGCATGATCATCTGGTCCACCATATACCGTATCTTATTTCATCATATCCCAATTGTTCGTTAACTTGCAATCCATTCTTTCTCATCCCACTCAATCTTCTACGATGGACCATCTTCCCACAATGTCCCCACCAAACGAGGATTCTAGGCAGTCAAGTCTGAACTTCGAGCCTCAGAATACCCCAAACACGTCAAACTCGGTGTCGCTGCCTGCCGACCAGGCTGTTCCGCCTTTACCTACGTACACCCAAAACGGCATCCAGCCCAGGTTCGATTTCGAGGCGTACTTGCGCGAACTGGATCCCGGGACAATATATCTGATCGAATTACTCCGTTCTGACCAATCCCAGGTCATTGCTCGTGCTCGAAAACACGGTGTAGATCATTTACAAAGATCTTACACTCAGCACGGAGTTCCACTGGACCGATTTGAAGGACACCAATCCCTCATCATCAAGCATCGCCCGGATCGGATATTGCATCCTCCGGGACCGTATCATAACTTTCAGGTAATGTTACATGTACTGAAATTGGTTCCGCCAAAAGACCACTGACCCTATGCTCGCAGTCCAGTCCTCTGGAGATGGAACAGTTGACCGTGGCTCTCCTCGCTCCTCCGGACGCTGGCCTGACGGCATGGAACCTCGACGCTGAACACCCGTTTCCTGAAATTAACGACAAACCTCACACTATACTTTTCAAACTTCTGCGAAGGTGGAAATGTCAAGCGAAGATCAAACTCCAAAAGTATACTTCAACATACGTCGTACCACTAATCAACATCCAATCGAACTCTGGAGTCCAAGTCCCCCAACTTTTGAATTTCGATCCTCGGGCTTCGACACTGATTTCATCTGACCTCGGGAATTTGACAGAGCTTGGTCAATTCTTCACCCCGCTTCGATACCTCCGCGTAGATTCTGTTGCCATTGTTCGCCAGCCCCAGCCTATCCCATTCTACGTTACCAGATGGGAGCTTGGATCACAGCGTAGTCGCCAGGCTTACTTCACAATGCTCGGAACAAGACTCGGGACGTTCCTAGCACATCTCCATGGTCACCGATGGCAACAGCGAGGGCAAGAAGAAGCCAGTCATATCGAGGGTGAAACAACCGACCTCGAAGAGAGGATCCGCAGACTCCACCAAAATCTTATGGTTGCACGAGACTCCCGACAATTCCCCATTGACCAACTTGACGTCGAAGAGGCTATCGATAAAGCAATAGCAGTGCTACGGGCCGATATCTCTCGAATAAACCACCCAGATGAATAGTGTCTATCGCATGGGTCCATGGACCTCAGTTCAATCCTAGTTGACATGCCTGACAATCTCCAGGATTCTGCAGCTTTAAAGATGGGTGTCATTAGCTGGGCACGAGCTAGTCTAAGGGGAAGAGGGCTGGATGGCGACATGGCCAACCTGATTGGAGATCTCGAGGTCCACAGAGTTGTGGTTGACCATCACCGGCAGGTTGGCTTACTCCGGCTCGGCCAAGACAGCCCCTACGATTTCGAATTCTACCATCAAGCGCTGGTGGCTTTGACAGAATCCATAATACAAGCGTACAAAAAGAACAGCGACTGGCTTCGAAAGCTTCCTAAACGTTCAAAAGTAAATAAGGACTTCATGGTGGAGCCGGGTGCCTTTGGTAGAATCCGGAACAGGCGGGGATACAGCACATCTTTGTTATTGCTGGAGAGATCCGCCTTTCTCACTGTCGGATTCCGGCTTCTCGAATCAGCGTTTGAGAACACGTTCCTCTGTCTCGATCCCATGTGCAATCTACCGGATGGAACTCATACTCCTACGCAGCGTGATTGCGTGGTGGTTCAGAAAATTCTCAAGCGAGGATCTTGGTATTTGAAACGAGCTGGAAGTAGCTATGACGATTTCGCGCGAAAATTGAATCGCAGAGCCATTAAAAGGGCATGGCAATGGGATGGGGGACGTGGTGAGGGAAGACCATGGTTGCCACGTTTGTTCTCACGCCCAGATCACAAATACGGTGACTAAGAACATGTCAAGCTGATGTTGGTTATCGTGGCCATACGCGATGCATCTGTACTTTTCGAGGCTTTTCGTCCTTCTCTGTCTGCTCTGTATTAATTTCATAGTGCTTCAGCCTGTCGATCTTTATGCTCGTTCAGGAATGTGCAATTAAATCCACCTGTCGTTCATTAGGGATGTTCTCGATTTGCCTTTAGATGCAAATGAACGAGAGCATAACGATGGGGAACGGCATCCAGAACTAAGAATAATAAAGACACTCATCAGACCGAGCTACAAAGTAACAAAGCATGCGCTTGTGGAAGCAATATCTATACCCCTTGAAGCTTTCCATAGGAAAGGATATGAGGACAGGCGTAAATCGCCCTTCTTACCGAGGTCGATCAGGCAACTGATCATTTTGTTGCTCTCAAAGTGACCACTCAACGCTCCTACACGTCATCCAAGCACAGTCCGGCGAGGCTTCCGCGGAGCATCAATTGGCTGCCCAGCCCCAACATCCAAACGATTTGACGACGGCTAATACAAGTTCATAGGTATTGGTTTGAACACAAATTATTAGTTACTGTTTGTTCACAGGCGGAGAAGTCCCAGGTCCGAGTGACGATGACATAAAGAAGGATAGGACATGGATTTTTGGAAGACTGGATGTTGTCCCTCCAACTCCCAGACTGCGTACCTGCTATGATACCCTACAAACTAACTACAACCCTTCGCTATAATCCAGTTGTAAGCAGACTATTACAGATATATATATATATAAAGTACGGCCATGTTCGAGGTAATATTCGAGGTCTGTCCACGAACCGAGAACTGGGAGCTGTATCTCTCCACTGCGAAAGAGTTGCGGCCTCTGCTTGAGTCGCAGCGGGGATTCATCGAGAACATCCGATACAAGAGCTTGACCCGTCCGGGCTGGGTGCTTTCGCTGTCGGACTGGGAGAATGAAAAAGCCCTCATTCGCTGGCGCACGCAGATGAAGCACCACTACGCCCAGGAAGCGGGTCGCCAGAAGATCCTGCAGGACTACCATCTCCGGGTAGGCGAGACGGTCTCAGATACAGTCCCGGGCTCGGCAACTCCTGCTACTACGATTGGAATGCAACAGAACTTGAACCCCAGGCAAGAACGATTGGACGAGACGGAGGTTGGGGAAGCCAAGGTGGTCTCGCTTGTCAACGCGAGCTTTGCACGCACTGATGCCCAGGGCGGGCAAGTCATAGCTACAGCTGAGGAAATGGTCGAGACGATAGGTCTCCAGGTGAGAGGCTACAGCGGTCTAGTGGCGTGGGATGTCTTCGAGGCGATCCTGACGCCAGGCGAGGCGTTGATCCTGTACTCCTGGATCGATCGCAACGCGGCGGACCACTTTTTGCAGCATGTTCCATCGACGGTGAAGCGAAAGCGGCAGGTCAGAGTCATTAGGGACTATGGTATGCGCGATCGAAGGGAGGCACCCCAGTACTATCCTGACGTTGCTTCTTCTTGAGTGATGCGATTGAGCAAAATGTTGGACGATTTAGTTGCTGTTGGGAGGCTGTCACTGCTGCTTGAGTGATACTATGAAGCAAAGTGTTGGACAAGCCAGCCATTGGAAATTGGCTCGCGGGCGGTGGCGTTCGTCTAGGGACTGCTGCAGCATCAGTCACCAGGACTCAAAATCCAGTTACCATTTGCCCTGTATTGCCACCCATGGAAATCTGGTGTATGGAGTATGGACAAGGAGCGGAAGAGAGAAAAGGACATCGTAAGCCCCATGGATTTACTAGCCTCCTTCAAAATTTGCAGGGCACCAGCCGGATTCAACAGGGCATATCACCTGGTCCACAATGCGTTCTTCTCTCATCCAGTCCTTGCCAGCCAAAGAAAGTGGAAATGCTTCCCGAGCCTTGGGATTTAGGATGATGCGTGGAGAGACTAGATTATGCATGAGACGCCATTTCAGTACTCAGAAAACGTGACGATCCATAACAGAATATTCCCTACGTAACATCATGCAGAGAAAGATCGTTAACCATGCCTTTGTATCCACTCGGGACGGTAAGATGCCCAAGGCATACTTCCATTGGCCCGTGATAGTATTGATCCCTCTGACGAATGAATATCACCCAATCCAATGTATTGTTCGGAGGAAACCAAACATGTCAAGGGGCAACTCACAGATATGTATCGCTTATGGTTCTCCAGGATAATGAAACCTCATTGCATGGCGTTCGATATCCGGACAACAAGCTGCTCCCATTCATGCCCAGGGGTTCCTGGCGGACGTTACAAGAGCTTGAGTTCTCTTCCATGACCCACCGGCATGCCATTTTCTGTGCCACGGGCACCACTATCACTTTTGCAGAACTCATTCTTCCCCCGATATCGGTAGGAGGAGATCTGCACCCGCTAACATATTGCTAGTGATCCCGAGGGTTGGAGCAGACTGACACATCAGTTGACTCCGATTGATGAATTCGTTGCGCTGGTCGTATTATTCACTAGACACAATCCATTTATGTGCGCAAGGGAGAATGGCGCAAGGCCCCAAGGGCTAGAACCTGCGTCACTTTGCAAGCTGGAACCGAAGTCGGTGAAAATTTTGCGCGGAAGAAGAGGGAGAGCATGGATGGAAGTGGTTCTGGACTGCTGCATCCGGCACCACTGGAAAGCTTATCAGATTCGATAAGATAAGATAAACTAATCAGATCGGATGACCTGCTCCTCCTGCCCTTTCTCATCGCTTGTGATTTGCTCTCCTGGACCACATCAAAGTCCAACATACTTCTCATCCCACACCAGAGCAAACTTACCTCGTTACACATGCTATCGATCGGAAGTGTAAGGTGGACTGACTCGAATGTAGCCCTTTCGCTGTATTACTCTTGGGCTAGTGTTTACTGACGATCTTTGTTCTCATTGATGGAGCTTCAGTGAACCCGTGTTCGGCCACCTGCGTCCACGTCAGGGAGTTTGGTGAACAGAAGGCGTGCTGCGAAATGCACACCCACCGCGATGTGTACACGATGTATGCGATCTAGACTGGATGCAGGTAGGAAATCCACTTGGAACGTTACTGGAATGTACCCATTTCCTCGGCACAGACATTTGAGCCTTCCTTGGCCATGGTCAAGGGTGCTTGGTGAGCTTGAATGCTCATGGCAAGCTTGTTTTCAGGA
>Ga0105239_10002003_pt1 | contig 26468 bp, 21 predicted proteins | sample KBSC44metaG_FD_92761 | JGI IMG/M metagenome (GOLD analysis project Ga0105239, IMG submission 92761) | Corn rhizosphere microbial communities from Kellogg Biological Station, Michigan, USA - KBS C4-4 metaG | ecosystem: Host-associated > Plants > Roots > Rhizosphere > Soil | place: Michigan, USA...
AGTTCGCTTGCAAGACACCGAAGAATTCATTCCGGAAAAAGACCGTATAAATGTCCATACGCCAATTGCCAAAAAACCTTCACACGGCGGACAACGTTGACCAGACACCAAAATCACCACACCGGCACCATCGAGCAAGCGGCCGCAGAAACCAATGCCAAATTGTCCACCACGCAGCCACAGTCACAATCGATCTACGGCTCTGCCTCGGGCTCGTCAAGGAACTCAACGGCCTCCCCCGCGGATAGAACACTATCGGTGTCCCCCAACTCAGAGCTACCTCCAATGGCCAATGGAATGCAACGTCAAGGCTCTGACTATGGATACATCCCTCAGACTCACTCTTTGCCACCCCACATGCGATCTGACTATTCTCAGACTGCTCCTCGGGCCACACCATCCATGGCTGGCCATTCTCTTCAGCACTTCACGAGTGCGCCCCAGCAGCGGCCACCAACTACATCTCACCCTCCTAGCTTTGGCCCACCTCAGCCTCTAGAGCCTCCTACCACCGGAACAGGCAGCGGTAACGCTTCCCCTCACTTGGGAGCTCTAGGATGGGTTTCCCCAAGCACCGGAACTCTGCCTGGATCGTCGTCCATGGACAATTATGCTTATCCTGAACCTGCATATGGCGGGCATAACATGTACTACCCGGGTAGTAACATTCGTCGACCTCAAAGCACTGAGCCAGAGGAATATGGGCTGCGATCTCGCCATCCACACATGGCCCACCATGTGCCCATCACGGCCGATTGGAACATGCCATTGGCAGTCCAGGATAACCGGCAAGAGAGATATGTGATGTAAGAAACTCTCTTTGCTCAATTATAAGGTGTCAAACTTTCTTCCACCATTAAAAAAGTTTACCACACAAAGACCATTCAGCTTCTGGAGCCTCGAGGTCCTTGCGCGACCGGCCCTTCAGAAGGCGCCGGGAGGTATCGAGATCCTCGAAGCGTTGGCGCAAAGTCATGATATACCCCGTTCCAACAGTGTTATTTTGCTCAGTTTTCCATTTTTGTTAACTTTGATTCCTTCACTTGCATGACGATCACGAATTCCGTTTTCCGGAATCCAAAGATGGAAGGGCCCTTCCTGGAGGCGCGAAAAGGTCTGTACAACTGCGGTTTGAAGGTCATGGTCATTTAAGGTTTTGAGACTTATACACCTGGGAGTGTAACGGATGGGAAACCGCTAGCGTGCGACGCACAGGCACGTCGGTGGTCAAGGCGCATCGATGGTCAAAACGGAAACAATGCTTCTATGAGGACCTGGAGTTCTAGGTGGATATCTCATCGAACAGGATAGGTTCTACGTCGATAGCGATAGCGGCTACTATCGAATCAAGAGACTTTTTTCACGAGCGCCTTTTACTAGTTTCCATCACTTGCCACTTGCCACACTCAATCCAATCCCTACTGTTCCTTGTTTGGCTCTGGCCATCCGTTTTCATCACGCTGTTCTGTCCATCTGAAGGCATACAATAGTGATACTGGAGGGGTTCTCCCTCCCGAACACGGGTGGTGTGATTGCAAAGCTTGAAGGGTTTTGAGGCTCTTCTTGAGTCCGAGTCTTCGTATCTGCAGGAACGCCGCGGAAGATACAAGCCGAACGTGTCAGTCCAGATGGGATGCCTACTGACTAGTCTAGAATTCTACATGCATGTCACCACTAGCGAGCGCTACTCCCTCAACGTGGATTTGCATGTGGATGTGGCTATGTCCTTGATCAGCGACCCCGTCCAGGCGAACGGCAACCCCTCCACTACTGGACGGGTCTTCTCCGCGAATAAAAAGCGAATTTGTCAAGGATAGCCCTTCTGGGCTCTCACGCTTACGCTTTTGGTGATGACCTGATGCTGGTGGTTGCGGCGGTGGCGGCGGCCGTTTACAGCTGGGCTGATGCTTCGGAACGAAAGCTGAATCCTTTTTCTTCTCCGCATGAATTCCCGGGTAGGCAGAAGCAGGCCAGGAGACTAGCATCGGACGGATGCTGTACGCTTGCTGCCTCCCAATGCTTTCGTTGCTCTTTTCCCCATTATTACTACCTATGTAGATACCCCCAGGTAAGTAGTGGATCTTCCGGTACTCAGTCAGAGGGCCTGGGACACCCGTTTCTGGATTCACCTACATTTCGAGCACACCGCCAGCACGGTGTTTAGTGGTCGTCAAGTACCAGACGCTACTTAGATACCCAGGTAGGTACCCTAGGTAAGATATTCATGACAACTCTGCTTGGCAGCAGCTGCATCACTCGGTCAAAGCCTTGGAGGAAAGCAGATTCCGAATTCTCCAGTGCTCCAGAAGAACCTTTTGAGGCTTTAGTTACCAATCTTCCATCACCGGTCATCTATGCACCTCATATCGCTCCCCCTTTCATTCCACAGCACGTTTTAAAGGACAGTGACGCCTCATCCTGTCAGAAAGAGGAAGGCTTATTCCTTCAATTCACATTTGGGCTGGCGTACAAGGGCGATCTTTGGCTCAATTCTCTCCGCATTCCCATATCCCAAGTCTCAACCTTTGGGTTGCGGTCCCATCATCTGCACTACACTGCATTGCGTTGCATCATGCATGAGCTACTCATGACAAGGTTTTGCTTTATGTTTGTTGTTCTGGCTGCCCCTGCATGTTCCAGCCTTGCCGGGTTGGGTGCCATCATGCACCTCGAAACAGCTTCCTGCAGGATCCCGACAGAAAGAGATATGAATCTGCGACTTCTTTCTTTCCCCCCCTCCCCTGTTCTTTCAAGGGTTTGGCAAGGCTGTCTTACCCAGCCTTTCTTTCACGGCTGCATACCCAGGTATTGTTCCCATCCTGCTAGGTGAGACATTGTCGTCGCGCAGACCATGAACACCAGCTCTCTTCTAGCGCATGCCTTTATACTCGCCTCACGCGAGTTGGCTTGTTTTCCAACAATGAAGCTGCCTCCTTGGCCGCAGCGCAGGACTTCTTGCTTGTTCAGTTGCCTGCTGCACTGCATCATCAGTATGGCTGCTCCCCGTTTATATATCTCCCTCAGGATCCCTCTTCTGCAAACGTAGGTCTGCTCACCATTCCGTCTCACGCGTTTTCTCTTAATCCGAAGGCTCGGAAACGTACTCTCTCCCTGTTTGCCCTACCAACATCTCATCATTCTGTTCTTTTGAGCCTTGCTTGTACTGCAGTCCTGCGCTCTCCTCTTGGCATTCCCCCTTCGTCAGTGAAGAAGATGTCCTTTCCCCAGAAGCCTCAGGGCCCAGGGCCAGGATCTACCGCTGGAACGGCATCAGGATTCGGTGAGGCTGACGGATATTACTCAATTCCAGAAAAGCCATTGTCATCGATCACATCTAGACGAGCAGGAGGCAATGAGAACTCAGTGTACCAACAACGAGCAACAGAGTTGTCAGCCCCTGAATCTGGAGACCAAGGAAACATTGCCGAAGACGATCATTCTGGATACGAAAGTGATGATACAACAGTCACCTTCCTCACAGCGAGAACTCACCCAATACGCCAAGCAACACCAGCAGGCTATCGTTCAGCGTTCTCATTTTCGGCCGCAAACAATTTACGAGAACAGCATTATATCAGCACAGGAAGTGGCAACAGTGGAGTGGACTCTCGACATGATGGGCATGATCTAGCTACACGTCCAGGCATCTGCACTCACGCCAATCCTATCACCCTCGGAGCCTCAGCCTCAGCCTCAACCTCGCATCATGAAGATCGTGCCGGCCGAGCCCTCACACCGGTCGCGGGACCAGATCCAGGTCTCAGATCTAGACCCAGAAATGTTGATCCAGATGCACGAGCATCGAGCCGAGGACGACAACTGCAACATCATCGTCTTGGTAGACCCAGCCCTCGAGAAATATCGACGTCGACGTCGACCTCGGAGCTTGGAAGCCCTACCCCACAACTTCAATTACCACCAGTACCAATCATCCGTTCCGGGTCTTCAACTCCTAACACAAGAGGACCAGAATGGCCACAGCAAGTACCATCGACGACACGGGCGCGATCTCCAAGACCGCCACCGGTGTATACAGGACGTGCTCCAGAGATCCCACCTGTTTATGTTTCTGCAGGTGGACCGCCACCATACGCTCGAATTGCACGTCAGCAATGCGAACCGTCGAGCCCTGACTGGCCTTCGCTTCCAAGTCAAAGTTCAAGTCAGACTGGCCGACTGTTGCAACAGCAATCAACCACAACTGTAACATCAGACGATGGACCTCCATCCCATGGCATGCACACGCTTCCTCCACCGCGACGGCCACCACCTCCACCACCAAGACCTCAACGCCAACGTCAACGATCACAACCACCAGCTGCCAGAGAGGCGGTGGCTCCCGGGCAGCCTCCAATAGCAAGAAGCGGAACGCACTCTGCCGGTGTCCTCTCCATTAGTGAGTACGACGCATCAGACGCTGTAGTGCCTCTGCGGGTTGGCTTAGCGACATTGCTCCCAGGTAGTTCGGCGGAAATAGAGGCACTTCGTTCCAACCCTGATGAACATCCCCGCTCGTTTGACTGCTTTCCCTTGCCGACACCAAAAGCGTCAACATTTAACTCAGAGTTTCACGAGGCAAACACCCGTACTCGCCCCAGTACCACCAGCACGAGCATCAACACCACTGCAGAGATTCCTCGTCTCGATGGGGCCAGCGGCAGCGACGGCGGCGATCTCACTGCTGGCTTGTTCCAACTGGGGACATCAGCAGCGCCATCAGCAGCGCCGTTGACAGGTACCTCATTAGAAGGCCGGTACGTAAACACCACCAGCAGCATTATCCGCAGCCGCGAGTTCCAGAATCATCTTAGACAGCTCGCGCGCCAAATGGCTGAGGAGCAATCTAACACGGCGGCAGTCATGGCGGAGGTACAAATGGCCTTCTTAAGAGCAAATCGACGACAACGCGAGGTGGTAGAGAGAGTGGGCCGTGCTTCCGACCGTTTACCTCGGTCATCCTCTGTACCTCCAACTCCAGGACCAGAGACGGAGTCGGAGATAGAGTCAGGTACAGTGCCAGACACAGAACCAGGTACAGAGCGAAGTCCCGGTCCAGAGCCAAACACAGGCACCAACCCTTGCGCCCACCCATACGGCGCAATCGGGCAGGAAGCCGGGTATGGGCTCAGGTACGTGCATCCGTCACAGGCCCACCGCAACAACACAGTCAAGAGTAACAACCACGACCACAACAACGGCGATGGCAATAACCCGCATCCACACCAGGCGCGCGATATTGGCCGGAGCTATGCGTATGACTTGGGAACAAGACCTGAGATGGAGCAGGATATCCAACCACCAGCGAGAACGTCCTCTGGAGTGCCAAGTGGGATGACTTTACCTGCTCTGCCTGTCATTGTTGTGCAGCCTGCGACACCAGTGGAGCAACAGCCGCTACGGCAACCTAGGGCTGTGGGTGAGGGATCTCCGTTTTCAAATGTTGCAGTTGGTTCGAGTGTGGGCAGTACTGGTGGTCGCGCTCCAGTTGACAGAAGTAACAATGAAGGTGGTCAAGATCCACCAAGGGCAACGACAACGACCAGCCGGCCTTTGAATCCAGATGCACGTGGTTTCACGCCAGGATGGTCCCCACAGGGTCATCATCGCTAATCACCAATGACCTGCTGGGCTGGAGAGGACAATGACTCTAGCTTCGATGAATTACCAGCAGCTTCCCTTTGCTCACCGTAGTCAATGCAATGCAGGAGCGAATGGATCAAGGACAGTGAGGACAACCCAAGAAGGGAAGGGTTGGAGAAGTTCGGGGAGGGACATAGCATTAAGAAAGGCTGTCTGGAGTGACAAACTGGATCAGGAGATCTTGGATCAGCGAAGTGGTTGAGTAAAGGGGTTTGGAAAGGAAGGATTGAGATGTTTGGGAAATCCAGGGCGCAGATTCCGGTCGCTAGAATCGCAGTGCAAGAGATGGGACAATTTTTTTTGTTCTGTGGTGGTGAACTGGCTGGTATTGGAGAAAATTTGTACTCTGATAATCCAGCTTCAAGGCGACTGAATTCGACGTAACAAATGAAATTAGAAGGCAAAGCAGCTCACAGGATGGATGAGAGGATGCAAGATTATAGACGGATGAAACTGGTTGATTCTTAAAGCATGAAGTACTCTTTCCCTTTCCTTTGAGTCCTGTGTTGTAAGCCCATCATCCATTATTCAAGGAGTGGCTCATCATACCGTTGAAGCTCTGCGTCCCTGGATAAACCAAGGCCCATGTGTTCATATACACCACTTCAGCGGTTACCAAGAAGTCTAAGCACAGATATCAGAAAGGAAGGGAGACTTCTCTTGATAGAAAATTTCATTCACCCCAAGGAGCACACATGAATGCATCACAGTCTGCCAAACTTCGTGAGGTGCTTTAACGCAGGTCGATTCGTTGATTGACGCAGTCGCTTGCTTGATTGCAGAGGATTCGACAACAAGGTGAAAATTGCGGGGCCGAAACAGTTGTCGTTAGAGGCTAGAGGGAAAAGAACAAAGGCAGCTCAAGGATTCGAAATCAGTCGGCTTCACCGTAGTATCTCTTCATCAAGTCTTCGATTTCGCGATATGCAGCCTTGGCCTTGGCGATGCTTTCCTTACTGAGTTGGAGGCACTTGTCTTTATCTGGCTCATCGAACTCGCCGGTTTCGTCTTTCTGGTGGCCATAATGTTGGATTTTCTCGCACTCGTCTTTAACGAAGTTGAAACCCAGGGTTGCGGATGAGCCTTTCAGGAAGTGGCCCAAAGTGGCGAGTTCTGCAAGGTTCTCTTCCTCACTGTTGTAGAAAGATATTAGTGTACGAAAGGTCAAGAGGAGGACCGGGGCTGCTAACAGGGCTGTTTCCATCTTGACGAAGGTTGTTTCGGCCTGTTCGAGAAAACCGAAGACTATGGATCTGCTAAAATCTCGATCATCTTCCTCATCCATGTCGAGGATCTGTTCGAATGCCGCCCTATCGACTTTGTCGCCGAAGTCGACCTCTGCCTGCTGCAAGGGAAAATTGTAAGTAAACGTAGTCTCTTACGGCAACCCGATGGCGGCCCGAGATGCGTGGCAGCGATTGTACTCACATCTTCAGCCATAGTTAAGGGACGAGGAGTTTTTGGTTCGGTGGGCAGGTAACAAGGTCGTGCTGACGATGGTCTATTCGTCCAATCCGACCCTTGATGGCAGGAAGAGGGACTTCTAGAGGGAGAAACGAGTGAGATTGGTTGATCTCAGTGGCCGGTTACGACCGAAGCGAACGAGACAGGCAGGATGAAATGGTCGAGTGAGGGTTGGAAAGGGGAACGTGGCCTGGAACGGAGAGTCAGTAACTTCTGAAGAAACAGCATTACCATGTGATGCGGGTGACCAAGCACGAGACATTGCCACACCTTGTAGAGGAAAAGTGGAACGAAAGCAGGTGGTGGGTTCTGGGGTGGAAGTTCGAGGAGACGAGACAAATCTTGAATCTCGTGGACTGCACGTGTGCAGTGCGTAGGAAGGAGCACGAGGGAAGAACTGGCCAAAAGGCAAGTGCAAGGGAAGAATTGAGCAGCTGGAGAGGCAGGAGCACTCAAGTTGCCAGCGATGCGTTGTGCCAGTCGTGCGCAGTGGCAGTGGTTCTTAGCAAGGAAGTGACGTATGTCCAAGGCCACGAACCACAGACCTGCTGGACCTGTGGGATTGCTGATCGTCGAAGCTTGAGAGCTCAGACCCCTCAATTGACTCAAGATACCTGGCTTTGGGCAAAGGAAAAAAGAGGTGTACCTAATAAGAAGATAGCACTACCCGAGGCTTTGAGGCTGAATTGCTGCACACTTTGTATCAGATATCTTTCTGGAGCGGGGAAGTACCCAGTTCTCAGTCCTCACACGTACACTGATGATCAATCCAGTTGACGGTCGGCCCAGCTATCCACGAACGCTTTAAGGGTCTTCTATACGACCGACAGCAGTGATTCTTGGGTGATCCAGGTGCCGGATTTGCAACTCAACAATCGGACAGCTGCCGGTGGAAAATGATGGGCTCGAGAGAGGGGTTCAGGATACCAGGTGAGATTCTCGCGTCCAAGAAACAAAACCAGAGCCCGAGAATCTGGAAATCTGGAAAATCCCGGCGGGGTCGTCTTTCAACACGCGAAGACCAGACTGTTGCTTTGGACGAAAGTTGAAAACTCGCACCAGGCTGATGGGAGATTTGAAGTGGGCGATCAAGACTGATACCGGATCAGCTAATGGCAAGGAAGGGATAAAAATGTGTGCGACAAATGCTAAAAAGTACCACCAAAGATATTATTACGGAAAGCCGTCTTGGTTTCCCTGGGAAGTTTGACAGGGGGATGCCAACTCTATCGCATCAGCCTTCTTGGTCGGTAAGCTTACGGATACAGGCTCAGATTCATGCTCATTCTCAGGATCAAGAGAGTCACAGCACACACACCTCTTTTGCCATCTGTGGGGGGTGGGTCACATCATCCCTCTGTTGTGGCCAGACCCATCATTCAGTACTCCGTACTATCTCATTGCTACTTCATGTCGACCCTCATAGCCGCATACCAAGCACTCCGTCCTCCGAACATTTACTGAGTGGCAGGAGACACGAACCTACCCCTCCATGCCGTTAGCTGGTGAATTCCTGCCCCTCCATGGGTCCCATGGCGTTTGTCTACCATTCCTAAAAGGACTTGAAAGAGCAAGGAATACGGCAGATCGACACCCAAAATTGTAGGGAATGGGAAGCTGACGGTATTCTGGTACCGCCGAAAGCCACCAAAAACACGAACGGAGTCCTTATTATTGTCTCCTTCGATCGCGAGAACCATCTGCTTTTGCGTGTGGCATCGAATTTTCAACGGGCAACCCTTCTTTTAGAGAAATACCAGGTGCCACCGTGCCAACCGCCAACTGTCAAACCTCAACCGCCATGGCCCATGACTCCCCATGAGCACCTGAGGTTTGTCTGTCGACGTCAAATTTTCGCCTTTTCTTTTGCCTGCGGAATGACGTCGTTGAGCACGTCACATTCTTGGGCCCTGCGCACAGGAGCGAAGGTGTTGCCCTCAGTCTACCATCCGTGAAAAGGAAGGATTTATTGGTCTGATATATACTATGTTGAACCATGAGTCGATGTAAAGACTTTCATCCAGCAGACCACCCTCCACCAAAGATTACTGGGGAAAGGAGCGCTTCCTAAGAGGCAAGCAAGTCGTGGGAGTGTGCGAAAGCGCACAAGGCACAACCACAAGCGAAGGGGAAATGATGTCAACGTGCAGATGGCGCGTCCCTAGACTCTCTCTCGTGCTCCTAGCACTCTGCCACCCAGCCGGCTCTCCCTGGCTCTCTCTCTAACATTGGTTTGGCTAGGAATGGGTGCTGCCACACACTGGCCACTAGGCCGAATCCAGGCGGGTTGGGATTGGGACTCAAAAAATGGCGACACCAGCTCCCCCACCCCCCCGACACACCCAACTGTCACCTTACCCAGAAGCCGGTGGCCAGTCTGCCTACAGCCTAATACTAGGTACGGGAGGACGAGTCACGCAGTCTCCCCGCCACGACCAATTGCCACCTTTTCGAACACGAGGACTGCAGTCACCGGGTTTGAACGGGCAATGGGTAGAAAATCAAGAACGCCCATGACTGGAGAACCGCGCGACTTGGGACCAGCCCCTTACTAATTCAGGCTTTCCTCCCAAGGAATCACGGACCCTTCTTTTGAACCTCGGGTACGGAGTACTCTGGACTGGTTGCTCGGTGTCAACACCAAAGTAATCATGACAACAAAAATAAAAAGAAAAGAAAAGGGACCCAAGAATTGGAAGAAGGCTAGCTGAGAAAGTCCCGAGAAGGCAAAGCTGCCAGAGCTTTCAACCCGCGTCAAAAAGACTAAAAGTACCTGGCACTCAAGAAGCGGGCTGCTCAGTAGTTGGTTCGTTCAGAGGGGCAAAGATAGATTTTCCGTCCCTAGGCTGCAGTTCAGGTGCATTATCACCACATGGTTGAGAGTACTTCGTGCTACCACAGGTTAAAAACGGTTTACTTCCAAATGCACGTTACCCCTGGTTGCGGATGTGCTCTGGCTTCCGTCTCGCAGCAAGACTGTCAATCGTCCTTGGCGGCTAAATTCAACGCTTACTCTCGTGGGCGAAAATAAGCCAAAAGATGCGGTCTAGTTCTTGGATCGTAGAGTGAGTTACGCATCATGCGTTGCTCAAGATGCATCCATCGGGATTGCCAGCATGTTACCAATGGATCAGGAAGGGGACACAGAGATCCCTTGCAGATGGCGAAAGATTGGTTTCGTTCTAGCCGAAAACCCCCAAGCACTTGTACCTGGTCCTGGCTGCTCGTACCTCCTCGTAGGCCGTGAGGACTCTGGGTACCAAACCTGCATCATTTCAACCTGCAGCACGGGCTACGGAATACGGATCCTCCTGCTCCAATCCCTACTACCGACCTCCATCAAAGTCGAAATTTGGGTACCAGGTACGGTGTACCGCGCACTCGCTTCAACAGCCAGACTGCAACACGGACCATATCAACGTGGAGGGGCATTTCCAGCTCCCTCACTGTCCGAGCTATTACCCGACCGACCAAGCACTAGTTAGCACCCGCGAGAGGTACGGAGTACGGAGTACCTCAGACGCCAAGCGGTGAAAATCGAAATCCGAGAACCACGGTTCTGGGTTGCAGGTCCGGAACACAAGGTATGCAAAGGTATCCAATATTACTGAGGGACTTGGTACTCCCCCAAAGATATTGCCCACCTAAGCACCTGTACATTCATCCAGTCGTCCACCATGGTACGTCCTACGTAGCACAGCAGTTCCCAACCTCTGTTTCCTTTGCCATGCGATGGCTATGCGATGTCGCTCGCAGCCCACTCCTGCTGTGTCTCCCCAACTACCCAACTCCTCTCGGATCGAGATCTCCCAGAGCCGCGTCAGAGCCTTCCCTCGTGAAATCAAGTGAGTGGAAAGATTTCCTTTCCGGACCGCTCTCACACGCCTACTATAATATTTTATGAGAGATTGGTGGGACCTGTCATATCCAAGTACGTATGTGTATAGAGGACAACCTATCGATAGCACTACGCAAGCCTCCAGCTACGAGTCCCCTCAAAACGCAGAACGAAATACTATGTATGTACTCGGCCAGGTGCGCCGCGGTGAACGCGTTTCAACGAGGCTGTGTTCCTTTCTCGATATTTGATTCTCCACCACTGCTTTCCTCAGGTAGGTCAGCTTCATAGAAAATCTAGGCAGGCGAAGGTGAGCGACCAGCGATGTGTGTACTAACCAGCCAAAAGCTTCCATGATCACATTCCTGTCTGATCGTCTCTCAAGCACGGGTGCTCCCTCCTATAACGGGATAGTTGCGTGCTAGAAAGCAGTGAGTCCGTGTTCTTCTCGATTTCGTTTTCTTGGTCCAGTGAATAGGATAGAATAGCATAGCATAGCAAAGAAGTCCTGGCCACTTCATCCATGGCTTCATGCAACCTCGTGCGACAGTAATCGGATGCAGAATGAAATCTTGATCGCTTGATCGTCATCTTATTTTTTGGGGGGGGGTTCACGTTCTATCTGCCAAACCATCCGGCCCGTGAAAAACTAGATTAGTCAGGGGTATCAGATATGCAAGTAAGATACACAAGAAGGGGTCGAAGTTTTCATCGACGAAATGGGGCCTCCACGCAACAACCCCTTCCTCCAAGTTTCCGCCACCTGATATGTAAGTATCCAGGTAGTCTTTTCTTTCCCCCGATTGTGGTACATCAGTCTTTCCTTGCCCTCTGTCCAGCTTACATGCAGCACGCCTTTTTGGGGTGGGGGATTGACCGGGAATCTAGCTGGTGACCTTGTGGATGGCCTCGGCGAGTCTCTTGACGTTGGCGGTGGTGATACCGGAGACGGAGATGCGGCCGTCCTTGGTGGCGTAGACGGAGTGCTCCTTGGCCAGCTTGTCCATCTGCTCGGCGGTCAGGCCTGTGTATGCGAACATGCCGATCTGTGTGCAAGGGTCAGTATACCGCAGTTCCAAAACGTACACTCATCGAGGCGTGGAAATGGGAAAAAGGGAAAAGAGAACTCACCTGGTTCGTGATGTGATCCCAGTTGTGCTTGGAGCCCAAATCTTTGAGATTCTGCTTGAGCAGGGCACGCATCTCGATGATACGATCGGCCATGCCCTTGACCTCGCCGAGCCACTGCTTGTTGAGCTCGGGGTTGCTCAAGATCTCGCTGGCGATGCGCGCCCCGTTGACGGGCGGGTTGGAGTACAGTGGACGGACGAGGATCTTGATCTGGGAGTCGATGCGCTTCTTCTCGTCGGCCGAGTCGGCGACGACGCTGAAGGCACCGACTCGCTCGCCGTAGAGACCCATGTTCTTGGCGAAGGACTGCGCGAGCGCGAGGCCGTGGCCTTGCTCGATGAACAGGCGGACAGGGTAGGCGTCACGGTCGGTGTCGCCGGAAGCGAAGCCTTGGTAGGCCATGTCGAAGAACGGGTAGTGGCCCTTCTCCTTGATGACCTGGCTGATCTGTTGCCATTGCTCTTGCGTGGGGTCGATGCCGGTCGGGTTGTGGGCGCAGGCGTGCAGGAGGAAGAGGGAGTTGTTTGGTGCGGCCTTCAGGTCAGCGATCAGGCCGTCGAAGTCGAGGCCGATGGTGTCCTTGTTGTAGTACTTGTACTGCTTGACCTCGAGGCCGGAGTCGCTGAAGACGGCCTTGTGGTTGGCCCACGATGGGGTTGGAATGTAGATCGTCTTCGCGTGTGGGTAGAAGCGCTCGAAGAAGGCCCCACCTATTCTCAGTGCGCCCGTGCCGGAGATGGACTGTGTGATGGCGACGCGGTCTTCCTTGAGAGCCTTGCTGTCGGGGCCGTAGGCCAGCACGGCGGCTTGCTTGGTGAAGCTGGGGACACCGGTGATGCCGGCATATTCCTTGTCGAGGTTTTCTTGGACGAGCTTCTGCTCGGCGGTGCGTACGGAGGGGAGGACGTAGGGCTTGCCTTTGTCGTCGCCTGCAGGAGGATAGGTTGGTTGGTTAGTCAGACAAGAAAGGCCAATGAGTGAGGGAGTGGTGCCAGTGACTTACGGTATGCACCAACGCCCAAGTTGATCTTCTCCTTGAAGCTATCCTTCTTGAAGGCCTCGGTGATACCCAGGATGGCATCAGGAGGACCTTCCTTGACACTTGCCCAGGTGGACGCGTTGCAGCTGGCAATGCGAAGCAGCTGTTGTTGACGGATGGCCGTCCGGGCGACAGGACGAAGTGTGGAGAGCATGATGTGAAGGTAGATGAGGAGATAGTGTACAGGAGGGAACAAAGCAAGATTCCAAAGCAATGGAGATGAAGACAGGACACGGAGAGAGGACCAGGAGAAGAATGAGTCAACGATGATTCAATGGTGGAATGGTGGAATGGGAAACTTGGGAGATGCTGGTTTCCAAAGTTGTGTCCACTTCACTTGACTTGAATGTTTCTGTTAGTGATAGCGCAAGAGACCAGCCAGCTTGGGGGAGGGACTTTTTTGAGCTGGTGCTGGTGCTTTGTCGCCGCGGATCGTGGATTGAATCCCCAATTGTGGTATAGGCGAACTTTTTTTCTTTCCTTCTCCAACTTTTGACTCATGGCACCGCTGGGGCGCGAACACAACTGCGAGTGCGAGGACTGACACCACCGCTATCTGGCCTCCAGGGATCTTCCCTAGCAACAGCCACAGGAAGGCTACCACTCCAAGGCCCAAGGGAGAGGGAGGTTGCCAGCTCCGATAATCGCTTATCCGTCACCGCATGTCCATGTCCATGTCCATGTCTACCCCTCGACTCGTGCCTATACCCACCCACACCCACTGCCTAGCACCAACGCCTACAGGCAAGACCCCCGGCGTCTACCGGCAGTGAGAGGGAGGGCGTGGCTCCCCCAAAGATGCTCCCTCGAAATCTCCTTTCAAGCGTAATTGGGCCCGCCCACGCAACCCGCCCACCCCCATGACGCCCACAGCCACGTCAATGCCCTGCGCCTAGGGACCATACCCAGACTCATATCCACCCACGTCCGGGCTATCGTCCCTTCCGCCCTTCCTCCCTTTCATCCCCCCCCCCAAAAGAACCCTTGCAGATCCGTTCAGCCGCCCAATAAACTCGTCTCCTACTTCAACGTTTCCGACCGCCCTTCGACATTTCATTCAACTAGGATAAATTCGCCTCCTCCCCAAAATTACCTGGGTATGTACGGAGTACGGAGTACAGAGTACCTGATATGTTGCTACCTTGTGCCCCTGATTCACTCCCGGTACGGTACGACGCATGGACGGTGGTCTGCTAACTTCCGGTCGGAAGTCGTGTACCGAGCAGGTATCCATCCAGATAGCGGTGTCCTCAATGATTGATGGAGATGGAGCATGCATATAATATTGCTCAGTCCAGAATGATGGCGACCTAAGCTATTGCATGATGTAGATCTAGTTGTCGGGTCCTACTCCCTCAACCCAGTCGAACGCCAGCTTCCTTATTCTTCTTCCCCATAGCACCTTGAGCATTGCTCATGCCCGTAGCCTTACTGCTATCCAGGATACTCGTAGCCTCTCTCTTCTTCTCATCCGCAATCTTCTTGAGATGCTTTTCCGTCTTCATCTTGCCACTCCCTTTGCCATGGAACTGGTGGCTGAGATGCTTGAACGCTTCCTTCTGGTTCATTGACCGCCCATCCTCGTCGATATATTTCAGGTTCACATCTGGCTTGTATTCGCGGTTGAAAGCCGCTGCGGCTTGGATCGAGGTTTGATGTTCGCGTTGTGTGTTTTGCCAACGAGCATGTTCCTCACGTTCCTTGACAGACATGCCGGTGAGTTTACCTGACTGTCGGTCTCGCTCACGTTGCATTCGCGCTCGCTGTTCCGCTTCGTTCTCGCGCAGACGTGCCTCGATGATGAATTGTTGGCGGTCTTTGTATAACTTGTTTCGGTCACCTACATCGTTCTCTTTGACAAGTCCTCGCTGTTTGAGCAGGCCCAGAGCTGCTCCTATACCCTGATCCAGCGTCTTCTCTTCCTCCAGGCCTGCATGTGGCATATCTGGAGTATGTGTTGATTTCTCCCGACGTAGGCGATCCAAAAGCTCCTCTTCATTCTCAACACCTCCGTACGCTTCGCCCATATGTTGGTCTTCTTCGGCCTTGACGTCCGGGGGACTTTCGGCTTCTGGCTGCTCCACAGACTTCTGTATAGATCGTTCAATGAGTTCCTCCCTTGGCCGTGACGAGAGATTATCAAGGAAGACCTTGGTGTCGTCTAGCACAAGACCACCTTCAGCTTCGGGGTCCGGAGTTGCCTGTTTGTCTTCCTCCTTCAACTGCTTGATGATATCTTCTGGTTTCCGCTTCTGCTTCTTCAGCGCCACGCGCCTGCTTCTCGACAGGGCATTCGCCAGATCGTCGTCGTCATTGAAATTGTCTTCCGAATATCGAGGTCTTGCAGGGGCGGGAACGGGTGCAGCTGATCCAGAATCAATTTCCATAGCATCGCCATTGGTGGCCTGCCGTACAGGGAAGATATCATCTTCATCCTCAGCTTTCTGCCGCTTAGATTTCTTCTTCTCCTTTTTCGGCTTCTTGATCTTGATCTCCATATAGTCTGACACCACTTCAGGTTTGAGAATATCTAGACTGAATGTGTTCTTCAACTTCTCTCCAATCTGTTGACGCTTGGCTTCTCGTTCCTCCATCGTAGCGCCCTGGCCATCCAAGGTAAAGGCTTTCCGCTTCTTATCGTCGTATTGCGAAAGCAGACCCTTTTCAGAGTCATCATTGACATCATACACCTTCTTCTTCTTCAGATCGAGTTTCTCTTTCAGTTTATCGCTGGCCAAGATCTCGCTGTTTTCAAGGATGTCGTCTTGCTCGCTGTCATCATCGTTGCCGATCTCCTGATCCTTCAACGTGAGAATATGCTCTGCCTCTCCGTTGTCGAAATCCCCGAGCTCATGCGCAACTTGGACTCCAGCAAGGTCTTTGGAGGAATACTCGATTGCAGCTTGCGCCTCCCGCTCAGCGAGCTCTCTAGCCAAGCGTTCCGCGCGTTCTCGTTCGATCTTGTTCTGCCGTTTCTTCTGGCCCTTCAGCCACGCCTTCGCATCGAGTTCACCAGCGTCATCCACCTCTCCCAAGCCCTTGCCCTCAAGCTTGACCGCTCTGGCAGCAATATCTCTCGCCCTCTGGATCTCCTTCTTCCGCTTCTCCCTCTGCGCCTTCCGCTTCTCCTCCTCTTGCAAGTTCTTCCAGTTGTCGAAGCCAGCAGCCTCACGGGTCTCTAGGGTGGATGCAGGCTCGCCATCATCATCGCTTTTATCGCCCTCGCCGTCGCTTGCAGAATGTGATTTGAATGTTGGCCCTTCAGATGTAGGTGGCGGTTGTCCACTTACGTTCAATAATGGTAAGCCCAGGCTCTTGCGGAGCTTGTTCATCTGTTCAATGTCCGCGGCCGACATCGTGGCGTTTGAAGGCACCCAGGAAGACGCTACGACAATGATGGAGATAGGAAGGAGAGAAGTGGAGGTGGTAGGAGAGTGTTCACAAGTTCAAGTTGCGAACGTGACTGTCATGGCATGGCCAACTCGAAATAATTATCCGTGACCTTCAGGAATCGCAGGACAGCAGAGGCCTGCGTGAAATCTTGCCGACCCAAGTCCCGCCTGCCGCAGCCAGAGACGAAAGCCAGGCTAACCCCCATGTGACTTAGCGCCATCACATCTTGGCATCAGATCCCCCCACTGCATCAAACAAATTTCTTTCTTCCTCGCTTCCTGATCCCTTCTTCCTTTCTACTTTTTACCAAACCAGTTCTGAGTCAACGCTTGATCCCTTCCAGGCATTTCCTCTCCGGAGGATCTGTCTCGGTCGGTTGATATCTCGCGGCTGGCGCTCTCGACACAACCCCATTAAGCACATTAAGCGCCTCCATTAATGTTTTTTTCCAGTCACTTAACGTCGAGCAGAACTCAGAGTAACCCGAAACCTCCCTTCGTGTTTCCTGGAAACAGGCGACCGGCTGGTCTGTAGCGCAGATGGTTCATTCTGTCTTTGCGCTCGGCTGTGCTGATGAGGCGGCTGGAAGTAGGGAGACGTCTTATTCCCAAGCTTGGTGTTTTGATCCTCGTCGAGGAATGATCATTGGGCAAAACCAAGACTATTGTCTACATTCTTTGCTTCTAGGAGCAATATCCTTCCCAATCCCCCAATTCCTGCAATTTCTGCCTACTCTGTTATGCTAGCAAGCCCGGTCGTGCAACACACTATGGGTAGATGGCACAAGTGGCTCAGCAAGACGTGTTGCCCAGAACTACTCACCCCTTATGAGATTTTCGCTCAATGAATACACCAACTCAATAAGGTCAGTGGCCAGCCTCGACATCTCTTTTTCATGAAGGAATCGGCTATGGCTATCCACGACTTGGGTGTCTCCCTTGTCGAATCAATACCACCCACGTACCATGACAGACAGTTGTGCCATGAGCTACCACTTTTTGGCAGGAAGTGAGAATTTTATCTGTTATCTGTTTGGGTTCGTAGAATTGACAATAAGGTACTTGTATGTATCCAGTTGTTCCACTCTCATCAATGCTCAGCACATTTCGTCTCTCGTGGTCATTATCTATATAATCTAAGCACCTCTGTAACGGCGCAGCTCTTCAGCTGGGACGTATCGCTCTGCCTCATATGTGCCTGTCCGTCCATAGAAATGCTCGCTTTGCACGTTTGATTTTCGCAAGCAATATCCCATATCTAACCACCACCACCACCACCACCACCACCACCACCACCTCCATCCATTCTACCAACTCAACAACCCCCTCTCCCTATCAAACCCACCGCGCAACTGCCTCTGCGGCTTGACCAGCTTCCCCTTCAGCAAGGTGAACCTCACGATATTCTCACAATCCTCAGGCCTGACCCTCGCCAACCAAATCAACTGGACAGCCTCACCACTCCCCTCCTTCTCACTCCCGTCCGACCTTCGATAAATCATCACATTCGCCGAATACTTGTGCCCGCCCACATGGTTGATAAAATACAAGCCGACGCCGCCGGGCCGGTCGTCGTGCAGGTCGCGGTAGAGTCCCAGGGGCCGCAGGATGCGTTCGAACTCTTTGCGCAGCAGGGGCGCAGATTGTCCGCACCGTGCATCGCGCGTCTTGTGGCTGCACATTAGGATCAGGTAGGAGTGGGGGATGGGTCGCGTTTTGAATGTGCTGGTTAGTGTGTCGGGCAGGGGCGTGGATGTGAGGGTCCTGGTGTTGGGTTCTGCTTGTTGATGCTGTTGCTGTTGCTGTTGCTGTTGCTGTTGCTGCTGTGATTGTTCCTCCTGGGGAGTGTCGGTTCCTTCGGATGGCGTCGAGGGTGCATTGGCGCCTCCGATTTGTAGGCCAGTGATATCAGGCGCATCGTCGTGACCATTCGCATTGCCTGGTGTACCCGCGCCATTCGACAAGGGTGACGCGTGTCCATTAGCCAGCCCATTCCCATTCTCAACCTCTTTCTTATTCCCGCCACCACCAAGCGGTGTCGAGTTCGTCACACTCGTCTCAACAACCTCCTTCATAAGCACATCAACCTGACTGGGCTTGACATCTTCAATGAGCGTCCAGGCCGGCAGGAGGAGACAGTCGGCGCCCTGCTCCTCGCCGTCCTCAGGGCCATCACACCCCCCGCTGCTCACGGGCATATTACTCGCGCTGAGCATGACCTTCCCATTCCGCCGATCAACACCCACGCGCCCCACGGCCTGCATGACCGATGCCTTCTCGTCCGTGACGTCTCGCACCCAGTCGGTCTTGCCGGTGCCGACGATCAAATGCGTTTCCCAGCCCTTGACGTGCCCGTACAGCGTGTCGTCCTCGTCGATCTTGAATTTCGCGGGGTAATGCACCGTGCAGTCGCTGCAGTCGTGCAAGCACTCCTCGCCGTCGATGGCCGGGTCCGTCGCCGGAAACAGATCCGTCCCGGTCTGGGCTTTGCGGAATCCCAGCGAGGCACCGTCGCCGCCGAGATGCGCCTGGGAGCCCGTCGGCGTCAGGAACGTCCTCACGCTCCGCAGCAGTGACATGCCTGTGGTGATGGCTTTGGGCCGGCCAGGTAGTTTAGGTGGTTTGCTGTTGCTGTGGTGATGGTGGTGGTGGTGACCGTTGGGGATGGAAGAAGAGTTCTTGGAACTCGGCTCATTTGGGCGCGAGGAGGATGTTGATAACGACATATTTGGATCGCCTTCCAGATTAAAAGATATATAAAAAAGCGGGCCGGAGATCCCCTTGCCAATGCCGATTTCCCAGGCTCCTAAACTTTTCACTTTACAGTGTTAAAAAATACCCATTAGTTTCCGTTCGTTTGTCCCTTGGAGTATTCCGAGAACCCTGCAAATGCACGCACCCACCACACAGTGAGTCCACACTGCCACCACTGCCGACCGGGCAAGATTAGATCAGGTGTGCTCCACAGGGGGCAGGCAAATGGTGATATTGGGGGGGGGTTAATATTATCAACGGCACGATATGGTTGGATTGAACGCGTAGCCTAAGTTAGGCGGGAGGTGGTGATCGCGGTGATCGCCCAGGGAGTCGGGGTTGGGGGGGGGGGCTGACTGACTCCTCCCACCGTGCCGATAATCTTATCAATCAATTGCGGAACCTCCACCGCCCAGGAATCTCGATGAAACCGTTTGCAGGGGGTGGGACAGGAGAGGCGAGCCGAGGATGATGAAGGCGAGTTTGGTTGTGCTTGTACGCAGCGAATGCTCTGGTTGGGTGGTCGGGTTTCTTTTTTCAAAATTAATTAGTTGCGAAATGGGTGTTGTGGGTAATAGTTGGCGAAGAGGACTCGCCGGTCGATGTTTTGGTGTCGATTTCAATCAAATAACTGGAAAGCCTTGCAAGGTTCGTCCGTGCGAGCGTAGGCAGTTAATTAGTTGCGCACTACTTTCTTTCCTCTCTGCCCAGTTGGTTTTTCTCAACTCAAGCCTGAAATTCCAAGGCTCGGGGGGGATTAAATATGACCCTGGCCGTCAGAGTATGTATGTATCTCGGATTTCCAGGAAACTTGGAAAGCACAAGAACAGAACACCGTGAAAGAGAAAGAAAGTCCAGTAAATAACTCGAGAGACCTCCGCACCCTTTCAATATTTATGTATCAATCTATGTAACCTGGCTGCCTGGCTTGCAGGCTGGCCTCCAGACAAGGGAAAAATGCGAAATGAGGCTAGCCGCTGCTTGGATCTCGGGCATATCGGTCGTTTCGGGCGAAACGATCTTTGCATTTGGGCCTGGTTTGTGGTCAGATATGAGCGAGCACTGAGCACCGTGTGAGTATCTCCGCCTGAATCTCCCCATCGGTGAGATTTCAGTTAGAAGCTGGCTCTAGTAATGTTGGTAGACGGTTTTGGTTTTGGTCTGTCTGGTCGTGGGCGTGGGCGTGGATGTGGGATGTGGGATGTGGAGGATTTGCGACGCTGGGTTAGACCACTGGGTGCTCTGGCCTTTGTACGCACTACATACACTACGCAGGTTGGAAGTGCCTCCGGAGTCAAGGACTGGCTATCAGCAGCCCTCTATACCTCCGCCGACGAGAATACACAGTATCAGAAAGCCTACAAGTCGAGAAAGATCCAATAAATAATGTCCATACATATGCATTTCGACACAATTTAAGTTATGTTTTGGTTTTGTACAGAGTCATTCCCCTCCACCTAAAATCAAACGCTTTGCTTTCTTCCACTCCCAACGAGTAGTCACAATTCGCTTGCTTCCCGTCGCAGACTCGAAGCAAATGGGGAACCGAACCGAAACCGAAGTTGATTTTCCTTCTCAGGGCATCATGGCATTTCCATCGGGCAGAATCCAAAACGAAAACACCATTTGCAACAAAATCGCTCTTTCCTGTGACTGATTTGATTGACTGACTGACTGATTGATTTCTAGAGTTCTGTGAATCGTATCGTATCGTGACGCATGCACGCATGTCCTCAATCAAACACACAACATGATGGCAGCGACATGAAACAAGAAATGATATTGATCGAAAACCGCGTGCTCCCTTTAGAAATGATAAAATGAATATGTGTCACTGGTGTGCTCGGGCCGTTTTGATTCAAGAAAGCAAAAAGTGTTCATGAGCGTCATCAAGGGTTGTCGGTTCATCGCTTAAACATGGCGGCGGCATCCTCCTTTCGCCAATCTATTTCTAGTGTCGAATCGTAAACCCTTTCAACCACCACCTTCATTCGATCGTACGCCAGTGTATATCGTGTGTTGCACTCCTCCAACACTCTTGCGATGAGAGTCTTGCTTGAGTTGGACGGATCATCGGCATCAGTGAAATGCTTCTCAACTCTCTTTTTCAATGTTTCGATGCCCTTGCGGATTTCCTTCGCGTCATAAGCCGACAGAACCTTCTTGGCCGAGCTCCTCGAGTGACTAGGTTTGTTGGCAATCATGGTATAAGACTCAGTCGTCTTCATCAATGCTTCTGTGCTCTCCAGGAAATCTAGCCATTTGCCAAGTGGCCTTCGAATGACAGCATCGGTGTATTGCGTCAAGTGCAGGAATTGGTCATGGTTAGCTTTCTCACTCCACTCTTCAAGCACAACATTGTGAGTTGTTTTGACCTCCTCAACGAAATAATTCATATTCTCGATCAGAAGAATATGGTAGTTCAACGCCTCCTTATCCTCGGGATCCCCACTTGAAGGCCCACCTGAATGGACGGCACCCCCTGAACTGCCTGGGTTATCCTTTGCGATGAAATTGAGCGACTCCCACATAGCCTTGAGAAGCTTGATATATGCGTCATTGACGATGAACCGTACTTCGAGTGAGGGAGTGTGTCCAGCAGATTCTTGAGGGAGCATCTCTTCGACCGCTGCAGTGAATTCAGGGAAGACCTTCATGAAAGATATCAGACCTTTCCTCTTCTTGACCTTTACTTTGGTCTCCTCAATCGCTTTGACCTGCTCCTCCACAAATTTGTGGAAAAGTCCAGTAAGACGTTCGTGTAGTGCTCTCACTGTTCGGCTGATGAATTCTTGATTGGTCTCCTCATATTTAGACAAGCATTGCTCCAATGCCAGAAGGACACCGACACCCTGCACCTGATCTAGTTTGAGGACCCATTCCACCAAACTCTGCATCTCCATAGGCCAGAACGAATAAATGCCCTCAGTAGTATTTTGAACAATCTTGGCCATATCTCGATCGGGGTCATAGGATTGCTTCGATTGCAAATTCGGAAGTTTCCGCTGACTAGGCGACCGAGATTGTACCACATCAGCAAAGTCCGCATTTGACTGTGAATCAAGGTGGAAGAATTGAACAATGAAGTTTTGTTCCTCAGCGATCGCAGAGGCCTGTTGCTCAAGCACAGTATTGAAAATATTCCATGCATCCGGTCTGCCATCCTTGTTTCCACCAATAGATTGTCGCAAGGCGCTGGTCTTCATCGTCCTGCTTCGCTTCACCGTTAGTTTTCGTGCGGCGGTAGAGGTTAACGATTCTTCCAGCTTCTCCTTCTCTTGATGGGTAAAGAGAATTTCCAGCTCTTCGCCAAGTGGCCTCCTGGCATTTTTCCGCATGGCCATGGCGTAGTCACGGAATTGATCAGAGTAATTTTCTTTGAAAACAATCTCGTAATTGCGGATCAATAAAGACCACTCATACTGATTGACTTCGCGGACGAATAGCATGATCGGATTGTACGACCAGAGTTCTTGCCGTGAAGCGTTGTTCGCTTTGAGATTCAGAGAGATCAACGATATAGAGGAGTTGGCTGAGATATTTTCTTCACTGACGCGTCGCTTAGCGTTCGAGAACATCGACTTCATGTACTGGTTGTATCGATTCATGAACATCAGAGACTCTTCCTTGTACTCTTCCTTCTTTTGCCGAACTGCACGCATTTGGCCGATCTCAGTATCGGCATAAACGCCCACTCCACTTCTATTGGATGAAGACGCTTGACGAAGTTTATTTTGACGGATATCAGGATCGATTGTCAACATTGCCTTGTAGAGCAGAGTCAAGGATTGTTCGATCGCTTGAACGCCCTCTTGAGTGTCAATTGGCGCAGATTGAAGGGCACGCAGATCGCTAGAGGAAATTGTGAGTGTCTTGAGAAGACTCTCCATCTCCTTTTGAAGCAGCTTCTGGTTCGCGGTTTGCACTTGGAGACCCTGTCCCTGGGCTTCAATGTACTCAATATCATCATGGAGAGTGTCCAATTCGTGGGCATAGAGGGTGAGCAAACCATCAAGCTCTTCACACTCGGCGATGGCTTTATCAAAGGATTTGGCGAGCTCCTGCACCTTGCTTTCTTGTTGTTCAACATGGCCCAGCCAACCGCTCGCTTGAGCACGGCCAATTTCTCTCCGGACGTCAGTTTCGAAATCTTCGACCTTTGAATGATTTGACAGTCTTCCATCCCAACCAAACTCAGTCAGAAGTTCGTTGAAGTCTGCACCACGACCATCGAGTATTCGCGGATCAATGCCCAATGCTGCGCAGTGCTTCTCGACTTCCGCCTCTAACCTTTGTCGACGCTTTCTCTGTGGAGAGCCGGATCGAGCCTTGTCGGGAGATTCTTCTCTTTTCTCTTCCGTCTTTGGTGGCACCGGAGCCGCTACGGGTGTGCTGGGCCGTGCAACACTGTCAGAAGTTGCTGTCCTTTCAATCTGCACACGAGGGATTGGCTCAGCAGGGGTAGGTTTGGGGGTCACAATTTGCTCCTTCTCAGTGGTTGGCGTCGAAACCTCCGGAGTTCCGCTTCGGACGCTATCGGTACTCATACCTCGTAGCAACGGCGCTGGAACCACGCTTGTGATACCATCAGGTTCGTTGGAATTTTTATCCTGCAAAGCCTTTAGTCGCGCACCTGCTCCACCCTGTCGAGGTTGGAATGCTGCTGCTGCGAGGGCAGCCCGTCGGAATTGTCCTGCAATATCTTTTCCAGACTTCTTCTTCACCATAGGGCCAAGGCCAGGACGATGTTCTTCCTCGGTTTTTGTAGATGGTGTAGTCTCCGCTGGCTCAGCAGTGACTGGTGCGTTTGTGATGTTTTGCTGGACCGTTTGTTGTGGCATGGGGGAGTCGTCGACGATGGCGGCTTTAGCCGGGGCCTGCTCTTTCGTTTGCTGTGAAACTGATTGAACACTTTTATTTGGAGTAAAATAAGTTGTACCTGGTATTTTCTGCGCCTCCTCATTCAGTCCAGTTGGTGTTCCCAATGGCGTCACGAAAGTGCTGTTGCTTTGGCTGTTTGTGACGGTCTGCTGCGGTGGCTTGAGGTCAACAGAGGGTACAGATTTCTTGCGGTCAGGTAAGGGCTGATCGAAGTCCAGGGCAGGAAGGACAGGTGGTGGTTCCGGTGTCCTGCGATCTGTATTCGCCGTACTAGGGCGTGAACTCGCAAACGACTCGCCCCCAGTCCGGAATGACTCCTGGCTCGGTACAGGTACGAGCCTTTTTCCTGGCATGCCTGGCAAACCTGGCCCGGGAGGTCGGGGGCCGCCATATCCATTGGGCTTGTGACTTGGTGGCTCTGAGGCTGGATCGGAAGGTTGCAGAGAACTTATCGATGGTTGAGGGCTGAGCGAGGGTCTTGGTGTCTGCTGAATGCTGGATAGTGACGGGTTACGGGTGTCGTCCCTTGCGGCTAAGTGAGCACCATAAGGTTGTTGTGGTCGAGGACTCTCGCGAACAGGTGTTCCCCGGTCAGACCGGAGGGGAGGTTGGTCCTGAACACCCGCTGATGGTGGTCGCTGGCCCTCCCGCGTGAACGGACGATATTGGCCAGTGGCCGTACGATCTTGTTCTTGGGACGCAAACCTGTTACCATCCCTGCTAGGGGGTGGTTGGTGGGCAAAGTATGGTGACTGTGGGCGTGCTGAACTAATCGCGGGGATTATTGGAGGTTGGGATGGGATCTGAGACGGCGGAGGTGAGGTGCGTGGCTCTTGTGGTGCTTGTGGTGCGACGGGGGAGAAGGTTGCTTTCTGGGTAGGGGTCGGAGTAGGCTGAGAGCCTGCTCCAATCAACTGATTCACTTCTTGGGCCGAGAAGCCTACCAGGTCGGGCATCTTCCCTCCAGTGTATTTGCGGAAGATCTTGATGAGACTTGCTATGAAGAAATCCTTCTCTTTTGCGGTAGGGGCCTGCCAGAAATAAGGCTTCCCAAGAGTGATGGTAAAGCCGGTATTGGTGGCCCATTGCTTCTCCATCTCCTGCTGGCGCGTTGTGGGAACGAGAGAGGCGTAGGATAGAATATGAGACAAGTCTTCCAAGGGCCATGTCTTCCCGATGGAGAAAGTACCATTAGCGTTCTCACGAGCCTTGTGAACCCTTACTTTTCCTGATCTGCGAACTGCGACGAGGATGACCCTGTTCTTTTTATTCCCGGCAGGGGAGTCGGGGGGAGGAGGCGACGAGGGATAAGAAGCGTCTTCGTATATCTTGACGTGAGTGATATACGACTCGAGCTGCATGCCATCGGGATCCCTCTTGTTGAAGCAACTTTCTATGATGCGTCTCTTTTCATCTTCGAAACGCGCCGCACGGGACTGGTTGGATTCAGTTTGTTCAGGGGGTCGTGTACCGGGAACGCTGAGCGAACCATTGCGGTCACCATTGGAGAAGGACGGGGGCTGACGGTTGCTGGAATACAGCGGTTGTTGATTCATCTTGGATAGAGGCAGCGGGAGACGGCATCATCCTCCACAAGATATGATTAGGCGACTAGGTGGGACGTTGGGTCATGGTTCTCGTTCGAACGAGCAAAATGAGTGAGGTGCAGACAGCTATACCATGGACGGAGGAAGCATAGGTGCAAGATATGTACGGTGGGGATAGCAGTGTGAATATGTTTCATGCAATAATGGTAAACGTGTACCGTCCCGAGTTGGACCCGATCAGTGACAGCAGTGGCAGTTTGCTGTGGGAGAGGCCGTCAATTGTTCTGGAGGCAGATCAGATGGGAGATGGCAGGGCCAATGAGACCAATGAGACCAATTAGCGGATGAGACGCCCAACCGGTAGTCCCGTTGGGTCACGGGGGTGCCCTAAACCAAAAACGGACACATTACTAAGTAAGTAATTACCTGGAAAAGGAGGCACGTACAGAGGACTCGTATACGGTTCTGCAGCTTCGAGGGTAATTTTCTCTGGTAATTTGTTTTGAGATCGTCAACTACCTGGATAATACAGGTAGTGGCAAAGTAGTCCCCTGGACTTTCAAGTTTACTCGCTACACATCGCTTAGGACCTTTGCCCTTCCATGTCCAACACAGATAAGTACACAATCGCTCCTCATGCTGGTCCTGGGGCTGCAGCCTCGCAGTCTTGCTCTGATATCCCGGCTCACTCAGACCATGACAGCTCCAACTAGAAAAAGATAATGCACGGGTCTCGGACTGAGATTCCTGCATGCCACCACCCCCTGATCCCCATTGCGCCC